>Ga0207664_10002131_pt1 | contig 13021 bp, 9 predicted proteins | sample LARL83metaG_FD_184349 | JGI IMG/M metagenome (GOLD analysis project Ga0207664, IMG submission 184349) | Corn, switchgrass and miscanthus rhizosphere microbial communities from Kellogg Biological Station, Michigan, USA - LAR L8-3 metaG... | ecosystem: Host-associated > Plants > Roots >...
GCCCCAGACCAGCAGCACGGCCACCAGCACCGGCAGGGCCGCGCCGAAGGCCAGCGGGCTGGCCAGGCAGCACGCCGCGCTGATCAGCATCGCGCCGCTGGTGATCGCGGTGCGCCCGAGCCGGTCGGCGAGCCGCCCGGCCGCGACCGCGCCCAGCAGCCCGGCCACCCCGATGGCGAGGAAGGTCACCGCGCCGGTCTCGGCCATGCCCGGCCGGTCCATCAGGCGGGACGCGACGAAGAACGCCGACAGCCAGCTCCACAGCGCGTACAGCTCCCACATGTGGCCGAGATAGCCGAGGGTGGCCAGCCGCAGTGGCTGGTGCCGGGCGAGTGCACGGAGGGCGGCGCCGATGTCCAGCGGCGGCGACGCGATCGCGGCCGGGCCGGGGCGGACGGTCCGCACCGACAGGGCGGCCAGGACGGCGAGCAGAGACGTCACCGCGATCGTCGCCTGCCACGGGACGTTACCGAGCCGGCGATGAGCCAGCGGGGCTCGATCCGGTCGGGGAGGTTGAGCAGCGCCGCGCCCACACTGCCGGTGACGAAGCCGATCTGCACCATGATCACCAGCCAGGCCGCGCCGGCCGAGGTCAGCTGCCAGTCCCGCTGGAGGGCCGGCACGACGGCGGTGGCGCTGAACCACGACGCGTTGGCCAGTACTGCGGCCAGCGCGACGAGCAGGAGGGCGCGGCGCTGCGTTCCCGTTTCCATGTCAGGCCGCGTGCTCCTGGACGTAGCGGATGAAGCCGGTCACGTCGTCGGCGACCAGACGGCCGATCGCGCCGCTGGAGTACACGGCGGTCAGCACGGTGCCGTCCGGCGCGAGGATGAAGCCGGTCGACTGAAGGTAACGCGGGTCGTCGTTGACGTAGGCGCCGGTCGCGGCGGCGACCTTGAGCGCGTCGGCGCTGTGCCCGACCGGGAAGGCGAGCCGGTGCTTCGCGACGAGCGCGGCAGCCGTTGCCTCGTAGTCCACCGACAGCGAGACGACCTTCACGCCGAGCTCAGCCAGCGCCTGGCTGGCCCGGGAGAAGGACGCGAGCTGCGCGTTGCAGTAGCGGCACCACGATCCGCGGTTGATCAGGACGATGCCGTAGGAGCCGGCCAGATCGTCAGGGAGCGAGATGGTGCCGCCGCCGACGGCGGGCACCGAGAGCGAGGGGAACTGCTGTCCGTTCTGCAGGTGTGACACGGGAGGGCCTTCCTCGTCGAAATGGACTGACTGGTCCACTGTGCCGGGTGCAAATTGGACTAGCAAGTCCAGTTCTGTCTTACGATCTGGTGTATGGATTCCACAAAGCGCCCGCGCCTGACGGCACGCGGCGCGGCGACCCGGGAGCGCATCATCGACGGCGCGGCGTCGCTGATCTACGAGTGGGGAGCGGCCAGCACCAGCCTGGACGACATCATGGCCGCGACCAGGACCAGCAAGTCGCAGCTCTACCACTACTTCGCCGACAAGGACGCGCTCCTCCTCGAGGTGATCCGCCGCCAGCTCGGCCGGGTGATCGCCGGGCAGGAGACCGAGCTCAGGGAGTTCCGGTCGTGGGAGGGCATGCAGCGCTGGCGCGACCACATGGTCGAGGTCACCCGCGTGACCGGCGGCGTCGGCGGGTGCCCTCTCGGCTCGCTGGCCAGTGAGCTGTCGGACCGCAGTGAGCCGGCCCGGCAGGTACTGACCACTTGCTTCACCGAGTGGGAGGCGTACCTCGTGGACGGATTCACCGCGATGCGTGAGGACGGCCTGCTCTCGCCCGGGGCGGACCCGGCCGAGCTGGCGGTCACGGTGATGACCGCGCTGCAGGGTGGCCTGCTCCTCGCGCAGACGACCAGGGACGTGCGGCCGCTCGAACTGGCCCTCGACATGGCCATCGCCCACGCGGGGCGCTACCGCACCGGGTGACCGGCCGGCGCTACGCGGGATGTAGCGCCGCGACGCGGAATGCAGCGCAGATAAGGGCAAAGCCTTTCGAGGGGAGAGGACGATGTCACAGGTAACGCCGGAGCAGGCGGACGCGACCGGGGCAGTGCTGGGCCAGCTGATGGGCGACTTCGCGGCTACGGCCGGGGTGGTGATGACCGCGCTGGGGCGCCGGCTGGGGCTGTGGGACGCGCTGGCGGCCGGGCCCGCGCCGGCGGAGACCGTCGCGAAGCAGGCCAGCGCCGCGCTGCCGTATGTGCGCGAGTGGCTGCGGTCTCAGACCGCGGCCGGCTATCTCCGTTACGATCCGGCGGCGGAGACGTTCAGCCTGGCCCCGGGCGTGGCCGCGGTGCTGGGCGACGGGCCGCTGGCGGGCCTCACCGACGGGATGGCGGCTCAGTTCGCGGTGTGGTGGTCACAGCTTGACCGGTACGAGGCGGCGTTCCGCACCGGCGAGGGCCTGGCGTGGGGAGCACTGCCGGCGGCTCACGCCGCGGGAATGGACATGATCACCAGGGCGGTCGTCGTCCCGGCCCTGGTGGCGCAGTGGCTGCCGGCCACGGACGGCATCGTGGCGCGCCTGTCCGCGGGCGGGGCGGTGGCTGATGTGGGGTGCGGGTACGGTGCCGCCTGCCTGGCCATGGCGGAAGCGTTCCCGGCGTCGCGGTTCACCGGCTTCGACGTCGACGACGCCTCGGTGGCCAGGGCCCGGCGGGCCGCACTGGCGGCGGGGACGGACGGGCGGGTGTCGTTCGAGGTGGCCGCCGCAGAGGGCGTCTCCGGCGGCCCGTACGACCTGGTGACCTTCATCGACTCGCTGCACGACCTCGGCGACCCGGTCGGTGCGCTGCGGTCCGCCCGGCAGGTGCTGGCCGAGGACGGGATGGTCCTGCTGGCTGAGCACGCCGGGTCCGGCAGACTGGAAGAGAACCTCCATCCGGCGGGCCGGTTCTTCTACGCTGCTTCGGCGCTGGTGTGTGTCCCTAACGCACTGGCCGACGCGCCCGCCGGGGAGCCACTCGGCTCGGTCCCTGGGGAAGAATCGCTGCGGCGGGTGGCGAACGCGGCGGGATTCAGCCGGGTGCGCCGCGTTGCGGCCGGGGCGCCGCTGAACCTGCTGCTGGAGCTGCGCGCCTGACGCTTCTGGCGCCCTGGCGCTTCTGGCGTCCCCGGTAGATAACCCGGCCGTCCGGGGGGATGATTCGACGATGAGGGAGCCACCCTCCCTGGTCGGCCGTGGGCCGCTGCTGGCCGAGCTCAGGGCGGCGCTGGACGCCGCCCTGGCGGGGCACGGGTCGCTGGTCCTCATCACCGGTGAGCCGGGAATCGGCAAGACCGCGCTGATCACCACCTTGGCCGGCGAAGCGGCCTCCCGCGGGGTCCGGGTCGGGTGGGGCCGGTGCGCCGAGGGCGAAGGGGCACCGGCGTTCTGGCCGTGGACCCAGGTGCTGCGAGCGACGGGCGGCCTGCCCAGCGGGCAGGACCACCTCGCCCCGCCAGTGGCCGGTATCACGTCTGCCGATCCCCCGCCCGCCGGTATCACGCGCGAGGCGGCGGACCGGTTCCGGATCTTCGACCTGGTGGCACGCCAGCTTGCCGGGGCCGCCGCGGGGAGCGGCCTGCTGGTCGTGCTCGATGACCTGCACTGGGCTGACCCGGACTCGCTGGGGCTGCTCGAGTTCGCGGCGCGGCAGCTGGGCTCGAGCCGCCTGCTGCTGGTGGGCAGTTACCGGCCGGACGATGCGGGAGACCGGCTCCGTCGCGTCGCGGCGACCGCGGCAGCCGCGGCGGTGATCCCGCTGGAGGGCCTCGGCGTCGCCGGGGTCAGTGAGCTGATGGCGCAGATCACTGACGGCCCGGTGCCAAGCGCAGCCGCCGCAGCCATGCATTCGCGCACGGGCGGGAACCCGCTGTTCGTTCGTGAGCTGACCCGTCTACGGCAATCCCGGGCCGCGGCCGGCGACCGCTGGGCGGATTCTGCCACGGTGGACTCGGTGCGGGAGGTGATCGACCGCCGGCTGGCCCGGCTGTCCCAGCCGTGCATCCGGATGCTGACCCTGGCCGCCCTCGACGGGGAAAAGCTGCGGCCCTGGCTGCTCACCGCGGCCCTGCGCAGCACGGCCCTGGATACCGCGGCCGTGACCGCCGCCGACGTGCCCGCGCTCGCTGAGGAGGCAGCCGCCGTGCGGGTGCTGGCCGCCGATCAGGACGGGTCCGGGTTCCGCTTCGCCCACGACCTGTTCCGTGAGGTGCTCGCCTCGGCGCTGCCCCCTGCTGCACGCCGGGGACTGCACCGTGATCTCGGTGTCGCCCTCGAAACGTCCCGGGCCGAAGGCTCGGTGGTGCACCCGGCCGAGCTCGCCGCGCACTTCCTGGCGGCGGCCTCCGGAGGAGACGCCGAGGTCAGCGGCCCGGCGGTGCGCTACCTGCGGGAGGCGGCCGCCGACGCGACCGAGCGGCTGGCCTTCGAGGACGCGGTCACCCTGGCCGAACGGGCCCTGGCGCTCTCCAGCCTCGCCGGGCTTGACGGCCGCACCCGGCTGGGTCTCCTGCTGGACGTGGCCGACGCCCGGCGCCTGGCCGGGCGCCTTGGCCTCGCCGCCGCCACCTACCGCGACGCATTCTCCGTCGCGGATCAGCTGGGCGACCACGACGCCGCGGCGGTCGCCGCCATCGGCCTGCACCTGACCGGGGTGAAGACCGGGCCGTCAGCCGAGCGGGACAGCCACGCCGCGCTGCTCGCCGCGGCGGCAGAAGCTCTCGGTGCTACGTCCGCAGCCCTGGCGGCACGGGTGCAGGCCGCCCTGGCCCGGACCCTGTACCACTCGCTGGAGGCAGACCAGATGGCTCGCGCGGTTCCGATCGCGGAACGTGCGGTAGAGCTCGCCCGGGCGGCAGGCGACCCGTCCGCCAGCGCCGACGCCTTGCAGGCCCTCCACGATGTGAACTGGGTCCCCGGCCAGGCGAACCGGCGTCTCGGCGTCCTGGGCCAGCTCGCTCAGCTCGCCCAGGAAGCACCCGGCCGGAACGCTGTCCGCATACGGCTGCGCACGCAACTGCTCCGCGCGCAGGCCCTGCTCGAACTCGGCGACCCCGGCGCCCCCGCCGAAGCCGACGCCTACTGCGCCGGAGCCGATCGCCTCGGTGACCCGTGGTCGCGCTGGCAGTCCCTGTCGCGGCGGGCCGCCGCCGCCCTGCTCGCCGGGCGCCTTGACCACGCCGCCGATCTCGCCTCCCAGGCCGAGCGGCTATCCGCCGATCTCGGCGACGCCGACGCCGCCTGGATTGGCGACATCCAGCGCTGGGAACTGGCCCGCTTCACACGCGAGCGGGCCGGCTACCGCCGGCGCCGGCCTGACTCCGCGCCCCCGGTCGAAACCTGGCCGCCATGGCCCGCGCTCATCCTCGCCGAACAGGGCGACCACGAGGGCGCCGCGAAGGTCCTGTCCGGCTTCGGCATTCACCAAGCGTGGGGGCCAGGAGTCAGCGCTGCCTACGACCTGTGGTTCCCGGCCATCGCCGCCGAAGCAGCCGCCCGCTGCGGCAGCGACCAGCTCCGCGGCGATCTCTACCGGCTGCTCGCTCCCTACAGCGGCACCCAGGTCGGCTGCGGCGCCTGGGTCGCCTACTGCGGTGCGGTCGACTACTACCTCGGGCTGCTCGCCGCCGCCCGGGCCGACCACACCGCGGCCGCCGCCCACCTCGACGCCGCCACCGCCCAGCACCTGCGTCTTGGCGCACCGCTGTGGGCCGCCCTCAGCCGCCAGCACTACGACCGCCTGCAGCACCCTCCGAATGGGCGCAACCGTTTCCGCCGGGACGGCGCCGTCTGGGCGCTGGCCTACGGCGACGTCCAGGCCCATGTGCCCCACGCCAAAGGGCTGCAGGACATCGCCGTGCTGCTGGCCCATCCCGGCCAGCCCGTACCGGCCAGCGATCTCGCCGGCACGATCACACGGTTTCGGGGGGAGCCGGCCCTCGACCGGCAAGCGGTGGCCGCCTACCGGGCCAGGCTGCGCGACCTTGATGACGACATCGCCGAGGCCGATGCCGGCCACGACCCCGAGCGGGCCGCCCGCGCCCGGGCCGAACGAGACGCACTGGTCACAGAACTCACCCGTTCCGTCGGCCGCGGCGGTCGGCCCCGGCGGCTGGGCGACGACACAGAAAAGGCCAGGAAAACCGTAACCATCCGCATCCAGCGCGCCCTGCGCCTCCTCGACACCCACCACCCGGCGCTGGCCTCCCACCTGCGGGACGCCGTCCGCACCGGGACGACCTGCAGCTATCAGCCCGCCCAGCCCCTCACCTGGGAACTATGAGGCCGGCCAGAAAAACGGCTGGTCAGCCCTCAATCCGGGCGAGAACGGCGAAGTCCAGAGCAGCGCCGTTCAGCAGAACGGCTCCGCCCGGGATGTCCGCTAGCTGGATGCTGAGGAAGGTGCCCCCGCTCATCGCGGCGATGATGTCCCGCTCCAGCGCCGCCAGATCGGTGCTCCGGGCCAGTGGGTAGCCCGGGGAGTCCTGGGCTGGGCCGGTGAGCGAGGGCAGGTACAGCACTGGCCATTGCGGCACGGCGAGGTGACTCGGGTGGACGCCGTGGAGGGGGGACGGACGCTGCAGCGAGATGCTGGCGGCGGCCGGCGGGGAGACGACCAGGTCGCCCTGCAGCGGACCGGCAACCGGCAGTACGACTGGGCCGGTGGCCCCGCTCAACTGCGCCGCCACCGTATCCGGATCGGCGTCTTCGAGGATCCAGGCGGTTGGGTCGGTCCCGATCTGCAGGAAGATATAAGACACGGCGCTCCTCCCCCAATGGCGCCTGTCCCGCTTGCCGGAACGGCTGGGTCAGGATAGCCGCGCCGGCCGGCAGCGCCTCAGTCTCGCACCGAGTTTGTCAGAGATGCGATGGATGCGCACGCGGTCCGGCGGTCAGCCCCGCCCGCCTGCCACCTCCTCGGCGAGGCTCAGCAGCGGACCCGACGGGAGCTTGCGGGCCAGGCCCTCCCCCGCCGCCACGGCACGGGCGGCCTCGTCGCGCTGCCCTGCGCGGGCCGCGGCCTGCGCCTCCCGCAGGCGCGCGTAGGCCTCCCGGTACGGCTGGCCCGCCTCTCGCCATGCGTCCGCGACGCCGCGCCAGGTGGCCGGGTCATCGGACCGGTGCTGGCGGGCCTGTTCAGCGGCGGCCAGCGCGCCGAACGCGGCAATGGCGGGCTGCCCGCGGCCTTCGGCGCCGGTGATGGCCCGTGCCCGCCCGGGGAAGAGAACAGCCGCCTCCTCCCAGGGCTCCGGGAGGTTGCCCGGCCGGTCCGCGGCAGGCCGCGCGGCGATGTCGGCGGCGACCCAGGCACCGGCCGCTAGCAGCCGTATCTCCTCCTCGGCCCAGCCGGTGCCCGCCAGTATCGCGAGCCCGTCCAGCACCTCCCCCGCCGCTGCCGCCAGGTTGCCGGCGTACAGCGCCTGCTCAGCGAGGCAGGCGCGGAGCGGGCCGGCGAGCCCGGGATCGGGCGGCGCCTTCGCCAGGGCCGCGGCCAGGTGCGCCGCCCGCTGGCTGTCACCCTGGCCCACGGCCAGCTCCAGTTGCAGCAGTTCCAGGTAATGGGTGGCCTTCCCCGAGGACTCACCTATCACCTCGTCGAGGAACCGGCCTGCTTCGGCCCATCGCCCGGTCGCGATCAGCGCCCCCGCAATGTTGTTGTCCAGAGTCCACGTCAGCGCCGGCGGGGCGTCCAGGGACCCGGCGACGGCCCGGCCCTCCTTCGCCACCTCGAGCGCTTCAGTGCAGCGGCCAGCCGCATACAGGAGGTACACGTGGTCGGCCGCCGCCCGGACGATGTCTTCCACGTTGCCAGTGCGGCGCGCGAGACTGAACGACGTTTGCAGTGCCGCGATCCCGGCGTCGAACTCGCCGCGGTGGGCCAGGACGATGCCGAGTGTCGCCAGCCCATGGGCCTGCTCTGCCACGGCGCCAGCCTGCTCTGCCTCCGCAACGGCCCGCTCGGCGACCGGCAGCGCGCCGCCGAAGTCCCCGGACAGCATCCGGCCGGTGGCGAGCGCGGCGAGCACACGGGCCCGCAAGGCAGACGGCTGACCCTCCGGCAGCAGCGCCACGGCCTGCTCGGCGGCATCGACGGCCGCGTTGAGGTCGCGGGCGTCAAACCGGTAACGGCCGAGCCGCTCCAGCAACCGCGCCCGTTCAGCCGGCGCCGCGTCGCCTGACTGGGCCAGAGCATCAGCTATCCACCCCGCGGCACGGTCCGGGTCTCCCGCCCAGCCCGCGGCCCGCGCGGCCTCCTCCAGCAGGGCGGGGCCCGCCTCCGGAAGCCAGGCGGCTAGCTCGATGGCGAGCGCGTAGGACCGCACGGCCTCCGGGTAGGCGCGTTCCGCGACCGCTTGGCGCGCCGCCAGCACGGCCGCCGGCCCAGCCCGGTCCGGTGAGCTGGCCCGGTGCCAGTGCTCGGCCAGCAGCCCGGGGTCGGAGTCCGGCCGCGCGGCGAGGGCCTCCGCAAGACGGTGGTGGAGATACCGCCGCTCACCCGGCAGCAGGTGAGCGTAGAGCACCTGCCGGGTCAGCGCGTGGTTGAAGGCGTAGCCATCGGTGACCGGGACCAGCAGTCCCGAGGCGACGGCCTGGCGCGCGGAGGCCAGCAGGCGCTTCTCCGGCAGCGGAATGGCCGCGGCCAGCAGCTCGTGGGACATCCCGCCGTCCGCGACGCAGACCTGGTCGACGACCGCCCTGGCCTGCGCGGTGAGCCCCGTGGTCTTGGCCAGCACGGCATCGGAGATGGAGGCGGGCAGCGCCTGCGGGCCTGCGTGAGCGAGTTCCGTGGCGTACAGCGGGTTTCCGTCCGCGGCACCGACCATGACCGCCACCCGGTCCTCGCTGGCGGCGTCGGCCGGGAGCAGGCCGGTAACCAGCTCGGCGATCTCGCCGTCGGCCAGCCGCCCCAGCCGGAGCCGGGTCACCCGGGGCCGGCGCTCCAGCTCGGCGAGCCATTGGCCGACGTTACCGGCCAGCTCTTCCTCACGGAGGGTGCCGACCAGCATGACCGGCTGGTCCCGCAACCTGACCGCCAGGAAGGCGAGCAGCTCGCGGGAGGAGTCATCGGCCCAGTGCAGGTCCTCCAGCACGAGCACGACCGGTGACCTGGTGGCGAGGCCCGCCAGCAGCTCGAGCACGCGCACGAACAGCCGGTGCCGGGCGGCCAGCATGTTCGGCGTGCGGTCGTCGTCGAGCAGCCATCCCGCCTGGTCGCGCAGGGCGGCCACGAAGGGCCCGTAGGCGAGCGCGGCGCCCGCCAGTGGCGCTGACTCGCCGAGCAGGACCTGTGCGCCGCCCGCGGCCGACTCGGCCTGGGCGCAGAGTTCCTCGACGAGCGTGGTCTTGCCAATGCCAGCTGCCCCGGTGACCAGCAGCACTTGCGGATGGCCGGCCACCACCCGCGCGTAGGCGGCCAGCAGCGCCTTCCGCTCCGGCACCCGTCCAACGATGGGCACGGTCCCGTCGGCTGCCGGGGTCGTCGCCTCGGCCAGCGTGCTTTTCAGCGGCGGGAACCGCTCCGGCAGACCCGCGGCGACAAGCTGGTAGATGTGCTCTGGCGCCTCGATGTCCTTCAGCCGGTGCAGGCCCAGGTCCCGGAGGGATGCCCCGGCCGGGAGCCGGGAGCCGGCCAGCTGCCGCGTCGCCTCCGACAGCACAACCTGGCCGCCGTGCGCGACCGCCGCGATCCGGGCCGCCCGGTGCACGTCCAGCCCCACGTACCCGTCCTCGTGCCGTACTGGCTCACCGGAATGCAGCCCCATCCGCACCCGCACCGGAATCCCGCCTGGCCAGTCGTGGCCGGACAGGGCACGCTGCGCGGCAACGCAGCAGCGGATCGCGTCCGCGGCCGAGCCGAACACAATAAAGAAACTGTCTCCCTCGGTGCCCATCTCGTGGCCACCGCAGTTGGCGAAGGCGGCCCGCAGCAGGGCTCGCTGAGCCGACAGCGCATCGGCGTAGCGACTGCCCAGCCTCCGTAGCAGCGCCGTTGACCCCTCGATGTCGGTGAACAGCATCGTGATCGTCCCGGCCGGGAGCTCCCCCATCCCCCGATTATCCCCATCCCCAATTACCGGGCGCCCTCTGGCGCACGCGGGGACCGCGAGGGTGTGACGGGCCTACCGTGGTGACCGTGCGGAGGGTGCCGTGGTGGGGGATGCTGTCGGCGGCGGTGGCTCCGGTGCTGCTGATCGGCGGGTGGACGGTTGCGGCCGGGCTGCAGCCTGGTTCATTCAACCCGGTCGCTGACACCATCAGTGCCCTGGCGGCGCGCAATGCGGCGGACCGGTGGGTGATGACGCTGGCGCTGGGGGCAGTGGGGGCCTGTTATGTGATGACGGGCCTCGCGCTGCGGCCAGCGGCCTGGCCTGGTCGCCTGGTCCTGATGACCGGTGGGGTGGCCACCATTCTGGTCGCGGCCAATCCCGAGCCCGCCGGGGGTGGTTCGGTGCCGCACCTCTTCTGGGCGGCGGTCGGGTTCGTGGCCCTGGCGGTCTGGCCGGCATTTGGCCGTAGCCGGGGGTCTCTGGTGCCGTACGGGCTGCGGCCTGCTGTGCGCGGCGTGGCTACTGCGGTGATGGCTGGCCTGCTGGGGTGGTTCGGTGCGGAACTGGCCAGCGGCGGCGGGCAGGTAGGCCTGTCTGAGCGCGTCCTGGCCGGGGTGCAGGTGCTCTGGCCCCTGGCCGTGGTCTGGAGTTGCTCCCGCAGCCGGTCTCGCGCCAGCCCGCCCGCGGGCCCGGCCGGGACTGGCCGTCAGGGCTGAAGCCACGCCGGCCCGCTGCTGCTTCTGGTTGTCAACGCCGCCGCATGCGCGAAGCCCGGCGTCAGTCTTGCTTCAGGACCTCACGGTCAGCAACCCAGGCCGTCGCCGTGTCCGGGGACTCCCCCAGCGCGTCGGTCAGCAATGCGACCAGCGCCTCGAGCTGCATGTCGGCCGACGAGGAGACCTCCTGGTCCGACCCGTCCAGCGCCCGGGCGGCGAGCCCTGCCTTGCTGTCGAGCAGCGCGGCGATCCGGGCGTCGATGGTCTGCGCCGCGATGATGCGCCACGCGGTCACCGGTTCGGCCTGCCCGATGCGGTGGCTGCGGTCGATGGCCTGGGTCTGCTCCGCGTCGGTCCAGGACATCTCGGCCAGCACGATATTCGAGGCGACCTGCAGATTCAGGCCCACACCAGCCGCGGTCAGCGAGCACACCACGACCGCGACGTCCGGGTCGTTCACGAAGGCTTCGACGTTCGCCTGCCGCACCGCGGGCGTCTGGCCGCCCCGGATCGACGAGAAGCGCACCCCCTGCCGGGCGAAGATTTCCTCGGCGGCGTCCATCACGTCGACGTGCTTGGCGAAGAAGACGACCTTGCCGGCGCTGCGAGCCAGCTGAGCCGCGTAGTCCGCAGCCAGTTCGGCCTTGGCCTGGCCGATGCGCCGCATCATGGTGAACACGTTCTCGCCGGACTGCGCGGTCGCCGCCTCCTTCAGCTCCGACCGGGCCACCCGGCGGACGAGGTCATGGTCGATGCCCTCGGCGCCGGCGCCGGAGGATCGGTTCGCGAGCGCGGTCTCGTACCGCCCCACCATCCGGCCCGCGAGGTCCCGTTCTGCCGCCCGGATCGACCGGCCGGCCCGTTCGTCCAGCTCAACGGGGAGGTCAGCGATACGGCGGGCCGGGATGTCGGCGGCCACGTCGAGCTTGCGCCGGCGCACGATGCCCAGGTCAATGACGCACTGGCGCGCCGCGGGGTAAAAGCCCCGGTCGGCGGGCGTCAGGCCGGTGCCCTCAAGCGCGTCCATCAGCTCGTCGAGGGGCTTGCTGTCGTCGATCCAGCCGAGGAACTGCCAGATCGCCCGGAAGTCCTCGATGTCGTTGATCAGCGGGGTGCCGGTGAGCGCCATCAGCAGGGGCCGGCCCGTACGGGACCGGATGCGGCCGGAGAGCGCCAGGACGTTCTGCGAGCGCTGCGAGGTCTTGTTCTTCATGAAGTGAGCCTCGTCCACGACCATGCCGCGGAAGCCGAAGTCACCGAGCCAGCCCAGGTGGCGGTCCAGAACCTCGTAGTTGAGCACGACGATATCGGCGAAGCCGTCGACAGCCTCGCCGTCACCCTGCACCACCGTGGCCCGGCGGTGGGGAGCCCAGCGGGCCGCCTCACGGGCCCAGTTGGTCTTGACGACGTTCGGCGCGACGACGAGCAGCGGGTAGGAGCTCGCTGCCTCCGCAGCGAGCAGCGCCTGGGCAGTCTTGCCCAGACCCGGCTCATCGGCAAGCAGGAATGCCCGGTGGCCGGCCGCGGCCGCGGCGACCAGCTGCCCCTGGTGCGGCATCAGTTCCAGGCCTGCCGGGGTGAACCGTGCCGTCGGCGCCGGGAGCGCCATGCACGCCGGGGCTCCCCCGCCAGCCCGCTCGAAGGAACTCAGCAGCGGGCCGAGCAGCTCCCAGCCGGCCAGGCGGCGCGGACGGGAAGTGCGCTGCGCAACGGCGGAAAAGTCTGGAGCGACAAAGGGGTTCGCCAGTTGCCGGGAGACCACCGACTGCGGCAGGACACGCCGCCCCGAGCTGGCCGGAGCTGCAGCGGTCTGCGCAGGCGCGATCTCTTCGCCCGGCGGCTCGGTGCCGAAGTCCGGCTGGAGCGACCGGGCCGCGTCGGAGACGCCGGAGTCCTCGGCGAGCAGGGCCAGTAGCCCAGCGTCCTGGACCGCGGTCCTCGCGAGGATGACCGCGACACCGTCCAGGCGCTTGAGCTGCTCGGTCCGGTAACCGTCGCTTCCGGCTGCCGCCCGGACGCGGGCCCGCTCGTCCCGCAGCATCAGGGCCGCGGCCTGGAACTTCGTGCGCACGGCAGGCGTCACGCGGCCGCGCCGGGCAGCCGCCTCGATCTCACGGGCGGTTCGGGCGAGCACCGGGATGACATCGCCGCGGTGGTGGACGCGCCGTTGCTTCCGCGTGGTGCTTGGGCGAGCGCCCGTCTGGCGCTGGCCTGATCGGGCCACAGACTTCCCCTCTGGAAATGCCGGGACACGTTGGCCACGGCAGCCATGCCGCACAGTCCCGCGGCCGGGG
>Ga0207664_10002132_pt1 | contig 13018 bp, 6 predicted proteins | sample LARL83metaG_FD_184349 | JGI IMG/M metagenome (GOLD analysis project Ga0207664, IMG submission 184349) | Corn, switchgrass and miscanthus rhizosphere microbial communities from Kellogg Biological Station, Michigan, USA - LAR L8-3 metaG... | ecosystem: Host-associated > Plants > Roots >...
GATTTCGTAGCGGATGAAACAGGTGATCGTCATTTCCGGGCTCCGCGATGGGTGGAAGCGATGCTAGCCACCCGATGACGACGAATGGTTCGACCAGCATCGAACCATGGGCGATGGCCCAACATGGTCCTCATCACGACTTGGCACGGTCCCGCATTGGCATGCCGCTCTCCGGACGCCCGCTGACAGCATGGCCCGGCGGCACCGTGCCGTAGTTGCGCGCGGTGACGCGCAGATGGCGGCGGTCACCGGGGTGGCGGCCTCGAAGCAGAACCCGGGTCAGATGGACTTTCGAGCAACCCGTCCTGGCCGAAAGCGGAACATGGAACAACTAACGCCGCACGACGGCGTAAGATCCGCCCCTGTAGTTCCCAATCATTCGGCGGGGCTTATGGCTTACGAAGCTGCACCAGGAAGAACATCGGCCATGAGACCGCGAGTGCTCAGGGCGAGTGCATACGTCGGCCTTCTGGTCTCCGGAGTGCTGGTATTTTTTCTGCCTTGGTTGCTCGCCTCCCAGTTCGCGCTGAAGGTGGCGCCTGCGTGGGGGCTGGGTGACTTTGGATTTGCCCTTTGCGCGGCCGGCGCGTTGATTGGGATGCTCATCGGTCGACGCTTGAAGCTGTGAGATGGCTTGACGAGACCGGGGCCAGGTTCACTTTCTCACCGCAGTTAAGTGAACCTGGCCCCGATAGTTGAGCCATATGGCGGCTGCTGACTCGATCTGGAAAGAAATGAATGCGCATGAATAGTGTCCGATCCTGCCGCTCACCCAGGCAGGTGAGGCGGCTTCCCTGGTGCGTTGGTTCAGTGGTCTTGGCATTGTCAATCCTGATGGTGGGAGCCGCGGCCGCGCAGGTCGGCTCGGGGCCGACCGCCGCACCGATGCCGCCAGCGCTGCCCACCCCGTTGGACAGACCGTTCCAGGGCGCGATCGGATTGACCGTCGACGCTACTGATACCGATCACCAGATCATCTCCGTCCGCGAGACGATCCCCGTCCAGGCGTCGGGCGATACCGTCCTGCTCTATCCCGAATGGGAAACGGCCAGCCATGCGCCCACCGCCACGGTTGTGGAGTTGGCAGGCCTGGTAGTGCTCGTCGATGGCAAGCCGTCGGATTGGATGCGCGATACGGTGGATACGCACGCCTTCCATGTCCGCGTGCCCAAGGGGGCCAGCTCGATCACGCTGAACTTCCAGTTCCTTGCACCGCCCCAGGCCCACCTGTTGCGGCCGGACATGGTGATTGTTCCGTGGCAACGCGTGTTGCTGTATCCCGCCGGCTGGTACGCGCGAGACATTCCCGTTGTCGCGACGCTCGCGCTCCCGCACGGGCTCACGCCTTTCACGGCGCTGGCTTTCCATGCGATGGACAACGGAACGCTGGGTTTTCAATCCGTAACGCTGGAGCAATTAGTCGATGCTCCCGTCTATGCCGGGCGATACACGCGCCGGATCACGCTCGACGGGGACGCTGCCAAACCGTTAACGCTGGATCTGCTGGCTGACGCGAAAGAGGGCCTTGCCATCACGCGGCCGGAGGTCGAGCGCATGAAAGCGCTCATCGCCCAGGGGCTCAAGACGTTCGGTACCGCGCCGTATCGCCACTACGACGCGATCGTCACCCTGAGCGACATCCTGTCGCCTGACGGCGGCGGCGGCGTCGAACATCTTGAAGAAGGAGAAAACAATCTCCCTGCCGCGTATTTCACCAACATCGAGGGACAACTCAACAATCTCGACCTGATCGCGCACGAGTTCGTCCACGCGTGGAACGGCCGCTGGCGCCAACCCGCTGACTTGTGGTCGCCCACCTTCAACCAGCCGGTCAGTGGATCGCTGCTTTGGGTATATGAAGGGCAAACCGAATTCTGGGGACGCGTGCTGGCTGCCCGCGCCGGCCTGCGCGATCACCAGCAGACGCTGGACAAGCTTGCCATGGATGCGGCAACCGTCGCCAACCGCACCGGCCGACGCTGGAAGGACCTGCAAGACAGCACGAATGACGCGGTCTACATGGCAAAGCACCATGTCGTCTGGCCTGACTGGCAACGCCGAGAGGACTATTACCCCGAAGGGGTGTTGCTGTGGCTGGACGTGGACTCACGGCTGCGCGAATTGAGTCATGGCGAACGCGGCATCGACGGCTTCGCGCGTATCTTTTTTGCCAAGGACAGCGTGCAACCAACGCGAACTTACACCTTCCAGGATGTCTGTGACGCGCTGGACAAGGTAGTCCCGGATGATTGGGAAGCATTCTTCAATCAGCATCTTCACAGCCACAGCGCAGTCGAAGCGATTGCCGGCTTGGCCCACGCTGGCTGGAGGCTTGACTACACCGATAAGCCAACCGCAACTTTTCGCCAGAACGAAGAAGAAGCCGGCGCCATCAATCTCGACTATTCGATCGGTCTACAGATCGATGCGGATGGAAGAGTTCAGTCGGTTCTATGGGACAGTCCGGCATTCCGCGCGGGTTTGTCGCCTGGTTCGAAAGTGCTCGAGGTAAACGAGCAATCCTTTTCGACTCGCGCGCTGTTAGCCGCCGTGGAGTCGGCTGCATCAAAACCACTAAGCATCCGCGTCGACATCAATGGGAACAAACGTGTCGTCAAGCTCCCCTACCGAGGGACGCTGCGCTATCCCCATCTCGATCGCATCGCCGGCACACCCGACCGGCTATCAGCGCTGCTCGAAGCTCGATGATGTGGCTCGACTCGGATTTGGTGAAATCCGGAGTTTCCCGCGAAGCGAAAGCGAGTCGTGAACTTCATTGCACGAGAATCTCGTCAGTGAACAAATGGGCCGGTTTCCCAGCGCCCTCGTGGCCCGGCGGAAGCAGGCCGTAGTTCTGCGCGGTGACGCGCAGGTAGCGGGCGGTCACCGGCGCGGTGGCGTCGAAGCGCACGGTGCGGATCATCACGCGCAGGTCCATCGGCTCCGCCGCGATCGGCGTGGACTGCAGCGTGCGCCAGGCCTTGCCATCATCCGAGACCGCAAAGGCGACCTGTCGCGGGAACAGCGCCCAGGAGCCGCTTTGCTGCAGGAAGCGCATCTGGATCGCGTGGATCGGCGTGGGATGTTCCAGGTCGATGGTGGCGGTCAGGTCGCTGCCGCGCCAGCCCACCCACAGGCCGTCGTTGTATTCCACGTCGCTGCCGATGACGCCGTCGACCAGTTGCGTCGCGGTGCCGGCGTAGTGTGGGTCGGGGGCGGTGAGATAGCTCACCGGTTTGCCCAGCGCCTTGTTGTCGACGGTCCGGAACGAGCGGCTGGCCAGGTAGGGCACGCCGTGACGGAAAGGTGCGATCTTGAGCGTCGCCGGCGTGTAGCGATCCAGCACGTCGCCGAAGGTGGGCGACTGTGCCGTCGGCTCGCTGCCGTCCGTCGTGTAGTGCAGCGCTATGTCGTCGAAGCCGCGCGCGGCACGCACGCGCCAGCGATGGTGCGGCGGGTTGAACTCGAGCTTGTAATCGACAAGGTCGCGGTCTTCCGGGCCGTAGGCGATGTGCTGCGCATCCAGCCACGGGTAGTGCGCGCGCAGGCGCCGCTGGAAGTCGGCGTAGTCGCGGGCGTCCGGATTCCACAGGCGCTCGCCTAGCGCGAGCACGCGCGGATAAAGCATCGCTTCCAGATTGCGCGGCGTGACGTATTCGCTCCACAGCGGCGCCTCGGCGCCGAGCACCTGGTCGAGATGCCCAGCGTAGGCCGGCGCGGCGAACGGATCGATGCGGTAGATGTCCTGCGTGGTGAGTTCCTCGATCGGCGTGTCGAGGTAGAACGGCCCGGCGACGATCAGCCGGTTGCCGTTGGCCAGCGCCTTGGCCGCCTCGGCGTCGCCGCGCCACATTTCCACCACGGCGTTGCGGTCGGCGCCGCCTTCGAGGATCTCGTCCCAGCCGACCAGCATCTTGCCGCGCGCTTCGAGGTCGCGCTGGATGCGCTGGACGAACCAGCTTTGCAGCGCCGCGACGTCGGGCAAGTGTTCGTCATGCATGCGCTGCTGCGCCGAAGCGCTCTGCGTCCACTGCTGCTTGGGCACCTCGTCGCCGCCGATATGGATGTACGGCGCGGGGAACAGTGCAGCCACCTCATCGAGCACGTCGTGCAGGAAAGCGAACGTCGCCTCGTCGCCGGCGCAGTAGATGTCGGTGAACACGCCCCAGGTCGCCGGCACCGGGATCGGCTGCTTCGGGCAGGACAGCGACGGGTAGGCCGCCACCGCTGCCGACGCATGTCCCGGCATCTCGATCTCCGGCACCACCATCACGTTGCGCCGGCGCGCGTACTCGACGATGTCGCGGATGTCTTGCTGCGTGTAGAAGCCGCCGCTGCGGCTGCCGTCGGCCTCGCTGCGCCAGGCACCGACGCTGGTGAGCTTCGGGTATTTGCGGATTTCGATGCGCCAGCCCTGGTCGTCGGTGAGGTGCCAGTGCAGCACGTTGAGCTTGTAGCGCGAGAGCAGGTCGATCTGCTGCTTGACCAACGCCACCGGGATGAAATGCCGTGCCGCGTCCAGCATGACGCCGCGCCAGGCGTAGCGCGGCGCGTCGTCGATGCGCACGGCCGGGATGGCGATCGTGGCGTGGCGCCCGGGCGGCAGCAGTTGCCGCAGCGTCTGCACGCCCCAGAACAGGCCGCGGTCGTCGGCCGCGGCGATCTCGATCTGCTTCGGCGCGATGGTCAGCCGATAGGCCTCCTCGCCCTTGACGGAAGCATCGATGCGCAGTTCGATGCGCGACTGTTTCGCGGCGGCGCCTGTGCGCAGCGCGATGCCGCTCTGCTCGCGGATGCCATCACGCAGGAACGCGGCGATCTCCTGCGCGCGCCGATCGGCCGGCGCGACGATGCGCACGTTCCGGTTCAGCGCGAAGCTGCCTTCGCCAGCCTCGATCCGATCCGGTTGCGGAATGACCGTGGCCTGCGCATGCGCTGCCTGGGCGAATGCCGAAAACGCGAAAAGCATCAGGACAAGGACGTGTCTGCGCATGGCCGGTCTTCCTGGAAGGTCGTTGGCTTGCTCGTACGGTGGAACGATGCTGGTGCGAGGCTTGCGGTAAATCAAGCAACGAGGTCACAGAGGAAACGGCCGAGCCCCCGGCTTGAGCGCGCAGCTGGAATTCGGAGAGTCGGAAACGACAACGGGCGCCGAGGCGCCCGTTGTTTTCTACCGACTGGCCGACCCGCTTACAGCGAGTAGTACATCTGGAATTCCAGCGGATGCGTGCTGGCGCGGTACTTCGTCACTTCCTTCATCTTCACTTCGATGTACGCGTCGATGAAGTCGTCGGTGAACACGCCGCCGGCCTTGAGGAAGTCGCGGTCCTTGTCCAGCGCTTCCAGCGCGGCGTCGAGGCTGGAGCACACCTGCGGGATGTTCTTCTCCTCTTCCGGCGGCAGGTCGTACAGGTCCTTGTCGGCCGGCGCGCCCGGGTCGATCTTGTTGATGATGCCGTCCAGGCCGGCCATCATCAGCGCGGTGAACACCAGGTAGCCGGAGTTCATCGGATCGGGGAAGCGCACCTCGATGCGGCGGCCCTTCGGGCTGGCCACGTACGGGATGCGGCAGCTCGCCGAGCGGTTGCGCGCCGAGTAGGCCAGCATCACCGGCGCCTCGAAGCCCGGCACCAGGCGCTTGTAGCTGTTGGTGGTGGAGTTGGCGAACGCGTTGATCGCGCGGGCATGCTTGAAGATGCCGCCGATGTACCACAGCGCGGTCTGGCTGAGGCCGCCGTACAGGTCGCCGGCGAACAGGTTCTCGCCGTTCTTCGCCAGCGACTGGTGCACGTGCATGCCGCTGCCGTTGTCGCCGACCAGCGGCTTGGGCATGAAGGTGACGGTCTTGCCGTTCTGGTGCGCCACGTTCTTGATGACGTACTTCATCGTCATCAGCTCGTCGGCCTTCTTCACCAGCGTGTTGAAGCGCACGCCGATTTCGCACTGGCCCGCGTTGGCCACTTCGTGGTGATGCACTTCGACCTGCTGGCCGAGCGACTCCAGCACCTTGCACATGTCCGCGCGCAGGTCGCCCAGCGAGTCGACCGGACTGACCGGAAAGTAGCCGCCCTTCACGCCCGGACGGTGGCCGGTGTTGCTGCCTTCGTACTTGTAGCGCGACGACCAGGCGGCTTCTTCGGAACCGATTTCGTAGAACACGCGGCCCGGGTCGTTCTGCCAGCGCACCGAGTCGAAGATGAAGAACTCGGGCTCGGGACCGAAGAACGCGGTGTCGGCGATGCCGGTGGATTTCAGGAACGCCTCGCCGCGCTTGGCGATCGAGCGCGGGTCGCGGCCGTAGGCCTGCATGGTCGACGGCTCCAGCACGTCGCAGTGCAGGATCAGCTGCACGTGCGCGCTGAACGGATCGAGGTGCGCGGTATCCGGATCCGGCAGCAGCACCATGTCCGACTCGTTGATGCCCTTCCAGCCGGTGATCGAGGAGCCGTCGAACATCTTGCCGTCCTCGAACGTCGACTCGTCGATCGCGTGGGCCGGGAAGGTGACGTGGTGGTGCACGCCGAGCATGTCGGCGAAACGGAAATCGACGAATTCGACCTCGTGTTCCTGGATCAGGTCGAGCACTTTGTTGGCGGACATGGTGGAGCCTCGGGAGGGATATGGGATGAAGCTGTTTAGCAAACGCTGTGCCACTGCGGGAAAGCGTTGCGTACCGGGAAAGGAAGGTCGCGAACCGATCGGCGGACGGCCACGATAGCACCAACGCCGGCCCTGTCTTTTGATGGTTTGCACTAGGCTGGTGCGTCCGGCGGCAATCTCTTGCGCCTCCAATATCCGTAAGCTATGCGGCCACTGCCGGCTTTGCCGCCGGCATGATTTCAACTGCCATGGAACCCGCCCGTGACCGATCTGCTCCGCGTCATCCTGCTCGGCATCATCGAAGGCATTACCGAGTTCCTGCCGATCTCCTCGACCGGGCACCTGCTGATCGCCGAGAAGTTCGGGCTGGGCGCGCGCTCGGACCTGTTCAACATCGGCATCCAGGCCGGCGCGATCCTGGCGGTGACGCTGATCTACTGGAAGCGCATCTGGCAGCTGCTGACGCAGTGGAGCGAGCCCGCCAACCGCGACTATCTATTGAAGCTGGTCGTGGCTTTCCTGATCACCGCGGTGCTCGGCTACGTCGCGGTCAAGCACGGCTTCAAGCTGCCCGAGACGGTGACGCCGATTGCGTGGGCGCTGGTGATCGGCGGCCTGTGGATGATCGCGGCCGAACGGCTGGCCGAACACCAGCCCGACCGCAGCGAAGTGACTTGGCGGGTGGCGATCTTCGTCGGCGTCGCGCAGATGATCGCCGGCATCTTTCCCGGCACCTCGCGCTCGGCCGCGACGATCTTTGCGGCGATGCTGGCGGGCACCAGCAATCGCGCCGCGGCCACCGAGTTCGCCTTCTTGGTCGGCATTCCCACGATGTACGCCGCGACCGGCTACGAGCTGCTGAAGGTGCTCAAGGACGGCGGCGCCGCGCACGAAAACTGGACCGCGCTGGCGGTGGGCTTCGTAGTCTCGGCGATCGTCGCATTCATCGCGATCAAGTGGCTGCTCGGCTACATCCGCACGCACCGCTTCACGCCGTTCGCGATCTACCGCATCGCCTTCGGCGTGGCGCTGCTGTTGCTGGTGCCGGCCGGCGGCTGAACTGCCGCAGCCGCGGGCCGGCCGCGCGCACCTACGCCGCTTCGAACAGCGCCTCTTTGCGTACCGGCTTCGGCAGAGTTTTCGGCGCGGCGACCGTGCACTGGTTGGTGCGGTCGAACAGCTCGCGTACCCATTCGATGAAGGCCTGCACGCGCGCCGACAGGTGCTTCTTCTGCGGGTAGACGATCCACACCGGCTTGCCGGTCGAGGTCGTGTCGGTCATCACCAGTTCGAGCATGCCCTTTTCCAGCATGCAGGCGGCCAGCATGCGCGGCACCTGGGTGATGCCGAGCCCCGCCGCCACCGCCTGCAAGACCGACTCGCCGTCGTTGATCAGCATGTGCGCGTCGATATCCACGCTCACCTGGCCGCCCGGCGTGTCGAACTGCCATTGCCGCGGACGTCCGTTCGGGTAGACGTAGTTGATGCAGCGATGGTCCTTCAGGTCCTCGATGCTGCGCGGCGCGCCGTGCTTGCGCAGGTACTCGGGCGAGGCGCACACCACGTTGCTGAGGTAGCCGATCTTGCGTGCGATCAGGCTGGAATCCTCCAGCTGGCCGACGCGGATCGCGCAGTCCAGGCCTTCGCCGTTGAGGTCCATCGGCGAGTCGCTCATCGACAGCTCCAGCCGGATATCCGGATAGCGCTGCTCGAATTCGGTCAGCCGGGGAATCACCGCGGCGCGCCCCACCGACAGCGAAATGCCGACGCGCAACTTGCCGGTCGGCTTGCTGTTGGCGAAGTTCAGCGCCTCGGTCGCCTCGGCCAGATCGGCGAGGATCTCCTTGCAGCGCGCATGGAACGAAGCCCCGTCGTCGGTCAGGCGCAATGACCGGGTGGAACGGAACAGCAGGCGCGCGCCGAGCTGGGTTTCCAGCCGCGAGACGGCGCGGCTGACTCCGGACGGGGTCATGCCCAGCTGGCTGGCGGCCGCGGCGAAACTCTTGGCTTCGACCACGCGGACGAAGGTCGAAATTGCGGAAAAGTCTTCCATTGTTTCAATTCCTCGTCGATTCGTGACTGCGAGGCACGAGTGTAATGCGCAAGAAACGGATTTTCTATACCGCGAAGTACACCTATTCTCTCGACCCTTCGCCGGACGACCTGCGTCCGGCCACCAAGATTCTGGGAGCGCGAGATGAAAAAACAATGGATGCTGGCCCCTCTGGTCGCTGCCGGCGTGCTGGGCAGCTGGGTTCTCCTGCACGGCAGCAACAGCCAGGCGCAAACGCCTGCCGGCGGCCCGCCGCCTGAAGTCACCGTGGCGCAGGCGCTGAGCCGCAAGGTCAGCGACAGCGCCGAGTTCACCGGCCGGCTGCAGGCGGTCAATACCGTGCAGGTGCAGCCGCGGGTCGGCGGTTTCGTGGAGTCGGTGCATTTCCAGGAAGGCGCGCTGGTGCACAAGGGCGACGTGCTGTTCCAGCTCGATGCACGGCCGTACCAGGCCGAAGTCGACCGGCTGACCGCCAACCAGGCCCAGGCGAAAGCCGAACTGAGCCTGGCCGAGACCAACCAGCGCCGCGCCGCGATGCTGCTGGCCCAGCACGCGATCGCGCAGCAGGAAGCCGACCGCCAGGCCACCACCGCGCAGAGCGCCCAGGCCCAGCTGAGTGCCGCCACCGCTGCACTCGCCGCCGCACGGCTGAACCTCGACTTCACCCAGGTGCGTTCGCCGATCGAAGGCCGCGTCAGCAACGCCCGCGTCACGCCCGGCAACCTGGTCACCAGTAACGACGTGCTGACCAGCGTAGTCTCGGTCAACCCGGTCTACGTCTACTTCGACGTGGACGAGCAGACTTGGCTCAAGCTCGATCACCTGCGCAGCGGCGCGGCCAAGGCCGGGCACAGCGCGCGCATCGAGGCGGCGATGGGGCTGGCCGACGAGCCCGGCCATCCGCATCAGGGCCGCCTGGACTTCGTCGACAACCAGCTGCACACCGGCTCCGGCACGATGCGCCTGCGCGCCGTGTTCGACAACGCCGACGGCCTCTACACGCCGGGCCTGTACGCCCGCGTGCAACTGCAGAGCGGGCAGGCGAAGTCGCGCGTGCTGGTGGACGATCGCGCGATCGGCACCGACCTCGGCAACCAGTTCGTCTACGTCGTGGGCAAGGACCACAAGGTGCAGTACCGCAAGGTCGACACCGGCGCGCTGTTCCATGGCCTGCGCGTGATCGAGAGCGGCCTGGATGCGAACGACGTGGTGATCGTCAACGGCCTGCAGCGCGTGCGTCCCGGCGCCGAGGTCAATCCGCAGAAGGTGGCGATGTCGTACCGCCTGGACAGCACGGACAAGGCGCTGGTCGAGCGCGGCGATGCGCCGGATTCGGATTCGCGCACGGCGCAGGCCAACGTGACGGCAGCAAAAGCGCCGCAAGGCTGAGCGGAAAGTCGCCGACAACCCCAAGCCGTCATTCCAGCGAAAGCTGGAACCCAGTGACCCGGCCTTTGCAGCACGAAGGCGCTGGATCCCGGATTTCGCCGGGATGACGGGTTGGGTGGTTTGAGGATTTCGAGGCGACCAGCCGCGACCTTTTCCTACACGCATTACGCAGCAAGAAACCGGGGCGCACAAACGCTCCGTCGAGGATCCATTGCATGAAAAACATCGCCCAATTCTTCGTCGACCGGCCGATCATGGCCGCCGTGCTGTCGCTGCTGTTCGTGATCACCGGCTCCATCGCGGTGTTCAAGCTGCCGATCAGCGAATACCCCGAAGTGGTGCCGCCCACCGTGGTGGTGCGTGCCGCCTATCCCGGCGCCAACCCCAAGGTCATCGGCGAAACCGTCGCCACGCCGCTGGAAGAACAGATCAACGGCGTCGAGGGCATGCTGTACACCTCCTCGCAGGCAACCAGCGACGGAGCGCTGACGCTCACCGTGACGTTCGCTCTGGGCACCGACCTCAACACCGCCCAGGTCGACGTGCAGAACCGCGTGGCGCAGGCGCTGCCGAAGCTGCCGGAGGAAGTGCAGCGGCTTGGCGTGACCACGCAGAAGAGTTCGCCCGACCTCACCATGGTCGTGCATCTCACCTCGCCGGACCAGCGCTACAACATGTTGTACCTGTCGAACTACGCGCGCCTGCACGTGAAGGACGTGCTGGGCCGGCTCGATGGCGTCGGCGACGTGCAGATCTTCGGCGCCGGAGAATACTCGATGCGCGTGTGGCTGGATCCGCAGAAACTCGCGCAGCGCTCGCTCACCACCGGCGACGTGATCAACGCGATCCGCGAGCAGAACGTGCAGGTCGCCGCCGGTGCGCTGAATGCGCCGCCCGGCCCGACCAACTCGGCGTTCCAGCTCAACATCAATACGCGCGGCCGACTGATCAGCGAGGACGACTTCCGCAACATCATCGTGCGCACCGACGCCAATGGCGGCGTTACTCATCTCAACGACGTCGCCAAGGTCGACCTCGGCTCCAACAACTACGCGCTGCGCAGCCTGCTCGACAACAAGCCGGCGGTGGCGCTGCCGATCTTCGCGCGGCCGGGCTCGAACGCCATCCAGATCTCCGACGAAGTGCGCACCACCATGGCGCAGCTGAAGAAGGAGTTCCCGCAGGGCGTCGACTATTCCATCGTGTACGACCCGACCGTGTTCGTGCGCGGCTCGATCGAGGCGGTGGCGCATACGCTGCTGGAAGCGATCCTGCTGGTGGTGCTGGTGGTGATCCTGTTCCTGCAGACCTGGCGCGCCTCGATCATCCCGCTGGTGGCTGTGCCGGTGTCGCTGATCGGCACGTTCGCGGTGATGTACCTGGCCGGCTTCTCGCTCAACGCGCTCTCGTTGTTCGGGCTGGTGCTGGCGATCGGCATCGTGGTCGATGACGCGATCGTGGTGGTGGAAAACGTGGAACGCCACATCGAGCTCGGCCAGTCGCCGCGCGAAGCCACCCGCCAGGCGATGCGCGAGGTCACCGGGCCGATCGTGGCCACGGCGCTGGTGCTGTGCGCGGTGTTCATCCCGACCGCCTTCGTCAGCGGCCTCACTGGGCAGTTCTATCGCCAGTTCGCGCTGACCATCGCGATCTCCACGGTGATCTCCGCGTTCAATTCGCTGACCCTGAGCCCGGCGCTGGCCGCCCTGCTGTTGAAGGGCCACGACGCGCCGAAGGACCGTCTCACCCGCGGCATCGATCGCGCGTTCGGCTGGCTGTTCCGTCCGTTCAACCGCCTGTTCCATCGCGGCTCCGAGCGTTACGTCGGCGGCGTGAAGCGCATCGTCGGCAAGGGCAAGCTGGCGCTGGTGGTGTATGCCGGCCTGATCGCGCTGACCTGGTTCGGCTTCTCGCACGTGCCGACCGGCTTCGTGCCGGGGCAGGACAAGCAGTATCTCGTGGCGTTCGCGCAACTGCCCGACGCGGCCTCGCTGGATCGTTCCGATGACGTGATCCAGCGCATGAGCGCGATTGCGCTGAAGCAGCCGGGCGTCGAACACGCCGTGGCATTTCCCGGCCTGTCGATCAACGGTTTCACCAACTCGACCAACTCGGGCATCGTGTTCGTCACCCTGAAACCGTTCGAGGATCGCCGCAGCGCGGAGCTTTCGGCCGGTGCGATCGCCGGTGCGCTGAACCAGAAATTCGCGTCGATCCAGGATGCGTACATCGCCGTGTTCCCGCCGCCGCCGGTGATGGGCCTGGGCACGATCGGCGGCTTCCGCCTGCAGCTGGAGGACCGCGGCGACCGCGGCTTCGACGAGCTGTACAAGCAGACGCAGAACCTGATCGCGGCGAGCCAGAAAGAGCCCGCACTCGCCGGCCTGTTCTCCAGCTTCCAGGTCAGCGTGCCGCAGGTGGATGCCGACGTGGATCGCGAGAAGGCCAAGGCCGAAGGCGTGAACCTGGGCGATGTCTATCAGACCATGCAGGCCTACATGGGCTCGCTCTACGTCAACGACTTCAACCGCTTCGGCCGCACCTACCAGGTCAATGTCTCGGCCGACCCGGCGTTCCGCCACACGCCGCAGGACATCCTGCAGCTGAAGACGCGCAACGCGCAGGGCCAGATGGTGCCGCTGGGTTCGTTCGTCACCGTGCAGCAGGGCGCGGGCCCGGATCGCGTGCAGCACTACAACGGCTACCCGACCGCCGAGATCAATGGTGGACCGGCGCCGGGCTACAGCTCCGGCCAGGCGCAGGCGGCGATGGAAAAACTGGCCAAGGACAACCTGCCCAACGGCATCAGCTTCGAGTGGACCGAGCTGACCTACCAGCAGATCCTGGCCGGCAATACCGCGATCCTGGTATTCCCGTTGTGCGTGCTGCTGGTGTTCCTGGTGCTGTCGTCGCTGTACGAAAGCTGGTCGCTGCCGCTGGCGGTGATCCTGATCGTGCCGATGGTGCTCTTGTCCG
>Ga0207664_10002133_pt1 | contig 13018 bp, 11 predicted proteins | sample LARL83metaG_FD_184349 | JGI IMG/M metagenome (GOLD analysis project Ga0207664, IMG submission 184349) | Corn, switchgrass and miscanthus rhizosphere microbial communities from Kellogg Biological Station, Michigan, USA - LAR L8-3 metaG... | ecosystem: Host-associated > Plants > Roots >...
GCCACAAGATGTATGCCACCTTCATGGCCAAGCCTCATGCCAAGGAGCCCGGCAGCGCCATGCACATCCACCAGAGCGTGGTGGACGTTAAGACCCGCAAGAACATCTTCAGCAATCCCGACGGCACACCCTCGGCGCTGTTCTTTGCGCACATTGGTGGCCTGCAGAAGTACCTGCCCGCGGCCATGGCGCTGTTCTGTGCGAACGTCAACTCCTACCGCCGGCTGACGCGCTATCTGTCTGCGCCCATCAACGTGCACTGGGGCTACGACAACCGCACCGCGGGTCTACGCGTGCCCATGTCCGATGCGCAGGCGCGCCGCGTCGAGAATCGCGTCGGCGGCGCCGACGCCAATCCGTACATTGCGATCGCCGCCTCGCTCGCCTGCGGCTATCTCGGCATGATCGAGGGAGTCCAGCCGTCGGACCCGATCGTCGGCAGCGCCCATGACCTGCCGTTCGGCCTGCCGCGCTCGCTCGATGAGGCGCTGCGCGAGCTGCGCACCTGCCAGCCGCTGGTGAAGCTGCTCGGTGAGGCATTCGTCGAGGCCTTCACCATCGTCAAGCAGGCCGAATACGAGGTGTTCCTGCAGGTGATCAGCTCCTGGGAGCGCGAGCATCTGTTGCTGAATGTCTGATCGGTGGAAGGCTCAGCGTCCTTTCCGCAGGGGCGCGCTCGCTGCTCGCCCTCTCAGGTCATCCGGCGGTGATATAAAGAACCCGTGATCCGCGCTCCCCGATGTCTTGCCCCGGGCGCCGTCGTGGCGGCCCTCATCGCCACTGCCGCGGGTTGCGGCGGACAAAGCAGCGCGCAGCCCGCAGCCGGCACGGCCACGGAGAAGGTCCTCAACGTCTACAACTGGTCGGACTATATCCAGCCTTCGGTGATCGCCGATTTCGAAAAGGAGTCCGGCATCCACGTCAATTACGACGTATTCGACTCCAACGAGATCCTCGAGACGAAACTCCTCACCGGGCACACCAACTACGACATCGTCGTACCCTCGGGTGCCTTCCTCGAGCGCCAGATCAAGGCCGACATCTACCAGAAGCTCGACAAGGCGCTGCTGCCGAATCTCGCCAACGTCGACCCACAGGTGACGCACGACAGCGCGCTCTACGACCCGGGAAACCAGTACGCCGTCGACTACATGTGGATCACCTCCGGCGTCGGTTATAACGCTGCCGCCATTCGCCAGCGTCTCGCCGCGGCCCCGGTCGACAGCTGGCGCATGATCCTCGATCCGGCGGTGGTATCGAAATTCGCCGACTGCGGTGTGTCGATGCTCGATGCGCCCTCGGAGGTGGTTGGCACGGTGCTGCTCTACCTCGGTCGCGACCCCAACAGCAACTCGCTCGAGGATCTCAAGGCTGCCGAACAGGTGCTGCATGCCATGCGCCCCTACGTGCGCTACGTCGACTCCTCGCGCTACATCGATAACCTCGCCAACGGCGATATCTGCCTGGTGATGGGCTGGTCGGGCGACGTCAAGCAGGCGCACGATCGCGCCCAGGAGGCGGGCAAGGGCATCGAGCTCGAGTACCGGATTCCGCGCGAGGGTGCGATCATCAACTATGACATGATGGCGATCCCGGCTGATGCGCCGCACGTGAGGAATGCGCACCTGTTCATCAATTACCTGCTGCGTCCGGACATTGCTGCGCGCAACTCCAACCTCATCAAGTACCCGAGCGCGGTGCGGCCAGATCTGCAGCCGCTCGATCCCGCAGTGCGCAAAGATCCGACCGTCTATCCACCGCCCGCGGTGCGCGCGCGCTTGACGCCGGAGCGGCCACGACCGGCAGACTACCAGCGAGTGCTGACACGCGCCTGGACGCGCTTCAAGACCGGTAAGTGAGCCTCACGGCTGCGATGAACGACATGAATGCCGTGCCGGATACCGATGGCCGCAGCGCGTCACTCAGCGAGCGCGAGGCCGCCTATGTGCGGATCGCCAATGTCAGCAAGAGGTTCGGCGAGTTCGTGGCGGTCGATGCGGTCTCCCTCGACATTCGCCGGGGCGAGATCTTCTGCCTGCTCGGCGGCTCGGGCTCCGGCAAGACGACGCTGCTGCGCATGCTGGCCGGCTTCGAGCGTCCAAGCGCCGGTACGATCCACATCGATGGCGTCGACATGAGCGCCATTCCGCCGTACGAGCGGCCGGTGAACATGATGTTCCAGTCGTACGCGCTATTCCCGCACATGAGCGTCGAGAAGAACGTCGCCTTCGGGCTCGAGCAGGAGCACCTCACGCGCGACGCCATCCGCCGCCAGGTGGGGGAGATCCTCGAGATCGTGCAGATGAGCGGCCTGGGGGGGCGCAAACCGCACCAGCTCTCCGGCGGGCAGCGCCAGCGCGTCGCACTCGCACGCGCTCTGGTGAAGCGCCCGAAGCTGCTGCTGCTCGATGAGCCACTCGCCGCACTCGACAAGAAGCTGCGCGAGCGCACCCAGTTCGAGCTGCTCAACATCCAGCAACGTCTCGGCGTCACCTTCATCGTGGTCACCCACGATCAGGAGGAGGCCATGACTCTCGGGCGGCGGCTCGGGGTCATGAACCGCGGCCGCATTGCCCAGGTTGGTACCCCATCGGACATCTACGAGTCACCCGCGACGCGCTTCGTGGCGGACTTCATCGGCTCGGTCAACATGTTCGAGGGACGCGTCAGCGAAGCGCCCGCCGAGGGCCTGCAGCTGGAAGTTTCCGAGCTCGGCTGCATGCTGCGCGCGGAGCGCTCGGTGAGCTGCGTGCGCGGGGCCACTGTCTGGGCGGCGATTCGCCCGGAGAAGATCGGCATCAGCCGCCAGCCGCCGCCGGCCGCCGCCGCCGGCATGCCCGAGAATGCGGTACCGGGCACGGTGCGCGAGATCGCTTACATGGGCGATATGTCGATCTATCTGGTGGAGATCGCGTCCGGAAAAATGCTGCGCGTAACACTGCCCAACACGACGCGCGGCGGGGAGCGGCCGATCGCGCGCGAAGAAAGCGTGTGGCTTTCCTGGCACGGCTCGAGTCCGGTGGTGCTCACGGAGTAGGGGAACTTTGGCGCTTCTCACGCAGGCTTCCGGGCGGCGCCTGGTCGCAGGGATCCCGCTCCTGTGGCTGCTGCTGCTGTTCCTCATTCCCTTCCTGATCGTCTTTCGCATCTCCTTCTCCGAGGTGCGGCTGGCGATTCCGCCCTACACGCCGCTCATCTCCTGGCATCACGGCACTCCGAGCCTCGAGCTGCACACTTCGGCCTATTCGTTCCTGTTCACCGATCCGTTGTATGTCAGCTCCTATCTCTACTCGCTCAAGGTGGCAGCGGTGTCGACGCTCTGTTGTCTCCTGATCGGCTACCCGATGGCGTATGCCATCGCGCACGCGCGGGCGGCCACCCGCTCGGTGCTGCTGATGCTGGTCGTGCTGCCCTTCTGGACCTCCTTTCTGCTGCGCGTGTATGCCTGGATTGGCCTGCTCAAGAACAACGGCGTGATCAACAACGTGCTGCTGTACCTCGGGGTGATCCACCAGCCGCTCGCGCTGCTGCAAACCGACTTTGCGGTCTACATCGGCATCGTCTATTCCTATCTGCCATTCATGATCCTGCCGCTGTACACCAACCTCGAGAAGCACGATCCGACGCTGCTCGAGGCGGCCGCGGATCTCGGCGCGCGTCCGCTGCGCGCCTTTCTCGCGGTGACGCTGCCGCAGTCCGCCGCCGGCATCCTCGCAGGGTCGCTGCTGGTGTTCATCCCGGCGGTGGGCGAGTACGTCATCCCGACGCTGCTCGGGCGCACCGATCAGCTGATGATCGGCCGGGTGCTGTCGGATGAGTTCTTCGAGAATCGCGACTGGCCGGTCGCGAGCGCGGTGGCCATCGTGGTGCTGCTGCTGCTCGTCGTGCCGATCATCCTGTTCCAGCGCCTGGAGCGGCGCGAGCTGGAGGCCGGCAAATGAGGTCGCGTGGCGTGTTCGCGCGCAGCATGCTCGTGCTCGGGCTGGTGTTCCTGTACGTGCCGATCGCCTCGATGATGGTGTTCTCCTTCAACAACTCGCGCCTCGTCACGGTGTGGGATGCGGCGCACTCCCCGACGCTCAAGTGGTACCAGGCGCTGCTCGGCAACGAGCAGATCCTCGGCGCGGCATTTCTCTCGATCCGCATCGCGCTGATCTCAGCGACCGCCGCGGTGGTGCTCGGCACGCTCGCCGGCATGGCACTCGCCCGCTTCGGCCCATTCCGCGGCCGGCTGCTGCTCGCCGGTATGACCACAGCTCCCATCGTCATGCCGGAGGTGATCACCGGGCTCTCGCTGCTGCTGCTGTTCGTCGCGCTGGGCCAGCTCATCGGCTGGCCGCGCGGTGCGGGCGCGGTCACGATCACGCTCGCGCACATCACCTTCTGCATGGCTTACGTGACCGTGGTCGTGCAGTCGCGTCTCGCCGGCTTCGACGAGTCGCTGGAGGAGGCGGCCATGGATCTTGGCGCGCGCCCGCTGACGGTGTTCGGCCGTATCACCCTGCCGCTCATCCTGCCCGCGGTCGCCTCGGGTTGGCTGCTGGCGTTCACGCTTTCGTGGGATGATCTGGTGATCACGCAGTTCGTGGCAGGACCCGGGTCGAGCACGTTGCCGATGGTGATTTTCTCCAAGGTGCGCTTCGGCGTGACCCCCGATATCAACGCGCTCGCCACCATCATGGTGCTGATCGTGGCGAGCGGCATCGCGCTCTCGACGGTGTGGATGCGCCATCGCGAGCGGCGGCGCGAGCGGGATCTGCAGCTCGCAGCGGCTGCGAATCTGTAGCCATACAGGCGGGGAGTAGCTACATGGCGGCTGAAGTACTGGGCATCGACGTCGGGGGATCATCCGTGAAGGCCGGGCTGGTCGATGTACAGCACGGCAGTGTGCGCGGCGGGCTCATCTCCGCTCCGACGCCGCGTCCCTGCACGCCCGCTTCCCTGATGCCGGTGCTCGTCGCCCTCGCCGGGCGGCTCGAGGGCGCCGCCGGGCGCGCCGGGGTCGCGTTTCCGAGCGTCATCAAAGGCGGTACCGCCTTCACTGCCGCCAATATCGATCACGGCTGGATCGGCACCAATGGCGAAGCGCTGGCATCGGAAGCGCTCGGCCGGCCGGTGCTGATGCTGAACGATGCCGATGCCGCCGGCATCGCCGAGATGCGCTTCGGCAGCGGCCGCGGCTGTACCGGCAGTGTGATCATGCTCACCTTCGGTACCGGCATCGGCACCGCGCTCTTCACCGGCGGCAGGCTGTTCGCCAACACCGAGCTCGGGCACCTCGAGCTGCGCGGCATGGATGCGGAGAAATGGGCCTCGGCGCACACCCGTACGGTGGCCGGGCTCGATTTTCCGGGATGGGTCGCACGGGTGAACGAGTACCTGGCGGCCCTGTATCAGTTGCTCTGGCCGGATGTGTTCATCCTCGGCGGTGCAGTGAGCGAGCACTTCAGTGAATTTGCCCCGCTGCTGCGATCCTCCGCCGAGATACGCCCTGCGCGTTTTGCCGGCCAGGCGGGCGTGGTGGGGGCTGCGCTCGCGGCCGCCGCGCAGGACTGAAGCCGCAGCAGGCAACGGTGGGCAAGCTCGAGGACATCGGCACCACGATCTTCACGATCATGTCGCGCCGCGCGCGCGAGCTCGACGCGCTCAATCTCGGCCAGGGCTTTCCCGACTACGACATCGATCCGCGGCTTACGCAGCTGGTTGCCGCCGCCATGCAGGCAGGACACAACCAGTACGCTCCGATGGAGGGGTTGCCGGCGCTGCGCGAGCGCATTGCCGCCAAGCTGCTCGCTTCCTACGGCCTGGCGATCGATCCGGACACCGAGATCACCGTCACCCTCGGTGCCACCGAGGCCATCTACTCCGCGGTTCAGGCCCTGATCGGCGCCGGTGATGAGGCGATCGCCTTCGACCCCGCCTACGATTCCTACGAGCCCGCGGTGCGGCTCGCCGGCGGGCGCTGCATACGGCTGCCGCTCATCCAACCGGGCTTCCGCTACGACTGGGAGCGCGTGCGCCGCACGCTCAACGCGCGCACGCGCCTCGTGATCTTCAATAGTCCGCACAATCCCGCCTGCACCATTGCGCGGCGCGAGGATCTCGATGAGCTCGCGCGCATCATCGACGGCAGTGCCGTCCTCGTGCTGTCCGACGAGGTGTACGAGCACGTAGTGTTCGATGGCGCGCGCCACGCCTCGGTGCTGGCGCACCCGCAGCTGGCGGGGCGCAGCCTCGCGGTGTTCTCCTTTGGCAAGACCCTGCACGCCACCGGGCTGCGCATCGGCTACTGTGTCGCCCCCGCCGAGCTCACGCGCGAGCTGCGCAAGGTGCATCAATTCAACACCTTCAGCATCTCGCACCCGCTCCAGCATGCGATCGCAGCCTATCTCGCCGAGCAGCCCCGCTGCGGCGAGCAGCTTGCGCCTTTCTTTGAGGCCAAGCGCGACCGCCTTCGGCATGCGCTCGAGGACTCGGGTTTCGTGCTGCCGAAAGCCGAGGGGACGTACTTCCAGCTGCTCGACTTCCGCAGCTTTGCCCCGCCCGATGATCGCGCCTTTGCCGAACGTCTGCTGACCGAGGCGCGCGTCGCCACGATACCGCTGTCACCGTTCTACGCGCAGCCCGAGCCGCTGCCATTCGTGCGGCTGTGCGTCGCCAAGCGCGACAGCACCCTCGATGAGGCTGCGGCGCGGCTGCGGGCCTTCGCCACGCAGCAGCGGGCGGTTGCGCGATGAGTACGCTGCGCGTCTCGCTCCTGCAGCAGCCGCTTCTCTGGCATGACGGCGCGGCCAACCGTGCGCGCTTCGAGCAGTTGCTGCAGCCGCTCGCCGGCCAGACCGATCTCGTCGTGCTGCCGGAGACCTTCACGACCGGCTTCAGCATGGAGGTCGAGCGGCTCGGCGAGCCTTCCGGCGGTCCGACCACGCAATGGCTGTTGCGTCTCGCGGCCGCGCTCGATGCGGTGGTTGCCGGCAGCGTCATCACGCTCGATGACGGGCATTACTACAACCGTCTGCTGTGGGCATCGCCCTCCGGTGAGCTGCGGCACTACGACAAGCGTCACCTCTTCCGCATGGGGCGGGAGCACCAGCATTTCACTCCCGGCCGGGCACCCTGGAGCGTCAGCTGGCGGAGCTTCCGCATCTGTCCGCTCGTGTGTTACGACCTGCGCTTTCCGGTCTTCAGCCGCCGCCGCCCCGAGCTCGACTACGATCTCTTACTGTATGTCGCAAATTGGCCGGCGCCGCGCGCCGACGCCTGGCGGCAGCTGCTGCGCGCCCGGGCGATCGAGAACCTCTGCTACGTGGTCGGCGTCAATCGTGTGGGAAGCGATGGCCACGGCGTCGCGCACAGCGGCGACAGCGCCGTCATCGATTTCCGCGGGCGCACGCTCGCCGATGCCGGCGATCTCGCCACGCTGCTCACCGTGGAGCTGCCGGACGAGCCGCTGCACGCATTTCGCGAGAAGTTTCCCGCGCACCTGGACGCCGATCGCTTCACTCTCCAGCTCTAGGGCACCCCGCCCGTAGCAGCTCTTGCACACCGGGAACACATGAAGAAGAGCACTCGCGTCAACCATCCCCCTTTGATCGAGCTGGCGCCGGATAATCACCCGCTGGTGGCCCCGATCTACCAGTCGGTGAAATTCGAGTTCGACACGCTGGAGGAGACCGAACGTTACCTGCGTGGGGAGCGTCCCGGCTTCTATTACCAGCGCTCCTCCAACCCGACGACCCGTCAGCTCGAGCTGCTGCTCGCCGAGTTGCAGGGGAGGGACGACTGCCTGGTGACCGCATCGGGCGTGGGGGCCATCTCGCAGGCCCTGCTTGCGCTCACCAGCCAGGGCGATCATGTCCTCTGTTTCATCGAGAGCTACAACCCGACGCGCTACCTCATCCGCCGGGTGCTCGCCCGCTTCGGAGTGGAGCATACGCTGCTCTCGATCGAGGACCTCGCCGGAGTGGAACGCACCCTCGCTTCCCGCCCGACCCGGTTGGTGATTTTCGAAAGCCCCACCAATCCGATCACCAGGATCGCCGACATCGGCGCACTCACCCGCCTCGCGCGCGCCGCCGGGGCGCTGAGCGTGCTGGACAATACCTTCGCCGGCTTCCACCAGCACGGCAGCTTCGATGTGGACGTGTACCTCCACAGCCTCACCAAGTACGCCTCCGGCACCGGGGATGTGATGGGCGGGGCGGTGATCGCCCGCAGCGAGCTGATCCGCGCCATGCGCAATGACTTTGGCGTGCTCGGCGGCACACTCGACCCGCACGCCGCCTTCCTCATCCTGCGCGGGCTGAAGACGTACTTCGTGCGTTATCGCGCTCAGTGCGCGAGCGCCTCGGCAATCGCGCAGCGCCTCGCCGAGCATGCAGCGGTCGCGCGCGTGCACTATCCAGGGCTGCCGACGCATCCCCAGCACGCGCTCGCGGCGCAGCAGATGCAGGATTTCGGCACCATCGTGAGCTTCGATCTGCGCGGCGGCGCGCCGGCAGCCCGGCGCTTCGCCGATGCGCTGGAGCTGTTTGCGCTCACCGCCAGCCTCGGAGCCACCGAGTCGCTTGCCGTGACCTCGCAGATGATGGGAAGCCGCGAGCTCAACGCCGATCTGCAACGGCTGTCCGGCATCACCGCAGGGACCATCAGACTCTCCATCGGGCTCGAGGACACGGACGATCTGCTCGCGGACCTCGAGCGCGCGCTGGCGACCACCGAAGGCTGAGGCGCGCGCGTGTTGCTGCTGACCTACGAGCAACACAAAAAGACGAGCAACACGCAAAGCGCAACGGTAATCGACAAGTTCGAGCTTGCGTCGGCCGCATCTGCGGCCACGTCGCGCGTTCTGTGTCGCTGCGCGAGCAGCGGCGCACAGCTCATCGACAACATGCGGTCTTGTCCTCTTGCGCCTCGTGCGCAGTCGGCGTATTGAGTCGTCAGCGAGAGTTCACGTTGACGGAACCGCTGCGGCGCTCACGGGGTCTTAAGTTATTTAGACCGAGTTTCGTTTTGCAGGAAGGAAGCCGCATGAATATCGAGTCGCCCGCGATGCCTTACAACTTCGCCGACCTCGAGCCGGCGATCTCGCGCGACACTCTGGTATTTCATTTCCTGCGTCATCAGCGCGTGTGCTTCGACCGGATGGTGGCGATGGTGCGCGGCACGGAGCTCGAGCCGCTCAGCCTCACCGAGCTCATCCGCGCCACCGAGCGCAACCCTGCACGACATGCGTTGTATCGATACGCCGCCGAGGTGTACAACCACAACCTCTACTGGGATTCGATGCGTCCGCGCGGCGGCGGCCCGGCCACCGGCCTGGTGGGCGAGTATCTGCGCGAGCGCTTCGGCGCGCACGAGCGCTTCGTACGCGAGTTCACCGAGGCGGCCAGTGCCCATTTTGGCAGTGGCTGGCTGTGGCTCGTGTGGCGCGGCGGGACCCTCGAGGTCGTCAGTACCAGCAATGCCGGCACACCGCTGGTGCGCGGGGATGTCCCACTGCTCGCGCTCGATATGTGGGAGCACGCCTATTACCTCGATCACCAGAACCGCCGCAGCGGCTACGTCAAGGCATTCCTCGAGGAGCTGGTCAATTGGGACACCGCAAGTCGCACCCTGGCCGAGCTCGACGCGGGCGGCGAGCCGCGTGTGGCGGCGCAGACGCACGTAGCCGCCGAGCCGTTGGTGCGCGTCGGCGGCGGCATCCCCTGAGGCCTACAGGCTGCCGGCTACCCGTACGCGGTGCGGGTGGTAGGGCAGCACCTCCATCACATCGCCATCCCTGAGCCGCTGCTGCACGCCGCGCCAGAAGCTCGCGGTGAGGATCTCGCCGTGTACGCGCAGCAGCGCGGCGCGCTGCTCGTCGCTGAAGCCGAGGAAGTTGAGGAACGTCTCGGGAAACACATCGTTGTCGGCGACGTAGAACCACACCTCGCCCAGCATCTCATCCTCTTCGTGCGCTGCGGGCGGCACATCGCGGAAGTTGCAATCGGTGACGCTGCACAGCTCATCGTAGTCGTAGAAGATCACGCGTCCGTGACGGGTGACGCCGAAATTCTTCAGCAGCAGATCCCCCGGAAAGATATTGGTGTAGGCGAGGTCGCGGATGCATTGGCCGTAATCGAGCACCGCACGCTCGGTGTCCGCGGCGCAAGCGCTGCGCAGATACAGGTTGAGCGGAGTCATGCGCCGCTCGATGTACAGATGATCGAACACCAGATCCGGGCCGTCCTCGTGCACGGTACCGGCAGTCTCGCGCCGCAGCTCCTCGAGCAGCGCGGGCGCAAAGCGCGTGCGCGGAAAGCGCAGCCGGCGGAACTCCTGCGCGTCCACCAACCGCCCGGCGCGATCGTGGATGAACACCAGACGGTACTTCTCCATGACCTCCTCGCGCAGCACGGTTTTGGGATACGGGAAGCGGTCGCGGATCACCTTGAACACCACATCGAAGGAGGGCAGGGTGAAACACACCATCACCAGTCCGCGCTCACCGGCGGCGTGCTCGAACAGATCCTGCGTCTGCTCGAGGTTGCGCATCAGCTCGCGGTAGCGCTCGGTCTTACCCTGACGGGCGCGCCCGAGCACGGTGAACAGCTCGCTTATCGGCTTGCGCGGCATGAGCGAGCGCAAAAAGAGCACCGCCTCGGCGACGCGCTCGAGATCGGCGTGGAAATACGAGCGCGTGAAGCTGAACACGATGCTTACATCGGCCTCGGCCAGCATCACCGCGTCCACCAGTACGCCGTTGTCGGTGTTCTTGAGGGCGACCACCAGCGGCACGAGGAAGCCGCGTCCCTGGATCCGGCCTACGACGTAGGCGCGCGACATCTGGTAGAACACCGCGCGGATCACCTCGACGCGCTCGACCGCGCGCCGCTCGCCGCGTGAGTGCAGGTAGCTGCGCACCTCGTTGGCGACGTGCGCGATGCTCGCATCCAGATCGCGCCACGGTGAACGGAAGCGTACATCGCCGAGCAGATCCTCGATCAGCAGCGCGAGCGAGCCGTGATTGAGGTAGGTGTTGGTGCCGACCGCCGAGTGGATATCGGCGAGCGGATCGAGATCGGTCGCAACAAACTCGATGTCGGGTGCCACGCCTACCGTGCCGAAGAGCCGGCGGCTGATGGAGCTGAAGAAGGTCTTGGTGAACTCCGTATCGGGCAATGCGCTGATCTGCGCGGCGAACTCGGCGCGGATCTGCTGCCACAGAGCGCGGTCGCCCGCCTGCGCGCCGAGCACTAGGCGCAGCGTAGCGATGGTCTGATTCACGAAGTGGTCGTACAGCTCGATGCGCTCCACGGCATCGCGCTGGCTGCCTTTGAGGTCGCGCATGTCAAAGCGCTGCGGAGCGCGCCGCGTGATGGCACGGAACTCCGCGTTGTAGCGCGCAAACGCCTCGACGATGTGCCGGGCGCACTCACGCGGGGCGGGGAGGTCGGCTGACATGTCCATGCCGGATGCGCGCGCTCAGTCGAAGTCGGTCGGCAGCGATGGATCGAGGTGATGCTGGTAGAGCCGCTCGATCTGCGTGGCCAGCACGCGGCCGGTGGACAGTGGCGGCAGCGCTTGCAGCGGGAAGAATTCGGCCGCATCGGTTTCGGCACTCACCGCCGCGGCGCCGCCGGTGAGCTCGCAGAGGAAGAAGAGCTTGTAGATGTGATGCACACCCGCTGGGTGCGGGTGGCGGTTCTTGTCGAGGAGCGCTGCGAGTTTCACCGGACGCGCCTGGTAGCCGGACTCCTCTAATATCTCGCGTGCCACCGCCTCCGAGGGCGCATCGTTCACATCCACCCAGCCGCCCGGCAGTGTCCAGCGGCCATCGGAACGCTCGCGTACCAGCAGCACCCGGCTCTCGATGAATACCCCACCGCGCACGTCGACCTTCGGGGTGGCGTAACCCTGCTCATCCGACCACAGGGCGCGGGCGGCATCGATGGGCATCTCCAGCTCACGCGCGAGCAGCAGCGCCACCAGCTCGGTGAGCTGAGTGTAGCGTTCGCGGTCGAACGGATCGTGCGTGAAGGCGAGCCCGTTCTGCGCGATCGCCTGCACCTGGCGCGCCCATTCGAGCAGGTTGCGCGCGGCAGGCGGGCTCACGGGCAGTCGGATGGCGACGTGCGGCGTGCTACAGGTTGCGGATCAGCGCATCGCCAAAGGCGCTGGTCGACACTTCCTGCGCACCGTCCATGAGCCGGGCGAAATCGTAGGTGACGATCTTCTGGCCGATGGTGCGGTCCATGGCGGTGACGATGGCATCGGCGGCCTCCACCCAGCCGAGGTAACGCAACATCATTTCCCCCGAGAGGATGACCGAGCCGGGATTGACCTTGTCGAGGTTGGCGTACTTCGGTGCGGTGCCGTGCGTCGCCTCGAATACCGCATGCCCGGTGAGATAATTGATGTTGCCGCCCGGAGCGATACCGATGCCGCCGACCTGCGCGGCGAGCGCATCGGAGAGATAGTCACCGTTGAGGTTCGTGGTAGCGATGACATCGAACTCATCGGGACGGGTGAGTACCTGCTGCAGCGTGATATCGGCGATCGCATCCTTGACGATGACCCGGCCGGCCTTGCGCGCCGCATCCATCTCGGCGTTGGCCTGCGGTTCTCCGCGCGCGGCCTTGGTGCGCTCCCACTGCTCCCAGGTATAGGTGCTGGCCGCGAATTCGCGCTCGGCGAGCTGGTAACCCCAATTGCGGAAGGCGCCCTCGGTGAACTTCTGGATGTTGCCCTTGTGAACGAGTGTCACGCTGCGCCGCTGGTGACCGACCGCGTAGGCAAGCGCCGCACGGATCAGCCGCTCGGAGCCTTCCTTCGACACCGGCTTGATGCCGATGCCGGAGGTCTCCGGGAAGCGGATCCTGGCATAGGCCTTGGGGAAGGCCTGACGAAGCAGCTCGAGAAACTTCTGGTCGTCGGCCGTGCCGTACTCGAATTCGATGCCGACGTAGATGTCCTCGGTGTTCTCGCGGAAGATAACCATGTCGACCTTTTCCGGGTGCCGGACCGGTGAGGGCAC
>Ga0207664_10002134_pt1 | contig 13018 bp, 10 predicted proteins | sample LARL83metaG_FD_184349 | JGI IMG/M metagenome (GOLD analysis project Ga0207664, IMG submission 184349) | Corn, switchgrass and miscanthus rhizosphere microbial communities from Kellogg Biological Station, Michigan, USA - LAR L8-3 metaG... | ecosystem: Host-associated > Plants > Roots >...
ATCGGCGCGGCACTGCTTGTCCCGGGCAGCCTGGCGCTGATCGACGCGGTGATCGCGCCCGGCGACCGGGGCCGGGCCGTCGGCGCCTGGGCAGGCTTGTCCGGTGTCGCGTCGGCGATCGGGCCGCTGCTCGGCGGCTGGCTGGTACAGGCCGCGTCCTGGCGGTGGGCCTTCTTCATCAACCTGCCGCTGGCCGCGGCGGCGACGTACATCACGGTGCGGCATGTCCAGGAGAGCCGGGACGGTCGGGCTCGCGGTCGCCTCGACTGGCCTGGCGGAGTCCTGATCACCGCGGGCCTGGCCAGCGTGATCTACGCGCTGATCGAGGTGCCGGACACCGGGTGGACCAGCGTCACCATCGGCGCCCTCGGCTCGGGTGCCGCCTGCCTCCTGGGGTTTGCCGTGGTCGAGGCCAGAGCCGCGACGCCGATGCTGCCGCTGGCGATCTTCCGCTCCCGTCAGTTCAGCGGCGCGAACCTCACCACGCTGGCTGTGTACGCGGCGCTGAGCGGCGCCCTGTTCCTGCTCGCCGTGCAGCTCCAGCAGTCGCTGCACTACTCCGCGCTCGAGGCCGGCGCGGCCATGCTGCCGGTCACCGTGCTGCTGCTGGTGCTGTCCCCGCCGATGGGCGCGCTCGCGCAGCGAATCGGTCCGCGGCTGCCGATGACCGCGGGCCCGGTCGTGGCGGCGGCCGGGCTGGCGCTGATGGCGCGCATCACTCCCGGCGCCAGCTATCCGGCCGCCGTGCTGCCGGCCGTCACGGTGTTCGGCCTCGGCCTGTCCGTGACGGTGGCCCCGCTGACCTCGGCCGTGCTCACGGCGCTCAGTCAGGACCAAGCCGGGCTCGCGTCCGGCACCAACAACGCGATCGCGCGCACCGCCGGGCTGTTCGCCGTCGCTGTCCTTCCGCTGGCCGCCGGCGTCAGTAGCGCCACTGGTCAGCTCGGCGCGGGGTTCAGCCGGGCAATGCTGATCGCCGCCGGAGTCTGTGCCGCGGGCGGCCTTATCGCATGGGTCACCGTCACGTTATTCCCAAGCCGCGCGGCGGGCTGGCTCGTAGCACGCGTCGGCGCACCACTGCCGGAATGTGGTCGGGGTGCTGGATTCGGGGGTGCGCGTGACGCCGTTGTCCGCCGAATATCGCCTACCGCCCGGTGGCGGAGTTGCCGCCAGCCACGCTGTCGGTGGCCTGGCTCGCCGAGTCCCGGTCCCCGGCCGTCGCGGCCTTCGTCCGCACCGCCCAGCAGGTAGCCGCCGCCGCGGCGGCACCTGCGCCGGCTTCGGTCAGGTGAGCTGGGAGAGGTCGAGCTCGGTCTGGTGTCCGTCAGCGAACCGCAGCAGCACGCTCGCCTGCCCGCCGACGGCCTGCACGTAGGAGTTGAGGGTGGAAAGCAGCAGGTCGTGCTGCTGTTCCGCCCAGCTGAGCGCGCCCTGGGAGGCGCCCAGCCGGCGGGCAAGCTCGACCTGGGTCATATGGGCGGCCTGCCGCAGCAGGGCCACGCCCATGGCATAGGTCCGGTCGGTCTCCTCGAAGTCACGGCGGATCTGCCCAGTATCCGCCGCGGCGTCAGGACGCCGCGCGAGCCCGGCGGCGCGGTCAGTGCCCCGGATATACCTGACTTCTTCGCTCATCAAGGACGCCTTTCTCCAGCTGCCTGCCACGCATGCACGCCAACCGATGGTCTCATCCGCGGCCGCCGGCCGCCTGGCCAAATCCGGTGACGACACACCTCGACACGCTGTGTAACCAGCGGCTATCTCAGCCTCCGCGAAAAACGCGGGCCCGTATAGCAGCATGTCTGGCTGGGAAGCTCGTGCGAGGGTCGCCTCACACGACGAATCAGACGGGGGCAACGTTGGCTGGATCATCACGATGGGTTATGGGCGCCGCGGTGGTAGCGGCGGCCCTGAGCTTCAATGCGCCAGCCGCGCTGGCGAAGCCGGGTCCTGTTTCCACGGTGATCAAGCACGGGATCTACGAGGCCATCGTGGTCTGCCCGCGCTGGAACGGCCCGGCGGGCGGGCCCGCACCCTTGCTGGCAGCGCCGCGCCAGGTGAACCCGACGCCCGCCCGCAACGTGCCTCAGCCGCAGTACGCGCCCCTGGTCACCTGCACGGTCACGTTCCTGAAGGACGGGCCAGCTCCGCGGCCGGAGGACAAGGAGAAAGGGCCGGGTAAGGCGTGCTCGCCGGTTGGCGCTCTGCTGTCCGCGCAACTTCCTGCCCGTATCGCTCGCTTTTCCCGCGCCGGCCGGCACCATGACATGCGGTTCACATCGTCTTGCGTACTGATCGAGACCGGCTTCGGCGGGATGGCGCGGCACGTGTCCCGGCACGAACCTGGCGCCCGGCGTCACCGCTAGTCCGCGGAGCCACGGGAACTGTCAGGGCGTCTGCCCGTGAGGACCGGAACTGCGACAACCCCGGCGACGGCGACCAGGATCCCAGCCGCCGTATACGGTGCGCGATAACCGAATTCCTTCGCCATGAGGCCGCCGGCCACCGCGCCGGCCGGGAACAGTCCCCAGCCGATCATGCGGTACACGCTGTTCACCCGGCCGAGCAGTTCCGGTGGCACGATCCGCTGCCGCAGGCTGACCGTGACGACGTTCCACATCGTGGTGAAGTATCCGTTGAGCGCGAAGAACGCGGCCGCCACGGTCGCGGAAGGCGCCAGCCCGGTCCCGGCGAACGCGACGGCCGTCGCCGCCAGCGAGAAGATCAGCGACGCCGTCATGCCGAGCCGGCGGGTCAGCATCGGGTTCGTCATCCCGCCGAGGATCGCGCCGGCCGCCGACGCGGTCCACAGCAGGCCATAGCCGCTGACGCCAGTGTGCAGCACCCTTATCGCCAGCAGCACGAGCGTGGCCTGGCCCATCTGGCTGGCGAAACCCATGATGCCGAGCAGCAGCGCGGCCGTCCGCAGCAGCCGGTGCTTGCCCAGGTAGCGCAGGCCTTCGGCGATCTGAGCGCGCATCGGGGCGCGGGTCGGCGCGGCGGACTGCCGTTCGGGCAGGCCGGACAGCAGCGCGGCCGACCCGAAGAACGTGGCGGCGTTCAGCACGAACGGCAGCATCCGGGACGCCGCGAACAACAGGCTGCCCAGCGGCGGCCCGGCGAACGTCTCGCCGACGGTCAGGCTCACCTGGAGCCTGCCGTTGGCCTTCGGCAGCTCCGCGGCCGGCACCAGTTCGGGCAGCACCGACTGCGCCGCGTTGGAGAAGAACACCTCGGCCGAGCCGAGCACGAACCCCAGCAGGATCAGCAGCCCGATGTCTATCGCGCGCACCAGGACCAGCAGCGCGATCATCGCGATGACCACCCCCTGCACCACCTGGGATCGCCACATCAGCCGGCCCCGGTCGCACCTGTCCACGATGACGCCGGCCGGCAGCGACCACACCAGCCACGGCACGAACTCGGCGGCGGCCACCAGCGAGATCAGCCGCGGATCCCTCGTCACCGTGACGGCGAGCAACGGCAGCGCGGCCACGTACACGCCGGCGCCGGTGTAGCTGATCGTGTTGGCCCACAGCACCCGGCGGTACGCCTCGCCCAGGGAACGTCGCAGCATGCGCTCCACTGTCACGGACCGCCGTTCGGAGATAAATGTTTTAGTATTTTGCTAAATGGCCCTGGTGCTTGAGCTCGGCGTCGCGGACCTGGCGGGCAGCCGGTTCGCGGTCTCGCCGCTGCACGAGACCAGCAGGGCCATCCGGCTGCTCGGCGCGCGCGAGACGCCGGCGGTGAACCGGCCGTGGCTGGACTGGGCCCGCGCGGAACTGGCGGCGCGGCCGCTGCGGCTGCCGCTGCTGTGGCCGCTGACGAACACCGGGCTGGATTCCTACCCGGAGTTCCTCGCCCCGGCGCCCGCCAGCCAGCGGCCTACCCTGGCGGAGCAGCTGGACCGTGTCCGGGCGACGCCGGAACAGGCGGTGCGGGCGAGCCTGCGGCGGGTGTTCGGCGGACGCCCGTGGCCAGGCAGCGCGACGGCACTGGACGCGGATCCGGCCGGCTCGCTGCGGCTGATCACGGCCGAGTACGCGGAGTTCCACGCCCGGCTGATAGCGCCGCACTGGGAGCGGATCCGGTCCGTGCTCGAGGCGGACATCGCGTACCGGACCGCGGAGCTGGCTAGCGGCGGTGTGCGCGGGCTGTTCGGCAACTTGCACCCGGAGCTGCGGTTCGCGGGCGGGCAGCTGGCCCTGGACGACGGCGCCGAGGCGATTACCCGGGTCGCCCTGGGACCGGACGGGATCGTGCTGTTGCCGAGCGTGTTCAACTGGCCGTGGGTCTCCGCGACGATGGCGACGTCGTCGCAGACGACGCTGGCGTACCCGGCGCGCGGGGTGGCGCTGGTGTGGCGGAAGCTGTCGGGTTCGTCGTCGGCCGGGCTTTCTGCTGTTTCGGAACTACTTGGGGTGACTCGTGCCCGTCTGCTGGATTCGCTCCGGTCGCCGGCCACCACGTCGGCGCTGGCCAGGCAGCTCGCGGTTACGCCCGGAGCGGTGTCGCAGCACCTGGCGGTGCTGTTCCGCGCGGGATTGCTGACCAGGCAGCGGTCCGGCCGTTCCGTGCTGTACCAGACCTCGGACCTGGGCCTGGCGCTGCTCGGCCACAACCGGCCCCGGTTATGCGGGGCCTTCGTTGGCTGGCTTGCCGCGGGGCTGCCGCCTTCGTCGCTGTCGGTGACGGCTGAGGCTGAAAGCGGGCTATGTGCCTGGCGATACGCGTGCGCATCAACGGCCGCGGCAGCAACGTGGTAGATCGCCCTTTCGTGGAAGTTTGACCCCCGCCCGCGGGGGTCAGTCCACCACAAAGCGGCAATCCGACACGCTATCCGGCTCGCGACAGTGAGCATGCCCGGCATCAGGCCGGCTCATGATGACTCCGGAGCACGAGGGCGCATGCGATGGCCGCGATAAGCACGAGCAGGGTGAGCACATAGTAGTTGCCCGCGATCAATTCCAGCCCGCGCCAAGTGAACTCGACTGCCGCCCGGCTGTTGCCGCCGTTCGGCGCGAGCAGCAGCAATCCGCGCGGCAGCAGCTGCGCGTTAGGGTCGTAGCCGCCCTGGCTGCCAGTAGGCAACGGCCACCAGCCAAACAATCCCACCACCAGCGCGACGCCGAGGATCCGGTAGCCGAGGCGCCGTGGCCCGTACGCGGCGAGGGCGAGCGCCGGCACCACGTAGACGTAGTGGTGCGACCAGGTGACCGGGGACACCAGCAGGCCGGTCGCGGCGCAGGCGACCAGGCCGAGTAGCTCGTGGCCACGCCGGCTCGCCAGTATCGAGGTGGCGAGCCCGGCGATGCCGACGACGACTGCCGCGACCTGCCAGTAAGCGTGCGCGTCGGGCCCAGCGTGAGTTAGGCGCAGTATGACGCCGTAAAGGGATTGGTTGTCCAGGTAAAAGGGTTTGCTGCCCGGCCGGGTGATCTTCCCGCCCCAGTAGACCGCGGAGGCGTGCGGCAGCAGCACGAACCCAAGCCCCACGGTGACCGCGAAGGTCGCCGCGCTGACCACCGCGGCTGTTACCCGCCGCGTGCACAGCAGGTACGGAATGAAGATCAACGGCGTGAGCTTGATCCCCGCCGCCAGCCCGATCCCGGCGCCCTTGCCCTTGACCCGGTCCGGCAGCGCGAGATCGGCGATCACCAGCGCCAGTAGCACGAGGTTGATCTGACCGAAGAACAGCGTCATCGCGACCGGTTCGAGCCACAGGCCGACCGCGGCGATCGCAACCGCCGCCGCCGCCCTGGCCAGGCCGGCGGGCCGCCCGGCAAATCCCAGGGAAAGGTACGCCACCACCGGCAGCAGCCCGATCGTGAGGACCACCACCACGACCTGCCAGATCGCGAACGACGCAACGCTCCCCGCGGCGAACACGAGCGCGGCGAATGGCGTGTAGGTGAACGGCAGCTTCTGTGCCCCGAGCTCCAGCGCGTAGAGCATCGCTGGCTGATCCCGCGCGGCGATGCCGCCATCCCGGTAGACGGCCGTGTCGATCTGCGTCCAGTAGTTCTGCGGAGACGCATGGACGAGCAGGGCATAGCCGGCCACGGCCAGCAGGAACAGAGCAACTGCGGCCATGAGCCAGGCGGCTGGCCGTATCCGGGTCACTGCTCCGTCTCTTCAGCCTTGCACCGGCCTAGTCATGTTCGCTGACCATGATGTCAAACCGGGCCGGCTGCCCGCGGCCCGGGACGAGCTCAGCAGCGCAGCACGCCACGAGGTGTTCGCGGCGATCATCGGCCTGCACATTCGCAGTGAGCCGACCGATGACCTCACCACTGACTGGGAACGCGTATGCCGAGGTGCGCACATCAACCGCCCTGCCCGCCAGCGACCAGCACCGATCGCCTGGCCGCCACCGTGATCGCCGCGCACCCCGAGCAGGGGTGGTCCTTGCTCTGCAACGGCGTGATCGTGTTCGAGGACTCCGGAGCCATCGCGGGCGGGCAGCTCATCCCGCCACGGCGCGCGGCCACCCGTCCGCCTTCGGCGAGAAGCGGTGCCCGGCAAGCCGCCTGACCCTTAGCGAAGTTTGCTTACCCGGGCCATCAGGCGCGGCATGAGGGCTGCCGGCGTCGCGCTCGCTGGTGTCCCACCCGACCCCGCCTGAACGGACAGGATGAAGACGTCCGGCCCATCGATGCTGAGCAAGGTCTGGGCATGAAGTGAGGAGTTATCGGGGACGGCGACTAGCTGCTCGACCAGGAAAGCCTGGTGGCCGCTGATCCGCGTGCTGGACTCGGATACCAGCTTGAACGCCTCGCCCTTAAGGCTGAACGACCGGCAGCCGCCGTACTTGGCATATGTCCGGGCAAACAACGCTGCCGCCGCGCGCGGGTTCTTGAACTGGTATACGGCCTGCGTGTATGTCCTGACCGCCGATCCACTCAATACCTGCTGGCTCGCGCGGGCGGTCGAGCCGAACCCGAACCCCGGATCGAAGGGCAAGGATGCGTCGCCGAGCAAGACGGAGTACAGGGAACAGCTCATGGTTCCCGCGCTGACGTCGGCGGAGGGCTTTACCACCCTGCCTGAGTCCTGCTCCCAAAGGCTTGAGTACCCCGGCCCGAAGGCCGAGCCAGGCAGCAGCGCCGACTTGAGCGTTGTCCCGCTGACCTGGACGTCACCAGGTGACGGGGCTCTGGCCACGGTCGGCCCGGCCAGCAGCACCGCAAGCGCCCCGGCGGCAGTGACAACGGCGGCACCTGCGAGCACGACACGGGCGCGGGACAGCATGATGCGCATCGTATACCCGCAGAACCGGCCGGAGGATGCGATTCGGGGCCGCTGTGCATGACGAGCGGCGGCCGGCCGACAGCTAACCGACAGCGGGTCGTCGCACGATGGCCTGAGCACGGCAAACATCGCGGAGCGCAAGGGGATGTCGATGGCTGGTGGTTGTTCATGCAGGACCCTGCCGTGGTAGCCGCGGGGCCGTGGGCGGGCACGCGGGAGTGGGTAGGGCTGAGCGTGCTGGCGCTGCCGGCGTTCGTCATTGCCCTGGACTTCAGCGTGCTGAACCTGGCTGTGCCGGATATCAGCCGTCAGTTGATGCCCTCCGCGACCGAGGTGCTGTGGATCGTGGACATCTACGGCTTCATGCTGGCCAAGCGCCGGGCAGTCTCGGCCGCTCCGAGCAACTGCGCGGCGCGGTCGGGCTGCCCGTCGAGCGCATGCACGCCGGCAAGGCCGGTGAGTGCCTGGGCCACAGCCTGAGGGTCACCGAGTTTCGTCGCCGCGGTGAGGGATCGCAGATGATATGAGCGGGCGAGCGCCGGCTCGCCGCGCTGCTCGTCGATGAAACCGAGTTCGGACAACGCGGCGACGCGAGCCACGTCTGGCTCAGACCCGGTCCGCCGACTTGCCCGCAGCACGTTGCGCAGGTGAGCCTCGGCGCGGTCGAGCTTGCCGTCCTGGCGCGCGGTCTGGCCGAGGCCAAGCTCGGCGAAAACCTGCCCCGGCTGGTAGCTCTGCTCGGCCGCGAGCCGCATGCCGCGCTGGAGAAGTTCCCGCGCTTGGTCAAGGTCACCGGCGCGTGGCGCGCACCAGCCCAGCCAGGACAGGGCATCGGCCGCCTGCGCCATGGGCCGAGCTCGATCACGTTTCCCGGATTCCTGACGTCCTCCTGGAAGATCGTAACCCCGTCGGCGCCGGCCAGCAGCAGCTCCCCGTGGCGCACCACTATCGGGTCGTGATCGACGTAGACCACCGACGAATCCGCCGATATCCGCTGCACGATCTGGTGCACATTGTCGTTCGCCGGAAGGCCGGAGCCGATGTCGAGGAACTGGGTGATGCCCTGCGCGGTCACCAGGTCGCGCACGGCACGGCCCATGAATTCCCGGTTCTCTCTTATCCGCTCGCGCGTGTCCGGAACCAGGCGCAGTAGCTCCTGCGCCATCGCCCGGTCAGCGGGAAAGCTGTTCGTGCCACCGAGCAGGTAGTCGTAGACCCTGGCCGTATTGGGCGTACTGGTATCGATGCCGGGCAGGACCGGACCCCCGTCATCCTCGGTCATAACACCGAATTTATACGGTCTCCGCACCGCAAGCCCGGCAGCTGCCGCGCGTCCTCAGCGTCGGCTCGTTCCTCCTTCTGGAGGAGGCGTGGATTCTCCGTTCGTCCTTATTCGTCCCTGTGAACGAGGCGACGTGGCGGACGTGGCCCATAGCGTTCGGGGCGGGCGGCGCGATGTGCCGCCGTTACAGGGCCCTGAAATGAGGAGAGACCAGCCATGCAGCCACCTGTACTGGCCCCCCCGAGCGCTGCGCTCGAAGCGACTGACCTGGTGAAAACATTCGGCTCCGGCGGAACCGCGGTCCGCGCTCTCGACGGCGTGACGGCGACCTTCGGCTCCGGCGAGTTCACCGCGATCATGGGACCGTCCGGGTCAGGCAAGTCCACGCTGATGCACTGTCTGGCCGGACTGGACACCCCGACCGGCGGATCGGTGCGGATAGCGGGCACCGAGATCTCCGGCATGGGTGACCGTGCGCTCACCCTGCTGCGACGGCGCCGGATCGGGTTCATTTTCCAGTCCTTCAACCTGCTGCCGACGCTGACCGCCGAACAGAACATCCTGCTCCCGCTGGAACTGGCCGGGAGCAAGCCTGATCCGCAATGGCGGGACGCCGTCATCGGGTCGCTGGGGATCGCGGACCGGCTGCGGCATCGGCCGAGCCAGATGTCCGGCGGTCAGCAGCAGCGGGTCGCCTGCGCTCGCGCGCTGATCACCAGGCCCGACGTGGTGTTCGCGGATGAGCCGACGGGCAATCTCGACTCCAAGGCCGGCGCGGAAGTCCTCGGCTTCCTGCGCGAATCCGTCCGCGAATTCGGCCAGACGGTCGTCATGGTCACGCACGATCCGGTGGCGGCCAGCTATGCCGGACGAGTGCTGTTCCTTGCGGACGGCCGGGTCCGCGGCCAGATGCGCGCCCCGACCCCGGAATCCGTCCTTGACTACCTCAAGCGAACGGGGGAGTGAGTCCGGTGCTGCGTAAAGCTCTGGCCAGCCTTCGGTACCGGAAGGCGCGGCTCGCGCTGTCCTCGCTCGCCATCGCCGCGGGCGTCGCGTTCGTGACGGGCACCCTGGTGATGGGCGCCTCGATAAAGTCGGCGTATTTCGACAGCTTCGCCGCGGGTGCGAAGAATGTGGACGCCGCCGTGACCCCGCATTCATCCAGCGACAAGCGGCTCGGCACCGCCACCTACCCGTCGGTGCCGGCGTCAGTGCTGGCCCGGATCAGCTCGGTACCAGGCGTCGCGTCCGCGGCCGGGCGCCTGGTCGGCCAGGCTCCGCTGCTCAGCGACAGCGGAAAGGTCTTGCTGAACGGCGATTCGCCCGGGTTCGGCATCAACCTCACGGCCGATCCCGCACTGCGGGGTTTCACCGTCGTGTCAGGGCACGTTCCCGAGTCGGCGGACCAGGTTGCCGTTGACAAAGCCACCGCTGCCGACGAGCACTTCCGGCTCGGCCAGTTCGTGCGCGTTGTCGATCACAGCGGCCGCGTGCGCGCGTTCGATCTCACCGGAACGGTGGACCTGGGCGTCAACCATGAGTTCGGCAACTCCACGGTGACCGTTTTCGAGACGGCCACGGCCTTCAGCGTCACCGGCAGGCCCGGCTACGACCAGATCGTCGCGCGGGCCGGGCCTGGCGTCTCGCAGGCCGGGCTGACCACCAGGATCGGCGCGCTGCCGGGGATGTCGGGCTACGTCGTGCAGAACGGTGCCGCGTTCGCCACCGCGGAGGCCGATTTGGCGGGGGCCGATACCTCGTCCCTCACGACCGGCATCCTGGCGTTCGCGATCATCGCGCTTGTCGTCGCCTGCATCGTCATCTACAACACGTTCACGATTCTCGTCACCCAGCGCGGCCGGGAACTGGCGCTGGAGCGCTGCGTAGGGGCGACCCGCCGCCAGGTGTTCGGCGGGATGCTGCTCGAGTCCCTGATCGTCGGGCTGATCGCCTCGGCGGCAGGCGTCGTAGCGGGGCTTGGCCTCGGCTGGGTCCTGCAGCGGGTGTTCAACGGCTTCGGCGCCGGTCTCCCGTCCGGTCCGCTCGTGCTGACCCCGTCGACGGTGGCGGTCGGCATGATCACCGGGGTTGCCGCCACCATGGCGGCATCCGTGCTGCCAGCGCGGTCGGCCACCCGGGTCGCGCCCGTCGCGGCGCTCAGCAGCCAGCACGAGCAACCAGACAGCGCCAGGATCGGCTGGCTGCGTGCGGCGGTCGCCGCGGTCTTTGCCGGCGTCGGCCTGTTTGTCGCGTACCAAGGGTCGCGGAATGCCGGGTTCGTCGAGATCACGATCGGCGGACTGTCGTGTTTCGTGGCCGTGCTCGCGCTCGGGCCGCTGATCGTCCCGCCGATGATCACGTTCTTCGGGTGGCTGCCAGGAAAGTTCGCTGGCCCCACCGTGCGGCTGGCCGCCGCCAACGCCCGGCGCAACCCGCACCGGATGGCGGCGACCACCGCCGCGCTGACCATCGGCCTCACGCTGATGACCGCGTTCACCGTGGTGATCTCGTCGGCGCAAGCCACCAGCGTCGAGCGGATCACCGCACAGTATCCGTTCGACTATGTGGTCCAGGCCGGGTCGGTCAGCAGCGGCGGCGTCGACGCTGATCAGCTCGTACCGCAGCGGGTGGTCGACGTGCTGACGGCCTCGCCCGCGCTCGGCGTCGTGGCGCCCGTCTACGACCTTCAGGCCACGGTGAACGGGGTCGGCGGAATTGATGTCGGCGCGATCAGCCAGAGCGCGTTCGGGGTGAACGTCAAGCCGACGATGGTCTCCGGGTCGATTACGGCAATCGGCCCAGGCGCGGCAGCGATCGACACCAGCCTGCACGTGGGTAAGGGCGGCACGATAGTCGTCAGCACACCCGACGGCGCCGAGAGGGTGCGGATCGCGGCCGTCTACAAGCGCGCGGGCGGGGTGCTGCCCCGCGTCATGCTGTCGGTGCCCGACTTCACTGGTTGGTTCCGGCCTGCTGGCGCGCAGTCGGTGCTGATCAACGGGGCTTCCGGCGTGAGCACCGCCACATCGCGCACGGCTGTCGACGCGGCGGTCGCCACCGATCCGCTGCTGACCGTCAGTACTCTGGCCGACTACCGGGCAGCGCTATCCAGCGCCGTCAACCAGCTGATCGCGTTGTTCGGCATCCTGCTGGGACTGGCGGTCGTGATCGCGCTGTTCGGCATCTCCAACACGCTCACCCTGTCCGTGATCGAACGGACCAGGGAGTCGGCGCTGATGCGCGCGCTCGGCCTGACCCGAGGCCAGCTCCGCCGGATGCTACTGACCGAAGCGCTCTACATGGCCCTGATCGCCACGGTGCTTGGCGTCGGGCTCGGTGCCGCGTTCGCCTGGACCCTGGTGCACGCGTTCATCCAGTCGGACGGCGGCGGCGTGATATCGATCCCGTTCGCCGAGACCGGGCTGTTCGTCGTGGTCGGCGCCGTCGCCGCGCAGCTCGCCGCCGCGCTGCCGGCCCGGCGGGCAGCGCGGGCCTCCGCTGTCAGCGCCATGGCGGACGTCGGCTAGACCGCCTGGGCGACGAATCCTATGTCTATGTCTATGTCTATGTCTATGTCGCCGGGCGCCGTGCGTCCGTGCGTCCGGGCGTCCGGGCGTCCGGGCGCCGTGCGACGTTCGTGCGCCGTGCGACGTTCGCGGCCGAGCCGGAGCGGCGGTAAGCATTGGTCCAGCCGTGATAACGGCGCCCAGATCCGCTAACCGCACATATCTGCCCCATCCGGGCGCGTCGTGAGGCGTCCCGGATCATTGCGGACACCTACCCCCCGATCTGGACCCTGTTGGCGAATTGTGCGCGCATGGCCGTGCCGGCCGTCCGCCCGCCGTCCGCCGCGGCCTGGCCACTGGGTGCGCCGTCTGTGCCTGGAGTGGCGTAAGCGGCTGCCGGGATACGGGCGCACCGGCACGCCCGTCAACGACGTGGAAGATTACCGCATCGTGGTGGATTGACCCTCGTACACAACGGGCCGGCTACCACGAAGCGGGAAACTGCCACGCTATCGCGGGCCCATCGAGCCGATCGAGCCCGGACGCCGGCCGCTGACCATACCGGGACGGGCCAGCGATCCGGGCCAGCTTCAGCGTGCACTTCTGATCTCCGCGGGCGGGCCGACCAATCCGCGCAGGCGCCGATGACGAATAACCATCGTGACCGGTCTCAGCAAGGTTCTTCGTTCTCAACTCAGAAGGAGAAGCGATGCGCTTCCTCACACGCCTGAAGCCGGGCATCGGCTTGCTCGGCCTCGGGGCGGTGGCCCTGACGGTCGCCGCGGCCTCCCCGGCAGCGGCGTCGGTACATGCGTCGCCGGTGACCGGGCATGTCTACGTCGATGACAACACCGCCGGGGCGAATACCATCGGGGCGTTTGACCGTCACGCCGACGGGACGCTGACCCCGGAGGCCGGATCCCCGTTCGCCGCCGGCGGCGCGGGCACCGGGGCGGGGCTCGCCTCCCAGGGCGCGCTG
>Ga0207664_10002137_pt1 | contig 13007 bp, 10 predicted proteins | sample LARL83metaG_FD_184349 | JGI IMG/M metagenome (GOLD analysis project Ga0207664, IMG submission 184349) | Corn, switchgrass and miscanthus rhizosphere microbial communities from Kellogg Biological Station, Michigan, USA - LAR L8-3 metaG... | ecosystem: Host-associated > Plants > Roots >...
GCTGATCGTGGTGATGCCGGAGAACACCAGCGAGGAACGCCGCCAGATCCTGCGCATGTACGGGGCGGAGATCTTCGCCTCGCCGGCCGCAGGCGGCTCGAACGAGGCCGTCCGGGTCGCGAAGCGGCTGGCCGCCGAGCACCCGGACTGGGTCATGCTCTACCAGTACGGCAACGAGGCGAACGCCCGTGCGCACTACGAGACGACCGGCCCGGAGATCATCGCCGACCTGCCGTCCGTGACGCACTTCGTGGCCGGCCTCGGCACCACGGGCACGCTGATGGGGACCGGCCGGTTCCTGCGCGAGCACGTGCCCGACGTCAAGATCGTGGCGGCCGAGCCGCGCTACGGCGAGCTGGTCTACGGGCTGCGCAACGTCGACGAAGGCTTCGTGCCCGAGCTCTACGACGAGTCGGTGCTGACCACCAGGTACTCGGTGTCCTCCGAGGACGCCCTGCGCCGTACCCGCGACCTGCTGTCCAAGGAAGGCATCTTCGCGGGCATCTCGGCCGGCTGCGCGCTGCACGCGGCCCTCGGCATGGCGGCCCAGGCGGTCCGGGCCAGGGAACGCGCCGACATCGTGGTGCTCATCGCTGACGGCGGCTGGAAGTACCTGTCCACGGGCGCCTACACCGGCACCCTGAGCGAGGCCGAGCAGAAGCTGGAAGGCCAGCTCTGGGCCTGACTCTCACGTATGTGGCATATTTAAATACGCCTATCTGCACAATGCACCTGCACGTGCAGGGGAGAATAACTTCTATGCGTCTTACCGTGGTGGGGTGCGCGGGGAGTTTTCCTGGTCCGGACAGCCCTGCATCGTGTTATCTCCTTGAGGCTGACGGATTCCGCCTGGTGATCGATTTCGGCAACGGCTCGCTGGGCGCACTGCAGAGGTACACGGGCCTTTTCGATGTCGACGCGGTCTGTCTGAGTCACCTGCACGCTGATCACTGCGTGGACCTGTACTCCTACTCGATTGCCAGGTCGTTCTCCCCGGCCGGGTCGCAGCCGCCGATCCCGGTCTACGGGCCGACCGGTACCGTCGAGCGGATAGGCCTCATCCACGGCCCGAACGGTGATGACCTGGGCCTGGCGAAGCGGTTTCTTTGGGAGACGCTTAGGCCGGGCCGCATGGCAATCGGGCCGTTCGACATCAAGTTCGCGCACGTGAACCATCCCGTGGAGACCTTCGCGTTCCGGTTCACTTGCGGCGGCCGGTCGCTCGTCTACACGGGAGACACTGGCGAGACGGAAGCCGTTCCTGAGTTGGCCTCCGGCGCGGACGTCTTCCTGTCCGAGGCCGCGTTCCTCGAGGGGCCGGACCTGCCGCCGAACCTCCACCTGACCGCCCGTCAGGCGGCGGTCTACGCCCGCCGGGCCGGCGTGGGGAGGCTGGTGCTGACCCACTTGCAGCCGTGGACCAGCCCGGATGACGCCCGCACGGAGGCCGCTGCGGCGTTCGCCGGCGACCTGGACATCGCGGTCGCGGGGCAGGTCATCGATCTCTGAGCCTGCTGAATTTGCCATGCTCGGACGTATCAGCGTGGTTCTGGCCAGGTAAGACCGGTCATCTTGGTCCCGGAAACGGTTTAATTCAGCGGACTCACGAGGGGCTAACCGGTCAAGCGCGGCTGGGCCGACCCGGCAGCTGCCCCAGTCGATGAGCGTGGCCCGGTCCGCGTCTGGGCCGGCCAGTACCGGGTCGGCCAGCACCGGGCGACGCTGCCGCCGGCCAGCGGGCGAACCGTGCAGCCGGCCACCCGGGCGCCCGGCACGGTCCGCTCCGCCCACGCCGTCACGGCCGGGGTGATGCCCTCCGCGGTCACCGCGGTGCCTCGCGGTCCTGTGATCCGTCCACCGCCGCAGTATCACCCGCGGGGCGCGCGCCGTTCACCCGGATATCTCCCCGGTAAGCTGGCCGGCATGACACGTCCAGACGGAAGGGCCGCGGACGAGCTGCGGCAGGTGCGCTTTACCAGGGGATGGCTGGACCACGCGGAGGGCTCCGTGCTCGTGGAGTACGGCAAGACCCGGGTGCTGTGCGCGGCGAGCGCCACCGAGGAGGTGCCGCGCTGGCGGCGGGGCAGCGGCCTCGGCTGGGTGACCGCGGAGTACGCGATGCTGCCGCGGGCCACCAACACCCGCAACGACCGTGAGTCGGTCAAGGGCCGCATTGGCGGCCGCACGCACGAGATCTCCCGGCTCGTCGGCCGCTCCCTGCGCGGCTGCGTGGACTACAAGGCACTCGGCGAGAACACCATCGTCATCGACTGCGACGTGCTGCAGGCGGACGGCGGCACCAGGACCGCCGCGGTGACCGGCGGGTACCTGGCGCTCGCGGACGCGATCGGCTGGCTGCGCGGCCGCGGCAAGCTCAAGGGGAACCCGCTCGTCGCCTCCGTCGCCGCCGTCTCCGTCGGCATCGTCAACGGCGAGCCGCGGCTCGACCTGTGCTATGAGGAGGACTCGGCGGCCGAGACCGACATGAACGTCGTCTGCACCGGCACCGGGGACTTCATCGAGGTCCAGGGCACCGCCGAGGGGCAGCCGTTCTCCCGCGCCCTGCTGAACAGCCTGCTCGACCTGGGCGTGGCCGGCTGCGCCGAGCTGACCCGCTTGCAGACGGCCGCCCTCAATGGGGGTTAGTCCCGGTCCGGCGCGCGTCGTCCTGGCCACGCGGAACGCGCACAAGGTGGCCGAGCTCAACCGCATCCTCGCCGACGCGGGCTTCGCCGGCCAGCTGGCCGGCCTCGATGAGTTCCCCGGCGCGCCCGACGTGCCGGAGACCGGCGCCACGTTCGCGGACAACGCGCTGCTCAAGGCCCGCGCGATCGCGGCGCACACCGGGCTGCCCGCCGTCTCCGACGACTCGGGCCTGACCGTGGACGCGCTGAACGGCATGCCGGGCATCCTGTCGGCCCGCTGGGCGGGCAGGCACGGCGACGACCGCGCCAACCTGGAACTGGTACTCGGCCAGCTCAGCGACATCGGAAACCGGGGTGCCGCATTCGTCTGCGTCGCCGCGCTCGCGCTGCCCGGCGGCACCAGGGAATGGACGGCCACGGGGGTGCTCGCCGGCCGCCTCACCCGGGCGCCGCGGGGCGCGAACGGCTTCGGCTACGACCCGATCTTCGTGCCCGACGGCATGGAGACGACGACCGCGGAGCTGTCGCCGCCGGACAAGGACGCGATCAGCCACCGGGGCCGCGCCTTCCGCGCCATCGCGAAGTACATCGTGGAGGTATGAGCATGGAACCCGTGGTGAGCCGCGACGCCCGTACCGGGGAGGCCCGCGGCCAGGTGGCCGTGGCGGCGGACAGCGCGGCGGTGGATGCCGCCGTCCGGGCCGCCCACGCCACCCTGGACGCGCTCGCGGGCCGGCCACGGCGGGCGGCGCTGCTGCGCGCCGCGGCCGCCGCGGTCGAGTCGCGCGCCGCGGAACTGATCGCCGCGGCCGACGCGGAGACCGCGCTCGGCGTACCGCGGCTCACCGGGGAGCTCGCCCGCGTCGCGTACCAGTTCCGGTTCTTCGCGGACATCGTCGACGACGGTGCTTTCCTCGGCGTGCTCATTGACGCGCCGGATCCGGCCGCCGTCCCGCCGCGCCCCGAGCTGCGGCGGTGGAAGGTCCCGCTTGGCCCGGTCGCCGTCTTCGCCGCCTCCAACTTCCCGTTCGCGTTCAGCGTTCCCGGCGGCGACACCGCGAGCGCGCTCGCGGCCGGCTGCCCCGTCGTGGTCAAGGCGCATCCCGACCACCCGGAGACCAGCGAGCTCGCCGCGGCCGCCATCAGGGACGCCGCCGGGCAGGTGGGACTGCCGGCGGACGTGCTCACGCTGGTGCACGGCTACCAGGCCGGCCCCGACCTGGTGCGGCACCCGCTGATCAGCGCCGTCGGCTTCACCGGTTCGATCCCCGGCGGGCGTGCGCTGTTCGACCTCGCCGTGGCCCGCCCGCAGCCCATCCCGTTCTACGGCGAGCTCGGCAGCCTGAACCCGGTGCTCGTCACCGAGCAGGCCGCCGCCGCCCGGGCGCAGGAGATCGCGGACGGCCTTGTCGCCTCGTACACCCTCGGCCAGGGGCAGTTCTGCACCAAGCCCGGGCTGGTGCTCGTGCCCACGGGTCCGGCCGGCGACGCGCTGACCGCGGCGGTCTCGGCAACCGCCGCGGTCGTGACCGCTGGCGCGCTGCTCGACGCCCGGATGCGTGAGCACTTCCTCGCCGGGTTCGCCGCCCGGGCCGCCGCCCCTGGCGTCCGTACCCTGGCGGCGGCCGCCGCCGCGCCGACCAGTGACGCGCCGCAGGCTGTCCGGGCCGGCCTGCTCGAGGTGGACGCGTCCGACCTCGGCGGCGACCTCCTCGAGGAGTGCTTCGGCCCGGTCACGGTGCTTGTCAGGTACCGCGATGCGGCCGACGCGGAGGCGGTCCTGTCCAGCCTTGGCGGCAACCTCACCGCCACCCTGCACGCGGAGGCCGCCGAGCCCGGCGCCGCCGGCTGGCTCGCCCGGCTGTCCCGCTTCGCCGGCCGCGTCATCTACGGCGGCTGGCCCACCGGCGTCGCCGTCGCGCCCGCGATGACCCACGGCGGCCCGTACCCGGCCACCACCACGCCGACGACGTCGGTCGGCGGCACCGCCATCGACCGCTGGCTCCGCCCGGTCACCTTCCAGACGGCTCCGCCGGAGCTGCTACCGCCCGAGCTGGCCGGGCGGCCCTGAACAACCAGTCACTCCGCCCCGCCCGCGATGAACGGGAAGGGGCGGGGTGACGGCGCGGGCGACCCGCCGCTGCCGGTGCCAGAGATCGCGGCGCAGCCGGAGACGGCCACCGAAACCGGGCAGTTCGCTCATTTGGAGGGTGCCGGGTGTGGCAAATCCGGGCGCAGGACCGTCATGCGATAGCGTTTGATGTCTTGGCAGCCCACCCGTGCATGGAGGGGACAGTGACGGAAATGCGGCTCGCGCCCGGTGATGAGGCGCCAGATTTCACGCTGCCCGACGCCGACGGCAACCCGGTGTCGCTGGCGAAGCTGCGCGGCCAGCGGGTGATCGTCTACTTCTACCCGGCGGCGATGACTCCCGGCTGCACCAAAGAGGCGTGCGACTTCACCGCGGCCCTGCCCGAGCTGACCGATGCGGGCGTCACGGTGCTCGGCATCTCCCCGGACCCGCCCGCCAAGCTGGCGAAGTTCCGCGAGAAGGAGGACCTCGCCTTCCCGCTGCTTTCCGACCCGGACCGGGCCGTGCTGACTGCCTACGGCGCGTACGGCGAGAAGATGAACTACGGCAAGACGATCATGGGCGTGATCCGCTCCACGTTCGTCATCGGCGCCGACGGCAAGATCGAGAAGGCCCTCTACGCGGTCAAGGCCACCGGCCACGTCGACCGGCTACGTAAGGACCTGGGGATCTAAAGGAAGTAGTATTCGCAGCGGATGCGGCGCGGCGCCGCATCCGCCCCCGGCGCAGGCAGGCCTCCCGACCCCGGCAGGCAGGCCCGCCGGGTCGCTGGCGGGCGTGGCGAAATGGCAGACGCGGCAGGTTTAGGTCCTGTTGGTGGAAACACTGTGGGGGTTCGAATCCCCCCGCCCGCACGGTAGTCGCCCGGGGACGACCCCCGATGCCCGGGTCCGCGCCCGACGGCAGAAAGCGCCATCGTATCGGACGCGCGAACCCGGACGGGCGTTCTGCGGTGGTAGGCCGAGTGCGGGCGGGCGTCTTTCGGGGTGAGCCCGGGCTCCGGGCGAGGGCCTGCCGAGACGGGCTGCTCAGGCGGGCTGCTCAGGGGGTGAGCCTGGTCCTGGGCGGGCGTCCTTTGGGGCGGTGAAGCAGCGCTCGAGGGCGGGGGCCTCGTCGGGGTCGGCGAGGATCAGCACGTCGTCGCCGGCGCGGAGGGTGAGGTCGTTGGTGACGCTCAGCAGCACGCCCGCCCGGATGACCAGGCTGATCCAGGCGTTCTCGCCGCACGGGAGGTCACTCACCGTGCCGCCGTCGGCGGCGGAGCCCAGGGCGACGTGGTAGCGGTGCAGGCCCTCCGGCTCCTCGCTGAACCGGACGCCGAGCGACCACGGTTCCGGCTCGATGCTGCGCAGTGGGATGCGCAGGCGATGGGCAAGCGCTGGTACCAGGCCGCCCTGCACCGTGACGGAGAACCCGACGATGACGAAGATGACGTGGTAGGCGAACGTGGCGTCGGCGGTGCCGGACTCCACGATCGCCATGCCGAGCAGGATCGGGACCGCGCCCTTGAGACCGGTCCACAGGAAGAACACTCGTTCCTGCACGGTCAGGCTGACCGGCAGCGACACCAGGCCGCCGAGGACGGGACGGATCACGAACGCCAGCAGGACGGCGAGGGCGAGACCGTACGCCCAGGCGGATCCGGTCGCCAGCTCGGATAGCCGCACGGTCAGCCCGAGCATGACGAAGGCGACGATCTCCGCTTGCGCCGCCAGCGAGGAGTGGAAACGGGCGATCTCCCGCTTGTAGGGGGCGGACTCGTCGCCGATGATGATGCCAGCCACGAGGACCGCGAGGAAGCCCGACCCGCGGGCGACGGTGGCGGCGCCGAAGATGACCAGGATGCCCGCGAGCACCCTGGGTGCGTAGAGCCCTTCGCTCGGCAGCGGCACCCGGCGCATGAACTCAAGCAGCGCAAGCCCGCCTGCCACCCCTACGGCCACACCGACCGTCATCTGCAGCAGGAACTCGGCCACCACGTGCCACGCCACGCTCGCCGCACTGCCGTGGGCCGCGAGCAACGCCGTCAGCAGCGCGATGCCCACCGGGTCGTTGGCACCCGACTCTCCCTCGAGCAGCACCCCGGTGCGTCCCGCGATCTCTCGCCGGCCGAACACGGAGAACACCACCGCCGGGTCGGTCGCCGCCACCGCGGTGCCGACGAGCAGGGCCAGGTGCCAGCTCATGCCGGCCACGTACCGTGCGGCCACCGCGGTGCCCGCCGCGGTGACCAGCGTGCCCGCGGTCCCGGTCCAGATGATGGCCGCCGACGCGGTGCGGAACCGTCGCTTGCCGATGTGCATCCCGCCGTCGAACAGGATGACCGCGAGCGCCACCGTCACCACCCGCGCCACGGTCGTCACCGGCAGCGCCGCGGCGGCCGGCCAGAGTTGCGCCACGATGGTCGCCGCGACGAGGAAGAACGCGGGCGCGGGCACCCGGAGCCTGGCGCTGAGCCGGTTGGACAGCACGGCCGCCGTCCCGGCCAGGCCGATCACGAGAACGATGAGGCCGAACTGAAGTTGCCCGGTCATCGGCCACGGTCCGGCGGCACGCTCAGCACACGCCGCTCACCGGGAGGCGCCTGACGAGGCGCGTGCGTGAAGTCGCCACACCTCACGCACTGTACCCGCTCGGGTTCGCGGGTCCCAGCTAGCCGCTTGTCAGGAGTTCGACGAGGAGAACTGCGCGAAGTTGAAGAACGACGACGGCAGCAGCATGCTCGACACGTTGAACCGCGTCTTGAGCGCGCGGAACTGGTACATGACGTCCGCGACACGCTGGATCCGGGTCGCGTCCACGCCGATCGGGTAGTTGTCGAGCGCCATCACGGCCGCGATGCCCGGCGAGACCTGGCCGGTCTGCGGACTCTTGATCGATTCGAAGGCCTGCTCCACGGCGCCGCGGTTGGTGTCGGAAATCTTCTGGCCAATCTCAAGCGCGGCGAGGAACCGCTTGAGCGTGTTCGGGTTCTGCTGCGCCCACTGCTTGGTGACCACGTAGCCCTCGATCGGGAATTCCGAGGTGGCGCCCTGGTTCAGGTCGGCGAGCGGCACCGCTCCGTACTCCTGCTCGGCAATGCTGGCGAACGGCTCGGGCATGATGGCGGCGGCGACCTTGCCGGCCGCGAGGTCGCCGGCCATCTGCGGGAACGGGATGGCCCCGCCGGTCGCGGCGAAGTCCTTCATGGTGGCGTTGGGGAACTCGACGCTACCGGGGTTGATGCCGTTCTCCTGGAGCACCGAGACGCCAAGCAGGTAGTCGATGTTGCCCGGCGCGTTGACGCCGACCAGGTGGCCCTTCAGCTGTCCCAGGGTGGTGATCTTGGAGCTCGGCATGGTGAAGATCGTCTGCGCGCCCTGCTGCATGATCGAGCCCTCGGCGATGACCTCGATCGGCGCGTGGTTGACCGCCGCCTCGTTGACGTACGAGACGTAGTTACCGCCAGTGATGTCGAGCTGTCCCTTAAGCTGCTGCGCTACCGCGGTCTCGGAGCTGATCGCGGGGGAGTAGTTGATCGTCAGCCCCTCCTTGGCGAACAGCCCGTCATGCAGGGCGATGAAGAACCCGGCGGAGTCCATGGCGGGCACCACGGCGACGTTCAGCGTGGTCTTCTCCGGCGCCCCGAAGCTGGTGGGCAGCGAGCTTCCCGGCGAGGTAGCGGAGACCGCGCTGCTTGTGCTGCCCGCCGAGGAGCAGCCCGCCGCGAGCCCGGCCGCCGCGGTCAGCGCCGCCGCGCACGCCGCCGTGCGCCCCCACATACGCCTGCCGGTCACTGAAACACCTCACTGAGCTAGCCACAGATCACCCGTGCCCAGGAAGGATAAACCAGCATCTAATTCTGAGTAGGAGGTTTACGAAAAATTCGGGCCTGCTGCGCCCTTCCACGCAAACGCGGCTAGCCGCCCGCGAGCCCCGGCTCTGGCTGGATCATGCCGGCGACACGGTACGGCGCCGTCGCGCCCGGTGTCAGGCCGAACTCGTACATGGAGTCGGCGACCCGCTGCAGTTGGGGCACGTCAATCTCGAGCGGGTAGCTGTCGATGGCCATCGTGTCGGCGATGACCGGCGGGACGTGCGTGTACTGCTCCATCGCGCTCTCCACCGCTGACCGGTCGGTGTCGGCGAGTTGCTGGCCCTCGCTCAGCGCCCGCGCGAAGGCGGCCACCGTGTCGGGGTGCGCGACCACCCACGGTGTGCTCCCCACGTAGCCGCTGAACGGGAAGTCTTGCAGCGAGCCCTGGTCGAAGTCGGCGACGGGCAGCGCACCGTACCGCTGCTCGGCGGCCTCGCCGATCGGCTGCGGCAGCCAGGCCGCGTCGACCAGCCCGGACGACAGCATGCCGGACAGCGCGGTGATGCCCGCCGCGGGCACGACCTGCCTGATGTCGCCTAGCCGGTACCCCGCCTGGGCGAGGAGCGCGCCGACCATCACGCCGCCGGCGTCGTCCCCCGCGTCGAGCCCGATCCTCGCGTGCGCCCTGGCCAGCTCGGCCAGGGTCTGGAACCGGGAGCGGGGCATCACGTAGAGCGCCTCGCTGCCCGGCTGGATCTCCGCGCCGGCCGCGATGATCCGCATGCTGACCGGCTTGCGGTCGAACGACCCTGCCATCTGCGCCATGATGAACGGCACGTAATCGCCCGCGACCAGTTGCGCGCGTCCCGACTGGAGGTCCGGGATGCCGCTCTCGGCGCCGGTAATGCTATTGATCTTGACGGTCAGGCCGAATTGCGCGAAAAAGCCCTGTGCCTGGGCGACGTAAAGGCCGCCCTCTTCGGCCGCGGGCACGGCGTCGATGGTAATCACGCGCTCTTCAAGCGGCCTGGCCGTCGCGGCCGGGGTCACGCCGGAGGACGAACAGCCGGCCAGCGCTGCTGCGATCACGATGCCCGCAACGGCGCCGGCCCGGGAAAGCAGTCTTCCGATCATCATTGTCAGCCCCCTCGTGCCCTAGGTGACCGACCTTAATGCAATTGCGCCCAGCATTCAGCGCGCTTAATTCTTTGCGAGCAATGTTCGTATTGTGCGTAATATGGCTAACTAGATTATCTATCGCATAAATCTTGATGTAGAAGGAAATGGCCGTATAACGCGGCAGCGCCCGGTTCCGTGACGGAACCGGGCGCTGCCGCGCGGTCGCAACAGGCCTGCGCGTCCTAGCCGTTGATCATGCCCGGTTCCTGCTGGATCATCTTGTCGATCCTGTACGGCTTGCTGATGAGGCCGAACTGGTACATCGCGTCGGCCACCCGCTGCATCACCGGGACGTCCATGACGAGCGGGTAGGTGTCAAGCGTCATGGTGGCAGCGATCTCCGCGTTCGGCGCGACGCCGTTCTTCACTAGCGCCGTCTCCACCTCGGCGCGGTTCGTGTCCGCGACCTGCTGGCCCTCGTTGTAGGCGCGCAGGAACGCCGCGATCGTGTTCGGGTGCGTCTGGACCCAGGTGTTGCTCCCGGCGATCGTGCCGATCGGGAAGCCCTGCAGCGAGCCCTGGTCGAAGTCGGCGATCGGCACCGCACCGTACTGCTGCTGTGCCTCGGTGCCGAACGGCTCGGGCAGCCAGGCGGCTGAGATCTTGTGCTGGGCGAGCAGCTGCGGCATGAGCGGCAGGACCTGCGGCGACTGCTCCAGGGCGCCCACCTTGTAGCCGCCAGAGGCGAGCAGCGAGCCGAGCAGCACCGAGCCGATGTTGTGCAGCGAGTTGACGCCCACCTTCACGTGATGCTTCACCAGGTCTGGCACGGTCTTGTAGGGCGAACTCGACAGGACGTAGAGCGCCTGGTTCCCGGCCTGCATCTGCGACGTGTTGCCGATGAGCCGCATGTCAATCGGCCTGGCCGGGGAGGTCTCCGCGGGGTTGTTCGGGTTGGGCGCCGCGAACGTGCCCGCGATCTGGGCGAGGATGAACGAGACGTAGTTGCCCTCGATCAGCTGCGCCTTGCCGGTCTGCAGGTCGCCCATGCCGTACTCGCCGCCGTGGATCGCCATGATCTTGACGGTCAGCCCCTGCCTGGCGAAGTACCCGTTGTCCTGCGCGACGTAGATGCCGGCCGCATCGGCCGTGGGCACCATGTCGATCACGATGGTGGACTGTTCGGGTGCCGGCCCGGACGCCGCCCCGACGCTTGAGCCGCCGCTGGAACAGGCCGCAAGCGCTACCACAGGAATGCCTGCCGCCAGGCAATATAGGAGTTTGTTAATGAGCCGCATGGTTCTCCCTCATCACTGAGCCCGTTTCGTCCTGCCTTCGTCCTTCGGGGTGGACGAGCCGCGTGGCCAGGATGGAAGGGGTCTCTGTGGATGAGGGTAATGATCGGCCCGGCGAAACGTGGAGGTTTGCCGCTAACTGGGCAAATCAATCTTGCCGCGGCCCAACCGCCCAGCGTTGTCAACGAAATGTTTTCCGGTCCCCAGGCCCGTTGAATAGAGGAATGTGACTACAGCGCAGTGACAAAGAATCAACTGCTGGTAGTCGGCGAGACACAGTGCTAGCCCGGACGGGACGCCACCCTCCGGGCTAGTACAGTACGAACATGGCCCAGACCGACATCGAGGCGAGCGGCGGAGCGCCGGACGACCTCCCGCCCAACGCGCTGGTCGATGAGATCGAGCGCACCCGCGCCGACCTGGCCCGGACGATCGACGAGATCGCTGACCGGGTCGCGCCGCGCAACGTCGCGCGGCGCACCCTGGACCAGGCCAAGGAGCGCATCAGCCAGGTCGACCCGCTCATCGGCGGCGCCGTCGCCCTGGCGGTCGTCAGCGTCACCTGCTACATGGTCTGGCGCAAGCTGCGCAAGTAAGCCGGCGCTCTTGGTGAGGGCGTCGTACTCGGCGGGTGAGAGCAGTCCGGCCGCGGGCGCCTGCCCGTCGGCGATCTGGACCCGGAACATCCAGCCGAGCCCGTAGGGCTCCGCGTTGATCAGCCCCGGGTCGTCATTGAGTTCCTCGTTGACCTCGGTGACCTCGCCGTCCACCGGGGAGTACAAGTCGCTCACCGACTTGGTCGACTCCACCTCGCCGCACGGCTCGCCAGCCGTCACGGTGGCCCCGACCTCGGGCAGCGACACGTACACGACATCGCCAAGCGCCTGGGTCGCGTAGTCGGTGATCCCGATCGTGGCGCTGCCGCCGTCGATCGCGACCCACTCGTGCTCCTGGGTGTACAGCAGTTCCGCGGGAACGCTCATCGTCATTTTCTCCTGTCGTAAAACGGCAGCGCGGTCACCTCGGCCGGCTCCGTCGTGCCCCTGATGTCGATGCCGAACGGCCCCTTCGCGTCCGGTTCGACATATGCCATCGCTATCGGCCTGCCAAGCGTCGGTGACGGGGCGCCGCTGGTGACGACCCCGGTTGCCGCGGCGCTGGACAACGCGGGGCCTGACAGCACGGCAAAGCCGTGCCGCGGCACCCGCCGCGACCCGGAGAGCAGGCCGATGAGCTTCCGCCGCGGGCCGGCCTCCGCCCGCGCGGCCAGCGCGTCCCGGCCGACGAAGTCGCCCGGCTTGTCGAGCCGCACTACGCGACCGAGCCCCGCCTCATACGGCGTGACGTCCGTGCCCAGCTCGTTGCCGTACAGCGGCATGCCGGCCTCGAGCCGGAGCGTATCGCGGGCCGCGAGCCCGGCCGGCGGCACGCCGCCGGGCGCCGCGGCGGACAGCGCGTCCCACAGCGGCTCGCAGTCGGCCGGCGCGCAGAAGATCTCGAAGCCGTCCTCGCCGGTGTACCCGGTCCTGGCCACCCACGCCTCGCGTCCCGCCACCGTGCCGTACGCGCCCGCGTAGTACTTCATCGCCGCCAGCGGGATGTCGGTGACTGAGGAGAGCACCTCGCACCCGTTCGGACCCTGGATCGAGACCAGCCCGGTGGCCGCGGACTCGTCGGTGACCAGCGCGGCGCCGGAGCACCTGGCGGTGAGCTCGGCGAGGACCACGGCGGTGTTGGACGCGTTAGCCACGACGAGGAAGCGCTCGTCCGCCTGCCGGTAGACGATCAGGTCATCGAGGATGCCGCCGTCGGGCGCGCACAGCATCGTGTACCTGGCGCGGCCGACGGCGAGCGCCGACGGCCAGCCGGTGACCGCGTAGTCGAGCGCGGCGCCCGCGCCCGGCCCGGTCACCGCGATCTCGCCCATGTGGCTCAGGTCGAACAGCGCGGCGTCGGTCCTGACCGCGTTGTGCTCGGCCGTCTCGCTCTTGTAGCGCAGCGGCATGAGCCACCCGGCGAACTCGGTCATGGTGGCGCCGAGCCGCTCGTGGACGGCTCTT
>Ga0207664_10002138_pt1 | contig 13006 bp, 10 predicted proteins | sample LARL83metaG_FD_184349 | JGI IMG/M metagenome (GOLD analysis project Ga0207664, IMG submission 184349) | Corn, switchgrass and miscanthus rhizosphere microbial communities from Kellogg Biological Station, Michigan, USA - LAR L8-3 metaG... | ecosystem: Host-associated > Plants > Roots >...
TACGGACCGGGCATCGGCAACTTCGTCGCGAAGATGAACGCGACCGCGCGAGCCCTCGGCATGTGGCACACGAACTTCAGCAACTTCGACGGGCTGCCGTACCCGCGCCACACCTCGGACTACTCGACCGCGGCGGATCTGCTCAAGCTCGGCCGCGCCGCCATGGGCTGGTCCGCGTTCCGCACCGTTGTCGCCGAACGCAGCTACCATCTGAGCGCCGATCGCTGGCACAAGTCCTACACCTGGTACAACACCGACCCGCTGCTGGGCCACTACCCGGGCGCGATCGGCATCAAGACCGGCTGGACCCCGTTCTCCGGCCACTGCCTGCTGTTCGAGGTAACCCTCGGCCACATCACGCTCCTCGGCGTCAACCTGGACAGCCCCGGCAGCGGCTCCACCGTCGACGGCAAAGACGCGGCCCGCATGCTCAACTGGGCCTTCGCCCAGCCCGGCCTCTAGGTTGACGCCGGGAGCGTGGCGGGAAAGGTGGGGTATTCGTCATTGCTGACATGAGCCTGCCGGGGGCAGGATGGCTGCGTGCGCAGTGTCCTGATCGTTCTGTTCGACGACGTGCAGTGCCTTGACGTCACCGGGCCGCTGGAGGTGTTCGCGCACGCCGGGTACCGGATCACGACCGCGAGCCTGGGCGGCCGCATGGTGCGGACCAGCAGCGGGCTCCGGATCACACCGGACGAGGACCTCGCCCGGGCACGAGAGCACGACCTGCTGCTCGTGCCGGGCGGCCCGGGGTCACGCAGGGACAATCCGGAGCTGACGACGTGGCTGCGCGAGCACGCCGCGCGGACGCGGCAGCTTGCCTCGGTGTGCACGGGGGCGTACCTGCTGGCAGCGGCCGGGCTGCTGACCGGGCGCCGGATCACCACGCACTGGGCGCACTGCGCCAAGCTGGCCGAACGGTACCCGGACATCGACGTCGACCCGGATCCGATCTTCGTCAGGGACGGCAACATCGTCACCTCGGCCGGCGTGACGGCGGGCATCGACCTGGCGCTCACGCTGGTCGAGGACGACCTGGGCCGCGGCACGGCGCTGGGCATCGCCAGGGAGCTGGTGGTGTTCCTGCGACGTCCGGGTAACCAGGCGCAGTTCAGCGCGCAGCTCGCGGCGCAGGTGGCCAGCCGTGAGCCGCTGCGAGACGTGCAGCGGTGGATCGCGGAAAACCCGGCCGCCGACCTGTCGGTCGAGACGCTCGCTGTCCGGGCCAGCCTGTCGCCGCGCCAGTTCGCCCGCGCGTTCGCCGCCGAAGTCGGCGTGCCGCCGGGCCGGTACGTCGACCGCGTCCGCCTCGAGTCGGCCCGGCGCCGGCTGGAGGACACCGCCGACGGCGTCGAGGAGACCGCCCGCGCCTGCGGATACGGGACCCCGGAGGCCATGCGGCGGGCATTCGTCAAGGCGCTCGGCGCCAGTCCGGCCGAGTACCGCCGCCGATTCGCCAGGTCATAGAACCCCAGCAGAGGAAACCCATGCAGATCGCCATCGCGCTCTTTGACCGGTTCACCATGCTCGACGCGATCGGGCCCTACCAGGTGCTCGCGCGCCTGCCTGGCGCCGAGGTGACCTTCGTCGCCGACCAGCCAGGCCCGATCGCCGACAATTCGGGCAATCATCGGGTAGAGGCCGGCGCCGCGTTCGCCGATCTGCCGCGGCCCGACATCATCGTCGTGCCCGGCGGGCCAGGCGAGGCGAGCCATCGCGACGAGGGGCCGCTGCGCGACTGGCTGCTCGCCGCCGATCCCACCAGCGAGTGGACCACCTCGGTGTGCACCGGTTCACTGATTCTGGCGGGCGCCGGGCTGCTCACCGGACGCCGGGCGACCTCGCACTGGCTGGCCATGGACGTGCTGCGCGACCTCGGCGCCGAACCGGTGAACGACCGGGTGGTGTTCGACGGTAAATATGTCACCGCGGCCGGCGTGTCCGCGGGCATCGACATGGCACTGACCCTGGCCGGCCGGATCGCCGGCGATCAGGTGGCCCAGACCATCCAGCTCGGCATCGAGTACGACCCGCAGCCGCCGTACGACGCCGGCTCGCCAGCCAAGGCGCCCGACGAGGTCGTCACCTACCTACGCGACCGCAGTCGGCTCGTCCGGCCATTCGCGGATCAATAGTGACGCGGCTTCCGCAATTTGACACGGTCTAGTGGGCTCAACTGCGCAATTGACACGGTGGGAGGAGGGTGCGGGCGGGGAGGAGGGTGCGGGCCGGGCGGGCGAGGGGCGGTGCGGGGGAGCGCGGGCGGCGGTTAGGGCTCGGCGTGGACGCCGCTGGCGGTTGCGTAGTCGTAGTGGTAGATCTCGCGGCCGTTCTGGAAGCAGGCTTCGGCCCGGCTCATGACGTCCAGCGGGTCACCGGACCAGATCACCACGTCGGCGTCCTTGCCGGCCGCAAGTGAGCCGAGCCGGTTCGCGCAGCCGATGACCCGCGCCGGGTTGATGGTCAGCGCGCGCAGCGCGACGTCGCGGTCGAGGCCCTCCTTGACCGCCAGCGTGGCCTGGTGGACCAGGAAGTGGATGGGCACCACGGGATGGTCCGTCGTCAGCGAGATCTCGACGCCGGCCGCGGCCAGCTTGCCCGGGTTGGCGATCGAGCGGTTCCGCAGCTCGACCTTGGACCTGCTGGTGAACAGCGGTCCGATGACGACCGGGATCCCGGCGGCGGCGATCCGGTCCGCGATCATGTGCGCCTCGGTGCCATGATCGATGACCAGCCGGTACCCGAACTCCGAAGCGATCCGCATCGCGGTGGCTATGTCATCGGCCCGGTGACAGTGCTGGCGCCACGGGATCTCGCCGTGCAGGACTCGCAGCAACGCTTCCAGCTTGAGGTCCCGGTCAACCACCGGTCGTTCGGAGGTAAGGTTCTGAAGTCTTTTCTCGTAGTTGAGGGCGTCCACGAACGCCTTGCGGATCACGGCGGCGGTGCCCAGCCGGGTCGACGGGGTCTCCTTGCGCTCGCCGTAGACGCGCTTGGGGTTCTCGCCGAGCGCGGACTTGATGCCAGCCGGCTCGCGGAGCAGCATCTCGTCGACCGTACGGCCCCAGCACTTGAGCGCGACGGTCTGCCCGCCGATCGGGTTGCCGGAGCCCGGGTTGACGTTGACGTTCAGCACGCCGCCGCTGATCGCGTCGCGAAAGCCCAGATCGGCGGGGTTGATCGCGTCCAGCGCGCGGACATGGGCGGTGACCGGTGAGGTCATCTCGTTGGTGTCGTTGCCGGCCCAGCCTTCGGCCTCTTCATGCACGCCGACGTGCGCGTGGGCGTCGATGAAGCCCGGGAGGACCCATTTCCCCCGAGCGTCCACGACCGCGTAACCATCCGGCACCGCGAAGCCCGGGCCTTCGACGGCGGCGATCGTGTCGCCTCGCAACAACACCGTGCCGCCGTCCAGGGGCGCGGCCTCGATCGGGACTACATAGCCGCCTGTGATCGCGATGCCGGTTTCCGTCACGCTATGTGCTCCTAGTTGGTTGGGAAGAACTCCAGCAGGTACGGGGTGATTACCTCGGGAGGGGCGTTGTGATCATAACCGTCGATCATCTCGAGCCGGGCGTTCGGGATGACCGCCGCCTGTTCGGTGACCGTGCGGTGAAACCACTCGTGGCTGTCCGAGCCGCTGAGCAGCAGCGCCGAGACGTCGATCGCGGCCAGCTCCGCTTTCGGGATGGGACCGGCGGTCACGGCCAGGTCGTAGGGCAGCGTGTGACTGAGCACGGCCAGGCCCTTCAGCCACGGGCCGTGCCGTACGAGAGCGACCACGTCGTCCGGCGCGCGCAAGATGTCCGTCAGCCAGAACATGACCGCGTCGTCGCGACGATCCTGCCTGATCAGGTCCCGGATGTGCGCCGCCGCCTCGGTCGTCGCCGACGGATTCCCGAACGAGGCCTCGTACGCGACGACGGCGCGCATCGGCACGCCTGCCGCCGCGGCGCGCAGCGCGATCGCCGCACCCGACGAATGGCCGAACACGAACGGCCGCTCGCCCGTGGCGGCGATGACCGCCGCGAGGTCCTCGTATTCCCGCTTGGGCGCATACGGCGGGGTGTCCCCGCTGTCCCCGCGGCCGCGACGGTCGTAGGTGTAGACGGTGAACGCCGCGGTCAGCTTCGGTGGCGGCGCGAACGATTGCCGGTTGCCGAGCGCGCCCACGCAAACGACGAGCGCCGGGCCGTCGCCGGTCCGGTCGTAGGCGATGACTGTTCCGTCGGCGGATTCAGTGGTGTACATCGCTGATCTCGGCGACTTCGTCCGGGGTCAGCTCCATACTCGCGGCCGCGATGTTGGCCGCGGCGTGCTCCGGTGAACCCGTGCCGGGGATCGGCAGCATCCGCTGCGAGCTCGCCAGCAGCCGGAGCCTGGTCAGCGAGCCTTCGCAGGCAGACCGAAGGTGCGACGGCCGGCCGTCGGTCTCCCAGAGGTTCGGGCCGGGGCGAGTGTGTCCGCCCTTGGTGGCGATCACCAGATCGTCCGGGTACGGGTACAGCGCCTGGGCGATCAGCGTCTCGCTGACCTCCGGGCCGTAGGAGTCGGCGGTGTCTATGAAGTTCACGCCCAGCTCGACCACGGTCCGGAGCGTGGCGATGGCCCGGTCGTGGTTCGGCGGCTCGCCCCAGATGCCCTGGCCGGTGATCCGCATCGCGCCGAAGCCAAGCCGGTTCACGGTCAGGTCGCCACCTATTCCGATGGTTCCCGCTTGTTGAGCTTTCATATACCTACCCTCTCATGGCGGCAACCGCTTTCCGCCCGAGGCTCTTACACGCTGATCTTGGCGCGGGCGAAGGCGGCTTTGACGGCGGCGGACAGGCTGGCGATGTCGTACGCGCCGTAGTGCCGGATCCCGTTGATGAAGAACGTCGGCGTCCCGGACACGCCCGACAGGTCCGCCGAGTCCACGTCCGACTCGACCCGGTCCGCGCCGGTATGCGAGCGAAGGTCCGCGGTGAACTTCTCCACGTCCAGCCCGAGCGAGCGCGCATAGCCGATCAGATCCCGCGGGCCGAGCGCGTCCTGGTGCTCGAACAGGACGTCGTGCATCTCCCAGAACTTCCCTTGCAGCCCGGCGGCCTCGGCGGCCTCGGCAGCGAGCTGCGCCCGCGGGTGGACGTCCCGCAGCGGCAGATGCCGCCACACGTACCGCACGTCGCCGTACTCTCGCAGCAGCTCACGCACCACCGGCTCGGCCTGCCCGCAGTACGGGCACTCGAAGTCGCCGTACTCCACCACGGTCACCAGCGATTCGGCCCGGCCGCGGACGTGGTCAGCCGACAGGTCGACCGGCACCATCAGGTCGGTGATCACCGACGAGGTGCCGAGCAGCGCCCGCAGTTTCCTCCGGTGCGGCAGCGACCGGATCACCCGGAACACCAGCCAGGTCAGCCCGGTCGCGCACAGCGCCGCGGACAGGATGCCGAGCTTCGCCTCCGCCAGCGTCTCGCCGCTCAGCGCCAGCGACGCGATCAGCAGCGACACCGTGAACCCGATGCCGGCCACCGCGCCGACCCCGCCCACCGCGCCCCAGCCGACCGGCGGCGTGAGCCGTCCCCGCGTCACGCGGGTGACCAGCCACGCGGCGCCGCACGTGCCGAGCGGCTTCCCGGCCAGGTACCCGATGATGATGCCGAGTGTCACCGGCGAGGTGTAGGCCCGCGCCAGGAACCCGCCGTTGAGCACGATCCCGGCGTTGGCCAGCGCGAACAGCGGCACGATCAGGTAGCTGGTCCACGGGTGGTAGATCTGTTCCAGCCTGTCGTTCGGCGAAATCGCGACCCGGACGACGTCGCGGGCGGCCTGCGCGAGCTCGGCCGTCGGCTGCTCCCGGAACAGGCGGAAGGCATCGGATGCCTCCTCCAGCGACGCGCGCGACGCCGGGTAGGCGTACGACAGCAAGCCCAGCACGAGCCCGGCGACGACCGGGTCCACGCCCGACTTGAAGAACGCCACCCACGCCGCCACGCCGAGCAGCAGATAGAGGATCCCGGACCTGATGCCCCGCCAGCGGATCAGCAGCACCAGGCCGAGAAAACAGATGCCCACCAGCAGCGCGACGACCTGGATCGTCCCGCTGTACGCGATCGCGATGACCGCTATTCCGGCCAGGTCGTCCACCACCGAGAACGTCAGCAGGTACGTGCGCACCCGGTCCGGCAGCCCGCGTCCGACCAGGGCGAGCGCTCCGAGCGCGAACGCGGTGTCGGTCGACATCGCCATGCCCCAGCCGTGCGCGGTCGGCCGCCCCGCGTTCACCCCCAGGTAGACGCAGACCGGCACCAGCATGCCGCCGATGCCCGCCACCACGGGCAGCGTCAGCCGTGACCGGACCCGCAGCTCGCCCATGTCGAACTCGCGCCGCGCCTCCAAGCCGACCACGAGGAAGAAGAAGGCCATCAGCCCCGAGTTCACGAACTCGTGCAGGGTCAGCGCAATGCCGTACCTGCCTTCGGCGGCCACCAGCGCAGTGCCCCAGAACGACGCGTATCCGGACGAGCTGACGTTCGCCCAGATCAGCGCCGCCACGGTGGCGGCGGCCAGCACCAAGGCGCTGCCGGTCTCTGTGCGCAGGAATTCCCGCAGCGGCGTCTCCCCGCGCTTGAGCCACTGCGTCCGTCCGGCGTCGGTCTCCGAGGCCACAGCAGATCATAACGACCTGGGTGGGACGAACCGGGACCCGGATGCGCCCCGCATGGATGTCGTGGCAAAGATCTTGATAACACTGAGACAACGGTGGCTTCCCTGGCGCTACCGGTCTGGCACGATATCCGTGGTCACGGGGCACTTGACGCGTTGGGAGTGGTTGTCACTATGCGTACCCGCGGCGGGATCGCCGCCCAGGCGCAGGGCGCCAGGCGACTCCTGCTCGCAGCGCTGGTCACCGCCGTGGCGGTGGCAGTCGTGCCCGGCGCCGTCGCGGTGGCGGCGCCTTCGAGTGGCGGTACCGCGGGCAGACTGGGTACCTGTCCGTGGCTGAACCCGCTCGTGTCACTCCAGCAGCGCGTGAACGAGCTGGTATCCGCGATGTCGCTGGCGCAGGAAGTCTCGCTGATGCAGCCGGTGAAGGGATACCCGTACTCCGGCTACCAGCACTACGTGCCCGGCATTCCCGCGCTGTGCGTGCCCGCTGTGATGCAGCAGGACGGCGCGGCCGGCGTGGCGGCCGGGGCGACCGGCGTGACCCAGCTGCCTGCCCCGATCGCGGCGGCGTCCACGTTCTCGAGCTCGGTGCTGAACCAGTACGGCTCCGTTGTCGGTGCGGAGATGCGCGGCAAGGGCATCGGCTTCGGGCTGGCGCCGACGCTGAACCTGGACCGGGTGCCGCAGTGGGGCCGGTCGTACGAGACGCTGGGGGAGGACCCGTACCTGACCACCCAGCTCGGCGACGCGGAGATCGGCGGCATCCAGAACCAGGGCGTGATCGCCGAGGTCAAGCATTACGCCGAATACAACCAGGAGACCAACCGCGAGTCGGCCCAGAACGCGCAGAACGTCGTCGTGTCGACGCGCGCCGCGCAGGAGACCGAGCTGTCGGTATTCGGCTCGGCCGTCCAGGACGCGCATGCCGGGGCCGTGATGTGCGCCATGCCGGCCATCAACGGGACGGGCGCCTGCGAGAACTCCTGGCTGCTCGGCGTGCTGCGTAACCAGTACGGGTTCAAGGGCGACATCCGCAGCGACAATCCGCCGTCGGTCACCTCGGACGCCAAGGCGGCCAACGCCAGCCTGGACCAGGCGGTGGCTCCCGCGTTCTCCGCCTCGAGCCTGCTCGCCGCCGTGGCCAGCGGGTCGGTCTCGCGTGCCACGATCAACAACGCGGCGGCGCAGATCCTGTACCCGATGTTCCAGGCGGGCCTGTTCGACAACCCGCCGTCCGGGTCGCTGTCGAGCAACGTGTCGACCGGCGGCCACGTCTCGTTCGCCCAGACCACCGCCGAGCAGGGCACCGTGCTGCTGCGCGACGCCAACGGCGCGCTGCCGCTCGGCACGCACGGCCTGTCGTCGATCGCGGTGATCGGCGCGGACGCGAACGCCTACGCGGAGTCTTCGGGAGGCGGCGGCGGACAGGTCACCGCGCGCAACGTCGTCACCCCGCTGAGCGCGATCAAGAACCGGGCGGGGAGCGGTGCCAAGGTCACGTACTCGATGGGCACCGGACCGTACGACGCCTTCCCGGACATCCCGTCCGCGAACCTGACACCAGGCCAGGGCGAGGGGAACGGCATCACCACCGACATCTACGCCAACCCGGATCTGGCCGGCAAGCCGCTGATCCAGCGGACCGAGCCGACCGTGGACCTCGAGTCGCCGTCCAGTTCACCGCTGCCGTCGGGGAACCGGTCCAGCGTGTGGTCGATGCAGTGGACCGGGACCCTGCACCCGACGACGACCGGCACCTATCAGTTCTCGATGACCTGTGACCGGTCCTGCCAGCTGATCGTCGGCGGTACCCGGATCATCGACAACAGCGGCGCGTCCGACCTGATCACGCACCACACCTCGACCGGGAGCATCAGCCTGACCGCGGGGCAGGCGGTGCGCATCAAGGTGACCTACGCGCAGACCTGGGAAGGCGGCGGCAAGCAGAGGCTCGGCACGATCGCGCAGCTCGGCTGGCTGCCGCCGGGTGCGACGCCGCCGTCGGTTGCCGCGGCCGCGGCCGCGGCGAAATCCGCGCAGGTGGCTGTCGTGTTCGCCGGCACCTTCGAGTCGGAAGGCTTCGACCAGCCGAGCCTGCGGCTGTCCGGCGTCGGCGACCGGCTGATCTCCGCGGTCGCCGCCGCCAACCCGAACACGATCGTGGTGCTGAACACCGGGGGACCGGTGCTGATGCCATGGCTGAACAACGTGGCGGGCGTGCTCGAGGCCTGGTACCCCGGTCAGCGGGACGGCTCGGCGATCTCCGCGGTGCTGTTCGGTGACGCGAACCCGGGCGGCAAGCTTCCGGTCACGTTCCCGGCCAGCGCCAGCCAGCCGCTGAGCGCGGACTCGTCCCGGTTCCCTGGCAACAGCGGAAACGTCAACTACTCCGAGGGCCTGGACATCGGCTACAAGTGGTACGACGCGCACGGCATGAGCCCGCTGTTCCCGTTCGGGTTCGGCTTGTCGTACACCAACTTCGGCTTCTCTGGCCTGTCCGTGCAACAGGTGGCCGGAACCGCTGACCCCGGCGGTCACCCGGGCCAGGTGGTGGCGACGGTCAAGGCCACGGTCACCAACACCGGCTCGCGCGCGGGCGCCGAAGTCGCCCAGCTCTACCTCGGCGATCCCGCTTCTTCCGGTGAGCCCGTCCGCCAGCTCCGCGGCTTCGCGCGGGTCCAGCTGAACCCGGGGCAGAGCACGGTCGTCACGTTCCAGCTCACCGCCCAGGACCTCGCGTACTGGAACAACGGCTGGACCGCCGCGCCGGGCAGCTATCAGGTCTTGGTCGGCGACTCCTCGGCCACGTCCGGCCTCCCGCTGTCCGGGTCGTTCCAGCTTTCTTAACCCGGGGGACCGCCCCCCGGACCCCCGGCCTGTAACCGGGGGGACCGCCCCCCGGGATCCCCCGGCCCTTAGCTGGCTTTGGCCGTTGGCGCCCGGGCCCGGCTCGCTGTGCGTGTTCCCGGTGGAGACGTCGCCGCGGCAGTGCGGGCAGGTCAGGATCGGCGCGATGACCTGACCGCAGGTGTCGTGCACGATCACGGTGGGCGGTCCCGCGGGTCCCTGGGCCCACGTGTCACCCCACTGCATGAGCGCGGCGATGACCGGGAACAGGGCCCGGCCCTTCTCGGTCAGCCGGTACTCGTAGCGGGGCGGGTGCGCCGAGTACTGGGTCCGGGACAGGACGCCCTCGTCGGTCAGCTTGCGCAGCCGGGCGGTGAGCACGCTGCGCGCCATGCCCAGGTTCTCCTGGAACTCGTCGAACCGCCGGGTGCCGCGGAAGGCGTCGCGAACGATCAGCAGCGTCCACCACTCGCCGACCACGTCGAGCGTCCTGGCGATTGAGCAGTTCAGGTCGGACAGGCTGGTCAAGCGCATGCGGTCAGCCTAAGTCAGAGTAGGTATCTTGACAAGACTTACTGGCGCGTGCCAGCGTGAGTCTCGTGAACAGACCTACTACGCGGCCGTGGCTGGTCCTGATCGTGCTGTGCACCGGCACGTTCGCCGTGCTGCTGGACATGACGATCGTGAACGTGGCGCTGCCGAGCCTGATCACGGATCTGCACGCCTCGCTCGACCAGGCGCTGTGGGTGGTCAACGGCTACCTGCTGGTGTTCTGCGCGCTGCTGATCCTGGCGAGCAGGCTGGGCGACATGTTCGGCCGACGCCGCATGTTCGTGTTCGGGTTGGCCCTGTTCGCGCTGGCCTCGGCGTTGTGCGGGGTGGCGCAGAACCCCGCCGAGCTGATCGCGGCCCGGGTGCTTCAGGGCCTGGGCGCGGCGGCGCTGGCACCGCAGCCGATGGTGATCATCCAGGAGGTCTTCCCCAGGGAGCGGATGGGGGCGGCGTTCGGCGTCTTCTCGTCCCTGGTGGGCCTGGCCGCGGTGAGCGGCCCGGTACTCGGCGGCGTGCTGACCACATACCTGACGTGGCGCTGGGTGTTCTACATCAACCTGCCGATCGCGGCGGCCGGTATCGTGCTGGCGCTGCGCCTGGTGCCCGAGGCACGCACCGGCCGCCGGCACAGCCTCGACCTGCCGGGCGTGCTGTTGTCCACGGGGGGCCTGGCCGCGCTGGTGTACGGGCTGATCGAGGGACAGCGGTACGACTGGGGCACGGTGGCCGGCCCGGTCAGCATCGGCGCGATCCTGGCGGCCGGCGCGGTGCTGCTCGTCGCGTTCGTCGTCTGGGAACGCCGCCATCGCGAGCCGCTGGTCCCGCTCGGACTGTTCCGGGACCGGACGTTCGGAATAATGGTCTTGCTTAATGTCGTCGTGCAGTTCGCGTTGCAGTCCATGCTGCTGGTGAACTCGATCAACCTCCAGTCGGTGCTGGGATTCACGCCGGTGCACTCCGGCTTGACCGGGCTGCCGCTCACGATCGCGCTGACCGCGCTCGCCCCGTTCGCGGGGCGGCTGACCGACCGCTTCGGCGGCAAGTTCGTGCTGATGACCGGCCTTTTTGTGTACGCGGTGGGTATCGCCGGCATCGCACTGGTGGCCTCCGTGCACGCGACGTCGTTGACGTTCGCGCCGGTGCTGCTCGTGGCCGGGCTCGGCATGGGCGCGATCTTCGCGCCGCTCGCCACGATGGCCCTGCGGGCCGCGCCGCCTACCCTGATGGGCGCGGCGTCCGGTGTGCTGAACACCGGCAGGCAGTTCGGCTCCACGCTGGGCGGTTCGGTCGTGGGGGCGGTGCTCGCCGCCCAGTTGAGCGCGGCGATGCACGCGCGTGCTGTTTCGGACGCGCGGCTGCTTCCTGCCGCTGCGCGTTCCCCCTTCGTGTCTGGCTTCGCCTCAGCGACGCAGGGCGGGCTTCAGGTGGGGCGCGGCCAGCAGGCGGCGGCGATCCCGCACGGTACGCCTCTTGCGCTGGTGCCGACGCTGCGGCGGCTCATCTCCGACGTGTTCGACCATGGCTACATCAGCGCGATGCGGCCGACGCTCGCCGTGCCCGTGGTGCTGCTCGTGCTCGCCGCATCGTTGTGCCTGGCCCTGCCGCGGGGTCAGGTTCGCGGGCGTTCCTTGACTCCCGACGCGAGCAAGGCGACTACCTCTTCGATGCGGCCCGCGCGCAGCTCTGGCCGCCGCGTGGTGCCGTTGATCCAGCGCAAGTAGGCCTTGCGGTAGAACTGGGCCAGCGTGTCCCAGAACGCTGCCGCGGCCGGGTCCGCCTCGAGAGCGGCGGCGATGTCGTCCGGGAGGTCGTCGCGCTGCGGACCTTCCGGGTCCAGCTCGGCGGTGACGTCGTCGCCTACCGCGACGCCCGCGTCGCGCAGCCACATCGGGGTCAGGATGAACACCCACTCGTCCTGTTCGCGGGTGATCGACCCGCGAACCCGATTGCCGTTGATCAGGCCGCCGACGCGGTGCTCGGCCTTGGCGCCCCACGCCTCGTTCGGGTCAAACGGGATCGCGAGCAGGGCGCGGCCCTTCGGGCCGGCGGCCACCTGGGCAGCGAATCGCATGGCCTCATCGTGCCACGGCGGCTCGCTTAGAATGCGCTGATGCCCAGCCGCACCGAGATCGTGACATTCGACGACTCCCCGCCGCCCGCGGGTGCCAGTGCGTTCCTGCCCGGCGTGGCGCCGGCCACCGGCATCGAGGTAGCCCCGCCCGACCCCGGCTGGCCATCGGTGTATGACGACCTCGCCGGCCGGATCCGGCAGGCGCTGGGCTGGCGGGCGCTCCAGCTCGACCACGTCGGCTCCACCTCGGTCCCGGGGCTGCCGGCCAAGCCCATCATCGACATCGACCTGACGGTGGCCGATCCCGGCCGCGAACAGGACTACGTGCCGGCGCTCGAGGCGATCGGGTTCCTGCTGGTGATCCGCGAGCCCTGGTGGTACGGCCACCGAGCGCTGCGGGCCGACGAGCCGCGCTGCAACCTCCATGTCTTCGGGTTCGACAGCCCCGAGACGGTGCGGCACCGGATCTTCCGCGACTGGCTGCGCGGCAACCCCGACGAGCGCGACCGCTACGCAGCCGCCAAGCAGGAGGCCGCGTCCGAGGCCAACGCGCGCGGCGAGCACGTCATGCAGTACAACGCCCGCAAAGAGCGGGTCATCCGCGAGATCTACCACCGCGCGTTCGTGGCAGCAGGCCTACTCCCGGGCTTGCCCGGGGGCGCTGGCCCTCCCGGTAAGGTCAGCGGCTGACGTCCGGGCTCGGTCGGCTCGCTGGGCCCGCGATAGCGTGGCAGTTTCCCGCTTCGTGGTAGCCGGCCCGTTGTTTACGAGGGTCAATCCACCACGAGGCGGTAATCTTCCACGTCGTTGACGGGCGTGCCGGTGCGCCCGTATCCCGGCAGCCCCTTACGGCACTCCAGGCACAGACGGCGCGCCGGCGGCCAG
>Ga0207664_10002139_pt1 | contig 13004 bp, 11 predicted proteins | sample LARL83metaG_FD_184349 | JGI IMG/M metagenome (GOLD analysis project Ga0207664, IMG submission 184349) | Corn, switchgrass and miscanthus rhizosphere microbial communities from Kellogg Biological Station, Michigan, USA - LAR L8-3 metaG... | ecosystem: Host-associated > Plants > Roots >...
CTGATCGACTTCGGCGAGCCCTTCACCAGGCTGATCAACCAGGGCCAGGTGATCAACCAGGGCAAGGCGATGTCCAAGTCGCTGGGCAACGGCGTCGACCTGGGCGAGCAGATCGACCGGTTTGGCGTCGACGCGATCCGGCTGACGATGATCTTCGCCTCCCCGCCGCAGGAAGATATCGACTGGGCCGACATGAACCCGGACGCGATGGTCAAGTTCCTGGGCCGGGTGTGGCGGATCGCGGCCGAGGTCGCGGCGGCGGGAACGGCCGCGGGCGACGTGGCGGCCGGCGCGGGAGACCAGGACCTGCGGAGGGTCACCCACCGGATCATCGACGAGGTCACCCGGCAGGTCGAGAACTCCCACCTGAACGTGGCGGTGGCCCGGCTGATGGAGCTGGTCAGCGCCACTCGCAAGGCGATCGACTCGGGCCCCGGCGCCGCCGACCCGGCGGTGCGGGAGGCTGCGCAGGCGCTGGCCATCATGCTGTCGCTGTTCGCCCCGTACACCGCGGAGGAGTCCTGGGCGGCTCTGGGCGGCCCCGCTGGGCCCTCCGGTATCCCGTCCGTGGCGCGGGCCGAGTGGCCGGCCGCAGACCCGGCGCTCCTGGTCCGGGAGAGCGTCACCTGCGTGGTTCAGGTAAACGGGAAGGTCCGCGACCGGCTGGAGGTCTCTCCGGACATCACGGAGCAGGAGCTGCACGCCCTGGCGACGGCCGCACCGGGGGTTACCCGCACGCTGGCCGGGCTGGAGGTTAAGCGGGTGGTGGTCCGCCCGCCGAAACTGGTGAACATCGTCACGGCATGATCGCACGGGGGACGTGACCGTCCCCCGGTAAGCGACCGCACGCAGCCGGGAAGGTGCCCGCAAGGGCACCGCCCCAGGTTCAACTTAAACTCGCCGCAGAACGGCAACTACCTTTCCGAGGATGCTGGCGTCGTCCCCGAGAATCGGCGTGAAGGCGGGGTTGTGCGGCATGAGCCAGACGTGCCCGTCGCTCTGCTTGAGCGTCTTCACGGTGGCCTCGCCGTCGATCATCGCCGCGACGATCTCGCCGTTCTCGGCGTCCTCCTGCTGGCGGATGACCACCCAGTCGCCGTCCGCGATGGCGGCGTTGATCATGGAGTCGCCCGCGACCTTGAGCATGAAGAGGCTGCCCTCGCCGACGAGCTGCCGGGGCAGCGGGAAGATGTCCTCGACCTGCTGCTCGGCGGTGATCGGCACGCCGGCCGCGATCCGGCCGACGAGCGGCACGTAAGTGGCCTCCTGCGAGGCGATGTCCAGCCCGTCGGCGGACAGTTCCACGGCCTCGGCGCCGCCGCCGCTCGTGCCCTGCTCGGGGCGGATGGCGGGGTGCCCGGGCAGCCGGACCTCCACCGTGCGCGGCCGGCCGACGTCCCGGTGCAGGTAGCCCTTGCGCTGCAGCGTCGACAGCTGGTACGAAACGCTCGACGTGCTGGTCAGGCCGACCGCCTCGCCGATCTCCCGCATCGACGGGGGGTAGCCGCGCTTCTGCACCGAGTCCCTGATGACCTGGAGCACCTTGCGCTGCCGCCAGGTGAGGACGTGGTCCGGGTCTGGCTTGTCTGGCGTCTCAGGGATCACAACGGGAACGCTGCCCTTGGGCTTACGGCCCGGCCTGCCCTTAGGGCGCACGGGTGCGTCCGTGATTTCGGGACCGCCGCGATGGGCCATGTCGTCCATCGGATGAACCTCCGATTCCTTGATTGTCGCTTACGGATACGAGCCTAGCGTCAATTTGCGATATCACCAAACATCTGTTCGACGTGTCGCTTGATTGTCGGGCCCGAGGTGTACAAAGATGGCAGCTATCCGTTCGATCGAACTGTGTCTCGATCGAACGGATGTATGATCGAATAGACGTTTGAGGAGAGTGATGGACATGGTGACGATGGTGAGCGGCAAGCCAATGGCCGCCATGGAACGGAGGCGTGCGACGGCGGACGGCGTGCGCTTTCGAACGCGCGCGGGCGTTCCCGCCGTCCGGTTGACGCGGCGCGGACGTGCTGTAGCGGCCGGCGTGTCGGCCCTCGCCGTCGGCGCGCTCTCCATCACGCTCGCCACCGCGGCGCAGGCCGCGCACGCGGGGCAGCCCGGCCAGTCCGGCCCCGGCCGGTATGCCGCCAAGGTCGAGGTCCGGCCGGGGCAGAGCTTGTGGTCCCTGGCCCAGGCCTACGACCCGGATGCCGACCCGCGCCTGGTCGTACAGCAGATTCAGCAGATGAACTCGATGGCGGGGGACCAGTTGCAGCCCGGCGAGGTGCTGTGGGTGCCCCGCGGCTGAGCCGCGGTCAGGCGGGCCGCGCCGCGGCGACACGCCGGCGCGTGCGCCCCCCGCCGTCCCGGCCAGGATTTTTGGCTTCGATGGCCGTCTCCGCTTGCCTAGGGGTGCCACACGGACTAGGGTTGACCACAACATCTAGTAGTTACACGGGTGTGGTTCTTCTAGAAGTTGTGGATATCTCTCGCCGGTATGGGTAACGCACGGCATTCCTGGAGGTGATCGCGTGCACTGTCCGTTCTGCCGTCACCCGGACAGCCGGGTTATCGACAGCCGGGTAGCCGAAGACGGCGCCGCGATACGCAGGCGGCGGTCCTGCCCGGAGTGCGGTCGGCGGTTCACCACTCAGGAGTCGGTCATCCTCATGGTTGCCAAGCGCAGCGGGGTGACCGAGCCGTTTACCAGAGACAAGATCATCCGGGGCGTGCAGCGGGCCTGCCAGGGCAGGCCGGTCGACGAGGACCAGCTCGCTATGCTCGCCCAGCGGGTGGAGGAGACGATCAGGTCGCGCGGCCTGGCCGAGGTGCCGTCCCACGAGGTCGGGCTGGCCATCCTCGGGCCTCTTCGCGACCTCGACGAAGTCGCCTACCTCAGGTTCGCCTCCGTGTACCGGGGCTTCGAGTCGCTCGACGACTTCGAGAAGGCCATCACGGAACTGCGTGGCCGGCGGCTGGCCGACGACGGCGGCATCAGCACCTGACGGCCCGCCGCGCACTGACGCCGGCGTCCGCGGAACGAGCGCGGTGACGGCGAAACGCCGCGATTTATCTGAACGTATGGGAAAGCAGTAAGAGACGGTGCCAGTGCGGGTCGGGCGCGATCCGCGAAGCTAGGGGGAAAGGGAGTTATGACGGAGACGGTGAGCGGCCCGGCGGCGCGCAAGGGCAGGCGCGGCAAGGGCCTGAAGATGCGGCGCATTAACACGACGGCGGGCGTGCACCCCTATGAGCAGGTCGCCTGGGAGCGCCGCGACGTCGTGATGACCAACTGGCGGGACGGCTCCGTCAACTTTGAGCAGCACGGGGTCGAATTCCCCGACTCCTGGTCGGTCAACGCGGGGAACATCGTGACCACCAAGTACTTCCGCGGCGCGGTGGGCACCCCGCAGCGCGAGTGGTCGCTGAAGCAGCTCGTCGACCGGGTGACCGGCATGTACACCAGGACGGGGAAAGAGCACGGCTACTTCGCCACGGACGAGGACGCGGAGATCTTCGACCACGAGCTCAAGTACGCGCTGATCCACCAGATCTTCAGCTTCAACTCCCCCGTCTGGTTCAATGTCGGCACCCCGGCCAGCCAGCAGGTCTCGGCGTGCTTCATCCTGGCCGTGGACGACACGATCGAGTCCATTCTCGACTGGTACAAGGAAGAGGGCCTGATCTTCCGCGGCGGCTCGGGCTCCGGGGTCAACCTGTCACGGATCCGCTCGAGCAAGGAACTGCTCAGCTCCGGCGGAACCGCGAGCGGCCCGGTGAGCTTCATGCGCGGTGCCGACGCGTCCGCGGGAACCATCAAGTCCGGCGGTGCCACCCGCCGCGCCGCCAAGATGGTCGTCCTCGACGTCGATCACCCCGACATCGTTGACTTCATCGAGACCAAGGCCAAGGAAGAGAACAAGATCCGCGCCCTGCGCGACGCCGGCTTCGACATGGACCTCGGCGGCGCGGACATCATCTCCGTCCAGTACCAGAACGCCAATAACTCCGTTCGCGTGAGCGACGAGTTCATGAGCGCCGTCGAGAACGGTAAGGATTTCGGCCTCAACGCGCGGCTTACCGGCGAGACCATCGAGACGGTCGACGCCAAGGGGCTGTTCCGCAAGATCGCCGAGGCCGCATGGGAATGCGCCGACCCCGGCCTCCAGTACGACGACACGATCAACAACTGGCACACAAACCCGGAAACGGGCCGCATTACCGCCAGCAACCCGTGCAGCGAGTACCTTTCCCTCGACAACTCAAGCTGCAACCTCGCCAGCCTCAACCTAATGAAATTCCTCAAGGCGGACGAGACCTTCGACTCGGTCCATTTCGCCAAGATGTGCGAGCTGATCATCACCGCGATGGACATCTCCATCACCTTCGGCGAGTTCCCGACGGAGAAGATCCGCGACGTCACCAAGGCCTACCGCCAGCTCGGCATCGGCTACGCCAACCTGGGCGCGCTGCTGATGGCGACGGGCCACGCCTACGACTCCGACGGCGGCCGCGCGATCGCCGCCGCGATCACCAGCCTCATGACGGCCAGCGCCTACAAGACGAGCGCCGAGCTCGCCAAGGTCGTCGGCCCATACGACGGCTACGAGCGGAACGCGGCCCCGCACAAGCGCGTCATGCGGATGCACGCCGACGCCAGCGCCGACGTCGAGCCGGTGGCGAGCTTTGACAAGGCCATCCTCGACCTGGCCAACAAGACCTGGCGGGAGTGCCTGACCCTGGGCGAGGCCAACGGCTACCGAAATGCCCAGGCGAGCCTGCTCGCGCCCACCGGCACCATCGGCTTCATGATGGACTGCGACACCACCGGCATCGAGCCCGACCTCGCCCTGGTCAAGTTCAAGAAGCTGGTCGGCGGCGGTTCCATGCAGATCGTCAACCAGACCGTGCCGCGCGCGCTGAAGAGCCTCGGCTACCAGCCTGAGCAGGTCGAGGCGATCACCGAGTACATCGCCGAGCACGGCCACGTGGTCAACGCCCCCGGCCTGCGCCAGGGGCACTACGAGGTGTTCGACTGCGCGATGGGCGAGCGCTCGATCACCCCGATGGGCCACGTCCGGATGATGGCCGCCGTCCAGCCGTTCCTGTCCGGCTCGATCTCCAAGACCGTCAACATGCCGGAGAGCGCGACCGTCGCGGACGTCGAGGAGATCTACTTCGAGGGCTGGAAGCTCGGCCTCAAGGCGCTCGCCATCTACCGGGACAACTGCAAGGTCGGCCAGCCGCTGTCCGCCAAGAAGAAGACCGCGGCGGAAACGGCGGAGCAGGCCCCCGTTGCGGCGACCCCGGCGGCAGCGCCAGAGTCGCGCGAGCAGCGCCCGGTCCGCAAGCGCCTGCCGAAGACCCGGTCCGCCACGGTGACCAGGTTCGACGTGGCCGGCGCGGAGGGCTACATGACCGCCTCCACCTACCCGGACGACGGCCTGGGCGAGGTCTTCCTCAAGCTCGGCAAGCAGGGCTCGACCCTGGCGGGCGTGATGGACGCGTTCTCGATGGCGATCTCGGTCGGCCTGCAGTACGGCATCCCGCTTGAGTCCTACGTCGCCAAGTTCACCAACACGCGGTTCGAGCCGTCCGGCATGACCGACGACCCGGACATCCGCATCGCGACCTCGATCATGGACTACATCTTCCGCCGCCTCGCCCTCGACCACCTGCCCTACGAGCAGCGCGCCGACCTCGGCATCCTCTCCGCCGCCGAGCGCGCCGCCCAGCTCGCGGGCCAGGACCCGGCCATGCTGGGGGTCGAGGTAGACCCCGTGGAGCTGGCCCAGTCCGCCGCGGTGGAAACGATCGTCAATTCAGAACGAGGGGCGGCTTCGCCTAAGGCAGCCGCTGCTCCCGCCGCCCCGGCAACGCCGGCCAGCCCGGCCACCCCGGCGGCCGCGGCGAACGGGACGGGCGGCACGGCCCGCCTGAGCGGCCCGCACTCCACCGCCGAGCTCATCGAGTTCCAGCAGGGCCGCACCGCGGACGCCCCGCTCTGCCTCACCTGCGGCACCAAGATGCGCCCGGCCGGCAGCTGCTACGTCTGCGAGGGCTGCGGCTCTACCAGCGGCTGCAGCTAATTTCAGGTAGCCCTGACTGGCGATTTACCAGTTCAGGAGGGGTGCGGCTAATCGGCCGCATCCCTCCTGAGCGCTATCTGGGTAATGCTTGTTGTATCTGATGCAACATGTTCGACCGTGACACCGGGGCGCCCACCTCGACCCGCAGTCGGCAGAGCGTCCCGTCATCGGCTAGGTCGCGGCGGACCGGAAAAGCCCCGTCCCCCCACGAGGTGAAGAAGCCGCACACGACGGAGCCGCCGATCTCTACCGACGCCGATTCGGTAGAGGCCGTCCTGGCCAGGCTGAGCAGTCGGTAGTGGTCATCGTGCGGCCGCAGGTCAAGCGCGAAACGCAGCCCCTCGGACTCCTTAGCGCGGTACAGACCGGAGGCCCGGTCGACGGCATTTTGCACAGTCAAGTCGGTCCAGCCGTGGGTCCCGTCATTGAGGCTTCCGGCACCGGTTCGCTCGATGAGGATTGGTGCGTCACGGCCCCAGAACGCCAGGTCGACCAGGCCGTCAGCCGGGTGATCGGTGCGCCACGCCGTGAGCGCGTCAGGGGCGGCGAACGCCAGGCGAGCCTCGTCAACGAGGACGTAACCGATCTCCTCGGTACGGGCAGGGAGCCGCTCGTCAGCCTCGACCCAGATGGAGTGCCAGCGCGTGCGCTCGGGTCCGTCCTCAGGCATCCGGACCCCGCGGACTCGCAGCGGTCGGCCGGTCGGCAGGCCCCGAACGGCAACCGCCCAGGGGCCGCCGAACAGCACCTCGGCACCATCCGGGCTGTCATCGAGAAGCCGGGCGACCCGAGTGCGGTGCGGCATGCGGGCGATCGGCTCCACCCGGACGGAGAACCCGTTCTGCCGGGCCCGGCTCGCCACCAGGTCGCGCATCTCGTCCACACGGCTGGCCGGGATGTCGAAGACATACCGGCCAGCGACCGCTGCGAGAAGGGTCGCCCGCCCAGCCGCGACAGGACTATCGCCGAGGATCTCGAGGTCAACCGCGGAATTCGCGGTCGCCGCGACCTCTTCACCGACCACGCCAGGATCCAGAGTCGGCTCGGACTCGCCAGACCACAAGCGCAGGCAGCCGAAGTCAACGAGAACCAGTTCACCCCCTGGGGCGGTGACGGTCCCGAGCTCCTCGATTCGCGACTCAGGCCAGGATGGCGCCTCATCAATCACGGGTACAAGGTATCGGGCATAAGACTTCACCGAGGTCTGCCACCTCGTCCGCGCCGACCTCGGACGGGCTCGGCCGTGACATCGAGTCACCCTGGCGGCTACTCGGACGGCCGCGCGAGTGCGGTTGACTTCGAGCATGCTCGAAGCGCCAGACTGGTTCCCATGACGTCTGCGGAACTGACGATCGCCGAGGCGGCCGAGCGCACCGGCCTGACACGGCACACGCTGCGCTACTACGAGCGCGACGGGCTGATGCTCGGTGTTGGCCGGGACGATTCCGGGCACCGCCGCTACTCGGAACACGACCTCGGCTGGATCGAGCTGATCACCAAGCTGCGGGCAACGGGCATGCCGGTTCGCGAGGTACGCCGCTACGCCGAGTTGGTCCGCGCCGGCGATGGTAACGAGGATGAGCGGCTCGCACTCTTGCGAGTCCATCGCGAGCGGGTCCGCACTCAGCTCCACACGATGACGGCCTACCTCGACGCCATCGACATGAAGATCAGCTACTACGCCGAGGCGCTCGACGAATGCCAGTCGCCGGACAGCTATCTCAGTTCGCCGCGTCCAGAAGCTGTCTGTGTTCCACGCTGAGCTGCAGGTCGACCGCGGCTAGGCTCTCGTCGAGCTGCGCGACCGAGGATGCGCCGATGAGCGGCACGACCGGCAGTTCGCCGCCGATCAGCCACGCCAGCACCACCTGATTCGCCGTCGCCCCGGTCTCCTTCACCACCTGATCGAGTGCCCGGAGCCGGATAAGGGTCCCCGGATGGTCGTAGGCACGGTCCAGAGCCTTGTCCGGGCGCGTGTAGGCGCCGTTGAGCAGCGGAGAGTAGGCCACCAGCGCTATCCCTGGCTCGGAGCGCACGTAGCTGAGGATCGACCCGTCCGCGGCGCCGATCTCACCGTCCTTCGAGAAGCGCCGTTCGGGAATGTCGGTGCGCATGCGCAGATACGTGTGGTGATACTGCAGCACCTCGGCCCGCGCGCTCCTGGCAGCGGCGGCAAGGCACCGGGCTCGCTCCACCTGCCAGGCCCAGTGATTGCTCAAGCCCAGCAGGCCGACCGTGCCGTCGGCAGCCAGCTCACCGAATGCGGCGACCTGCTCGTCCAGCGGAATTCCGGTCTGATCGGGGACATGCGCGTAGTACAGGTCGATGCGCTCTACGCCGAGGCGTTCCCGGCTGCGCTCGCTAGCCTCCCGGATCGCGGTACGCGACAGGCCTTCACGCGGGGTCCGGGAGTCGGCCGCCGAAGCGACAGGCCGTGCCCCGACCTTTGTCGCGATGACGATGTCGTCGCCGACATCGCGGCTGGCGCGCCACCTGCCGAGCAGAGCCTCACTTTCGCCGCCCTGCGTGCCGTTTACGAAGTAAAGATAGTTGTTCGAGGTGTCGATGAAATTCCCGCCCGCCGCGACGTATCGGTCCAGGATCGCGAACGACGTCGCTTCGTCGGTCGTAGTGCCGAACCGCATGGCGCCGAGGCTGAGCACGCTGACCTTGCGCACCGACGAGTTGCTTCCGATGGTGGTGTATCGCATGCCCTCACGCTCGCAGTTCGCGCACGCTCGAAGTCAAGCACTCACCGCAGCCTCCGCTTGGCGGCCGTTTGCTGCTCTCCACCATCCGTGACGGTCGGCTGAGGAATACTGCACCTTCGAATAAGTGCACTGCGCCAGTATTCCGGGAAGCTCCAGGGATTGATTTACCAGTCCAGGAGGGTGCGGCTAATCGGCCGCACCCTCCTGAGCGCTATCCGGGGACTGAGGCGGATGCCCCTCAGCGGCACGTTGGCGACTCTCGCCGTTCGGACCGTGCAATCGTGCAGGATGCGGAAACCCGGACCGCCCTCGCGCTCGCTTACCGCCATCGCGTCGAGACCGAGCCAAGTACCCGCGTCCCGGCGGGCGCCAGTCCGCAAGGTGACCAGAGCAGCTATCCCCTCGCCAGGTCAGGCACCGAGGGCGATCGCGCGGTCAGCGCGTCGGCCGAGCAGGATGCCGGTGCTCAGGACGCGGACCACTGTGGGGAGCAGGCGCAGCGCCATGACAAGGCTGGACGGGCGACGCGGGACGCAGATCTTCCCCCAAGCACGCGAGACCTGCCCGATGCCCGGGACGTCCTGCCGAACATACGATTGGCGGAACTCGACGGTCGGAAGCTCAGCGATTATTCGCTGAACCCAGGGCACCCAGGCAATAACGGGAAGGCGGATGGCTGGCGGGCACTCGGCTACGATGTGGACAATCCAGAGGGGCGTCGCGATGCGGCTCAGGAATTGCGCGGATTGATCTGCGATGAGCTGCTGGCACGCGGGAAGGTAGCCGAGACCCGCGATACCGCGTACGGGCCGTCGCACGGGGTCCTCAGCGGTCTCACCGGCCCGAATGGTAGGGATGCCACCCTGGTTACCTGCTGGCTCGTCGAAGACCGCGCAGGCCTCAGCGTTCCCAAGCTCACGACGGTATGGGTGCAGCCTCATCGCGACAAGGAGACCGGACGATGACCGCAGCAAAGGAATACGGCCTGATCCGCACGACGGCTGACGCAGAGAGCATCTTCGACGGCCGGACTATCCCGGCCGGAATGAAGGGGACGGTCCTCGAAGCCAGGCCCGACGGGAGCTGCCTGGCCGAGTTCGCCTTCGCACCGCAAACTGCGGACAGCGACGGCGACTTCGTGCAGGGCATCCTCAGCCGGGACCAGTATGAGCTCATCGAGACCTGACCCAGACGCCTCAGCGATGGACACGAGTCCGAACGCCCGGCGATAAATCGGAGTCCGCTGCGGGGAACCTGGTCGATGCGCTACGGGCTACAGGACTCAGGCTTCCTTGCACGGGAACGGAGTTCCCGGCCTACGCACGCCAGCATGGGCTCCTGTGAGCAGTCATTCAAGGACACCGCACCGGTTCGACTCGGCTTCGCGCCAGCTCAGGGCAGGTCCGGCTGGGGGTGGTCCGTTAGGTAGCGGTCGGCGACTCCCTGGTCGATGAGTTCCTCCTCGGCTAGCCATTCGACGGCGCGGCGCACTGCGCGTGCCTCGCTGAAGGCGAACCAGGCAGGAAGCAGGTTCGGGTACTCCTCGCTGAGTTGGTCCTTGAACCGGCGGAAGGCGCCCCGCCCCTGGATGGCGTGGGCGAGGCTGCGCCCGGCGCGGTCGTCGGTGACCCCCTCAGCGAAATCCTGCATGTCCTGGTACCAGACCCAGGACGGCAGCAGACGGATCCTGATCAGTTCCGGGTCGAGGGCGTCGGGGTCGACCTTCGTGTGCCCGTCGATGCCGGTCTCGGCCGACCAGTACACGATCTCCCCGGTCTGCGAGTGGATCAGCCACATGTGCTCGTAATCGGCCTGATCGGGAGCGGCGCGAGCGGAACGCGGCCGCACCGGGCAGGTCATCACCGGTTCACTCCGCCGCTCGGAAACCCGGTACAGTCCCACGCTGGGCGCGGGAGTCAGCCGGATGATGAAACTTTCGGGATTCCCTGCCCACGGCGCCGGGCTGCCTCACCTGGGGGAAAGCCAGCCGCCGGCGACGCTGACCCGGTGCGATAACGGCCCGGGGTTGACCACCTTAATTGTTAACGCTCATTCTGACGCCACCGCTTGTCCTGATCTCATTAGGCAAGGTAATTGTGAGCGTTGACAATGACTCAGGCCTCGCTTCCCTGCGCGCATGCCGGGAGGTAGTGAGTTCATGATCCGGAGAATCAAGATCCGGGCCTGGCCGCATCACGCCGCCGGTCGCGTCATCCCCTCAGCCGCGCTGTGGGCGCCCCCGGCGCTCGCCCGGCCGACGGCCCCGGTAGCCGCGCAGGCCCTGGCTTGTTCGCGCCAACGGCACCATCACCGGCGTCCAGTCGCGGCAGTGCCTCGACGTGACCGGTGCGCGCACGACCAGCCCAACCAGCAATGGACCCTCGAATGAGAAGGCAGATTCGATGATGACTGTCCAGCCACGATTCCGGCCCACGAAGAAGGCGCTGCTGACGCTGGGCGCCGCGGCGGCGCTGGCCCTTGGCGGCCTGATCGCCGGCGGCGCCGGGACGCCGTCGCGGGCGGCGACGCAAGGGCCGTGTGACATCTACGCGGCGGGCGGCACCCCGTGCGTGGCCGCGCACAGCACCACCCGGGCGCTGTATGCCGCTTACAGCGGGCCGCTGTACCAGGTCAGGCGCTCCTCCGACAACGCGACCACGAACATCTCACCGCTTCAAGCGGGCGGCGTCGCCAACGCCGCGACGCAGGACTCCTTCTGCTCCGGCACGTCCTGCGTCATCACCGAGATCTTCGACCAGTCGGGCAACGGCAACAACCTGACCGACGCCCCCGGCGGCGGCGCCGCGGGCGGCCCCGACGGCCTGGCGAGCGCCACCGCCGCCCCGACAACGGTCGGCGGCCACAAGGCCTACGGCGTGTTCATCGCCCCGGGCGACGGCTACCGCGACGACAGCACCAGGAACATCGCCACCGGCGACAACTCGGAGAGCGAGTACGCCATCTTCGACGGCACCCACTTCAACGGCGGGTGCTGCTTCGACTACGGCAACGCCGAGACGAACAACAACGACGACGGCGCCGGGACGATGGAGGCCATCTACTTCGGCAACATCAAGGTCTGGGGCTTCGGCTCGGGCAACGGCCCGTGGATCATGGCCGACATGGAGAACGGGCTGTTCTCCGGGACCGCCGTGCACCTCAACTCCAACGACCCCACCACCAACTTCCGGTTCACCACCGCGATGATCGAGGGCGGGCAGAACCAGTGGGCCATCCTCGGCGGCAACGCCCAGTCCGGCGGCCTGGCCACCGACTTCAGCGGCCCTCGGCCCTCGGGCTACAACCCGATGAGGAAGCAGGGCGCGATCATCCTGGGCATCGGCGGCGACAACAGCAAGGGCGCGGACGGCACCTTCTACGAGGGCGTCATGACCACCGGCTACGCCTCGGCCTCCACCGAGGCCGCCGTCCAGGCCAACATCGTCGCGGCCGGCTACGGGAGCTCGGTCAGCACGGGTAACACGGTGTCGGTCACTAGCCCCGGTGACCAGGCCGGGACGGTGGGCACCGCGGCCAGCGTGCAAGTCCACGCCTCCGATTCCGCGTCCGGACAGACCCTGTCCTACTCAGCGACCGGCCTGCCCGCCGGACTGACGATCAACGCCTCCACCGGCCTGATCTCCGGCACGCCCACCACGACGGCAAGCAACACCGTCACCGTCACCGTCAAGGACACCACGGGCGCTACCGGCACCGCCAGCTTCGCCTGGAACATCACCGGCGGCGGTACCTCCACCTGCCACGTCACCTACACCAGGAACAGCGAATGGCCCGGCGGCTTCACCGCCCAGGTAGTCATCGCCAACACCGGCACGGCCGCGATCAGCAGCTGGTCGCTGACCTTCACCTTCCCGGGCGACCAGAAGGTCACCAGCAACTTCAACGGCGGCTTCTCGCAGTCTGGTGAGAACGTCACCCTGACCAACGCCAGCTACAACGGCAACATCGCCCCCGGGGCCAGCATCACCGACGGCTTCCAGGGCAGCTGGACCAGCAACGACAACAGCCCGGCCAGCTTCTCCGTCAACGGGACCGCATGTAACTAGGTCCGCGGGCCCATGACCGCGGCCCCGTCCCGCTGGCGGCGGCTTCTCGCCGCCAGCGGGACGGGGTTAGCGGCGCCCTTCCCGGGCCTGCGGCTCCCGGGCCTGAGGTTCCCGTGCCCGCGGTACCTGCGCCTGCGCCT
>Ga0207664_10002141_pt1 | contig 12986 bp, 15 predicted proteins | sample LARL83metaG_FD_184349 | JGI IMG/M metagenome (GOLD analysis project Ga0207664, IMG submission 184349) | Corn, switchgrass and miscanthus rhizosphere microbial communities from Kellogg Biological Station, Michigan, USA - LAR L8-3 metaG... | ecosystem: Host-associated > Plants > Roots >...
CCGCCACCGCCACGCAGTCGCTGTTCGCCAGCCTTCACGTCACCAATATCACCGGCACCGGTGTCACGCTCACCGGCACCATCGAGAGCGACAGCGCCAACAACTTCCCCAGCCCCGTCACCGTCGCCACGTTCACGGACGTGACCGATGTGACAGGTGTCGAGGCCCAGTTCCAGGCCATCGCCGGCGCCAACACCGACACATGGTATCGCTTCAAGTACACCATCGCCGGCACCGGAACCTTCGACTTCACCGCCGCCGCCGGCATCGCCAGCACTCACTGATAATCGGAGACCGCCATGTCCAAGCTCGTACTCTCGAACAGCTACGTCAGCATCAACGGCGTAGACCTGAGCGACCACTGCAAAGACGAGAACTTCACGCAGAAGGCGGACGCGCTGGAGAACACGGCCATGGGTGCCACCACCCACACCTTCCAGCCCGGCCTGCTGAACGACGACTTCAGCTTCACCTTCTACCAGGATTACGGCGCCGGCAGCGTGGACGCCACGCTCTCCGCCATCCTGGCCGGCGGTGTCGCCGTGGCCATCGAGGTGCGTCCGGTGAATACCACTGTCGGCGCCACCAATCCCAAGTGGACCGGCAACGTCATGCTCGAGAGCTACGAGGCCATCAGCGGCTCCGTGGGCGCCATGGCCATGTGCAAGGCCACGTTCAAGCCAGCAGGCGCCATCACCAGAGCTACTTCGTAACTCAGGTGATCTGAATAGGGCGCGACCCAGCGCCACCCCATCAAGACCATCCCCGGGGGCCAATCGGCCCCCGGTTCGCGAACGCCCGCATAACAGACCCATCCCAGAGGTGACCCATGACCCCGCAAGAGCTGGAACAGCTAGGCATCGAGATCAAGGCCGTCGAAGGCCTGCCCCAGAAGCTCGCAGGCTCGGTCTTCGTCAAGACCCTGAGCGGCGACGACTTCGATGCCTGGCAAGACCAGCTCGCCTCCCTGCCGGAGAAGGGGTCCACCGGCAAGCGTTTCGCCGCCTTCGTCGCCGCCTGCGCCTGCACCGACGCGGGTGAGCCCACGTTCACCGCCGAGCAGGCGGGCAAGCTCAGCATCAAGGTCCAGCGCGCCATCTTCACCCAGGGCATGGATTTCAACGGCCTCAGCGAGAGAGCCAAGGACGACGCAAAAAAAGACTAGCAGCCGACAGTTGGCGGCGACACACCTTCGCCCTGGCTGAGCGGCTGGGCTGCACCCGGGCCGAGCTGCTGAAGCGCATGAGTGCGGCCGAGATCATGGAATGGCTGGCCTGGTATCAGGTCGAGTCCGAGCTCGCCGAAACCCGCCGCCTCCAGCATCTCGCGCAAGCCCAGGCCGAGCGCGGCCTCGAAGAACTCAAGCGCGAACCGCCCACGAAGAACCCCCGGAGACGCTAAGTGGCTGACGAACAGATCGGTCGGCTGCTGGTCCTGCTCGAGGCGCAGACCGCCAAGCTGGACGAGCAGATACAGCAGTCCACGCGCGGGCTCACCACGTTCAAAGGCGCCGTGGATCTCGCCAAGGACGCGCTGGCGGTCCTGGGCGTGGGCGAGATCTTCAAGAGCGTCATTGAAGCCACCGCCGAGGGCGAGAAGGCCCAGGCGCTGCTGGAGAGCCAGATCAAGGCCACCGGCGCCGCCGCCGGCTTCACCGCCGAACAGCTCGTGGCCATGGCCCACGGCTTCCAGGACACCACCACCACCTCCGCCACCCAGGTCGAGCAGCTGGAAGGTCAGCTCCTCGCCTTCCGCAACATCGCCGGCGACCAGTTCAAGGCCGTCATCCAGGCCGCGCTCGATTTCTCCGCCGTCACCGGCAAAGACGCTTCCGCCGCCGTCACCAGCCTCGGCATGGCGCTCAACGATCCCATCACCGGCATGCAGCGCCTCTCGCGCGCGGGCATCGAGCTCAGTTCCAGCGTCAAGCAAGTCATCAAGTCTCTGGCCGAGCAGGGCGACATCGTCGGCGCGCAGAAGGTGCTGCTGGACCAGATGACACAGAGCTATGGCGGCGCCGCCGCGGCGGCGCGCAACACGCTCTCCGGCGCGCTGCAAGTCCTCAAGAACGACTTCAACGACATGCTGGAAGGCCACGGCGCCGGCGTGGCGGACATGACCGCCGCCGTGCATGACCTAGATGACACGCTCAAGGATCCTTCCACTGCGGAAGGCCTGCAGACCATCGTCACGGGCGTGCTCGAACTCGCCAGTGCCGCCGCCAAGGCAGCGTCCACCATCGCCGCCATCCCCAAGAGCCTCGGCCAGGTGCTGGCTTCCGCCTTCGTCACCGGCAATGACAACGACATCCCCGGCATGGTCAAGGATCTGCAGGTGGAGATCTCGTCACTGCAATCCCAGATCGAGCGCGCCAACGAAGAGAACAACAACGAGGGCCTGCTTGGCAAGCTCATCGCGCCGGATACCTCCAAGCTTCAGGCCCGTCTTGACCAGGCGCAACTCTCGCTGCAAGGCCTGCTCAAGCTGCAAGACAGTATACACGCCAGGAATATCGAGCCCACCAACGTCCCCGAGGCGTTCCCCAAATACGCGGATTTCCCTGACTTGGGAAAGTCCGACTCCATACCAGGCTTCGACCTGCGGCAGGTCGCACTCGGCTACGACAGCCTTGCACAGGCGCAGAAGAAGGCCGTTGACATCTGGAAGGAGAACGACCCCGCGGCCTATCTGCAGGAGCAGATACAGAAGACCAACGATCTCGTCGGCGTGCAGGTGGACGGCATCACCTTCACCGCCGATGACGCGCAGAAGCACATCGCCTCCCTTCAGCTCGAATACGACAAGCAGAACGACGCCATGGTGGCGAGCGCCCAGTCCGCGGCGCAGAGCATCCAGAGTGATTTCGCCACCTATTTCATGGACCCCTTCAAGGAAGGACTGGGCGGTCTCGCCAAGGCCTTCGAGCAGACACTCCTGCAGATGCTCGCGCAGGCCGAAGCCGCGCAACTCATGAAGTCCCTGTTCGGCGGTTACGACACCACCGGCAACAACAACGGCAACGTCGGACTCGGCATGGTACTCAGCAACTTCTTCGGCGGCCACAGAGCCGGAGGCGGCCCCGCCAGCGCGGGCATGCTCTACCAGGTCAACGAAGGCGGCCCCAACACCGAAGGCTTCATCCCCTCCACAGGCGGCCAGATCATCCCGCTCGGAACCGGCACCGGTACCGGCAACTGGGGTGGCGACGTCAACATCAATTACTCCATCGACGCCCGTGGCGCCGATGGCGCCAGCGCCGCGCAGTTCCTGCAGGCGCTGCCGGCGCTTCGCCGTCTCCTCCATGCCGACGTCGAACACCGCGTCTCGCGCGGAGTCTGGCCGGCATGAGCAGCACCACGACCATCAGCCTGCCCAGCACCGCCGAGCCCGCGCAGGTGTCATGGGGCCTGGAGCGCAACGACGGCAGCTTCGTGAGCCCCCTGAGCGGCTTCACGCAGGAGCTGGAGCGCGGCGGCGCGCGCTGGATGGCCACGCTCACATGGAAGGTGCTGTCCGACAAGGACGCCGCCAAGGTCAGTGCCTGGGCGGCGCGCATGAGCAAGGCCGGCATCCGCTGCCGCCTGCCGAATTACGGCTATGTGCAGCACGGCGCCGGCGGCGGTACCCCGCTCGTGAACGGCGCCAACCAGACCGGCATCGCCCTCATCACCGATGGCTGGCCTTTCAGCACGCTGGTGCTGTCGATGGGCGACATGGTGCAGCTCGCCACCGGCCAGTTGGTCATGGTCTGCTCCGATGGCACCTCGGACGGCGCCGGCAACCTCACGCTGGACATCGAGCCCAAGATCCGCACCAGCCCCGCGGACAACAGCGCGCTCACGCTCGCCAGCCCCACCGCGCTCTTCATGTTCCCCAAGAAGAGTTACACCGTGGGTTATTCCCCCGCCAATCCCAAGCCGGTAGGCGCCTTCAGCGTCGATCTCGTGGAAGACCCGCAGTGAGGCCGCCCGCGTGACCAGGCAAGACCTCGCCAGCGCCAACCGCACCGAGACCAACAGCCGTCTGGTGCGCGAGGTCGCCTTCCTCTACATCCCCTTCCCCTCCGGCACCATCACCATCAGCACGGACGACAGTCCCCATACCTTCACGGATTCCGCCTCCGGCCTGGGCGCGCTCACCTTCGTCCCCGGCGGCATCGCCAGCATCGAGAACATCAACGAGAACGACACCGGCGCCGCCGAACGTTGCACCTTGACCCTGGGCGGCTGCGACAGCGCGCTGATCTCGAAGTGCGTGAACGATGCCGTGCACTGGCTGCGCGTGGTGATCTGGCTGGGTTACATGGATGTGACGGGCGCGCTCGTCACCACGCCTTACCGCGTCTTCGATGGCTTCCTCGGCTCACCCACCGTGCAGACCGGCAGCAACAGCAGCACCATCGTCGTCACCGCGGAGACGCTCAACGCCGCGCTCGCGCGCGTGAGCATGGTGCGCGGCTGCGATGCCGACCAGCAGGCGCGCTTCGCCGGCGACACCCTCTTCCACCAGGTCTCTGTGCAGGGCATCCGCAAGATCGCCTTCGGCAACAACATCCAGTGGGGCGGCGCCGACAATTCCGGACCCGCGACTGGACCCGTGTCTGGCACGGGCTCGATCGGTGGCGGGGGCGGTGGTGGCTGGAGCACGCCTACCCCGGCAGATCCTTTCGTCCTTCCAGTGAGGCTATATTGAAACGGCTCCCCGACTGGCGTCAGCGCCTGCACGACCTCATCGCAAGCCGCCGCAAGGCGGCTTTTTCGTGGGGTGCCAACCATGGTGGCATCTTCGCCGCCGCCGCGCTCGAGGCCATCACCGGCGAGCGCCTCTATCCCGATGAGCTTCTCGCCAGCGCCAAGCCAGAACACGTGGAGGCGGAAGCCTTGGAGCGCGCGAAGCTCAAGGACATCGAGAGCCAGTACCGCGCCGCCGCCAAGGCCTTGGCCGTGGAACAGGCGAAGCTCAAGGACGCAGCCGATACGTTCTGGGGGCGCCTTGCGCCGTCGCTGGTGCCCAGCGTGAAGAGATCCACGGCACAGGTAGAAGCGGCGCAGCAGCGGGTGGATGACCTCGCCGCCAGCCACCGCCAGCAGGCCCTGGCCGTGCAGGCCGCGGCAAAGCGCGTCATGGATCCCATCCTCGCAGACGTGGAAGCCTCCGGCGGCGTGCGCGCCATGGTCACCGCGCGCTTGGGCGCGCCGCTGCCTGGCGTGCTGCTGGCGCAGTACGGCGACCTCGTCATGGCCACCGTCAGCGATGGCCAGCCCTGCCTCGGCATCTGCCTCGGCGGCCATTGCGCCTTCATCAGCGACCACGGCCTGTCCAAGGTCCGTCTCAGCCGCTGTGACGCCGCCTGGCACATCCCCTGCGATGAGTTCGCCCACGTCGCCAAGCTCGTGGAGGCCGGCCGTGGGAGCTAACTCGAAGTTCCATAAGATCATCGGTGCGGCCGAGATCGTCGTAGGCGCGATCCTAGACTACTTCGACTATGGGACCTTCGGCAACGGCCTCATCCTGGCCGGCCTGGCCACCTGGGAAGGCGTCCCCGGCAATCCCACGCCCGCGCCGAGCGCGATCAACACCACGCTCTCCAGCCCCATCACGCCCCTGCAGATCCCTTACGGCTGCACCAAGTTCAGCGGGCTCCTCATCGCCTCCGACTCCAATTCAAGCAACCCCGACATCAAGGTCATGGCTGTGGCCTTGGGCCTGAGCCTCAAGAACGGCAGCAGCGCCATCCAGATCGAAGGTCCGCCGAATACCGGCTACTTCTACATCGACGACAACCCAATCAATACCGGCTTCGTGGACTGGAGCGGCACGGGTGCCATCGTCGGCTCAGGCGGTGTCGGCAACCAGATCGACTACGACGGCATCATCTCCATCAAGGTCCATCTGGGTGCCCAGACCGTCGCCGATTCCATCCTCACCGGCAACCTCAGTTACTGGACCAGCACCGCCGTCGGTAAGGGCATCGTCTACCTCGTCGCCCAGATCAATGCCGATCCGACCAATGATGCCGTAAACGCCGCCTTCCCCAGCGGGCTGCCGCGCAACCTCGCGGTGGTGCTCAATGGCAGCCGCGTCTACGACCCTCGCCTGGACGGCACCGCCGGCGGATCCGGCTCCCAGCGCAAGAACGACCCCACCACATGGACCTACAGCGCCAACCCCGCGCTGTGCCTGCGCGACTACCTGGTGCGTCCCATCAGCGAAGGCGGTGGCGGCATCAACTACGCCGTCATCCCCGACGACTACCTGTCCGCCGCTGCCAACGTCTGCGACAGCAGCCTCACCGTGCCCAACAACCTCGGTGGTACGACCACCACCAGCCGCTATATCTGCGGCGTCGGCCTCGTCACCAGTGATGGTGTCCCAGCCAACTGCCAGAAGCTTTTGGACGCCATGGCGGGCTGGATCGTGCAGACCGGCGGCGAGCTGCGCATCTTCGCCGGCTCATACGTCGCGCCGGTCACCACCATCAACGAGGACTGGCTCTGCGGCGGCCCGAGTTTCCAGACCACCGGCGAGCAGGACACCCGGTACAACAGCGTCAACGCCACCTTCACCGACCAGGACAGCGCCTACCAGGTGGTGCAGACCCCGACCTTCAGCCCCACCGGCGCCATCGCCGCCGATGGCGGCATCCCCCTCACCAAGAACCTCAACCTGGTGGCCGTGCCGGCGCAATACAACGCGCAGTTGATCACCATGATCAGCGGCAAGCAGAGCCGGGAGATGGGCCAGCTCACGCTGCCCTGCAACCTGCTGGGCATGGACGTGGACACGGGCGAGAACGTCGAGATCGACATCGCCGAGTACGGCCTCACCAACTACGTCGTCCGCATCAAGAACTGGCAGCGCAAGGGCGACAGCTCCATCCTGCTCACCGCCCAGCAGGCCAACAGCGGCACCTTCACCGAGACCACCTTCACTGAGGTGGATCCGCTGGGCCAGCCGCCGCTGGTGCAGCATCCGCCGCACACGCCGACGAACATGGTCGTGCAGGGCCACGTCGGCGGCGTCAGCCTGGATTGGGACGAGCAGGCGCCCTGGGCCGTTACCAACTACGAGGTGTGGCGCAGCACCAGCTCAGGCGGCACCTACACCAAGGTCAAGATCACGCCCGACACCAAGTGGGACGACACCATCCCCACGACCACGACGTACTGGTACAAGGTCCGCGCCAAGAACTATGCCGGCCAGTATTCCGGGTTCACGTCGCCCCTGAGCGGGACCGCCAGAAACGTCACCGATGTGGTCGGCGGCACCGGGCCGAACCTCATGCCGGCCAAGTATTCCCTATCCACCACGCCGACGCTCCCGGTCTTCGGCCTGAGCACAAGCCTCACCATCAGCCGCGCTTCGAGCACGGCTTATCAGGGTTACAAGACATTCGTACTGACCAGCAACAACAGCAGCGTGGCGCCGAAGCTCGCGCTGGTGGCCAGCACTGCCACGCCCAAGATGCAGCTCAGCACCAAACGGTATGGAGTGCAGGTATGGCTCAATTCGACTGACGCGGCCTTCTACAGCCTCACCGCGCGGTTCTATAACGGCAGCGGCGTAGGCCAATGCACCGCTGTCGCGCTGAGTCGCGTCGGAGGCGGTTCCGGCTCAGGCGTGTACTACGCCTTCCTGGATATGACGGCGGCGACGGATACGCTGGTCTATCTCGAGTTCGAGTGGCTTGGCACCATCACCAGCAGCCATTTCTGCAACATGCAGGCCGTCGCCGTGTTCGAGATGGCGGGGACGTCCACGGTGGTGCAGGACTTCAGCCCGAATCCCGTGGCATCCCTGGACGATGCGAACCAGGGCGAGACCAACTTCACCGCGTCAGAGCTCGGCGCAGACGTCACCGTCAACCACACCAACGGCGCCGGCTCAAACCTGTGCCGGCTGATCTATTCCCTGTTCAACGTCAACAGCCTGCAGCCGGGTTTCGGCACGAACCATATCACCACCAGCGCCTCGGCCACGGTGATCTATGGTTTCGCCGCACTGCAACTGGCCTTCGACGGTGTGGCCACTGGCTATCTGCGGCTGCGCCAGTCCTCAAACGAGACCACGCTGCACCTGCGCAAGAAGAAGTACGTGGTGTCCGTATACGTGGACAATGGCACCAGCAACAACAACGCCTATGCCTTCCACTTCGAGTTCATGAACGGTGGCGGCGTCCCCACCACCATCGCCGCGTCATCGACGGTGACCGCTACTTCTGACCACGCGGCGAACACCGCCGGCGTCTACACGGGCGTCATCGACCTCACCGGGGCTTCGACCTTGGACGTGTTCCTGGCTCTGGTGTGGGATTCCAATCCCAGCGCAGGCAATGGCCTGATCCAGGGTGTGCAGGTGGAGGAGATGGTCGGCACCTACACCGCGCCCTCGGTCTACGAGGCGCCGACCGATTGGGGTGTGAACGACCCTTCCGGCGCCACGCAGATACCGACCGGCAGCACGCCGGCCATCATCCCCGACATGAACTTCGGCTACACCAGGAACACCACCAGCATCCTCATCTCCTGGAGCAGCTTCAGCATACGGCGGCCGGATTCCAGCACTACTAGCGTCGCCAGCGGCAGCCAGAACGTGACCGGCCTGTCTTCAGGCACCACCTACGGCTATTACCCGTTCTGGGACGAGATCAATCTGGACGTGGAGTTCTGCCAACGCAGTGCCGGCAGCCCAGCCATCTTCAGCACTATCGTGAGCTCCGGCATCATCGCCAGCGCACAGACGCGCCTGGGCCGCATCCCGCTCTCGATAGGCGCCTGCTCTGTGGCCACCACCAGCAGCGGCACCGGCGGCGGCTCCGGCGGGGGCACCACCAATTGCCTGCACCCGAGGCAGCCGCTGATGGTCCGTCGCTCCGGCGAGATCACCATGATTCCAGCCTGCGAAGCGCGCGAAGGCGATGAGCTTTATACCGGCAGGGAATGGAGCAAGGTGGTGCGGGCCTGGACCGAGCCACATGAGGAGTTCACCGAGGTCACCTTCCACAACGGCGAGCGCATCTGCGTGACGCCGCATGAGCCCGTATATCACCCGGACGGAAGCTTCACCAAGGCCAAGGCCCTCAGGCTGGACGACATCATCGACGGCATGCAGCATCCGCTGGAGGTGCGCCAGGTCCGCAAGGTCGTGGAGAAGACCATGAAGGTGTGCGTAGAGATGGAATCCGATGACCACCTGTTCTATGTGACTCCGAACGGCCCGAAGCTGCACAACACGGTGTATAAGCCATGAAGCGCTACTACATCATCCCCACGTCGGAATGGCCGCACCCGATGCCGGATGCGGATGGCAACGTGGCGGATGTGCCGTTCCTGGAGAGCGTTGACGGTGAACAGATCGACCCGCGGCTGCGCCTGGGTGAGGCGCACACCATCCACCTCTGGAGCCTGGGCGGTCCTGCGGACATGATGCTGGTGGTGGTCATGGACCCGAGCGCCAGGCCACCCGAGAGCTGGGACGCATTGCAGATACCGCACCTGCTCTCCGGCCGCACCCTCACCGAAGACCAGGTGTCCGCCTTGGCTTGCTTGGGCGTGCAACCGGGCGATACCGCCTACACCATGGCCAAGAACCCGCGCGTCGTCGCGGAGTGCAAGCATTTCCACCCGCACTGGATACCGCAATAAAAAAGGGCGGCCATGGGCCGCCCTTCGTCTCCGCTCAACGATGTCAGGGACTGCCGAACACCGGGTCTATCTGCCCACTGGTGATACCGGTGGTCTGGTCGTTGTCCTGTGCGGTATAGGCGTCGAGTCCAGTCAGGGAAGCGTTCTGGCAAGACATGGCATGCCCCTGGGTATCGAAGCCCACGCTGCTTGCGAAATCCACGTGCGAGGTGGATTGGCCGGGGCCTCCGGCCATCTTCCACTCGCCGTTATAGCGGTAGCCGATTCCGGATTGCAGGGTGCTCGTCGAGAGTCCAGGGCCTTGCGTCACATATTGCGTGCCCTGGCAGTTCGGCAGGCTGAAGCCCAGGATGGGGCTGCCATCCCTCACCGTGGCCAGGAGGCCGGTGACGTTGCCATCGGCATCGAGCGGATAAGTGAAGCCGTGGCAGGTCACCAGTACCCAGCCTCCGGGCGTCATGCCACCGGAGTCTGTGAACGTGGAGACGATGCTGCCCGCGGTCGCGCAGTCGCTGACCACCGCCGCCGCTTCACGGCTGGGCAGGCCTCCGACGGCATAGCTGCGCGGGTGATAGCCCAGGGTCTGGGCCGCAGCCTTATGGGCATCCACGATCTGGGTGTGCAGCTCGGCGAACTTGGCATCGCTGCTGGTGTCGGCACTGGAATCGCTGTGGTGTAGGCAGCCCTCGATGGCGACTACCATCAACGCGCTGATGATGATCTGGGAAACGATGGAGTTGATCTTCACGATGTTGCCCTCCCTGGGCGATGATGTCGTGCTTTAATATAGACCATCTCTGGAAATTCAAGGAGTGGATTCCATGCGCTGGCCCATAGTCATCGTCTGCTTGATGCTTCTGAGTGCGTGCACGCCCGAGATCATCGACGACACCCATACCCACCTGCTGTTGAAGGTGGATGGCATGAACGACGGCGTGATGGAGAAGGCGAACCGGATGGCCATGGGCCGCTGCGAGAGCTACGGTCTTGAGCCAAGCGCACCGACTGTCCACGAGACCGGCTTCATCTTCCCCAAGGCGTGGTACATCGAATACGACTGCATCGCGCCGGACCGATAACACCTAACACTCTCTCTACCAAACCCCGCCCCGGCGGGGTTTTTCTTTTCATGGATCGTTTCACCGTTTAGGCCAACTTCAGGCCGTCACTGGATTTTCCGGCTCTCAGATCGTTTCAGGAGACCCCCATGGCCAAGACCCATGCCCGCAGCACCAGCCGAGGCAACGGCGCGTACATGCCCACCCTGAGCGACCTCGACCGCCGCCTCATCGCCCATGAGAAAGACGACCAGGACCGGCACGAGGAGATCAACGCCTCCATCAAGGGCATAGGATCCGACGTGAAGGGCATGCGCGAGACCCTAAGCGCCATCGTCACCGAACGCCAGGCCGAGACGCTGTTCGAGAAGTGGAAGCAGAAATGGCTCATCGGCGGCATCACCGTCGCCGGCGTCGTCATCCCGCTCCTCACCGCCATCTGGGACCACTGGGGTAAGTGATATGAATCAAATAGCCTTCGCCAAAGCCCTGGCCTTCACCCTCACCGAGGAGGGCGGCTTCGTGGACAACATCCACGACCACGGCGGCCGCACCAATCGCGGGATCACCCAAGCCAGCTACGACCAGTTCCGCGTCGAGCTCGGCCTGCCCTTCGCCGACGTGAAGGACATCCCCGAGGCCATGGTCACTCGGTTCTACCAGGGCGTCTGGGTCGAGGCCCACTGCGACGACATGAGCCTGGGGCTGGCCATCTGTCACTTCGATTGGTCCGTGAACCACGGCGACGGCCGCGAGGGCTCGATCATCACCCTCCAGGAGACGCTACAGGTCCAGCCCGATGGCATCTACGGCGGCAGGACCCGCGCGGCCTTGCTCGCGCTCGATCACGACGACCTATGGAAGGAATACAACACCCTGCGCCGCGAGTGGTATCAGGCCCGGGTCAAATCCCATCCAGACCAGGCCGTCTTCATAAGAGGCTGGCTCGGCCGCGTGGACCGCCTGGACGCCTACGTCGAAACGCTTTAACCCCACCACCAAGGAGAAGATCATGCACTACAAGAACGGCCGCGAGGCCAAGAACGGCGACACCGTCGTCTATCTGAGCGGCTGGCCCAAGCCCGTGATCGGCGTACTCCACGATGCCGCCCCAGGCAACAATTTCTGTAACGGCCAGCTCGCGCTGCCGAGCTACTCAGGCATCACACCCAACCTGTCCGAGTGCCTGCACATCGACGATGTGAAGGCTGCGCTGTCGGGCGTCGTCGCGGATACATCGCAACCGCCAGCCGACACCATCAACGGCGGCTAAGCGTCTCTCTGCCAATGGCGGCAGAGTTGGCTCAAAGGGCCCTCGGGAGTCAGTCCCTGGGGCCCTTTGTCATTCCCCGATACATGACGCCTCTCAGATTCTAAAACCGTCCCAGTTCGCGAACGACCGCATTTAAACACCTATATCCGACCCCTTCGGAGGTTTCGCCATGTCCGACTGGAAGAGCCTGCTAGGCCAGATAGCCCCCACCGTCGCCACGGCCCTGGGCGGTCCTCTGGCCGGCGGTGCCGTCAGCTTCCTCGCCAACAAAGTGCTGGGGCCGGATGCCCCCAAGGACCATGACTCTGCCGTGAATGCCATCCAGCAGGCGGTGCTGGGCGGCGACCCCAAGATGCTACTGGCCATCAAGCAGGCTGACCAGGAATACCAGGAACATCTGCAGCAGATAGGTGTGGACCTGGAGAAGCTCTCAGTCGAGAACACCAAGGACGCTCGCGCCAGCTTCGCCGGCATCAAGTTCGTGCCGCAGATGGTGCTCTCGGCGCTCTTCATCGGCGGCTACTTCGGCGTGCTCTACATGGTCAGCGCCGGCACTATCAAGGTTCCGGACGCCTACCGCGACATCTTCAACCAGACCCTCGGCACGCTATTGGCCATCGTCAGCCTGGTCTGCAACTTCTGGTTCGGCTCGACCCACAGCAGCCAGCGCAAGGACGACACGCTCGCCCGCGCCGCGCTGGAGGATTGACCGTGACCATAACCCTGCATTGGTGGATGTTGCCCGTGGCCATATTGGCCATCGGCTGGAGCTTGGCGCGCCTATGGGATGACGGGTCGCCATTCGATCCGTTGCCAGCGCTCATTTTCATCTGCTCCGTGGTCGCGGCCGTTTCCATCTTCATTGGGCACTTCCTATGACCACACTCGCATACCGCGACAAGACCCTCGCTGCCGACTCCCAGGAGACCTTCGACGACAGCGGCCGCAGCCTCTGCCAGAAGCTCTACCACATCGGCAAGGGTCCGCACCGCGGCGACTGGCTCGCCATCT
>Ga0207664_10002144_pt1 | contig 12981 bp, 16 predicted proteins | sample LARL83metaG_FD_184349 | JGI IMG/M metagenome (GOLD analysis project Ga0207664, IMG submission 184349) | Corn, switchgrass and miscanthus rhizosphere microbial communities from Kellogg Biological Station, Michigan, USA - LAR L8-3 metaG... | ecosystem: Host-associated > Plants > Roots >...
GCTCAGCGAAGCCGACGACGCGGTCCAGGACGCCTGGCTGCGGCTGAGCCGCGCCGATACGAGCGAGGTCGAGAACATGCGCGCCTGGCTGACGACAATCGTCGCGCGCGTGGCGCTGAACATGCTCCGCGCGCGCAGAACCCGGCGCGAGCAACCGCTCGACGTGCACCTGCCGGACCCGATCCTCGACCCCGCCGACGGTACCGATCCAGAGCACGAGGCGCTGCTCGCAGACTCTGTCGGGCTCGCGCTCCTGGTCGTCCTCGAGACCCTGACTCCCGCCGAGCGGCTCGCATTCGTGCTGCACGACATGTTCGCACTGCCGTTCGAAGAGATCGCGCCGATCGTCGAGCGCTCGCCCGAGGCGACGCGCCAGCTCGCAAGCCGCGCCCGCCGTCGCGTTCGTGGCGCCGCCCCCGAACCCGACGCCGACCTGGACGCGCAATGGGAAGTTGTCGAGGCGTTCCTCGCGGCTGCGCGGAAGGGCGACTTCGACGCGCTTCTCGCGGTCCTCGATCCCGAGATCGTCCTCAGGGTGGACGGTGGGCGCACCGGCCTCACCAAGCGCGTTCAGGGTGCGGAGGCCGTCGCCGCCCAGGCACAGCTGTGGGCGCGCGTCGATCTCACCATGCACCGGGTGCTCGTCAACGGCGCAGCCGGGATCGTCTCATTCCTCCGCGGTCGGCCTTTTTCGATCGGCAGCGGGACGATCCGGAACGGCCGGATGGTCGAGCTCGACTTCCTCGTCGACCCCGAGCGGATCGCTCAGCTCGACCTCACGATGCTGAGCGATGCGCCTTGACGCCGAGGACGAGCAGCCGCTCGCTGTCACATCCTGACGCGGGCGCGTGTCTTGGAGGTGAGCCCCGTAGGGGACCCCACGAACCGATGCAACGCGGCGCGTCGGAGAGAGGAGGAGCATCGATGGAAGGACGGATGAAGAACCCGGTGATGGTGATCCCGGCGGCACTGGACGCGATGCGCCGGCTTGCCGAGGCGGCGGCGGACAGCGACATCCCGATGCCGACACACTTCCTCGTTTGGCTGCGCGCAAGCCAGATCAACGGTTGCAGCGTTTGTGTCGACATTCACGCACGCGAACTCGGACACTCAGGCGAGCCCGTCGAGCGTATCGCCGCTGTAGCCGCTTGGCGCGAGTCGCCGTACTTCACGGAGCCCGAGCGCGCAGCGCTGGCGCTTACGGAGGCCGCAACGCGCCTCGCAGATCGCCCCGGCGCCGTCTCCGACGACGTGTGGGAGGAAGCGACGCGTCACTACGACGAGCGTCAGCTTGCAGCCCTCGTCATCTCGATCGCCGAGATCAACGCGTGGAACCGCATCCTCGTGACGACGCAGCAGATCAGCGGCGACTGGGTGGAGGCGTACACGCACCCGGCCGCACACGGTGTCGCCGCCTGAGGCGGGCCGGTGAGGGCGGAGAGGCTGACCGTCGGATGGTTCAGCGCATCGGCCGGCTCCGCACGAGGCGGTGACCTACGTATCCGGTGAAGTCAACCGCGCGAGGAACTCGGCGATTCGCTCGAGCTCGGCGTCGCTGAAGTCGTCGTAGAACGCCGGGAGCCTCGCCCGCTGCAGGCTCGGGAAGTGGGGGAACAAGTCGCGGTCGACGCGCTTCGGGTCCGGGACGACGATCACTTTTCGTCGGTCGGCGGGGTCGACTTCGCGATGGACGAATCCGCCTTCCTCGAGCCGGTCGATCACGCCGGTGACCGCGCCGGTGGTCAGGCCGGTGAGCTCGGCGAGCCGTCCGGCCGGGGCGGGCCCGTGGAGCAGCAGGAGGCAGAGGGACCCGATGTCCGTCGGGTTCAGCTCCACGTCGGCTAGTGCCTCGAAGTTCGAGACGAGTAGCTCCACGACGAAGTGGCGCAGGTTCAGCTTGAGGTCGCGAACAGCTTCGTCCCGGCGCCGGTTGGTTCGCTCTGCTGTCAGAGTATCTCTTTCAGATAAGATAGTTTACGGGCAAAGAGACTTAGACAGCATAGCGAAAGGAGTTGACAGTGCTTGCGGTAGAGCTACTTTCCGGCCTGTTGGCCTTCGTCTTCGGCAGCGCATCGATTGGCAAGCTTCTGCGCCAAGGGCAGCAGGTACAGACCGCCGAGAAGCTGCGGATCCCCTGGCGTCACTATCGATGGATCGCTGCACCCGAGGCGGCCGCGAGCGCCGGGCTCGTCATCGGGTACGCGAGTCCGCCGTTTGCCGTCGCCGCTGCGATTGGTCTGGTCGTTCTGATGGCGGGTGCGCTCGCATTCCGGCTGAGGGTTCACGACTCTCCGGGGTTCCTGCTCGGCGACGCCGCCCTCCTCGGGCTCGCCGCTGCGACCGCGGCGCTGAGCATCATCGCGAGTTGAGGAGAGCACGCGGCCGGCATGAGATGAGCGTGCCGCCTCTCGATTCGTCCGCCGCTGGTCGGGGGCGAGAGAGCTCTTGACCCGACATGTCAGTGGATGGTGAAGCCGGCGGCGTGCAGTTCTGCGATTGCGTGGTCGAGCTTCTCGCCGCCGCTCGGCGGCTTGAGCGATCGTAGGTATGTGAGGATCGCGGACTTTGTGGTGGGTAGACGGCGTGCGATTGTTTCGTTCTGTCGACCGAGGAGGATCTCGGCCGCGGCGAAGTCGCAATTTGCGTTGGTGGCGGCACGTGGCGGATCGATCGCGGCGAACTCCTTGCCGATGCGGACGTGCGTCCTGCCCATCGCGTAGAAGGCAGCCTTCAGCTCGGCGGCGGTCGTTCGCTTGGATCGGAGCGCGGCGAGTGCGGCGTTGTCGGCCCTGGATGAGGCGGCGTCGGCCGTGTGGAGCTTCGCGAGGTACTCGACCTTGGTGAGTCGCGCAGCGGCCGTTCCCGCGAGCGCGCCGGCGACCGCGATTGCCGCTGCGATCGGGACCAGGCGGCGGTTCATGCCGCGGTCCTGCCCGCGATCCCGCGACGGACGAGCAGGACGGCGGAGAAGACGACCAGGACGAGTGTCGTGAGCAGGAAGCCGAACCAGCCGATCCCGCCGATGACGTCCTTGATGCCGTGCTTGGCGTTTCTGAACGCGGGGATGCCGCTGAGTGCGAACAGGCAGACGTCGAGCGCGAACAGCCCGACGAGGATGCGCTTGGTCCTGGGCATGGAACCCTCCGTGTCGTTGCGTACCGTCGTTTGCGACCCTAGAGACGTCGTGGAGTCCCGTCGTCGGCGCCGGGGTGGAGTCGTCGTCAACCCGTGGGTTGACGACGTAGTCGCAACGGCTGTGTAACGTCGAGCCTCGATGCTGCGGCTGCGCCCGCACCGGTCCGACGTGCTGTTGGCAGCAGGCGTCGTCGTGTTCACGCAGCTCGAGATCTGGCTCGAAGGCTTGCACCCGCGGTGGGTGAGCGCGCCGTTGACGCTGGTGCAAGCGCTGTCCCTACTCTGGCGCCGCTCTGCTCCGCTCGGCGCCGTCGTGGTGATGATGGGGCTCCTGCCGGTCCAGGTGCTCGCCGGCGTTCCGCTGAGCGAGCCGGTGTTCCCGCTGTTGTTGACGATGCTGGGTCTCTACGGCGTCGCCGCGCACGCAGCGCTGCGGCGCGCGCTGGTCGGGCTGGCGCTGCCCCTGCTCGCGATGTGGGGCACGTTGGCCGACGAGGTCGCGAAGGGGAAACGCAGCAACGGCGACGTTGTCTTCATCACCGTCTTGACCGTCGCGCCTTGGTTGGTGGGACGAGCGATGCGGGGGCAGGTGGGCGAGACCCGCCGGGCCGAACGCGAGCGAGCGCTGGCAGTTACGGCCGAACGAGCGCGGATCGCGCGCGAGCTGCACGACGTGATCGCGCATTCGGTCTCGGTGATGGTGGTCCAGGCCGGCGCCGCAGAGCAGATGCTGACGTTCGATCCGAGCCGTGTCGAGGAGCCGCTGCTCGCGATCCAGCAGACGGGGCGCCGAGCCCTGGTGGAGATGACGCGCCTCGTTGGGATGCTGCGCGAGGATGGTGACGAGCTCGGTCTCGACCCCCAACCGGGGCTCGAGGATGTCGATGAGCTGATCGAGAATGTTCGCCGGGCCGGGCTCGCGATCGATTACGTCGTCGACGGCAATCCGCGGCCGCTCTCGCTCGGCGCCGACCTGTCCGGCTACCGGGTCGTGCAGGAGGCGCTGACGAACGCGCTCAAACACGCTCCTGGATCGAACGCTGCCGTCTTGCTTCGCTACACCGACGAGGTACTCGAGATCGAGGTCAGCGACTGCGGCACCGGTGCACCCGGCGCCGCGCCGTCGGGCGGCCATGGCCTCGCCGGACTGGGCGAGCGGATCGCCGTCTTCGGCGGCACCTTTCATGCCGGAGAGCGCCCCGAGGGAGGCTTTACCGTTCGCGCCCGGCTCCCGCTCGAAAGACAAGCGTGATCACCGTCGTCGTCGCCGACGACCAAGCGCTCGTGCGCGGCGGCTTCAAGATGATTCTCGAAACCCAGCCGGACATCGAGGTCGTCGCCGAGGCGCAGGACGGAGTTGACGCGGTCGAGCAGGTCGAGGCACACCGGCCCGACGTCGTGCTGATGGACGTCAGGATGCCGCGGCTCGATGGGGTCGCAGCAACGCGACGAATCCTCGCGAAGCTCCCCGACACTCGCGTCCTCGTTCTCACTACCTTCGACGAAGACGAGATCGTGTACGAAGCATTCCGCGCCGGCGCGAGCGGCTTCCTGCTCAAGACCGTCCCGCCGACGCGGCTCGCCGACGCAGTCCGCACGATCGCCGCCGGCGAGGAGCTTCTTGCCCCGACGGTCACTCGGCGACTCATCGAAACCTTTCTCTCGGCCTCACGACCGCCGGCGACCGGTTACGGGCTCGAAAACCTGACCGACCGCGAACGCCAAGTGCTCGAGCTGATCGGCCGCGGACTGTCGAACAGCGAGATCGCCGACCATTTCGTCATCTCGGAAGCCACTGTCAAGACCCACGTCAACCGAGTCTTCTCCAAGCTCCAGCTTCGCGATCGCGTGCAAGCCGTCGTGCTCACGTACGAATCCGGCCTCGTGCAGCCGACACGACCGTAGCCCGATCCCTGTCGGTCTACGAGTCAGCTCGAATGTGCGTCGTTGGAGTTGTGTGTAGAGGCCGGCGTTTGCCGTCCAGCGTTCGGCTGCGCGCCGCCCGCCACCGAATCGTCGGCGGCCCGTCTCAGCTCAACTGGCGGAAGAGGGATGCCATGTCGGAGCAGATCCACTCTTCGGCGAACAGGCCGTTCTCGACGCGGTAGAACTCATGGCTGACGTAGTGGATGGTGCGGCCGGTCGCAGGGATGCCTTGGAACTCGCCCTGGTGGGTGCCACGGATGCTGACGCGGATCGCGACTTTGTCCCCGGCAGCGCCGAGATCGTCGACGCGTGCCTCGAGGTCGGGGAAGGCGTTGCGCATGAGCTCGAAGCCCTGCTGCCAGGTCTCGCGTCCGTGAAGCGGCTCCTGCATCTCTGCGTAATGGATCACGATGTCCGGCGCAACGACGGCGAGCAGTCTTTCCGTGTCCCCGGCGTTGAGCGCATCGATCGACTCGCGCACGAGCGCCGTGTTTTCCTCGGCCGCTCCTGACCTCGTGGTCATCCCGTGCCTCCTGTCGTCCCGGCATGTGATTACTATACTTCACTATAGACGAGCTACAGCAATATGAAGCAGTGCTCGATCGCGTGCTCGAGCTCGTCGTTCTGTTGAACGACGACATGACACAGGCGATCGAAGCGCTCGACCTCACACCTTCCCGGACGCATCTGCTCTGGGAGCTAGGCCGGCGCGGGCCGGTGACTCAGCGTGTCCTGGCCGACGCGCTCAAGGTGACGCCACGGGCGATTACCGGACTCGTGGACGCGCTCGTCACGAGCAGGCTCGTCACACGCGAGCCGCATCCGGCCGACCGGCGAGCGACGCTCGTAACGCTCACCGCAGAAGGGTCGAGGCTCACGGGCAAGCTCGAGCGTGACCACCGCACGCTCGCGCGCGCTCTCTTCGCAGAGATGTCGTGGCGCGAGTTCGCCTCCTTCGAGCGCGGACTGGCCGATGTCATCGCCAATCTCCGCGCGCATGTCGTCTCGACCGGGGGTCGGCCGGGGGCCCGAACGGCCACTCGTCGTGCCTCCTGACCCTCGAGCGAGGATCAGGTCCACCGTCGTCATCTGCCGGCTTTCTGTGGTGCCGCGGGTAGTCGCACCGTGACGCGGAGCCCCCCATCGGGTCGCGGTGCGAGGGTGAGGGTTCCGTCGTGTGCGTGCGTGATGCTCTTGACGATCGCCAAGCCGAGGCCGACGCCAGCGTGGTCGGCACGGATGCGTTTGGTGCCGCGCTGGAACGGCTCGGCGAGCGTGTCGGCCAGCTGCGCGGTGAGCTTCTCGCCCGTGTTCTCGACGGTGAGCTCCACGGTCTCGGGGTGAGCGCTGGTCGTGACCCAGACGGTGCCCTGTGTGGGCAGATTGTGGACGATCGCGTTGTGTACGAGGTTCGTGGTCAGCTGCAGCAGAAGCGCCGGCGAGCCGACGGTCGGGGTGGTGTCGCCTGAGGTCTCGATGGTTGCGTCGCGTTCTTCCGCGAGAGGAAGGAGCGTTTCGGTGGCCTCTTCGGCGATGAGGGACAGGTCGACGTGTTCTGGGGTGAAAGACCGCCGGTCGGAACGGCTGAGCAGGAGAAGCGCTTCGATGAGGCCAATCGCTCGGGAGTTGACTGCGTAGAGACGGTCGACAAGCTCGCCGTTCCCGTGGCTCGGATCGTTTCGGGCGACGTCCAGCAGCGTTTGCGTGACCGCCAGTGGCGTGCGCAGCTCGTGGGAGGCGTTGGCTGCGAATCTCTGCTGTTCATCTGCGAATCGCTGCTGTTCGGCGACGTGTGCTTCGAGCCGCGCGAGCATCGCGTCGAAGGCGTCGGCGAGCTCGCGGAACTCATCTCTGCGGCCCTCGAGTTGGATCCGGTGGGAGAGCGATCCGGCGGCGGCCACGCGCGTCGCGTCGGTGATGCGAGTCAGGGGAGCGAGCATGCGTCCGGCGAGAACCCATCCTCCCAGCAGGCCGAATAGCAGCAGGAACCCCAACACGATCGCTGCGATCGAGCCGAAGCCGTGCAGGGGGTCGGAGCGGTCGAATAGGAACCACCACGAGGGATGCATGTGGGACAGCACACCGTTGGGGATGTAGCGCAGGACGACCACCCAGACGGCGGCGAGCATCAGGACGCCTGCAAGCATGAGGAAGCCGGCGTAGCTGAGGGTGAGCTTCAGGCGAGCGCTCAACCCAGGGGTTCTATCCACGCGCGTCTCCGTCGTGCTCGGCGTTCGGGTGGGTGTCGATCCGGTAGCCGACGCCGGGCAGAGTGGCGATGATCCACGGTTCGCCGAGGCGTTTGCGCAGAGCGGAGACGGTGATGCGCACGGCGTTGGTGAACGGGTTCGCGTTCTCGTCCCACGCTCGTTCCAATAGATCTTCGGCGCTGACGACGCCACCGTCGGCGGCGACGAGGACCTCGAGCACCGCGAACTGCTTGCGGGTCAGCGCGACGTAGCGGCCGTCGCGGTAGACCTCTCGGCGGAACGGATCCAACCGCAGACCTGCGATCTCTCGCACCGGCGGCCTCGAGTGGGCACGCCTGCGATCGAGCGCTCGGAGACGGAGCACGAGCTCTCGGAGCTCGAACGGTTTGGTGAGGTAGTCGTCGGCGCCGAGCTCGAACCCGGTCTCCTTGTCGTCGAGACGGTCGGCAGCGGTCAGCATCAGGATCGGCACCCCACTCCCGGAGGCGACGATGCGTCTGGCGATCTCGTCACCGCTCGGGCCCGGGATGTCCCGGTCGAGGACGGCGATGTCGTACTCGTTGAAGCGCAGAAGCTTCAGGGCGGCGTCGCCGTCACCTGCGATGTCTGCGGCGATCGCTTCCAGGCGGAGCCCATCCCGGATGGCTTCGGCCATCAGCGGCTCGTCCTCGACGATCAAAACGCGCACGCTCCGATGCTAGAGCCGGCGCATATCGCCGGCGTATCGAAAAACCGATACGCGCCGGCAACACCGTGCTGGGCAGGCTCGAGCCGTGGTTCAGAGCAAGCACGCACGCGTGTACAGGTCGGAGCCCACGATCCGTCGCATTCGCGCGGTCCGAGTCGCGATCCTCCTGGTCGTCATCGCGGCGATGGCCGCACTCGGCTACCGGTTGTCGGCGTTCTCGTCCTCGACCGGTGCACCATCCGCCGGCGCCGTTCAGCATGAGCATCGGGTCGCACGGGGCGCGGCGCTGCCGGGCACGGTATGGCCGACCTATGGCCAGGCCGCCGTTCAGATAGGACAGGCGCAGGTCCAGGCCGGGCCGAACCAGCACGCGGCTCCGATCGCCAGCGTCGCGAAGGTGATGACGGCGTATCTCGTGCTTCGCGACCACCCGCTCGGCGTGGGCGAGGACGGGTCGAGGATCGCCCTCACCGACGCCGACGTCGCCGACACCGACCGCCGGAGCAGGCAACGCGAGTCGGTCGTGCCGATCGTCGCCGGCGAAGAGCTGACCGAACGGCAGGCGCTCCAGGCGCTGCTCGTGCCGTCGGCGAACAACATCGCCGCCGTCCTCGCCCGGTGGGATGCCGGCTCGGTTGCACGCTTCGTCGCGCACATGAATGCGACCGCAAGGTCGCTCGGCATGACGCGTACCCGTTACACCGACCCGAGCGGCTACGACGACACCACGGTGTCGACTGCGGCCGACCAGCTCCGCGTCGTCGACCAGGCGATGCGCGTGCCCGCGTTCGCGAGCCTCGTGGCGACAGTGAGCGCGACGCTGCCGGTCGCCGGCACGGTGCGCAATACGGACACGCTGCTTGGGCGCGACGGCTTCGTCGGCGTGAAGACCGGCTCCGACCGCGCTGCCGGCGGGTGCTTCGCGTTCCGGGCGATCCGCTTTGTGCACGGCAAGCGCACGGCGATCACCGGCGTCGTGCTGGGCCAGCCCGGGTACGACCTGATCAACGCAGGTCTCGCAGCGGCAGACGCGATGGTGGCCCGCATCAGCGGCGAACGAGTCGGACCGGGCTCATCGCAACCACTCCCGGCGCCGGGAGCGCCGCCTCGTGTGCGCGCCCGGCAGAGAACCGGCGCCGACGTAATCAGCACACGAGGAGGAACCCCTTGACGCGAACGTACCGGCCGCCGGCCGCCTCTGGTATGGCCGTCATCGTTGCGGTGATCGCCGCAGGCTGTGGCGGCACACCGAGCAGCAACGGCGCGAGGACCGCCACCGCCGCTCACGTCAGCACGACCAATCGCACGCGCAGCCTGACGGCCCGTGAGAAGGCGGTGAAGTTCTCCGAGTGCCTGCGCGCGCACGGCGTCAGCGACTTCCCGGACCCGAACGCGTCGGGCGAGTTCCCGTCCTATGGGGTCAGCGTGACCGCGGCCGTGTGGACGAAGGCCGTCGCCGCATGCAAGTCCCTGCAGCCGCCGGGCTCGCTGAGCGCGCACTTGACCCAGACGCAGTTTGCGGCGGCGCTCGAGTTCGCCCAGTGTGTCCGTGAGCACGGTGTGCCGGACTTTCCGGATCCCGTCAACGGTCAGCCGCTCATCGATACGAATCGCATCCCGTCTGCCAACAAGCCCGGCGGCATGACCATCCTCAACGCCGCGACGCACACGTGCGGCCGTCTCCTGGCACAGCAAACGGGGGGCCGGCAGTGAGTCGTAAGGCGTGGGCAGGCGCCGCCCTCGCGATCGTCGCGATCAGCGCGGGCTGTGGAAGCACCGCCGGCAATCACGCCGGCGCAACTGCGGGCACCTCCGGCAGCCGTGCAACGGATACGTCGACGATTCGGGCCAAGGCGGTGAAGTTCGCCGAGTGCATGCGCGCCAACGGTGTCAGCGCGTTTCCGGATCCCGACGCGTCGGGTGCGTTGACCATCGACGCGGTAGCGAACGGCTCGGCTCTGAACACGAGCTCCGCTGCGTTCACGCGCGCGCTCGGCGCGTGCAAGGACCTGGAGCCCGCGGGGTTCACGGGCAACCAGAGAAGTCCCCAGGAGCAGAAGGCTGCTCTCGCGTTTGCACAGTGCATCCGCGACAACGGCGTGCGGGACTTTCCCGACCCGTCCAAGACCGACCCCCTCGTCGACACGAATCGCGTTCCATCGGCGGCGACACCGGGTGGTCTCACGATTCTCAACGCTGCGATGCGGAAGTGCGGCCGGTACGCAGCCGCGGCCGGTGTGCGGGGGAGCAAATGACGCGCAAGAGGTGGGTGCCGGCCGCTGCAACGGTCGCCCTCGTTGCCGCAGTCGCGATCGGGGTGGTCGTCGCGACGTCGGGTGGCGGGCGGCCGAGCGCCGCGGCGCAGGCATCGGCCCTGAATACCGCGACGGTGGATCGGGGGCCGCTCTCGGACATGGTTTCCCAGTACGGGATCCTGTCGTATCGGGCGCGACCCGACGGCTCCCCGTACGGCGTGATCAACCGGGCCGGTGGGACGTACACCGAGCTGCCCAGTGCGGGCGACGAGGTGGAGTGCGGCGCCGTGCTCTATCGCGTGAACAACCACCCGGTGCTGCTTCTGTGCGGCCCGCTGCCCGCATACCGGTCGTTGTCGGCGGGCGAGAGCGGGCCCGACGTCGCCGAGCTCAACGCCAACCTGGTCCACCTCGGATACGCCACCCGAAAGCAGCTCGACCCGTCCTCGCGCGACTTCAGCTCCGCAACGGCGGCCGCGCTCGAGAAGCTGCAGGCGAGGTCCGGCGAAGATCGGACCGGGTCGCTCGCTCTCGGTCAGGCGGTGTTCCTGCCCGGTTCGGTGCGGATCGCCAGGGTGAACGCGGAGCTCGGCGGCTCCGCCCAGCCCGGCACGCAGGTCGCGCAGGCGACCTCCGACACGCTCGAGGTGGAGGTCAACCTCGACCCGACCCAGCAGCGCGAGGTGAAGAGGGGCGACCACGCGCGGATCACCCTCCCCGACAACACCTCGATCACCGGGAAGGTGGACCGGCTGGGGCGAGTCGCCCAGACGCAGAACAGTCAGGACCCGAACGCCGGCGCGACGATCCCCGCCTACATCAGCATCGACCACCCGCACCGAGCCCACGGGCTCGATCAGGCCCCGGTTCAGGTGGCGATCACGACGCAGGGAGTCGATAACGCGCTGAGCGTCCCCGTCACGGCGATCATCGGTCGCTCCGGCGGCGGCTTCGCGGTCGAGGTCGTCCGCACCAACGGCCGACGCGACTTGGTCCGCGTCAAGCTCGGACTGTTCGACAGCGCGGGCGGACGAGTCCAGGTCGTCGAAGGCGCCCTCCACGAGGGCGAGCACGTGGTAGTGCCGTCGTCATGAGCGCATCGGTACTGGAACTGGACGGAGTCACGAAGGTCTACGGCGAGGACCCACCCGTTCCCGCCCTTCGCGGGGTGTCGTTTGCAGTTCGACCCGGTGAGCTGGTCGCCATCGTCGGACCGTCGGGCTCGGGCAAGTCCACGCTCCTGCACGTCATCGGAACGCTCGAACGGCCGAGCAGCGGCGTCGTCCGGATCGGCGGCGTCGACGCTGCGCAGCTCGACGATCGCGAGCTATCGAAGCTGCGCGCCCGAAACATCGGCTTCGTGTTCCAGCAGTTCTTCCTCGCCGAGCACGCGACGGTGCGGGACAACGTCGCAGACGGGTTGCTGTACGCAGGCGTCCGCGCAGCCGATCGGTATCGGCGCGCGGAGGAGGCGATCGAGCAGGTCGGCCTCTCCGAACGCGCGCACTTCAAGCCCACCAAGCTCTCCGGCGGGGAGCGGCAGCGGGTTGCGATCGCCCGCGCTCTCGTCGGGCGCCCGGCGATCGTTCTCGCCGACGAGCCGACCGGGAACCTCGACAGCACCAACGGTGCGTCGATCATGGATCTGATCCGCGAGCTCAACAGGGCCGGCGCGACGATCGTCATGATCACCCACGACGCGGGCCTCGCCGATCAGCTGCCCCGCCAGATTCGCGTTCTCGACGGTGAGGTCATCTCCGATCGCACGAAGGGAGAGACGCCGTGAGCGCCGGCGACGAACGTCTCGAGCTGCGCGACTGGCTGCGGGTGGCCGGCGTCGGGCTGCGGTCGCGGCCGCTGCGCGCAGCTCTGTCCGCGCTCGGGATCGCGATCGGAACGGCAGCGATCGTCGGCGTCCTCGGGCTCTCGGCCTCCTCACAGGCCGGGCTGATCGCCGAGATCAACCGGCTCGGCACGAACCTCCTCACCGTCGAAGCCGGGCAAAGCCTCACGGGCGGCCCGGCACAACTGCCCCGGGAAGCGCCGGCACGCATCACGCTCCTGGACAACGTCCAACAGGTGGCACACACCGCCCTGATCAAGAACACCTACGTCTACCGCAGCCCGATCGTCCCGGTGACCGAGACCGGCGGCCTCCAGGTGCGGGCCACCAGCGAGAACCTCCTGGCCGTGCTCGGCACCGGCCTCGCACGCGGCGACTGGCTCAACCAGGGCACCGCCCGCCTGCCGGTCGCGGTGCTCGGCGCGGTCGCCGCGCAACAGCTCGGCATCGACCGGGTCTACCCCGGGCAGCGGGTCTGGCTCGGGGGCCAGTGGTTCGACCTCGCCGGCATCCTCAACCCATCTCCGCTGACGCCCGACATCGACGTCAGCGCCCTCATCGGATATCAAGCCGCCCGGACCTACCTCGGCTACCTCAGCATCGTCGGCGGCGAACAGAGGACCGGCCCACCGAGCAGCATCTACGTGCGCGCCGCCACGGGGCACGAGGCGGCGGTGCAGTCGCTGCTCGCAAGTACCGCGGACCCCGAAGCACCCTACGAAGCGGCCGTCAGCCAGCCTTCGGACGTCCTCACCGCACGCGCTGCCGCAGCAGGGGCGTTCAACAGCCTCTTCCTCGGGCTCGGAGTCGTGGCACTCATCGTCGGTGCCGTCGGCGTCGCCAACATCATGATCATCTCCGTCCTGGAGCGCCGATCCGAGATCGGGCTTCGTCGCGCCCTCGGTGCGACAAGGAGCCAGATCC
>Ga0207664_10002147_pt1 | contig 12970 bp, 14 predicted proteins | sample LARL83metaG_FD_184349 | JGI IMG/M metagenome (GOLD analysis project Ga0207664, IMG submission 184349) | Corn, switchgrass and miscanthus rhizosphere microbial communities from Kellogg Biological Station, Michigan, USA - LAR L8-3 metaG... | ecosystem: Host-associated > Plants > Roots >...
CAATCAGGTGTACGCGAAGATCTGCACGGTCACGCGGCCCGAACCGCCGACCGAAGCGACGACGTCGCACGAGCTCGCCCCTCGTGTCATCGGCAGAGCGAAGGTGCCGGCGTGCGAGTAGCTGATATGCCACGACGCAACGCGTCGGCCCTTGCTGCACGAGACAACCTGTTGGCCGGTGTAGACGTTGCCGAACAATCGAACCGCAAGAGCGCGCGGATGACTCACCGTCGCACGGATCGACTTGGCGGCAAAATCGCCGCTTGCCGAGCCGGACTTGACGATTCTCCAACCGCCCGTGTCAGCGCTCGCTGAACCGGCCGCGCACAGCGCGATGAAGCCCCCGAATAGAGCGACCTGCCGCCGCATTGTGCCTGCCTACATGCTTTATCTCAGATTTGGAACTCCTATGCTATTCGCGGGAGCTCGTGCGAGACTCGAAGAACTGTCCCTACCAGACGAGTGCCTCCCCGATGTCACCGATTTCATGGGCCAAGCTCGAGCTACGCGCGAACCGCGCGAGCTTCCTGCACTTCCCGTAGCGCGGTATCCACCAGCTTTTGGAGGTCACTGCGTTCGCCTACGATCCTCGCCCGTTCCCGTTCGTCGTCGGTCAGCTCGTTCATAATTCGTGCGAGAGAACGGGCGACGAGTTCGTTCGGTTCCATCCACGCATCGAAGTCCCATTCATCTCCGAGCTCATCCTCGGGCGTGCGCAATCGCGCCACAAGCACTGCGCCACGCTCGAAGCTTCCAAGCTCGACGAGGAGCACGATGAGGAGCTCCGCGCCGCATCTCAACGCGTCCGTTGATTTCAGCTCGCGGCCGATCCGGATACTTTCAATCATGTCCTCGAGTGCATCCTCGACACGGTCCTGCTCGACCCTGATCCAGGCGCGCAAGGTTCTGCATGCAATGATCGCGCCGAAGTCTCTGAACTCTGTCGCAAAGGAAAGAGCGTCGGTCGCAAGTGCGTCGGCGCGCTCGGAGTCGCCCTCGAGCCGCGCGATGTGCGCGAGGTGTGACTGTGGCGTGTCGGCCCGCACACCGGCCTCATGCGCAGCAGAGACCGCCTCCTCGAACAGGCGTTTCGCACCTGTGATGTCGCCCTCGACCGTCGCGATGAAGCCGAGGTTCGTCTGGCAACCGATCATCGCTTTACGGTCGTCGTTCTGTCGGGCCAGTTCGAACCGCCGGTTCGTCAGATCTCTGCCGGCACTGATGTCACCCTGGTGCAAAGCCAGGAGAGACGCGGTTCTCAGGAGCTCGAGCGCCGGTTGGGGCGCGAAGTTTGCGATTGCGCCGAGAGCCCGCTCGGTCCAATGTCGGGCCTCAGCGATGTGGCGGCGGCCGATCCAATATCGGTAGAGAGAGCTTGCGAGCCGCGCTCCGAGTTCGGCGTCAGCACCTGCAAGGCTCCACTCGAGCGCCGCGCGGACGTTGTCATGCTCCTGTTCAATCGCATCGAGCCACATACCCTGCTCAGGTCCTTCGAGCTCAGGCTCAGCCTGCTCGGCGAGCGCGCGGTAAAACGCTGCGTGTCGAGCTCTTAACGCGTCTGCTTCGTCGCTGACCTCTAAGCGCTCGCTCGCGTACTCCCTGACAGTCTGAAGCATGGTGAAGCGGGCAAACTCCCGGTTGATCAGACTCTTGTCGATGAGCGACTCGAGTTGGTCGACCGTTGCATCGCACACTTCGGCTGCTGCGGCCAAGGTCGCGCCGCCGGCGAAGACGGAGAAGCGCCGGAAAAGCCGCTCGCTGTCAGGATCGAGCAGTTCGTAACTCCACTCGATCGTCGTTCGCATTGTGCGCTGGTGCTCGGGCACATCGCGCGCTCGACCGCTGAGCAGCGGAAGGCGACGACCGAGGCGTTCCAGCAGCTCCGCTGGCTCGAGCACCTTGACGCGTGCGGCCGCCAGCTCGACGGCGAGCGGCAGGCAGTCGACGCGGCGGCAGATTCTGGCTACAGCGTCGCTGTGTGCAAAGCCGGGTCGGATCGCTTCGGCTCGCTGCTCAAATAGCGTCACGGCGTCAGGCTCGCTCAAGGCCGAGAGGGGAAACTCCCGCTCGCCGGCGATGTGAAGAGGCTCCCGGCTTGTCGCGAGTACAACGATCCGCCGGCAGCCGCCGAGCAGCCTGGCCACCTCAGGGGCGGCGGCAACAACTTGTTCGAAGTTATCCAGCACGAGCAGCAGCCGTCGATCGCCGATCTGTTCTGCAAGGTCTCGTTTCGCGCCGATCGCCTCGGCGATCGTCGTCGGCACAAGTTGCGGATCGCCGACAGCGACGAGGGGCACCCAGAAGACGCCGTCTTCGAACGTGCTCGACACCGCCTCTGCGGCCTCCAGCGCAAGCCTTGTCTTGCCGGTTCCCCCGGTGCCCGTCAGCGTCACGAGTCGTTGCTCGCCGTCCCGCAGCAAGCCGCTGAGCTCGGCGACCTCGCGGTCCCGGCCGACGATTACGCTCCTCGGCCGCGGGAGCCTCGCTCGACGCCGTCTTGGCTTTAAGGAGTCGTCGTGCTCGAGGATCGACCGCTCTAGGATTCGGAGCGCGTCGCTCGGTTCGAGGCCGAGTTCCTCGGCGAGCAGTCGCCGGAGGTCGCGGTACACCTCGAGTGCTTCCGTCTGCCTCCCGGCGCGGTAGAGGGCGAGCATGAGTTGGCCGCGCGGCCGTTCGCGCAGCGGCTCCCGCGAGACCAGCAGCTGCAGCTCGACGATCGCCTCGTCGTTCTGGTCGAGGGCGAGCATCGTCTCGATTTTCTCCTCGAGCGTCTGCAGACGCAGCTCTTCGAGCCGCTCGCTCTCGCGGCGCGCGAACGGCTCGTCGAGCAAGTCCGCAAGCGCGCGGCCACGCCAGAGGCCGAGAGCTTGCTCGAGCGACGCAAGCGCCTCCTCATCGCGGGGGCCCGCACGCGCCTCTGCCAGCAGCCGCTCAAAGCACGCAGCGTCGACCTGGTCTGCGCCGACTTCCAGCGCATAGCCGCGTGAATGGGTGACAAGAAGACTGTCTGCGTCGAACTCGGCCAGCTGCTTTCGCAACCGCGAGACGAAGACGGCGAGGCTCTCGCCGGCTGTAGCCGGCGGATGATCGCCCCAGAGTGCGTCGATCAGCTCCTCGCGCGGAACGGTCTTGCCCGCGTGAAGCAAGAGGACGGCGAGGAGCGTCCGCTGTTTCCCGCTGCCAAGCGGAAGCCGACCCGCTTCGAACTCCACCTCTAGCGGCCCGAGCAGCCGGAAGCTGACCATGGCCGACCGAACCTAGCACCGTTTTTCTGGAACTCCCATGCCATTCGCGGTGTAGTTGCAGCGTGGAGGGCCGTCCACACGACGAGCGGGAGCTCGTGCTGCGAGCGCAGCGCGGCGATCCGCGCGCATACGAGGAGCTCGTTCGTCCCCACGAGGAGATCGCTTTCAGAGTGGCGTACGTGATCACCCGCAACGCTGCAGACGCCGAGGACGCCGTTCAGGACGCGCTCGTCAAGGCGTGGCGCGCGCTTGGCCGCTTCCGGGCGGGCGAGCCGCTGCGGCCCTGGCTCCTCCGCATTGCCGCCAACGAGGCGCGGAACCGCCGCCGCTCGGCGGGCCGCCGCGAACGGCTCGCGCTGCGGGCGGCTTTGACTTCGGGGGAGGCGGCCCCCTCCCCCGAGGACACCGTGCTCGACGCGGCGCAGCGGGCCGAGCTGCTCGCCGCGCTCGACGAGCTCTCCGACGACGCGCGCGAGGTGCTGGCGTGCCGTTATCTGCTCGACCTCTCCGAGGAGGAGACTGCCGCCGCGCTCGACATCGCTCGCGGCACCGTCAAGTCGCGCTCGGCGCGCGCGCTCGACCGGCTGAAGGAGGCGTATGGAACTCGAGCGTGAGCTCGGCGCACTTGCCGTCGAGTGGCCTGCGACGCCGCACTTCCGGCTCGAGCTCGCGCGGCGGCGGCGCCGGTGGCCGCTCGTTGCCGCGATCGCGCTTGCGGCGATCGCCGCCGTGTTCGCTGTACCGCAGTCGCGCGGCGCGATCCTGCGCTTCTTCGACATCGGCGCCGACCGGATCCAGCTGGTCGACACGCTGCCGCCCGCACAGGAGCGCGCGCTCGATGCCGGGCTCGGTGTACACACGTCGGTCGCCCTCGCGCGCGTGTTCGTGCCCCAGCTGCTGTTCCCGCCCCTCGACCCGCGACCATCGCTGCGCAGGAGCGGCGACGTCGTCTCGTTCGTCTTCTCCTACAACGGCAAGCCCGTGCTCCTCAGCGAGCTGCGCGGTCAGGACTACTTCCTCAAGAAGCTGGTCGGTAACGAGACGAACATCACTCGGCTCAGGGTTCGGAACGAGGGATATGGCCTCTGGCTGACCGGCAAGCCGCACATCTTCTTCTTCCCGCACGAGCCCGCCCGCCTGGCGGGAAACACGCTCGTTTGGCAGGAATCCGGCACGACCTACCGCCTCGAGGGCCCCGGTCTATCCAAACGGGGGGCGCTCGATTTGGCGAAGTCGTTGGTTAATACCCCGTAAAGGGGTGAACCGAGCTTTCGGATTTCCCGAAGTAGAGGTAGGAACTACCCTGGAGCGATGAAGATGTCTGCGGTCGAAGAAATCATCGAGACGGAGCTGGAGCGCGTGGAGCGGTGGCGCGCCGAAGAGCTCATGCGGGCGGGTTACGACCCGGTCGCCGCTCTCGACCTGGCGGCGCGGATGGATATCGACCTGCATACGGCGACCGACCTGCTCGAGCGCGGCTGCCCCGCCGACCTCGCTGCACAGATCCTGCTCTAGCACCTTGCGGTAATCGGCAGAATGGCGCCGGTGAGCGTCGTCCTGGGGTCGATTCCTTCGCCGCCGACCGGCGTCTACCACGTCGGCCCGCTGACGATCCACATGTACGGCGTCATGCTGCTGCTCGCGATCGCGGCCTGCGTCTGGCTGACCGGCCGCCGCTGGGTGAAGATGGGCGGCGACTGGGATCTCGTCTACCGCGTCGCGATCTGGGGCGTGATCGCCGGCATCATCGGCGCCCGCCTCTACCACGACATCACGAGCTGGCACCAGGACTCCGCGATCCACGCGCACTGGTACGGGCCGTTCGCCGTCTGGTCGGGCGGGCTCGGGATCTGGGGCGCGATCCCGTTCGGCGTGCTGATGGGCGCCTGGATCGTGCGCCGGTCGGGCGCGAGCATCCGGCTGATGATGGACGCGGTCGCGCCGGGCCTCCTGCTCGCCCAGGGAATCGGGCGCTGGGGCAACTGGTGGAACCAGGAGCTCTACGGCAAGCACACGACGCTCCCGTGGGCACTCGAGATCCACGGCAAGCTGAAGGCGGATCTCTACCACCCGACCTTCCTCTACGAGTTCCTCTGGGACATCTTCGGCGTGCTCCTTCTGTTGTGGATCGACCGCCGCTTCAAGATCAAGCGGCCGGGGCTGTTCGCGCTCTACGTCGCGATCTACTGCGCGTTTCGCACGTACGAGGAGACGCTGCGGATCGACCCGTCGAACCACTTCCTCGGCCAGCGGCTCAACTTCTGGGTCTCGATCGTCTGCTTCGTCGTGAGCGTCGCGTTCTTCATCTGGTGGCAGTTCATTCGCACGGCGAAGCCCGACAAGCCGAAGGCGAGAGCCCGTCCCCTGCCGCAGGGGCCGCGCATGACCGTCCCGCGTGGGCGCGTCCGGTAACCCGGGTAGGTTGAGCGGATGATCGTCCGCGAGCTGGAGCTCGACCTCGACGCCTTCGAAGGCCCGTTCGACCTCCTGCTCACCCTCGTCCTCAAGGACGAGCTCGACCTGCGCGAGATCGACGTGGCCGGGATCGTCCTGGCATTTCTGGAGCGGCTCGTCGAGCGCGAGGAGCTCGATCTCGAGGCGTGCGGCGAGTTTCTCGTGCTCATCTCGGCGCTCCTGGAGCTGAAGGCGCGCGGGTTGTTCCCCGAGGAGGCGGCGGAGCTCGCCGAGCTCGAGCCCGAGGCCGCCGCCGAGGAGCTCGCGCGGCGGCTCGCCGAGTACCGGCGGATGAAGGACGCGGCCGGCTGGCTCCGCGACCGGCTCGAGAGCGAGGGCGACCGCTTCTTCCGGCTCGGGCCTGCGCCGCTCGCGCCGAAGGTGGAGACGCCCCTCGCGCCGCAGGAGCCCGAGCGGCTGGCGCAGGTGATCCGCATGCTCGCGGTCGAGCCGCCACAGGTTTCCTTGGCGCATATGGCATTGCGCTTCCCGCCGGTGACGCAGTTCGTCGAGCGGTTCCGCGCCGTGCTGCGGCGGCGGTCGCGCTTCGACTTCGACCAGGAAGTCGGCTCGCTCTCGCGGATCGAGCAGGCCGTGGCATTTCTGGCGCTGTTGGATCTTCGCCGTTCCGGGGAGATCACCATCGATCAGGCGGCGCCGTTCGCGCCGATCAGGATTTCTCAATGCGACGTCGAAAGAGAGGCTTCATGGACAGTCCGCTCCGCCTGATCGCCCAGAATCCGCTCGATCAGCTCGCCCGAACGCTCGAGGCGCTGCTCGTCGTGGCCTCGTCGCCTCTGTCCGTCGAGGAGCTTGCCGAGGCGGCCGACGATCACGTGGAGCGGGTCGAGGCGGCCCTCGGGCTCGTGCGCGAGCGGTACACCGAGGGACGGAGCGGGATCGTGCTGGAGAACGTCGCCGGCGGCTGGGCTTTCCGCTCGGCGCGCGAGGCGGCGGAGGCGTGTGCGCGGCTCTTCGAGAAGCCCGCGCAGCGAAATCTGTCGCAGGCGTCGTTGGAGACGCTCGCGATCGTCGCGTATCTGGGGCCGTGCTCGCGGCCGGACATCGCGCGGATCCGCGGGGTTGCCGCCGATTCTGCGGTGGCGAATCTCGTCGAGCGAGGGCTGATCACGGAGTCCGGGCGGGATGCGCCGGCGGCGGGCGGCGCGATCAAGTACCGCACGACACCGATGTTCGAACGGATCTTCGGCCTCGAGAGCCTGTCGCAGCTGCCGCGGCTGGACGACGTCGGCGCCGACGCGGACGCGATCCGCGAGCGCCTGCACGAAGTCGCCGAGAAGCGGACGGCGTAAGTCTGCAACCAGGTTGCTGCGCAACCTGGTTGCGGCCCTTTTAGCCGGCGTCTCTCGCGAGAAAGGACTGGATCCTCCGTCCTGACAGCACGAAGAGCAGCGTGAACCCGAGCGCGACGCCGTAGAAGTCGGCTGCGAAATGGCCGACGATCGCGGCGCGGATCAACACGGCTGCGCTGATCCCGACGAGCCATGTCGCGAGCAACCGCGCCCGGCTCGGTCGACGGTAGAGCTTCAGCGCCACGGCCACCGCGAACCAGCAGCCGAGAAAGAGCGCGAGGTCGCGGAAGAGGGCGCCGACCGAAGCCCCGTGCGTCAAGACGCCGACGACCGTGAATGCGACGAGCGCCACGCCGTCGGCGATTGCAGTTCGTCGCGCCACGCCGTCAGGCTAATCCGGACTATGCGATCGTCGTCCGTCTCTCGAATTCTGCAACCAGGTTGCTGCGCAACCTGGTTGCAGCCTTCCTTACAACCGCCGGATGATCTCTTCCGCCTCGTCGCGCGTGAACGCGCGCAGCGTCTCCGTCTCCTCGGCGCCGTGGCGGCCCAGCTTCGTGATGATCTCGAGCGCCGTCTCGTCGTCGGGCGCCTCGAAGACCTCGACGACGTCGTACTGGCCGAGCGTCACCCACACGCCGACGAGCTTGCCGCCCGCTTCCTCGATCGTCCGCTCGCCCTCTTCGACCCGGGCGCGCCACGCGGGAAGACCCATCCGGCCCTGCGACGTCCAGCGCATGAGCGAGACGTAGTGCGGCATCGCGCCTATCTTCTCATCCGATGCGCCTCAACGCTTATCTCGCCCGGGCCGGCGTCGCCTCGCGGCGCAAGGCGGACGAGCTGATCAAGGCGGGCCGTGTCCGCGTGAACGGCGAGCCGGGACAGCTCAACACCTTCGTGCAGACGACGGACACCGTCGAAGTCGACGGCGCGCCCGTCGCGAAGCAGCGCCTCGCGCACCTGCTCCTGCACAAGCCCGCCGGCGTCGTCACGACCGCGAGCGATCCGCAGGGACGCAGAACCGTCGTCGAGCTCGTCCCGGGCGAGCCGCGCGTCGTCCCCGTCGGGCGGCTCGACGCCGATACGACGGGCGCGCTCCTCCTCACGAACGATGGACCCCTTTCACACCGCCTCGCGCATCCGCGCTACGGCGTCGAGAAGACGTACGTCGCCGAGGTCGAAGGAGCACCGACCAAAGCGACGATCGCCAAGCTCGAAGAAGGCGTCGACCTCGACGACGGCCCGACCGCGCCGGCCAAAGCACGACTCATCGCGAAGAACCGAATCGAGCTGACGATCCACGAAGGCCGGAACCGCCAGGTCCGCCGGATGCTCGAAGCCGTCGGCCATCCGGTGCTGCACCTCCACCGCAGCACCTACGCAGGTCTGACGCTCGAAGGGCTCGAGCCCGGCCAGTGGCGCGAGCTCGAGCCCTCCGAAGTACGTTCGTTACGACGCGGCTAGAGCGGCTGCATCAGCAAGCAGGCTCTGCCCGTCATGGATCAGCTGTTCGCGGTGCCCGACCGTGACACCGTTGAGGACGTCCCTCATTTGCGCGACCAGTGCGTCGCGCTGCGACGTGAGCGACTGGATCGACTGTTCCGTCGAGAGGTACGTCGCGTCGTTCGACTCGATGCCATTCGTCGAGGCGACGATCAGCGAGTGCGCGAAGTCGCCGTACGGCGCGTCCAGCTGCTTGTAGACATTGCCGAGCTCGGCGAACGACTGGCCGTTGTCGCCCTTCGCGACCGACGGCGAAAGCACCTGCGTGATCACGCGGCCGTCCGGGGTGTAGTCCGGCGTCAGTCCGACGAGCGACAGCATCGTCGGGACGATGTCGGTGTGATCGGTCCAGGTCGAGCCGTCGATCCCGTTGGAATCGACGCCCGGCCCGACCATCCCGAGCCACGTCTGGCCGATGTCGTTCGAGTAGTCGCCGTGGATCCACGCGAACCCGTCGTTCAGGCAACCCTGCCCCTTCGGACATGGGCTGAACGTCTCGAAGAAGTAATCCGGCTTCGAGAACATCGTGAACGACATCGTCCGCTTCGGATCCGCATTGATCATGTGCAGCGCCCTCAGCGTCGGAGCGTCCACTAGGTAGTTCGCCACCGGTGTCAGCTTCGTGGCGTCGATGTACGGGTCGAATGCCTTCAACCCTGCGGCCTTCTGTTCAAACGCGCGCAGCGTCGGGTTGACGACGACGTTCCCATTCGAGTCGACCGCCTGCGGCTGGCCGTTGATGTAGAAGCTCGGCGCCGAGTCGAACGAAATGTCGTACCCGGTGCCGGCAACGGTCGAGCCGAGCAGCCACTTCATGTTGTAGCCGACCTCGCCGACGAGCGGACCGTTCTGGGCGGCGGGCGGCCACGTGGTCGGACCGCTCCAAGTCGACGGCGGTGTGGCGGTCGTCGCGCCGTTCGTGACGTCGAAGATCCCGTGCTGCGGATTCCCGGCCGCCGTGTTGTAGACGCACGGCACGGTGACCCCGTCGCAGTTCTGGGCCTGCTGGCCCGCGAAGTGGTCGTTCTCGTCGGCCGTGAAGACGAACAGCGTGTTGCTCTTGTTGATGCCGTCCGCCGCGAGCCGATCGAAGAACTTCCCGAACGCGTCGTCATAGCTCTTCAGTGCCGCGACATACCCCGCCTCGCCAGGACCGTAAGCTCCGCCGCCGGCGTGGTTGTCGTGGACGTCCGAGATATACGCGAACGTGACCGGGACGCCGGACTCCTGCATCTGCGCGACATAGCCGAGCGTGTTCGCGGCCGACATGCCGTCGAAGCCGGGAAAGCCCGGGTTGCCCGTCGGGTCCGTGACCGGGCTGCCGTTGATGTCGTTCACCGAGGCGGAGCCGCCGTTGATGGCGGGATCGACGTACTTCGCGCCGAACAGGGCCTGATAGCCCGCATAGCCGGTAGGCTCGTCCGGCAGGAGGTCGGGCCGCGCGCCGGTCGCGCCGTTGCAGATGCCGCCGCCCGCTCCGCAGTGGATCGCGATGCCGACGAAGTCGGCCTGCGTCTGCGCGCGCTGCTTGGCAGAAGGCGACGCGGCGTTCGTGACGGCCTCGTTGAACTCGGGCGAGCCGGGGCCGAAGACGGTGTAGATATCCCCGCCGGACGGGCTCGTGCTCGTGTTCTCCAGCACGGTGTTCGCAACCGAGACGTTCCCCACGTCACAGCCTGCGCGGGTGTACGCGACCCACGGGGCAGGCGTCGTCTTCGGTGTGCCGGAATCGCCGTTCACCATGTTCGGCGTCGTGTCGTTAGGAGCCGCCACGGGATCGTTCCAGTACTTGAACGCCGACGAGAACGTGGGCGTTCCGTCCGGGCGGTAGTAGTCGTACGAGTTCGAGACGGTGATCCCTTGCCGGTCCGGATAGAGGCCGGTAAGCGAGCTGAGAATGCCGCCCGCCGTGTGCGAGATGAGGATCGTGTACTGCTTGTTGAGCACGGTCCCGTTGTCCTTGAGGAAGTTCAGCAGGTGCGGCATCTGCTCGAGATCTGACGGGACATTCGGGTTATCCCGCAGCAGGTGCGTGTTGTCGAACTGGAAGTACATGACGTGCTTGATGTTGCCGCTTGCCGAGTTCAGGTGACAGCCCGACGCTGCCGCGGGCGCAGGCTTCGCGTCGGTCTTCGCGCCTGCGCCTTGCACGACGAGGAATGCTGCGAGCGCGGCGACCGTAGTCGCAGCGAAGATTGCTCGCTTACCCAAGTTGCCCTCCCCTGTTGAAGTACCCACTGACCTGTACCGCTGTAGAGCCTCGCCTCCGGCCGGCGTACGGTGGGCCGCGAGGCGGTGACTGCGAGGTTACGAAATGGAGACGGTGCGTGTCGAGGTCTACAACCCGCGCGGGCGTGCCGCGCCGAAGAACCGGCCGGCGTCGGAACGGGCGAAGCCCATGTGGTCGTAGATCTTCTCGAGCGTCGGCTCGCTCGTGCGGCGCGCCTTCTCGGCGCCGACGGCGAGCAGCCGCTGCAGCTCGCGCTCGTCGGTGCGAAGCGCCTCGAACCTTTCGCGGATCGGCGTCAGGAGCTCGACCACCGAGTCGCCGACCGCCTCCTTCAGGTCGCCGTACCCCGAGCCGTTGAAGCGCTGCTCGAGCGCGTCGATCGGATCGCCCGTCGCAACGCTCATGATCTCGAGCAGGTTCGAGACGCCGGGCTTCGCCGCGGGGTCGTAGCGGATCTCGCGCTCCGAGTCCGTGACCGCCGTCTTGAACTTCTTGCGGATCGCGTCCGGCGAGTCGGCGAGGTAGACCGCGCCCTGCTCGCTCGAGAGCGAGGTCGACATCTTGTCGGTCGGGATCTGGAGATCCATGATGCGGCCGCCGATCTTCGGGATGATCGCCTCCGGCAGGCGGAACGTCTCGCCGTAGCGGTGGTTGAAGCGCTGCGCGACGTCGCGCGTCAGCTCCAGGTGCTGGCGCTGGTCGTCGCCGACCGGGACGAAGTCGGTCTGGTAGAGCAGGATGTCGCCCGCCATCAGCACCGGGTAGGTGAAGAGCGCCGCCGAGACGAACTCGTGCGCCGCAGCCTTGTCCTTGAACTGCGTCATCCGGCCGAGCTGGCCGTAGCTCGCGACCGCCGACAGGAGCCACGCGGCTTCGGCGTGCGCGGTCACGTGGCTCTGGCAGAAGACGGTCGAGCGGTCCGCGTCGAGGCCGGTCGCGAAGAGCAGCGCCGCCAGGTCGAGCGTCGAGCTCCGCAGCTCGGCCGGCTCGTATTCGACGCTGATCGAGTGCAGGTCGACGATGCAGAAGAAGCCGTCGCCCGTCTCCTGGGTCTCCGCGTACTGGCGGAAGCCGCCGCTCCAGTTGCCGAGCGTCTTCCGGCCGGTCGGCTGGATCCCGGAGAAGACCCTCGGCTTCTGATCGGTCGCGGCCATGGGTCGTTGATTCTGCCTAAGCTGGAGGCATGGCAGTGACAGGCGCACCCGAGCTCCTGATCGTGATGGGCGCGACCGCGACCGCCGAGCAGGTGGACGAGGTCGTCGCCCGCCTCGAGGAGGCAGGCTGTGCCGCGCTCGTGACGCCCGGCCGCGAGGCGACCGTGATCGGCGCGATCGGCGAGCGCGAGCTGCTCGCCGCGCTCCCGCTCGAGGGCTACGCCGGAGTCGAGCAGGTCCTGCCGATCCTGAAGCCGTACAAGCTCGTGAGCCGCGAGCTCTCGCCCGACCCGACCGTGATCGAGGCGCGCGGCCGCAGGATCGGCGACGGCTACTTCGGCTTCATCGCCGGCCCCTGCACGGTGGAGACGCGCGAGCAGACGCTCGAGACGGCGCGCGCAGTCGCGGCGGAGGGCGTGACGATGCTCCGTGGCGGCGCCTTCAAGCCGCGCACGTCCCCCTACGCCTTCCAGGGGCTCGGCGAGGTGGCGCTCGAGATCCTCGTCGAGGCGCGCGAGGAGACCGGCCTGCCGCTCGTGACCGAGCTGATGGACCCGCGGCACGTCGAGGCCGTCGTCGAGGTCGCCGACGTGATCCAGATCGGCGCCCGCAACATGTCGAACTTCTCGCTGCTCTCCGAGGTCGGGCGGGCGCCGAAGCCGGTGCTCTTGAAGCGCGGCCTCTCGTCGACCGTCGAGGACCTGCTGATGGCGGCGGAGTACATCGTCAAGGAGGGGAACTCCGAGGTGATCCTCTGCGAGCGCGGGATCAAGACCTTCGAGACCTCGACGCGATTCACGCTCGACATCGGCGCGATCCCCGTCCTGAAGATGGAGACGCACCTGCCGGTGATCGTCGACCCGTCGCATCCGGCCGGGCGGCGCGAGCTCGTGCTGCCGCTCGCTCGCGCCGCAGTTGCCGCCGGCGCCGACGGGATCATCGTCGAGGTGCACCCGCGACCCGAGGAAGCGCTCTGTGACGCGGCGCAGCAGATCCCGACCAACGACTTCCCCGAGTTCGCCGCGGAGATCCGCGCACTCGCGTCCCTGATGGGCCGCACCATCGGGTGAA
>Ga0207664_10002148_pt1 | contig 12969 bp, 9 predicted proteins | sample LARL83metaG_FD_184349 | JGI IMG/M metagenome (GOLD analysis project Ga0207664, IMG submission 184349) | Corn, switchgrass and miscanthus rhizosphere microbial communities from Kellogg Biological Station, Michigan, USA - LAR L8-3 metaG... | ecosystem: Host-associated > Plants > Roots >...
CCGGCTGTCCGCGTTCAACCGACGCCGGGAGACCGGCATCATGCGGCTGGTCGGCGCGTCCAACTTCTACATCCAGCTGCCGTTCCTGCTCGAGGGCGTGATCGCGGGCCTGCTTGGCTGGGTGCTCGCCGCCGCGCTGCTCATCGGGGTGAAGTCGCTGCTGCTTAACAACCTGCAGCAGTACTTCAACTACAACGTGGGCCTGTCAACGGCCGACCTGGTCGAGGTCATCGTGCTGGCGATGATCGTCGGCGTGGCACTCTGTGGCGTTACGTCGTTTTTGACGCTCCGCCGCTACCTGCGGGTTTAGCCGGCCGCTGCCGGGCGAGAGTTCATGCGTACCGCCACGGCGGACGCCGGCTCGCGTCCCGCCGCATGAGTGGCCACATGAAGGGCGCGACGGGAGAAACGTGGCACGCGAGCAGGGCAACAAGGTCATCGCCTCGAACCGGCGGGCGCGGCATGACTACGTGATCGAGGACACGCTCGAGGCGGGCATCGCGCTGACCGGCACCGAGGTGAAATCGCTGCGCGCCGGGCGCGCCTCGCTGGCGGATGGGTTCGCGCTGGTCTCTGACGGGGAAGTCTGGCTACATAACGTCCATATTCCGGAGTACACCCAGGGAACGTGGACGAACCACTTGCCCAGGAGGACCAGGAAGCTGCTGCTGCACCGGGGGGAGATCGAGCGGTTGGTCCGCAAGGCGTCGGAACAGGGCCTGACGCTCGTCCCGCTGTCGCTTTACTTCAAAGACGGCAAAGTCAAGGTGGAGCTGGCACTTGCCCGCGGTAAACGGACATACGATAAGAGACAAGACCTGGCCAAGCGGGACGCGGCCAGGGAGGTTGAGCGTGCCTTGCGGCGACGACGGTGACTCCGGAGGCGGACGGTGACTGCGCGCTCTCGTGAACGGGGCAGCCACGCGGGCCGCCCTCGCGGTAACGGGCTGCCCTTCACCGTCCCCGGGCTGCAGAGCCTCGGGTCACTCGTCTCGGTCAGGCACGGCGGACGGTCCACCGAGGTGCCGCCGGACGTTACGCTCACGCCGGCCGGCCCCGTGGGCCCGGCCGGGCCAGGGATCGCAGTCGACGGCTTGGCTGGCCCGGTCGCATGGCCTGACGGGCCAGGTACAGCAGTCAACGGCACTGCGCCGCGCCCTGCGGGCACGCTGACGCCAGACGGCACCCGGCAGGCGGCTCCGCGCCCGCCAGCCGGTCCTCCCGCCGGTGCCGCGCCCCGGGCCCGCGGCAGCCGGCACCGCAAGCCGCCGGAGCGGCGCACCCTGCTGCCGAAGAAGCTGCGGATGGTCGCGATCCTTGTGGCCGCCGTCGTCGTGCTCGGCGTGGGCTTCACTACCGGCTTCGGCGGTCAGGACTCACCGGAGCCGACCGTCCAGGCCTTCCTGTACGACTGGGAGCTCGGCAAGTACGCGCAGGCGGCCGCGCTCACCAACGGTACCGCCGGTGAGGTAACCACCCAGCTCACGGCGGCCTACACCGACCTCGACGCGACCAACCAGTTCTTCGCCATGGACCACGTCGCGCAGCACGGCAATACCGCGGTCGCCACCTTCCGGGCCACGGTGGACCTGGCGGAGGCGGGGCCGCAGTGGTCCTATATCGGGACGTTCGGGCTGACCCTGGAAAACGGCACCTGGGTGATCGACTGGTCGCCGTCCGTCATCAACCCGTCGCTGGCCGCCGGAGACCGGCTGGCGGTCGAGACGTCGTTCGCGCCGCGCGCCGCGGTCGCGGACGTGAACGGCCAGCCGCTCGTCGCGGCGACGGCGGACTACCGGATCGGCGTCTACCCAGGCAAGCTCAAGCACCCGGCGGCGACGGCGGCCGGGTTCTTTGCGGTCACCGGGATAAACGAGCAGCAGGTGCTCGGCAAGATCCAGGCCGCGCCGCCGAGCGACTTCCTCTCGCTGCTCACGCTTGACCCGGCCGGATACAGCTCGCTATGGCCCAAGCTGTCCACGGTTCCCGGCCTCACCGCGCAACGCAGGACGGAGCGGCTGTTCAACGCGGCCGCGCAGGAAGTGGTCGGCGAGGTCGGCACGGAGAACTCCTCGGTGCTGCGCGACGAGGGCGCCGCGTACGTGCCCGGAATGACCGTAGGGCTGACCGGGCTCGAGAAGACCTACCAGGACGAGCTGATCGGCACGCCGTCGACCTCGATCGTCGTCGTGAACGCGGCCGGCCACAGCATCAGGACCCTGTGGAACTCGGCGGGCGGCCACGCCGGCACGCCGGTGCGGACCACGCTGGACGGCCAGCAGCAGACCGCCGCGGTGAGCGCGCTCGCGGCCCAGCCGAACTCCGCGGAGATCGTGGCCGTCGACACGCAGACCGGGGCGATCCGCGTCCTGGCATCGCGTAACGCACGGGGAACCCAGCCGCTGCCGAAGGGCGGGACGCTCAGCGCCAGGGTCGAGCCTGGCATGGCGTTCAGCATCGTCTCCGCCGCGGCGCTGCTGTCCACCGGCATCGACCCGAGCCACCCGCTGCCGTGTGAACCGGTCGCCGACGTCGGCGGGGAGACGTTCACCTACCAGCCCGCCCCGTCGGGCACCGCGACGCTCGCCACCGACTTCGCCGAGGGCTGCGGCACCGCGTTCGCGAACATGTCCCGCACCCTGACGGCGCAGCAGCTCACCAGCATGGAACGGGGCTTCGGCATCGGCGCCGCCTGGAAGCTGCCGTTGCCCGAATCCACGTTCTCCGGAGCCGCGCCGGCCGTGTCCGGCGAGGCGCAGGTGGCCGCGCAGGCGACCGGGACCGGCGGCGTGCTGATGAGCCCGCTCGGCATGGCAACCGTCGCCGCCGAGGTCGCCGCGGGCACCGGGCACTCGCCCGTGCTCATTCCCACCGACACGGCCGCCACCTGGCAAGCGCCGCTGACCGCCACGCAACTCAGCCAGCTGCGCCAGCTGATGCGCCTCGCCGTCACGTCCGGCTCCGCGCACGCCGCCGATATACCTGGCGCGCCGGTGTTCGGCCAGGCCGGCGTGGTCCAGTCCGGGCAGCACTCCTACGTCAGCTGGTTCGTCGGCTACCGGGGCGGCCTCGCGGTCGCGGTGCTGGAGACCGGCACCACCGCCAGTCAGGCCGCCGCCGCCCTGGCCGGGAAGTTCTTCGGCAAGGCCGGCTGATCCGCCGCCGCGCGGCGGCGGACCAGGGCCAGTTTTCGCCCCCGGTTGACGAAGCACCGCCGACGTGTGGCACACTAGCTCTCGTGACGTCCGGCCTGATTATTATCGGCAGGCGCGTCGGCAGCGACCCTTGCTCATCGGCCTCCGGCCGATTTCGCTAGGGCTCGTAGTACTTGCCCGGGGGGACGACCCCCCGGACCCCCCGGTGCCGGGCTTCGCCCGGCGGTGTGGGGCTCGGGATCGGGCGGGTACTGGCCGACGCGCAGACCTCTCGTGTTTTCACGAGGGGTCTTTTTGTTTGCGGTGAAACGCGCCGGCCCGCCACCAAAACGACACGGAAGAAACGGAAAGCGACAATGCTCGACGACCAGTTCCACGTCTACGACACCACCCTGCGCGACGGGGCACAGCAGGAGGGCCTGAACCTCACGGTTGCCGACAAGCTGGTGATCGCGAGGCACCTGGACCGGCTCGGCGTCGGGTTCATCGAGGGCGGCTGGCCGGGAGCCATTCCCAAGGACACCGAGTTCTTCCGCCGCGCCCGGACCGAGCTCAGCCTTGAGCACGCGACGCTCGCGGCGTTCGGCGCGACGCGCAAGGCGGGCGTGGCCGCGGCGGACGACCCGCAGGTCGCCGCGCTCCGCGAGTCGCGCGCCCCGGTGGTCACCCTGGTCGCCAAGAGCCACGACCGGCACGTGGAACTCGCGCTGCGGACCACCCTCGACGAGAACCTGGCGATGATCGCCGACACCGTGCGGCACCTGCGGTCGGAAGGCCAGCGGGTCTTCCTCGACGCCGAGCACTTCTTCGACGGCTACCGGTCCAACCCCGGGTACGCGCTCGAGTGCGTCCGCGCCGCGGTGGACGCGGGCGCGGACGTGGTCGCGCTGTGCGACACCAACGGCGGCATGATGCCCACCGAGCTCGCCGACATCGTGCAGCACGTCGCGCAGGCTACGCAGGCGCGCCTTGGCATCCACTGCCACGACGACACCGGCTGTGGCGTCGCCAACACCCTGGTCGCCGTCGAGGCGGGCGTCACCCACGTGCAGGGCACCGCGAACGGCTACGGCGAGCGAGCCGGCAACGCCAACCTGTTCAGCGTCGTCGCCGGGCTGCAGCTCAAGCGAGGCAAGCGGGTGCTCGACGGCGAGGGCATCACGGAGATGACGCGGATCGCGCACGCGATCAGCGAGGTCACCAACGTCACGCCGGACACCCACCAGCCGTACGTCGGCCTGTCCGCCTTCGCGCACAAGGCCGGGCTGCACGCCTCGGCGATCAGGGTCGACCCCATGCTCTACCAGCACATCGACCCGGCCGCGGTCGGCAACGACATGCGCATGCTCGTCTCCGACATGGCGGGGCGGGCATCGGTGGAGCTCAAGGGCCGCGAGCTCGGCTTCGACCTGTCCGGCGACAAGGAGGTCATCGGCCGGGTGACCGACCGGGTCAAGGACCTTGAGGCGAAGGGCTACTCCTTCGAGGCCGCCGACGCGAGCTTCGAGCTGCTGCTGCGCGACGAACTGGCCGGCGAGCGCAAGCGGCACTTCACCGTCGAGTCGTGGCGGGTGATCGTCGAGCGCCGCGCGGACGGCACGGTCACCAGCGAGGCCACGGTCCGCCTCGAGGCCAAGGGCGAGCGCGTCGTCGCGGTCGGCGAGGGCAACGGCCCGGTCAACGCGCTCGACCGCGCGCTGCGCGCCGCACTTGAGCAGACCTTCCCCGAGCTGGCCTCCCTGGAGCTGACCGACTACAAGGTCCGCATCCTCGAAGGCTCGGCCGGCACCGGCGCGATCACCCGGGTGCTCATCGAGTCGAGCAACGGCGAGGGCGACACCTGGTCGACCGTTGGCGTGGACGAGAACGTGATCTCCGCCTCCTGGCACGCCCTGGAGGAAGCGGTCAGCTACGGCCTGCTCCGCGCCGGCCGCGTCCCCGAATAATCGAACTCCCTTCCTTGCCCCGTCACCACAGTGAGTAGTGGGGCACGGCAAGCTGCCAAAGGAAGGGAGTCGGCCTGAGGCGCGCCCCGGAGCAGCACCCACCAGCCGCTCGCTCCGGTCCGCCCCGTCCCGGCTAGCTCACGAGGCAACGTCCCGGACGGAAGCATTCGTTGGTTCTGCAACAGACTCATGAGGCGAGTTGCAACCGATAACGATCGCGCATCTCAGTAAAACCACCACCAGATCCAATATCCAGAACGGGTGCGTGTTTCACCCGATCGTGAACACGACGCGGGGGAGCGGCGGGATCGCCGCTTCCCCGCATCGGTTCCTGGCCGTTGGTCGTGCGCGGCGCGCTCATCGATGCCGCCGCGCTCCCCTGGCTCCTCCCGAGAACGCCCGTTCGGTGAAACGCACGGCCCCGATCGCGCACCTGAGCCCGGCCGGCATACCTTATGCACATGGACGACAAGGACATCATGGCCCGGATCACTGACCTGATCGACACCGAGCACGAGCTCAGGGGCCAGCTCGCGCGAGGCGAGCTCAGCACGGAACAGGAGCGGGACCGCCTTCGTTCTGCTGAGGAGGCGCTTGACCAGTGCTGGGACCTGCTCCGTCAGCGCCGGGCGCGGCGGCAGTACGGGGAGAACCCGAACGCCGCCCAGGTCCGGCCGGTGAATGAGGTGGAGGGGTACCAGCAGTAGCGGGCTCCGGCGGCGCGCGTGGCGCTCCCCGCGAGCGCCCGGGGCAAGTAGGCTCGAAAGCGACAAGCGAAGCGAAGGAGCATCGTGCGTATCGCGAGGTTCGCCGTAGACGACGGTGTCGCCTACGGTGTCGTTGAAGGTGAGTCCGGACAGCCGCAGACGATCTCGGAATTGCACGGCCATCCATTCGGAGTCGACCCCGCGGGCGTGCGGGTCACCGGCAACCGCTACCCCCTGGCCGAGGTGCGGCTGCTCGCCCCGGTGCTGCCGTCGAAGGTCGTGGCGGTCGGCAAGAACTACGCCGAGCACGTCAAGGAGATGCGTGAACTATATGCGAGTACCGACCTGCCCGACGAGCCGGTCCTGTTCCTCAAGCCGTCCACGTCGGTGACCGGTCCCGGTGACCGCATCGCCTACCCGGTGAAGATCACCGACCGGGTGGACTACGAAGGGGAGCTCGCCGTCATCATCGGCCGGCTCTGCCGTGACGTGCCCAAGCACCGCGCCGCCGACGTCATCTTCGGCTACACCTGCGCCAACGACGTGACCGCCAGGGACCTCCAGGCCAGGGACGGGCAGTGGACGCGGGCGAAGGGCTTCGACACGTTCTGCCCGCTCGGCCCGTGGATGGAGACCACGGCCGACCCCGCCGACCTGGGCATCACCACCACCGTGAACGGGTCGGTCAAGCAGCACGCGCGCACGTCGGAACTGCTCTGGGACGTCCCGTCGCTGATCGAGTACGTGTCGTCGGTGATGACCCTGCTGCCGGGCGACGTGCTCCTCACCGGTACCCCGGAGGGCGTCGGCGCGCTGACCCACGGCGACGAGGTATCGGTCACCATCGAGTCGATCGGCACCCTGACCAACCGGGTCGTCATCCGCGACTAACGACCGCGCCGGGTGCGGCTACGCCGGCAGGTGCTGGCGCAGGTGCGCCAGCTGGCGCTCGGTGTGCGCGGGCGGCCAGTCGTGGCCGCTGTACGGGAAGACGGCGATCTCCTTCTCCGCGGTTATCTCGTTGTACGCCGCGAAGACCGTCGACGGCGGGCAGATGTCGTCCATCAGGCCCACGCTCATCAGCGTCGTCGCAGTGATCCGCCGGGCGAGCAGCGCGCAGTCGATGTACCGCAGGGTGTTCAGCGTCGGCTCGATGAGCTGGACGTTCTTCGCGAGGAACTCGGGAATCTCGGTGTACGGCGCGTGCGGCGCGAGCGTGATCGCCCGCTGGATGTCGCACAGGAACGGAACGTCGGCGTGGCAGACCCGCACCGCATCGGGTCGCAGCGCGGCGGCCGCCAGTGCCAGCGCGCCGCCCTGGCTGCCGCCGGTCACCGCGATGCCCGGCGCGCCGTCCGCGAGCTCGATCGCGGTGTCCACCGCCAGCGCAGCGTCGGTGAACATCCGCGTGTAGTAGTAGCCCTCGGGGCTGGTGATGCCCCTGGTCATGACGAGGGAGTTCTCCGGGCCGGTCCCGGCGGCACCGTCGGGCGTCGCACCGGTCGCCCACCGGCCGCCCTGCCCGCGGCTGTCCATCACGAGCAGCGCGTAGCCGAGCGCGGGCAGCAGCACGTGCTCCGCCGGCGTGCCGCGGCCGCCGCCGTAGCCGATGAACTTGACGACCACGGGCGCGGCCGGCCTGTCCCGCGGCCGCAGGTACCACGCCCTAACCCGGTCACCGCCGCCGCCGGAGAACTCGACGTCATGCACCTCGACCGGGTTGTACAGCCCTGGCTGGTGCGGCGTGAGCACGGGCGGCTTGGCGAGTGCCCGCGCCGCCTCGATCCGCCGGGCCCACCAGTCGTCGAGCCCGTCCGGCTCCTGCGTGCTCGTTCGGTACTCGCGCAACTGCTCAACCGGCAAGTCGTACCAGGGCATGGCACACCAATCTGCAAGAGGTGGGACCGCAGTAGCCAAAGCGTACGTGCGGGGCAACCCCCGCGCGGCGTCGGGACCCCTAGCCCTCCGTGATCTTGAAGACCTTGACGCCGAACGGGGGCAGGGTCACCCGGGCCGCGACCTCTGTCCCGCCAAGCGGGATCAGCCCCACGGGCGGCTTACGGTCCGCCGCGCAGCCGAGCACAGGCTTGACCGTCAGCTCCTCGGCGGCGTGGCTGGCGAGCACCGCGAACCGCGTGCCGTCACGGTGCTCGAGCACGTCGCAGGCGACGCCGGGCTCGTCGACGCTCACCGGGCGGCGCACGCCCGCGTGCGTGGCGAGCGCCCCGTAGAGGGCGACGGTCGCGTCGGGGTTCACCCGGGGCGCGGCGGCGGCCATGTACTCGAGCGGGTAGGTGCACAGGATCAGCGAGCCGCGGCCCGCCTGCCGCCGCAGGAGCGCGGGGCGGCCATGGCCGTCGGTCGCGATGACCTCCGCGGTGGCGGGGCTAACCGGCAGGTAGGCGCGGGCATGCTCGTTCCCCGCGACGGGGAAGGTCAGCGTCGTGCCCCGGCTCAGGCCGCCGAAGTCCCTGGTGAGGGTGAGCTCCACGACGTCGTCGGTTACCGGGTCGACCAGGCCGACGTCGAGCTGGTGCCTGACGCCGAACAACTCGTTCATCGCGCCGTAGGACGGCCCCCGGTGCCAGGACACGTCGCCGGCGCAGTAGGAGACGTAGACGGTGGCGCCGTCGCTCGCCAGCTGCTCGAGCGCGGCGGCGGTGGGGGCGAGGAACTGCTTGACTGACGGGGCGAGGTAGAGCCTGGCACCGGGCTCGATCCCGTTCGTTTCCCGCGTAAGCACGGGCGGCACGTCCGCGAGCCGCGCGGAGATGTACCCCTGCTGCAGTGCCCGGGCGACCGCGGAGTGGCTGTCCGGCGAGCTGAACGGGTACTGGGTGTCCAGGTAGCTGGGCACGATCAAGGCGGTGTCGGTGTCGGCGCGCTCGCAGTTCGCGTGGTCGATGGCGGCGAGGGTCTGCGCGAACGCCTTCATCTCCTTGAGCGTGGCCTTGGGCCGGCCGTGCGCGTCGGTGAGGCCGAAGTTCTGCTCGAAGGCGTGGTGCCGGTACGGGTCCTGGCCGGGCAGCGCGAAGTCGGTGTTGTTCCACGCGATCCACCCGGTGGCCCCGGCCAGCAGCGTGCTGTGCAGCACGTGCCGGTAGTACGTGGCGGCGTTGGCGTCGGAGGCGAAGTCGGAGCTGACGCCGAACTCCTCCATGATCACCGGCTTGCCGAACGTCCCCGCCAGCTCGCAGGCGACGGCGGCCGCGTAGCGCTGCCGGACGGGGTCGTCGCCGACGGGGTAGGTGTGCGGGCCGAGGAAGTCGGTGAGCTCGGATACCTCGGTCAGCCGGAACCCGTTGTCGTGTCCGGTCACCTCGATGCCCCAGGCGCCGTCGCCCAGCGAGAAGGGCTGGTGGCCGCCGGCCGCGCGTACCGCGTCCCTGATGATCCGCGCCCAGGTGGCCACGACCTCGTGATCGGTGTCCGCGCCGCCGTAAAGCGGCATCTCGTTGGAAACCAGCCAGCCGGCGACCGCGGGGTGGGCGTGGAAGCGGCGGACCATCTCGGCGGCGAACCAGGCCTGCCGGCCGACCAGCCAGACATCGTTGTACAGGTGCCGGCCGTTGCGCCAGGCCGGGTCCCAGTTCTCACCCGACATGTGGCCCACGATGAAGGTCGGGATCGTGCTGAGGCGGTGCTCGGAGTGCCGGTCGAGGAAGTCGGCGAACCGCGCCGTCATCGTCTCGTCGATCTCGTACGGGCCGGGCATGAAGTCCGGCCAGTAGAAGAACGACCTGGTCATGGTCAGGCCGTGGCGCCTGAGCACGGCCAGCTCGGCGCTGACGACCGCCCGGTCGTAGCGACGCCACATCAACGGGCCGCCGGTCCGGGACCAGAAGTTCGCACCGAGCCAGTTCGCCGGCGTGCCCCCGGCCGTCACCCTTGATGTGTTCCTGCGCACGCGGTCTCTCTCCTCCGCCGGTCCGTGTAAGTCTTCCCCGTCGGGGTAGCTAAACGTCGGGACTTTACCGGTTAAGTCTTGGATAGTACATGGTGAGGCGCCCCGTCTAGGGGCGCCGGGACTCGTTGCGGGACGCGTCCCGGCCTTGCCGCGGGATTTTCCCGGGACTTTCCGGGACGCGTCCCGGACGTATCCCGGTTATGCTTAACCGGGATAGTGAGCCGCTTCGTCCGGTGTCCCGGCGAGGAGGCTCAGACGTAGCGCCAGGGGGGCCGATGAAACGCCCGACCATTACTGACATCGCCCAGCGAGCAGGCGTGACCAAGGCCGCGGTCTCCTTCGCGCTCAACGGTCAGCCAGGGGTCTCCGCCGCGACCAGGGAGCGGATCCTGGCGATCGCCGAGGAGATCGGGTTCCAGCCGAGCAGCGCCGCCCGTGCTCTTTCCGCGGGCAAGACCGGGGCGTTCGGCCTGGTGATCGACCGGCCCGCCCGCACGCTCGGCATCGAGCCCTTCTTCATGCAGCTGATCTCCGGCATCCAGGCCGACCTGGCCGCGCACCAGGTCACGCTGCTGTTCACGATGACCGAGGACACGGACGCGGAGATCGAGCTGTACCACCAGTGGTGGGCGCAGCGCCGGGTGGACGGCGTCTTCGTGGTCGACCTCAAGGTCGACGACCGCCGGATCCCGGCCATCGAGAAGCTCAGGATGCCCGCCGTGGTGATCGGCTCGCCCAGGGGCGCGGGGACGCTGCCCGCGATCGGGCAGGACGACCGGCGCGTGGTCGAGGCCGTGGTCGGTTACCTGGCTGGTCAGGGGCACCATCGGATCGCCCGGGTGGGCGGCCGGTCCGCCTACTGGCACTCGGTGCTCCGCCGGGACGCGTTCGAGGCGGCGGCCTCGATCGCCGGGCTCGCGGCGTACTCGGTCGAGGCGGACTACACCGCGGAGCACGGCGCTCAGGCGACAGTGAGCCTGCTCGGCTCGGCCGAGCCGCCGACCGCGATCCTCTACGACAGCGACGTGATGGCGGCTGCCGGGCTGGGCGTCGCGCAGCGCATGGGCGTCAGCGTGCCCGGCGGGGTGTCGATCATCTCCTGGGACGATTCCGCGCTGTGCGAGCTGATGCACCCGGCGCTGACCGCGCTGCACCGGGACATCGCGGGCGTCGGCTCGACCGCCGCGCGGATGCTTCGTGAGCTGGTGGCGGGGGGTCACCCGGAGAGCGTCACGGAGGCTCAGCCGCTGCTTGAGGTCCGGATGAGCTCCGGGGCGGCGGGTGTTTCCGGAATCATGTCGCCTGCCCGGTCCCGCCGGACGGCGTAGCCGGAGGCATCGGCCCGGGGCTGCCGCGAGTACGGATCCGGTGTCTGGGCGGGGGGCCGTCTGGGCCCCCTCCGTCCAGTCGGACATGCCCGAAATTTGATCGGGATCTGAGCGTTATGCGGTAGGCCCTTTACGTAGACGCCGCCTTGGGTTAACACTTAACCGGTATAGCTCGTCTGTTCAACGCTGACAACGCTGACATATATGTATAAACTGGACAAAACGCCCATAAGTGGTAAGGGTGACATTGAATCCGGAATCGAAGAAACTCTCTGGTTCGAGCGGGTGTCGTGGCAGGACTGGCGCGCCTAACCAGCACGGCACAACCCGCGGGCACGGCATCGACGTCCCCGGCCAGGTGGCCCTGAAGAGCTGTGGCTGCGCGCCCGGCGAGACGGCACGGAGGCGACGGTGAGGGCTCTCGCGCGCAAGCTGGCGTTCTACCTGGTCGCCGCCATAATCGCGATCACGATCGACTTCTTCATCCCCCGGATGGTGCCCGGCAACGCGGTCGCCGCACAGCTGGCCAACCTGCACGGGACGATCACCCCCGCGACCCTGAAAGGCCTGTACGAAGAGTTCGGCCTGTCCGGGAATCAGTCAGCGTGGGACCAGTACGTGCATTACTGGGATCAGCTGCTGCACGGCAACCTGGGCATTTCTACCAGCTTCTATCCCAGCTCGGTCAGCTCGATCATCGGCGGCGGGATCTACTGGACGCTTGGCCTGGTCGGGATCGCCACGCTGATCAGTTTCGCGCTTGGCACCGCGCTCGGCATCGTGGTGGCCTGGCGTCGCGGCAGTGTCCTCGACAACCTGCTTCCCGCGCTCACCTTCCTCCAGGCGGCTCCGTACTTCTTCCTGGCGATCATGCTGGTAGCTCTCCTGGGTAGCGGCCTGCACTGGTTCCCGATCCAAAATGGCTACTCGCTCACCGCGACCCCGGGCTGGAACCTGGGTTACATCAGCGACATGCTGGACCACGCGGTCCTCCCGGCGTTCACGATCGTGCTCGCGTCCGCGGCCGGCTGGACCGTTGGCATGCGAAACGTGATGGTCACCACGATGGACGAGGACTACGTGCTGATGGCCCAGGCCAAGGGCCTGCCCAAGCGGCGCGTGCTGAGCTACGCGGCCCGGAACGCGATCTTGCCCAGCGTGACCGGGTTCTCCCTGGCGATCGGCTTCGTGGTCTCCGGAGCGCTGCTCACCGAGATCGTCTTCAACTACCCGGGCATCGGCTACCTGCTCAAGCAGTCGGTGCTGAACCACGACTACCCGATGCTGCAAGGCCTGTTCCTGATCATCACGTTCGCCGTGCTCGCCGCGAACCTGCTCGGTGACTTCGTCTACGTGTTCCTCGATCCGCGAGCCCGGCGGGAGGCGTGATCCCATGACCACCGTGACCACCGTCGGCGCCCCCGGGGTGCCCAGCCCGACGATCGCACCCGCGACCACGCGACGGATCCGGCTGCCGCGCTCGGCCAAGGTCATTACCGGGGCCACGCTGCTCGCCGTCTTCGTCTTCCTGGCCATCTTCGGCTCGGTGCTGTCGCCCTATGACCCGAACTTCATCGCCACCGCCACGAACGGCACGCCGCAGCCGCCCTCGGCGGCGCACCTGCTCGGCACCACCAACCTCCAGCAGGACATACTGTCCCAGCTGCTTGCCGGGACCCAGCCGATCATGCTGGTGGCGTTCGTGGCGGGCGCGGTGGCGACCGTGCTGTCCGTTCTCATCGGGGTGCTGGCCGGGTACTTCGGCGGGCTGGTTGACGACCTGCTGTCCCTGTTGATCAACGTGTCCCTGGTGCTGCCGGCGCTGCCGCTGCTGATCGTGCTGACCGGTTTCCTCGGCACCTCGTCCTCGGCTAACGACCCGCTGATCGCGCTGATCATCGCCGTTACCGGCTGGGCGTGGGGCGC
>Ga0207664_10002150_pt1 | contig 12949 bp, 13 predicted proteins | sample LARL83metaG_FD_184349 | JGI IMG/M metagenome (GOLD analysis project Ga0207664, IMG submission 184349) | Corn, switchgrass and miscanthus rhizosphere microbial communities from Kellogg Biological Station, Michigan, USA - LAR L8-3 metaG... | ecosystem: Host-associated > Plants > Roots >...
TCCGATCTATCGACCGCGTCATCGACAAGCACTAGCCCAGATATGGGAGACCCGGTCGCATGCGACCGGGTCCGGGTGGGCGCATGCGCCCACCCGCGGCGCGCGCATGCGCGCGCCGAACAGCGGCGTCTACGTCGCCGGCGCTCTCCGGATGCGCCCTGACCCCTCCCCGCGCGTCTCGGACGGCTCGGGCTGCGTCGGCCGGGTCAGCGCCCAGAAGATCATGAGCGCGCCGAACACCAGCATCCCGAGGCCCGTCCACAGGTCGATGTTGATCCCCGCCGCCTTGTTCTTGACGTGCGCTGAGCCGAAGATGCCCAGCGCGATGAGGATGAGGCTGTAGAGGATGAACAGACCGCCGATGATGCGGCGGATGTCGAAGCGATTGGCCGCCCGGGCGGCCTTGATCTCGTCCTCGTCGGTGGCGCCCGTCGGCGCCATCGGCTCATCGCTCATCGACAGAGGATTGCGTCTCTCGTCAGGCATGTCTCAATCCTCCTAGGCGAAGATGATGTTCAGGACGACGAGGATGCCCAGGGCCACGCCTCCGAGCAGCCACGGCGAGCGCCACCAGAGCTTGTCACGCGGATCGGGGTGCTCCTCCTCCTCGGCCTTGCGCGTTAGTCCCCACACGAGGCCGCGCAGGTCCTCAGGAGCCTTGGGCTTGGTCACGAGCGAGACGACGATCAGCACCACGCCGCCGACGATGAAAGCGATGATCGCCTGCCAGAAGCTCGCGCTCAGCGGCGAGCCGAAGTGGAAGATGGTCTTGTAGGCGGCCAACCGGTTGGTGGCGTACGCCGCCGCGGTCCCGGCCACGAGGCTGAAGAAGCCGCCCCAGGCGGTGGCGCGCTTCCAGAACATGGCGATGATGAAGGTGGCGAAGAGCGGGGCATTGAAGATCGAGAACAACGTCTGGATGTAGTTCATGATGTTCGAGTAGCCCTTGGCGATCAGCGCCGTGATCACGGAGACGAGGATCCCCGCGATCGTCACCAGCCGTCCGGCGCGCAGGTAGAACGCGCTGTCGCGGTCCTTGGCGAAGTACGGCTGGATGAGGTCGTAGGTGACCACCGTGTTGAACGCCGTCACGTTGGCCGCCACTCCCGCCATGAACGCCGCCACCAGGCCCGTGATGGCGATGCCCAGCATCCCGTCGGGCAGGTAGTTGCCGATCAGGTGCGGGATCGCGGTGTTGTACTGCAGGGCCAGGCTCTTGCCGACGCCGAGCCCGTGGACGGTGAGCACCGCGATGAGGCCCGGGAGGATGATGATGGCCGGCAAGAAGATCTTGGGGAAGGCGCCGATCAGCGGCGTGCGCCGGCTGGCCGACATGTTGCGCGCCGACAGCGCGCGCTGCACCTCGGCGAAGTTGGTCGTCCAGTAGCCGAAGCTGAGCACGAAGCCCAGCCCGAAGATCACGCCCACCCAGTCGGAGGCCAGCGGGTTGGTCACGTGGTGGATGCCCAGTCCGCGCCAGGCGTGCAGCCCGGGCTCGCCCAGCGCCTTGAACGCCTTGACCCGGTGCTCGAGACCGGAGATCCCGCCGATGCTGTGCAGCGCGACCAGCGTGAGGGGCAGCAGCGCGGCGACGATCACGAAGAACTGCAGCACCTCGTTGTAGATCGCCGAGGTCAGCCCGCCGAGGGTGATGTAGACGAGCACCATCGCCGCCGCCACCAGGATCGCGGTGATGATCGACACGCCCAGCATCAGGTTGATGATCAGCGCCAGCGCGAACAGGTTGACCCCGGAGATGAGCACGGTGGCGATCGCGAAGGTCACCGCGTTGAAGGCGTGCGTCGCCTCGTTGAAGCGCAATCGCAGGTACTCGGGGACAGATCTGACCTTGGCGCCGTAGTAGAAGGGCATCATGAACAGGCCCAGGAACACCATCGCGGGCACCGCGCCGACCCAGTAGTAGTGCACGGCCGGCACCCCGTACTGGGCGCCGTTGGCCGCCTGTCCCAGGATCTCCAGCGCGCCCAGGTTGGCGGCGATGAAGGCCAGCCCCGTGATCCACGCCGGGAGCGAGCGCCCCGAGAGGAAGAAGTCCAGATCGGTCTTGATCGCCAGGCGGGCGACGAAGCCGATCCCGAGCACGACGACGAAGTAGATCCCGAGGATCACGTAATCGATCACGCTCGGGTGAAGTCGCAGCATTGCACCGCCTCCCCTGTTGGACGGCCGCGAGCCCGCCCCAGGTCAAGCGAGCTCTGATTATTGGACGGAGTGCTCTATCTCGCCGAGCCCGTCAATGGCAATCCGTACCCTGTCGCCGGACTGCAGAAACCTCGGGGGATCCTGGGCCTGACCGACCCCGCCCGGGGTACCGGTGAGGATCAGATCACCGGGGCGCAGGGCGCACGTCTCAGTGATGAACTCGACCAGCGCCGCGCACCCGAAGACGAGGTTCGAGGTGTTCGACTCCTGGCGCAGCTCGTCGTTGACCCAGGTGCGCAGGGCGAGGTTGCCGGGGTCGGGCACCTCGTCGGCGGTGGTGATCCACGGGCCGAACGGGCAGAAGGTGTCCGCGCCCTTGGCCCGCGTCCACTGTGGCTCGCGCTTCTGCAGGTCGCGGGCGGAGACGTCGTCGGCGATGCAGTAGCCGCCGATCTCGCCGCGCCCGCCCATCACGATGACCATCTCGCCCTCGTAGTCCAGCCGCCGCACGACCTCCGGGCAGACGATCGGGCCGCCGGGCGGCGCCACACACCCGCTCACCTTCACGAACACCACCGGCTGCTCGGGCGGCGTGTTGCCCATCTCGGCGATGTGGTCGCGGTAGTTGAGGCCGATGGCGTAGATCGTGCCCGGCTCGGGGATCGGCGCCAGGAGCTTGACGTCGGCCAGCGGCCACGTCCCGCCCGACGGGCCGGGCACGCGGCCGGTAGCCAGCGCCTCCTTGACCCCGTCCGGCCCTCCGAACGCGACCACCCGCTCGTCGTCCTGAAGGAATCCCGACAGCGCGCTCGTGTGCCCGGGCGCTTCGAAGGTCACCAGCCTCATGTCCTGAGGCAGCCTATCCCAGACGCGCGGCGGCAAACCGGCCGCAGCACCAGAGGGCGCGGTCAGTCAAGTTGGTACTCGCCGCGCGCGACCGCAACGGCCGAGCCGCCCACGAGCACCCGGTCGATCCGCTCGGGCGACCCGTGCGCCGTGGCGTAGAGGGTCGATGGACGGCCGATCTCGGCGCCCTGGCGGATCTCGACGCGCTTGCCGAAGCCGACGACGCCATGGCGGGCGAGATGGACGGCGAGCGGGCCGGCCGCCGATCCCGTGGCCGGGTCTTCGGCGACGCCCAGGCCGGGGCCGAACATCCGCGTCTTGACCCGCGCGCCGTCGGCGGCAAAACAGCTGACGCCGACCGCTCCGAAGCGGCCCAGCGCGCCGGTGTCGGGGGCCAGCGCCGCCACCGCCGCCTCGTCGGGCAGGCACACGTAGGCGTGGTGGACGCCGTTGTCATAGACCTCAACCGGCAGTTCCGAGCGCTGCACGCCGACCGCGGCCAGAAGCTCGTCGGCGCGGTCGAACGCGGTCCAGGCCGGCACCGGCTGTGCCATCTCTCCGAACGTGATCGCCCCGTCGCGTCGCTGCAGCTCGACCGGGACGACCCCGGCGGCGGTGCGCAGGCGCACCGTGTCCAGGCCCAGGCGCTGGCCGAGGACGAACGCGGTGCCGAGCACCGGGTGCCCGGCGAAGGGCAGCTCGAGCGCTGGGGTGAAGATGCGGATGTGGGCGTCGCAGTCGGCGTCGGCCGGAAGAACGAACACCGTCTCTGACAGGTTGAGCTCGCGCGCGGCGCGCTGCATGAGCTCGGCGCTCAACCCGGAGGCGTCCTCGAACACCGCCACCTGGTTGCCCTGGAGGGGCGTGTCGGTGAACACGTCGGCGACGACGTAGCCGCGCATCGCCGGCTAGTCCCCCAGCGCTTTGGCCAGCAACCGGTGAAGCGTTGCGCGCTCGTGGGCGCTGAGCGCGCCCAGGACGTCGTCCTCGACGGTCTCGCGGGCCCGCTGGGCGTGCTGGAAGAGCTCCTCGCCGTGCTCGGTCACCTCGACGAGGTGGCGCCGGCGATCCGCCTGGTCGCGGACGCGGCGGATGAGCCCCTGGCCCTCCATCTCGTTGAGCAGCAGCACCGTGTTGTTGGCGTCGATGCAGAGGATCTCCGACAGCTGCTGCTGGGAGATGCCGCCGGGGTCCGCCACGTAAGAGAGGGCCAGGAAGTGGCGCAGGCTCACGCCCAGCAGCGACTCCGGCGTCCTGCGGTAGACCGACTTCGACAGCCGGGAGAGCAGCGTGATGGTGCCGCGTGCGCTGGTGACCGCCACTGGGGCCGAGCGTATCAGCGCCGGTGAGGATCAGTGGGCAATGATCAGGACCTGGGCAATGGTGTTCTCGTGACTGGCGACTCTCGCCTGCACTCACCCCGGGCGGGGTGGATCGCGCTGGTGGTGGTGTGCCTGGGCCAGCTCATGAGCATCGTCGAGCTGGGCGGGGGCCGCCCGGAGGGCGGTGGGCTGCAAAACGTGAAAGACCGGTCTCGGCCGCCCACGTTTTTCACAGGATGGCGCTCTGACGTGCATTCCGTGAACGACACCTCCTGGGGCACCGGGTTTTTCACGGGATGCATGCTCGGGAGACGTCGGGACGCGCGCACGCCACGCCGACCCACGGAGACGCGCCCCACCGGGCCGCGAGGACCTACCCGCCAGCCATCTCCAACAGCGTGGTGACCGTGGTCCAGTTGCGCGCCGTGGCCGTGACCCCCAACCCCTTGCCCGCCAGGGAGTTCCATAGCTTGGAGCGCGCCACCCCATCCGGGTGCCATGCGTAGATCTCGCGGCCGTGGAAGGCCACGCGCTCGGGCTCGACCGCGGCGGCCTTCAGGGTCTTGACCACCTCGGCACTCGGCTTGCCCGACAGGAAGCTCACCTGGTAGCGCTTGGGCTCGGAGGCGACGTCGCCGAGCGGGTTGAGCTTGACCACCGCGGCGAGCTCGCGCGCCGTGCGCACGACCACCGGGACCTCGAAGCCGAAGCGCTCTGAGATGAGCTTGGCCGCCTCGCGCTCCAGCGTGGCGGGCTTGGCCGCGCTCTGAAGGATGACGTTGCCGCTCTGCACGTACGTACGCACGTCCTCGTAGCCCGCCTCGCCGAACAGGGCGCGCAGGTCGGCCATCGGCACGCGACGCGTCGGGCCCAGGTTGATGCCCCGCAACATGATGACCTGCTGCATTCGGCGGAGTCTAGGGTGACGAACGCCGGCGACTCGGAACCCGGGCGCCGCTGCCGGCCGGATTGACATGTGAAGGGTTTGTGTCTCTCTGACACGTGTGCTGCAACCCCGGCCGCGGCGATCGGTATGGTCTTGCCTATGCAGCAGGCGCAGCTGCAACAGGAACACACGGGAGCGGTCGTGTCGGCGTCCGGCATCAGCCGGCGCTTTGGCGAGGGCGACACCGCGGTCACCGCGCTGCGCGACGTGACGGTGGAGATCGAGCGGGGCAAGCTCACCGCGGTCATGGGTCCCTCGGGCTCGGGCAAGTCGACGCTCATGCACATCCTCGCCGGACTGGACAAGCCGACCGATGGCACGGTGATGGTGGACGGCACCGACATCACGACGCTCGACGACGATGCGCTGACCCGGCTGCGGCGCGACAAGATCGGCTTCGTCTTCCAGTTCTTCAACCTGCTGCCGATGCTCACCGCCAAGGAGAACATGCTTCTCCCGATGGCCATCGCCAGCCGCGAGCCCGACGATGGCTGGCTGAACACCGTCATCGACGAGACCGGCCTACGCGATCGCCTGACCCACCGCCCGGCCGAGCTCTCGGGCGGCCAGCAGCAGCGCGTCGCCATTGCGCGCGCCCTGCTCAGCCGGCCCACGGTGCTGTTCGCCGACGAGCCGACGGGCAACCTGGACTCCAACGCGTCCGATGAGATCCTGGCGCTGCTGCGCCGCTCGGTGGACACCGTGGGGCAGACGGTGGTGATGGTGACCCACGACCCCAAGGCGGCGGCCATCGCCGACCGGCTCCTGTTCCTGTCTGACGGAGCGATCGTCAAGGACCTTGCGGGCGCCGACGAGAACCAGATCGTCGACGCGATGAAGGACCTCTGATCATGGCCGGCGCCGCCGCCCCGCACCGCGCCTAGTGCTCCGCGTCGCCCTGAGAGGCCTGGCCACCCGGCGCCTGCGTGCCGCGCTCACCGCGGTGGCGATCGTGCTCGGGGTCGCGCTTGTCGCCGGCACCTTCGTCCTCACGGACTCGATCACAGGCGCCTTCAACTCGATCTTCTCCACGATCTACAAGGGGACCGACGCGACCGTCACCGGGCGCAACGTCATCGACTCCAGCGCCAACGGCGGCGGCGGCGGCAACAACGCCGGCGTGCCGCCGTTCTCACAGAGCCTGCTGGCGCGGGTCCAGGCCCTGCCCAGCGTCAAGGATGCGGTCGGCGACGTGTCGGGCAGCCTGCAGGTGGTGGTCAATGGCAAGGCGATCACGTCCGGCGGCGCTCCGAACCTCGGTTTCAGCATCAACCCCTCCAAGCCGCAGTTCAGCTCGCTCACGCTCGTCAGCGGCTCCTGGCCGGGGCCCGCCGGTGTGGTCATCGACACCAACACCGCCTCCAAGAAGAACCTCCATGCCGGTGACGTGATCGGCATCCAGGGCGTCGGCGCCGTCGAGCGCATGCGGATCTCCGGGCTGGTCAAGTTCGGCTCCGCCTCCTCGATCGGGGGCGCCACGCTGGCCGGCCTGCAACTGCCCACGGCCCAGCGCCTCCTCGGCCGAGTGGGCAAGCTCGACGAGATCCGCGCCAGCGCCAAGCCGGGCGTCAGCCCCGAGAAGCTCGTCGGGCAGATCCGGCCCATCCTGCCCCACGACACCGAGGTGCGCACGGGCGAGCAACAGGCTCACCAGGACTCATCGTCGGTCACCAGCTTCCTGAGCTTCCTCAAGACGTTCCTGCTCGTCTTCGCCGGCGTGGCCCTGTTCGTGGGCAGCTTCGTGATCGCCAACTCGCTGTCGATCACGATTGCCCAGCGCACGCGGGAGTTCGCGACCCTGCGTACGCTCGGCGCCTCGCGCAAGCAGGTCCGCCGGTCGATCCTGGTGGAGTCATTCGTGACCGGGGCGATCGCGTCGGTCATCGGGCTGCTCGTCGGCCTCGCGCTCGCGCAGGGACTCTTCGCGCTGTTCAACGCGGCCGGCGTGACCCTGCCCAACAGCGGCACGGTGGTGAAGCCGCGCACGATCATCGTGGCCATCCTGGTCGGCATCGTCGTCACCGTGCTGGCCAGCATGCGCCCGGCGATCCGCGCCACGCGCGTCGACCCGATCGCGGCCGTGCGCGAGGGGGCGACGCTGCCCGAGGGGCGGCTGGCCAAGTACCGGACGGTGATCAGCGGTGCCACCACCGTCCTCGGCATCGTCGCCCTGATGCTCGGCCTGTTCGTGGCCAGCGGCACCGGCCCCGTGCTCATCCTCATGGGCCTCGGCGCCGTCCTCATCTTCGTCGGGGTGGCGGCGCTGTCGGCGCGGATCGTGCCCCGGCTGGCGACGTGGCTGGGGTGGCCGGCCACTCGGATCGCCGGCGCCGTCGGCGAGCTGGCCCGCGACAACACCATCCGCAACCCCCAGCGCACCGCGTCCACCGCGTCGGCGCTGATGATCGGCCTGGCGCTGGTGACGTTCGTCACCGTGCTGGCCTCCGGGATCATCGCCAACTTCAAGAACGCGGTGAACGACGTGTTCACCGGCGACTACGCCATCACGGCCCAGAACAACTTCTCGCCGATTCCGATCGCCGCCGGGCAGTTCGTGACCCGCGCTCCCGGCGTCATCGCCGTTGGTGACGTGCGCGCGGGGCAGGGACGCGTGCTGGGCTCAAATGAGCAGCTGACCGCTGTCAACCCCACCGTCGGCGCGGTCGTTCACCTCAACTGGAAAGAGGGCTCCCAGGCGGTGCTCGCCACCCTGGGCGCCACCGGGGCGTTCGTCGATGACGGCTACGCCAACAAGCACCATCTCACGGTGGGCAGCCCCCTGCTGGTGACCACGCCGACCGGCGGCCACATCCCGCTGGTGGTCAAGGGCGTGTTCAAGCCGCCCAACGGGGGCTCGCCGTTCGGCCCCGTCACCATGTCGGCCGCGACGTGGGACCGCGCCTATCCGGACCCGCAGAACCTCTACACCCTGGTGAAGATGAGGGGAGGTGAGACCTCCGCCAACACCAAGGTGCTCAACACCGCCATGGCGCCGTTCCCCAATGCCAAGGTGCAGACGCGCGAGCAGTTCGTCAACAACCAGATCTCCGGCCTCTCCAGCGTGCTCAACATCCTCTACGTGCTGCTGGCGCTGTCGATCATCGTCAGCCTGTTCGGGATCATCAACACGCTGGTGCTGTCGGTGTTCGAACGCACGCGCGAGATCGGCATGCTGCGCGCGGTCGGCACCAGCCGGCGCCAGGTCCGGCGCATGATCCGCCACGAGAGCGTCATCACCGCGCTCATCGGCTCGGTCCTGGGGATCCTGCTGGGCATCGCGTTCGGCGCACTGCTGGCCGCCCGCGACAGCTCCTCGATCGCGTTCGTCATCCCGGTGCCGCAGATCATCGTGTTCCTCATCGCCTCCTGGCTGGTCGGCCTGCTGGCGGCGATCTTCCCCGCGCGCCGCGCCGCCAAGCTCAACCCGCTGCAGGCCCTGGCCTACGAGTAGGCGGGCGGCCGCCCGGTAAGCGCGGCTAGGAGTAGTAGAACAGCGGGTCCTGGCCGGGGATCTCACCGCTGTTCGCGCCGTGGCGCCCCCGCGGCGTCTCCTGGCCCAGCGCGACGGCGAGGTCGTGGGCGATCGCGCCCTCCGAGCGCGAGGCCACCAGCGGCTCCGCAATGCCCTCGACGTGGACGTGCGTACGCCTGCCGTCGCCGCGCTCGGGCGGCTCGATGGGCACCAGCGCGTAGATGCGGTCGGCGCGCACGAACTTGCCGTATCCGAGCGCGACCATGGGAGCCAGACGAGCCATTGTGCGCCGGATCCTACGCCCGGCGTCGGATCAGCGGGCGAGGATGAGCTGCAGCCGGCGCTCGAGCGTGTCCGCCAGGGTCTCGCGCACCGGGCCCGCCGGGAAGCGCTCGACCAGCGCGGACAAAAAGCCCTCGATGACCAGCCGCTTGGCCGTCTCCTCGGGCAGCCCGTGCGAGCGCAGGTAGAAGAGCTGCTCGGGGTCGACCTGGGCCACCGCCGCCGCGTGGGTGCAGCGCACGTCGTTGGCCTGGATCTCCAGGCCGGGGATGGCGTCGGCGTGGGCGCGCTTGGAGATGAGCAGGTTGCGCGACTCCTGGAAGGCGTCGGTCTTCTGCGCCCCGGGGTCGACGATGATGTTGCCCTTCCACACCGCGCTCGAGCGGCCCTGCAGCACCCCGCGGAAGGCGAGGTCGGAGGTCGTGTTGGGCGCGGCGTGCTCCTGGGTGGTGTCGAAGTCGATGTGCTGGCGGCCGCGGGTGGCGTACGCCCCGGTGACGCGAGCGTCGGCGCCCTCGCCGGCCAGGCGGGTCTCCATCAGGACGTGTCCGGAGTGCGAGCCGAAGCCCAGCGCCACCCAGTCCAGGCTGCCGTCGCGACCGACGGTGCCCTTCTGCGCGCCGAACACCCAGCTGCGCTCCGACAACCCCTGACCGCACACGTAGCGCAGGTGGGCGGCATCGCCGACCACGAGCTCGGTCGTGATGTTGAAGATGCCGTCGAGGTCGTCGGCCGCCGACAGGAACTGCTCCCAGACCTCGGCCTGCGCGCCCTCCTCGACGACGATCCGCGTCCTCTGGTTGACCAGCGTCCCGCCCTCTGACTGCACGGCCGTCAGCGAGATCGGTTGCTCCAGCACGACGTTGCGCCCGACCGTGACGGTCGTGACGTCACCGTCGACCGCCACCGTGACGCCCGCCGGCAGCTCGGGGTCCTTGAGCGACCACAGCTCGCCGACCCCGCCATCGCGTGCCACCGCGGCCGACGTGTAGGTGCCGAGATCGAGCTCGGAGAGGTCGGTGAACTCCCAGCCGGGCCGACCCTTGAACTGTGGGAGCTCGACCGTCGTCGAACTAGCCAATGGAACCCTCCATCTGCAACTCGATCAGCCGGTTCATCTCCACGGCGTACTCCATGGGGAGCTCCTTGGTGATCGGCTCGATGAACCCGTTGACGATGAGCTTGGAGGCCTCGTCCTCGGGGATGCCGTGGCTCATCAGATAGAAGAGCTGGTCCTCGCCGACCTTGGAGACCGTGGCCTCGTGGCCGACGTTGACGTCGTCCTCGGAGATGCGGATCGTCGGATAGGTGTCCGAGCGGCTCTCCTCGTCGAGCAGCAGTGCGTCGCACACCACCTTGGAGCGCGCGCCGTGGGCGCCCTTGGCGATCTCGAGCAGCCCGCGGTAGGAGCCGCGGCCGCCGTCCTTGGAGATCGACTTGGCGAAGATGTTCGACGTCGTGTTGGGCGCCGCATGGATGATCTTGCCGCCCGCGTCCTGGTGCTGGTCCTTGCCCGCGAACGCGATCGAGAGGATCTCGCCGTGGGCGCGCTCGCCCATCAGGTAGACGCTCGGGTACTTCATCGTCAGCTTTGAGCCGAGGTTGCAGTCCACCCACTCGACCGTCGCGTCGGTCTCGGCCACCGCGCGCTTCGTGACGAGGTTGAACACGTTGGTCGACCAGTTCTGCACCGTCGTGTAGCGGATGCGCGCGCCGGGCTTGGCGATGAGCTCGACCACCGCGGAGTGCAGCGAGGATGAGCTGTAGGTCGGCGCGGTGCAGCCCTCGACGTAGTGCACGTAGGAGCCCTCGTCGGCGATGATGAGCGTGCGCTCGAACTGACCCATCGACTCGGTGTTGATGCGGAAGTAGGCCTGGAGCGGCATCTCCACATGCACCCCGGGCGGCACGTACACGAACGAGCCTCCCGACCACACGGCGCTGTTGAGCGCCGCCAGCTTGTTGTCGTTGGCCGGGATGATCGTGGCGAAGTACTCGCGCACGAGGTCCTCGTGCTCGCGCAGCCCCGAGTCCATGTCCTTGAAGATCACGCCCTGCTTCTCAAGGTCCTCGCGGACCTGGTGGTAGACGACCTCGGACTCGTACTGGGCCCCGACGCCCGACAGGAACTTGCGCTCCGCCTCGGGAATGCCGAGGCGGTCAAACGTCTTCTTGACGTCCTCGGGGACGTCGTCCCAGGAGCGCTCGGCGCGCTCGGAGGCACGGACGAAGTAGTGGATGTCGTCGAAGTCCACCTCGGCCAGCATCGGCGAGCCCCACGTGGGCATCGGGCGCGAGAGGAAATGCTCCAACGACTTGAGGCGGAAGTCCCGCATCCACTGCGGCTCTGACTTGAACTCCGAGATCTTGGCGACGAGCTCCGCGGTCAGCCCCTTGGGCGCCTTGTAGAGGTAGTTCTCGGCGTCGTGGAAGCCGTAGCGCTCGGTGTAGTTGGCGTTGATCCCGCGCAGCTGCTCGTTCTCGGTGAGCACGGGCACAGGCTCGTTGGTGATGGTGTCGGGAGTGGCCATTACTCCACCTCCAGCTTGATCGTGTCGTCCTCGATGATCACCGGGAAGGTGTCGACCGGAACATAGGCGGGCAAAGTCTTGGGCTTGCCGTTCGTGAGGTCGAACAGCGAGCCGTGCCGGGGACATTCAATCGTGCACGCCTCGGGATCGAACACGCCCTCCACGAGCGGTCCGTCGTCATGGGTGCACCGATCCTCGATCGCATACACGGTGCCGGCGCAGTTGAAGACACCGATTTCCAGGTCGTCCCATTCGACCAGACGCTTCTCGCCGGGGCCAAGCTCGGAGAGAGTGCACACGTCGATGATCTGGGGCATCTGAAATAAAACCTAGCGGGCGGATCGGATTTCCCCACGTAGTCTAGCGATCGCGCGCCGCCGAGATCAGGCGCCAGCGGCATCGCGGCAACGCCCGCGATCAGGCGGCGTCGGCGTCCTCGGCGCTGGAGGCCGGCGTCTCCGGCTCCCAGCCCGCGGTCTGGCCGAGCGACGCGCTCTTGAGCACCTTCAGCGACAGCAGCGCGCATTTCATCCGCTGCGCAGAGATGTCGATGCCCAGCAGGTCGAGCACGAACGAGCGGTCCAGGGCGAGGACCTCGGAGACGCTCATGCCCTTGATCTCGTCTGAGGTCATGGAGGCGGCCGCCTGCGAGATCGCGCAGCCGTGACCCTCGAAGCGCACGTCCTCGATCCGCTGGTCGGCGTCCACGGCCAGCTTGACCGTCAGCTCATCGCCGCACAGCGGGTTGAGATCGTGGAACTGGAGGTCGACGCGCTCCAGCTCGGGCTCCGGCGGACTCCAGTTGTGGGGCCGCTTGTAGTGCTCCAGGATGTTCTCGCGGTAGAGGTCGTCCATGTCTGCTCTTTCAGGCTAGCCGCGGCTAGAGCTGCAGCACGCGCGCGACGGTGCCCAGCCCGTCGATCAGTCGGTCGGTGTCCGCGCTGGTGTTGTGGACCGCGTAGGACGCGCGCGTGGTAGCCGCCGCCCCCAGGCAGCGCATGAGCGGCTGGGCGCAGTGGTGGCCGGTGCGCACGCACACGCCCTCGCGGCCGAGGATCTCGCCCACGTCGTGGGGGTGGGCGCCCTCGATGACGAATGAGACCAGGGCCCCGCGGTCCGCGGCGTCGAGCGGTCCGTGCAGCGTGATGCCCGGCACCTCGGCCAGGCGGGTCAGTGCATCGGCGACGAGCGCGCGCTCATGGGTGCGGATGCGGTCGATCCCGATGGACTGGATCCAGTCCACGGCAACGCCCAGCCCGATGGCCTCGGCGATCTGGGAGGTGCCGGCCTCGAACTTCCACGGCAGATCGGCCCAGGTGGACTCCGTATCGCCGACCATCTTGATCATGTGGCCGCCGGCGATGAACGGCGGGACGCGCTCCAGCAG
>Ga0207664_10002153_pt1 | contig 12944 bp, 7 predicted proteins | sample LARL83metaG_FD_184349 | JGI IMG/M metagenome (GOLD analysis project Ga0207664, IMG submission 184349) | Corn, switchgrass and miscanthus rhizosphere microbial communities from Kellogg Biological Station, Michigan, USA - LAR L8-3 metaG... | ecosystem: Host-associated > Plants > Roots >...
CGGCGTGGTGCCGCAGGAAGACACCCTGGACGGCGAGCTGTCCGTCCGCGAGAAACCTGCTCGTCTACGGCCGTTACTTCGGCTGAGGTTCGCGCCCGGGGCGATGGAAGAGTCGGTGGAGAAGATCAAGGACCTGTCGCCCGAACGTATGGAAGTTACCGCGGACCGCCTGCTCCTCTACGCGGCGGACGGTGACGAGTTCCTCCGGCACGTCCACCAGGCAGGCGTCGAGCCGCTCACCAGCTGGTCCGGTGGCCGGGCGCCGGATTGGCAAATTGTTGCTGGTCTGAGGGGAATTGTTAGCCTTCCTACGCGATACCCTACGTATGTGCTGGGGGAGTACCGCCCGCGAGCCGCGGGTGCCGGCGGGGGCGCCGACGTCGATTCCGCCGCCATGCGCCTGGACCGTTCGGCCGGGACGGCTCCAGGCAGCGTGTGGCGGGACCCGGTCACCTGGGCACTGGCGGCGCTGGTGTTCTGCGTGTACTTCGTCATCTCGCTGTTCCGGCTGCTGCGGCTCAGCCCGGCCTCGTATGACCTGGGCATCTACACCGAGTACGTCAAGCAGCTGTCCCAGCTGCACGCGCCGGTCGTCGACGTGCTCGCGCCCGGGTTCAACCTGCTCGGCAACCACTTCCAGGTCGCCGTCGCGGTGCTTGCCCTGCCGTTCCGTCTGTTCCCTTCGCCGGCCACGCTGCTGGCCGGCCAGGCGCTGGCGCTCGCGGTCTCGGTGTTCCCTGTGGTCAGCGCGGGGTTCGCGCTGTCGGGGAAGGCGACGGGACGGCTTATCGGCTTCGCGTACGGCTTCTCCTGGGGCCTGCAGCAGATGATCCTGTTCGACTTCCATGAGATCGCGTTCGCCGTGCCGTTGCTCGCCTTCTCCCTGTCCGCCCTGGTCAGGCGGCGCCCGCTGGCGGCGATCGGCTGGGCCATGCCGCTCGTGCTCGTGGAGGAGAGCCAGGGCCTGACCGTCGCCGCGATCGGTCTGCTGCTCGCGACCGCCGCGGCCTTCCCGCGAGTGCTGCCCGGGCCGTTGGCGGCGCCCTCCGTGCGCGGCAACGGCTGGCGGTTCGACGGCGAGGCGGGCGTGGGCGCCGGGCTGTGCCTGCTGGCGTGGGGCCTGCTCGGGTCGGTGCTGGCGATCACCGTGATCATCCCGCACTTCAACCCGGGCCATGTGTGCTACTTCTGGAAGGACGGCGGCGTCGTCGGCGGCGGGGACGGGTTCTCGGCCGTCGCGCTGCTCCACCAGCTGGCGAGAGGCTGGCCCGAGAAGCTGTTGACGGTCGTGCTGCTGCTGCTCCCGACCGGGTTCGCGGCGCTCGGCTCGCCGGTCACGCTGCTGGCGCTGCCTAGCTTGGCGCTGCGGTTCATGTCGGTCAACACGGCGTACTGGGGCACCGGCTGGCACTACAACGCCACGGTGATGCCGATGCTGTTCATCGCGGCGGCCGAGGCGATCGGCCGCTGGCAGACCACGCCGGCGCTCACCTGGCCGACGGCCGGCGATTGGCCGGTGGCCGGCGATCCCGGCACCGCGCCTAGCGTGCGGAGCCGCGATCCCGGCGCCGCGCCTGGCCTGCGGGGCCGCGTGGCGGGGCTGGCGCGCGCGGTGCGGGCCGGCTTGGTGCCGGCTGTCGTGGCGCGGGCCGCCCTGGCGCGGGCTGGTGCGGCCGGGCTGACGCGCGCCGCGCGGTCCGGCCTGGCCAGGCACGGCGGCGCGATGATGGCGACGGCCACGGTGGCGCTCGCCTTCCAGTTCCCGGTCAGCGGCCTCTGGCAGGCGTCGACCTACCGGCTCGACGGGCATGTCGCGGCGGCGAACGCGGCGATGGCCGTGGTACCGGACGGCGCGACCGTGCAGACCAACCTCGACCTGCTCGCGCCGCTCGCGGCCCGCACCGACACGTTCTGGATCGGCACCCCGGGCAACCCGCTCACCCGGTACGTCGTCTTCGACAACGACGACAGCGGTTACAGCGCGCCCATCACCAACGTGCCCGCGTTCATCGAGATGCTGTACCCGCACGACGGCTACGTCCAGGTCTTCGACCGGGACGGCGTCTACGTGTTCCGCCGCGGCTAAACCCGGACGGCACTGGCCTCCCGCGTGCGCCGGTCCTCGCGCCTGCGGCCGGTCCTCGCGCCTGCGGCACCGCCGCCCCACGGGTCCCGCGCGTTGCACGGCCTGCCGCCGCCGTGGCCCGCCGCGTTTGAGACTAGGCTTGCTGGAATGGTGAGCACGACCACTGGCGTCCGGCCGGGCGAGGTGGCCGCCGCGCTGCGCGCGGCAGGCCTGACCGAGATCGACACCGCCGTCAGGCGCCGGGCGGAGTACTCCTCGGACGCGTCCAACTACCGGGTCGTGCCCCAGGTCGTCGCCTTCCCCCGGTCAACCGACGAGATCATCGCCGCGCTCGCGGTGTGCCGCCAGCTTGGCGTGCCCGTGGTGGCGCGCGGCGCGGGCACGTCCATCGCGGGCAACGCCATCTCCACCGGGGTCGTGCTTGACACCTCACGGCACCTGAACCGGGTGCTGTCGGTCGACCAGGAAGCGCGGACCGCGGTGGTCGAGCCGGGCACCGTCCTCGACGCGATCACCAAGGCCGCGGCGCCGCACGGACTGCGCTTCGGGCCTGACCCGTCCACTCACTCGCGGTGCACCATCGGCGGCGCGATCGGCAACAACGCCTGCGGCTCGCGGGCGCTGCGCTACGGGCGCAGCGCGGACAACGTGGTCGCGCTGGACGTCGTGACCGGAGCCGGGCTGCGGTTCACCGCCGTCAGGTACGGGAAGGACGAGGCCGCACCGGTTGCGGCAGGCACGCGCGGGGCCGCCGTAACCAACGCCGCCACTACCAGCGCCACCGCCACCCCCAGCGCGGCCGCCACTCCCGGCTCGGACGCCGGCGAGACAGAGCTGCTCGCGGGGCTGCGTACGCTGGCCGGGCGCGACCTGGCGGTCATAAGGACCGAGTTCGGCCGGTTCACCAGGCAGGTATCCGGCTTCTCACTCGAGCACCTGCTGCCGGAGAACGGGTTCGACGTCGCGAAGTTCCTGTCAGGGACCGAGGGAACGCTGGCGCTGACCCTCGCGGCCACCGTCCGTTTGGTGGACTCGCCGCGGGCCACCGCGCTCGCGGTGCTCGGCTACCCCGACATGCCCGCGGCCGCCGAGGCGGTGCCCGGCCTGCTGCCGCACCTGCCGGTCGCGCTTGAGGGGCTTGACTCGCGGATGGTGGACCTTTTCCGCTCCCGCCGCGGCCCGGCCGCGGTCCCCGCCCTGCCAAGCGGCGGCGGCTGGCTGTTCGCCGAGACGGCGGGCGAGACAGTGGGAGAGGCCGTCGCCGCGGCGCGCAAGCTCGCCGCCGACGGCGGGTGCCTGGGCAGCGCGGTGATCACCGGCCCGCAGGCGGCGGCGCTGTGGCGGATCCGAGAGGACGGCGCGGGACTCGGCGGCCGCACCCCGGCCGGCGCGCCTGCCTGGCCGGGCTGGGAGGACTCGGCGGTGCCGCCCGCGTCGCTCGGACCGTACCTGCGTGACCTGGCGTCGCTGATGACGATCCATAGCCTGGACGGCCTCATGTACGGGCACTTCGGCGACGGCTGCGTGCACCTACGCCTCGACTTCCCGCTGCGCGACCGGCCGCAAGTGCTCCGCTCGTTCACCGAGGAGGCCGCCAAGCTCGCCGCGTCCTACGGCGGGTCTGCCTCCGGCGAGCACGGCGACGGGCGGGCGCGAGGCGAACTGCTGCCGCTGATGTACTCGGCCGAGGCGATCGGGCTGATGCGCGGCGTGAAGCGGCTGTTCGACCCGGACGGCCTGCTCAACCCCGGCGTCGTCGTCGACCCGGCGCCGCTGGATGCCGATCTTCGGGTCCCGGTGGCGCTGCCGCTGCGCCGCGGCCTCGGCTTCGCCTACCCGCATGACGCCGGCGATTTCACCGCCGCGGTGCACCGCTGCACCGGCGTCGGCAAGTGCCGGGCGGACACCACCGGGTCCGGCGGCGTGATGTGCCCGTCGTACCTGGCCACGCGGGACGAGAAGGACTCCACCAGGGGCCGCGCCCGGGTGCTTCAGGAGCTGGCCAACGGGTCGCTGGTCTCCGGCTGGGACGCGCCAGCGGTCGCCGAGGCGCTCGACCTGTGCCTGTCCTGCAAGGGCTGCTCGGCGGACTGCCCGGCCGGCGTCGACATGGCCACCTACAAGGCCGAGGCGCTCTACCAGCGGTACCGGCGGCGGCTCCGCCCGGCGTCGCATTACTCGCTCGGCTGGCTGCCCCGCTGGGCGGGGCTCACCGCGAGCTCCCCGTGGCTGGCCCGGCTGGCGAACGCGTCGCTGCGGGTGCCGCCCGCCGCGGTGCTCGTCAAGCGGCTCGGCGGCATCGACGCCCGGCGCGACCTGCCGCGGTTCGCGCCGCTGAGCTTCCGCCGCTGGTTCGCGGCGCGCCCGGCCGGGGCACGCGCGCCCGGCGCGACTGCGGCCGGCGCGCCGGTGACCCGCAAGCCGGTCCTGCTCTGGGTGGACACGTTCACCAACGCCATGGCCCCGCAGGTCGGCCAGGCCGCCGTCAAAGTCCTCGAGGCAGCGGGCTACGAGGTCCAGGTCACCGGGCGAAACGTCTGCTGCGGCCTCACCTGGATCTCCACCGGCCAGCTGGACGGCGCCCGCCGTCAGCTGCGCCGCTCGCTGCGCGCGCTGCGGCCCGCGCTTGACGCGGGCATCCCGGTCGTCGGCCTCGAGCCGTCGTGCACCGCCGCGCTGCGCCGCGACGCGGCCGAGCTGCTGCCGGGCGACAAGCACGCCGCCGCGCTGGCCGGCGCGGTCAAGACCCTCGCCGAGTTGCTGACCGTCACCGGGGGCTGGACGCCGCCCGACCTGTCGGACGTCACCGGCGTCGCCCAGCCGCACTGCCACCAGCACGCCGTCCTCGGCTGGACCGCCGACGCGGCGCTGCTGCGCCAGGCGGGCGCGACGATGAACGCCGTGGGCGGCTGCTGCGGCCTCGCGGGCAACTTCGGCGTCGAGCGCGGCCATTACGACGTCTCGGTCGCGGTCGCGGAGACGGCGCTGCTGCCGGCGGTGCGCACGGCCGGCCCCAACGCGACCGTGCTGGCCGACGGCTTCTCCTGCCGCACCCAGCTCGACCAGCTGGCGGGCATCCCGGGCACGCACCTGGCGGAGCTGCTCGCCGCGCGCCTGCCTGGCTAGCCTAAATTTTTCCGGAAAGCTGCGCCCGGCAGGGCGTGTGACGCGCCAGTCCTGTCTCCCGGCATCTCTGCGCGGCCGCCGAGGGCTCGCAGGCGCGCCGCGGCGAAGCCACGCCTTCGTTCGGTATCACCGGCAAGGGCCGCGCGGACGGTGATGCCGGCGGCCGGCCCTAGCCGAGCACCGCGGCGGCGGCCTGGCGCCGCATCAGCTGGTAGACGATGGTCTCCTTGGCCACCTGGGCCGGCGCGGCGTTCGCGCCGAGCCCCACGGCGGAGGCGGCGAACACATCCACGCCGCTGGCGGACAGCAGCGTGTCGAGCACCAGCTTGCTGCCGCCGAGCGTGCCGGCCTGCCGCAGCTCAACCGAGGGATGGCCGCCGACGGGGGTGCCAGCCGCGGCCCGGAGCGAGAACGTGCCGGCCTGGCCGTTGGCGGTCGCGGTGAACGACCCGCACCGGCCGGCCAGGGCCTGCACGCCGCTGGCGAACGCCGCCGCCTGCGGCGCGGTCGCGAACTGGTAGATGAACTGGTCGTACGCCTGGCCCACGTCGGCGGCGCTGCCCGACACCATCGCGGTCTCACCGAACCCGGTGGTGCCGAAGTGCTGTACGAACGTCGCGCAGGAGATCGTGGCCAGGTTGTAGGTGGCCGGGCCGGAGGTCAGCGACCCGCCGGAGCTGACCGGCCCGGTCGACGGCGTGGCGAAGCCGGCCGGGAAGTCAGATTCCGGCAGCAGCACCGACGCGAGCTGGGTGCCGGTCAGCTGGCCGGCCGCGGCGGGCAGCGGGGTCATCGAGGGGGCGGGGGCCGCGGACGCGGTCGCCGCGCCGGCCGAGGTGGCCGCTGAGGCAGACGGCGCCGTGGCCGCGGGCGATGAAGCCGCGGCCGCCGCGGCGGAGCTGCCCGCCGCGGAGCAGCCAGCCATGCCCGCGATGCCCGCGATGCCGAGCAGCGCCACGCCGGCGAGGGTAACCGCGCCAAGGCGGGAGCCGCCACGGCGGGGTGCGACCGGTGACACCGCGCTACTCACCCGAGATCCTGGTTCCTGGCACCTGACCAAGGTACCTGTCCTTGGTGCAGGCGGCGATGCCCTCGCCGCGGGCATCCGGAATAATGACCGAGGAACACCGGCGTTCGCCTGTCAACGAAGCCGGGCAGAGGAAGGGAATCCAACAGTTATGCCACAGCGAATCGCGATCGTTACCGGGGCCGCCCGCGGCATCGGCGCCGGGACCGCCAAGCGTCTCGCCGCCGACGGGATGCTCGTCGGCGTGCTCGACCTCAACGAGGCCGACTGCGCGCAGACCGTTGCCGAGATCGAGAAGGCGGGCGGCCGGGCGATCGCGGTCGGGGCCGACGTGTCCAACGCCGAGCAGGTGTCCGCCGCCGTGGAGCGGGTCGCCGCCGACCTCGGCGAGCCGACCGTGCTCGTCAACAACGCCGGCGTGACCCGCGACAACCTGCTGTTCAAGATGAACGAGTCCGACTGGGACACGGTGATGAACGTCCACCTCAAGGGGGCGTTCCTGATGAGCCGGGCCTGCCAGCAGTACATGGTCGCCGCCAAGTGGGGCCGGATCGTCAACCTGTCGTCGGTGTCCGCGGTCGGCAACCGGGGCCAGGTCAACTACTCCACCGCCAAGGCGGGCCTGCAGGGCCTCACCAAGACGCTCGCGCTCGAGCTCGGCAAGTTCGGCATCACCGCGAACGCGGTCGCGCCCGGCTTCGTCGTCACCGACATGACCGCCGCCACCGCGGCCCGCCTCGGCGTCTCCTTCGAGGACTTCCAGGCAGGCGCGGCCAAGCAGATCCCGGTGCAGCGGGTCGGCCAGGTCGAAGACATCGCGCACGCGATCTCGTTCTTCGCCAGCGAGGGGGCCGGCTACGTCAGCGGCCAGATCCTGTACCTGGCCGGCGGCCCGGTCTCGTAACGGGAACGGACGAGGGCGATGAGCGTCATAGACGGCGCAAGCGACGCGGCGACGGACCTCCGCGCGGCGGTCCGCGCGTTCTGCGCCGAACACGATCCCGCGGCCACCCCGCGTGCCGCGTTCCTCAGCGCCCGGTTCGACGCGGGCCTGGCCGCCGTGCACTACCCGGTAGGGCACGGCGGCCAGGGCTTGCCGCGGGCGCTCCAGCGAGTCGCCGACGAGGAGTTCGCCCAGGCGGGCGCCCCACGGCTCGACGAGCGGCGCAACGTCATCGGCCTCGGCATGGCCGCGCCGACGATCATCGCCTTCGGCAACGAAGAGCAGAAGACCTGGTGGCTTAAGCCGCTCTGGCTCGGCGACGAGATCTGGTGCCAGCTGTTCAGCGAGCCGGGGGCGGGCAGCGACCTGGCCGGGCTGGCGACCCGCGCCGTCAAAGACGGCGACGAGTGGGTGGTCAACGGCCAGAAGGTGTGGACCTCGCTGGCCCACCACGCCAAGTGGGGCCTGCTGCTCGCGCGCACCGACCCCGACGTGCCCAAGCACCCGGGCCTGTCCTACTTCATCGTCGACATGCACGCGCCGGGCGTCGAGGTGCGGCCGCTGCGCCAGGCCACCGGCGAGGCGGAATTCAACGAGGTGTTCCTCACCGACGTCCGCATCCCCGATGCCCGCCGCCTCGGCGACGTCGGCGCGGGCTGGAAGGTGGCCAACGCCACGCTGATGAACGAGCGCGTGTCGATCGGCAACTCGGCCGCCATCCCTCGTGAGTCCGGCGGTATCGGCTTCGCCGCGACCGAGTGGCGCCAGCACCCGGAGCTGCGCACGCACGACCTGCACCAGCGGCTGCTGTCGCTGTGGGCGCAGGCCGAGGTGGCGCGGCTGGCCGGGGAACGGCTGCGCCAGCAGATGGCCGCGGGCGAGCCAGGCCCGGAGGGCTCGGCCGCCAAGCTCACCTTTGCCCGCCTCAACCAGGAGATCTCCGCGTTCGAGGTCGAGTTCCTCGGCGCGGACGGCCTGGTTTACGACGACTGGACGATGCGCCGCGACGGGTCGAGCGACTACGCCCGCGGCGCCGGCTACCGCTTCCTGCGCGCGAAGGGCAACTCCATCGAGGGCGGCACCTCCGAGGTCATGCGCAACATCATCGCGGAACGCGTGCTGCGCCTGCCCGCGGAGCCTCGCACCGACACCACCGCGCCGTGGAAGGACCTGCCCCGGTGACGGCCCTCGCCAAGCCTGCCCAGCTCTCGGGCAAGCGGCCCGCGGAAGCAGAACGAGAGCGGCCTACCCCGGACGCCCAAGAAAGGACACGTGGTCGCGGTGGCCGTTGACCTGCGTTACTCCGAGACCGAGCGCGACCTGGCGGCCGCACTCGGCGACCTGCTCGCCAGCCAGGCCGCCCCGGCGGACATCATCGCGCGCACCGAGCGCCCCGAGACCAGCGACGCCAAGCTGTGGCGGACGGTGGCGGCGGAGATCGGCATCGCCGGCCTGCTCATCCCCGAGGCACTCGGCGGTGCGGGCGCGTCCTACCGTGAGCTCGCCACCGCGGCCGAGCAGTTCGGCGCCGCGGTGGCCCCGATCCCGTACCTGGGCAGCGCGGCGGTCGCCACCGCGGTGCTGCTGTCCGCCGCGCGCTCGTACGCACGGGACCGGGGCGCGGCGGCCGGCGCCGGCCTGCCCGGTGAGGCGGCGAGCGCCCCGATTGACACCAGCCAGCCGTTGTCCGGGCCGGCGGCGGCGGCGCGGGACGCCGCGCTGCGCGCGCAGGCCGCCGCGGCCGGGTCGGGGACGGGGTCCGCGCCGGTCTCGCCGGCCGCGGGGCTGCTGCGCCAGCTGGCCGACGGGACGAGCACGGCGGCGCTCGCCGTGCCGGTGGGCACCGCACCGGGGGCACCGTTCCCTGGCGACGCGCGGGTCACCGGCCGGGCCGAGGGCCACCCGGGCGCGGTCCGGCTGCGCGGCCGGATCCACGCGGTGCCCGACGCGCTGCTCGCGGACATCCTCCTCGTCCCCGCGGACGGCGTGCCCGGCGCGGTCTACCTCGTCGAGTCAAACGTGGCCGGGGTGCATTGCGCGCCGCTGACCTCGCTCGACATGACCAGGCAGCTATGCGACATCACGCTCGACGACGCGCTGGGCGTTCCGGTCGCGGTTGGCGCGGCGGCCGAGGCGGCGCTGTCCGCGGGCCTGGCGGCGGGCGCGGCCGTGCTCGCGGCCGAGCAGCTCGGCGTGGCGCAGCGCTGCCTGGACATGACCGTCGCGTACGCGCAGGAGCGCCGCCAGTTCGCCCGGCAGATCGGCTCCTTCCAGGCGGTCAAGCACCGGCTCGCCGACCTGTGGACCACGATCACCCTGGCCCGGGCGGCGTCCAGGTACGCAGCCGCGTGCCTGGCCGACGACGACCCGGACGCCCCGGTCGCGGTCGCGCTCGCCAAGTCGGCGTGCTGCGATGCCGCCGTGACCGCGGCCCAGGAATGCGTCCAGCTGCACGGCGGCATCGGCTTCACCTGGGAGCACCCCGCGCACCTGTACCTGAAGCGGGCCAAGGCGGCGTCCGTCGCCTACGGCACGCCTGGGGCGCACCGCGCGGCCCTCGCGAGCCTGGTGAACCTCCCGGCGCCGCCGGCGTAAGGCGCTACCCGCTCCTCTGCCGGGCCCCGCTGCCTCCGCCGCGGGGCCCGGCAATGGATAACAGCAAGAAGCGTGCAGGCTTACTGCTCGCCCTCGTCCTCGTCTTGCGGTGAGGGCCCGGCGAAGCTCCGCTCGGCCCGGTCGGACTCCCCGGTGCGCTGGGCCGGCATCTCCACCGTGGGCCGCCCCGGCGCCTGCTGGGCGGGCAGGTCGGGCCGGGTGGTCTCACCCGGCGAGCCGTCAGCCCGCCGCTCCTGCCCTCCGCCGGAGGCGTGCTGCCGCTCCTCGGGGCCTCGCGCGCCCTGCGCGGCTGCCGCCGGGATGGGCACGGTCGGCGGTTCCGCTTCCTGTCCCGCGGCGGACCCGGCCGCCGCGGGCCGCTCGGCGGCGAACGCCGGCGGCTCGGCGGGCGCCCGCTGCGCGGGGATGTCGTGCCGTCCCGCCGCGTCGACGGCGGGCGCGCCGCTTCGGATCTCCGCCGCCTCGGACCGCGGTACCCCGGCCGCCGCGAGCAGGGCCTGGCTGAGGCGCGGCCATTCCGAGCCGGCTTCCATGGCCCAGGCGTCGCCGGTCTGAGGCGGGATGCCGAGCTTCCGCTCCCCTCGCTGCTCCCGCGCCACCCGAAGGTCCATGAACATCGCCGCGCCGGCCATGAACAACGCCAGGACCGTCGCGGCGATAACGATCACCCAGGTCGCGGCAGGCGATGCCATGGTCCGCACCGCTTCGCTCATGCTGGTCTCCCAAACCAGCACCATCCACGCAGCTACCTACCCCAGAGGCTCTCCAGCAACACAGCTCTCTCAGATAACGGAAGGTACGCCGTGGCGATGGCCTGCACCTGCCACCGTCAGCGTGCCCGGCCGCTCGCCCGGACCCGCACCGGGACGGCCCCGGCCGGGGCCTGAGGCGAGGCCGGCGGGCGCGCCGGTGCTCAGGACCGGAGCTGGCGGACGCTCGACAGGTCGGTCACCCCGGCGAGCCGGGTGGACTCGGCCAGGCAGCCACAGGACTCCCGGCACATCAGCCGGTTGGGCAGCGCGATGTCGCGCTCGGCAGGCGGCTCGCGGCCGATCATGGAGTACAGCACCTCGAAGGCGGTCTCGCCCAGGTCGCCGATCGGCTGCCGCACGGTGGTGAGCAGCGGGTGCACGTGCCTGGCCATCGGGATGTCGTCGAAGCCGGTGACGGCCACCTTGCCCGGCACGTCCACCCCGGACCTGCGCAGCGCATGCATCACGCCGAGCGCGGACTGGTCGTTGGCGCAGACGATGACCCGGGGGAGCGGGATGCCCGACGCGAGGATCCGCTCGGTGACCACCGCCGCGCCCGCCGCGTAGTAGTTGCCCCGCCACTGCGGGCCGGTGTGCAGGACCGCGCCCGCCGCGGCGGCCTCCGCCGCGAGGATCTGCTGCCGCGCCTGGCTGTCCGGGCTGTCGCTGTACCCGCTGAGGTAGCCGAGCGTGGTGTACCCGTGGTCGTAGAGCAGGTGCCGCGCCAGGGCGCGCATGCCGGCCACGTTGTCGCTGCCCACGTTCGCGGTGGTGGGGCTGGGGATGCCCGCGAGGGTGACGATCGGGACCTGCCGGGAGATCTGGTCGATCTGGCCGGGCTCGAGTACCCCGTCGTGCAGGATCAGCCCGTCGCTCTTGCGCGCGATCGCGAGGACGCGGCGGCCCGCGTCGTGATCGGTGATGTCCACCGAGCGCAGCAGCAGGTCGAACCCGCGGCGCTGCGCGGCCCGCTCCACGCCCCGGTTCAGCATGTCGTGGAACTGCAGTGACTCGGTCTCGTCGGCGAACGCGTCATAGCCGAGCAGCCCAGCGGTGTCCCAGGCGCCGCCGGCCCCCGCGGGCAGCACCGGGGCGGGAATCGGCGAGCCCGCCGACAGCGGCCGCCGCATGACCACGCCGACGACTTCCTTGAGCCGGACCGAGAGCGCCCTCGCCGCGCTGTCGGGCACGTAGCCCAGTTCGCTGACCGCCCGCTGCACCCGGTCCGTAATCTCGGGGCTCGGGTTGCGGCGGCCGTTGAGCACGCGCGACACCGAGGCGATGGACACCCCGGCGGCCCGCGCGACGTCGTAGATCGTGGGCGCGCCCGAGTCCGCGTGCTCCGTCTCGACGCTCATCGCGCGGACCTCCTCGTCCTCGGTCGCAGCCCTCGGTCGCACCGCAGCGAGGTAAGCGCTTTCCCGGTGCCGGGCCCGGCTCGGCCGGGACCCCGGTAAGCGCTTACCGGATGCCACGTGGGAGCAAGCGTACGTCCCCGGGCACAGCGCCTCAAGGCCGTAAGCGGGCAATGTTACAGCAATGTGACGCCGCAGACATCATGCCAGATCACCCGCGCGGGCCTGTGGAAAACGCAGACATCACGACACATTCACGAAACATCGGCGCATGTCTTACCTGCTACGTTACCGGCGGCGTAACAAACGGGAAATGCCTTCGAAACCCGCGCATGGGAAACATTAGACGTTGCGTAGAAGCACGCGGAGCGGCCGGGGCGGGACGCAAGCCCGAGGGGTGACCCTATTACCCGAGTGGCCCCTTCATATCAGGCAGCCCTGGAGGAGTAAGCAGTGATTCCATACCCTACCTGGCTGGGATCCGGAGATAATGCCTGGCAGATGACGGCGGCGACGCTGGTCGGGCTTATGTCCATTCCGGCGCTGGCCGTGCTGTACGGCGGCCTGGTGCAGAAGAAATGGGCCATGAACACCACGCTCATGGTCTTCGTGACGTTCTGCCTGGTCCTCATCACGTGGGTGCTTTGGGCCTACAAGATGGGCTTCGGCACGACGCTGATCCATTTCGGCAGCGCCAACATACTCGGTGACCCGCGCACCACCCTGGGCGCCAATGCCCTGGAAGGCCAGGCGACCATCCCGCTTGTCGATCCCGCGATGCCCGGCTACGCGGTATCGAAGGCGGGCGATATCCTCAACACCGGCTTCAAACTGCCGAACGCGTCCGTGGAGTACTTCCAGTTCGTGTTCGCCGCGATCACCCCGATCCTGTTCATCGGCTCGGTGCTCGGCCGGGTCAGCTTCAAGGCCTGGATGGTCTTCGTCCCGCTGTGGATCACCTTCGCCTACGCGGTCAACGCCTTCCTCCTCTGGGGCGGCGGCTACTGGGCGAGCAAGGGCGCGCTTGACTTCTCCGGCG
>Ga0207664_10002154_pt1 | contig 12943 bp, 10 predicted proteins | sample LARL83metaG_FD_184349 | JGI IMG/M metagenome (GOLD analysis project Ga0207664, IMG submission 184349) | Corn, switchgrass and miscanthus rhizosphere microbial communities from Kellogg Biological Station, Michigan, USA - LAR L8-3 metaG... | ecosystem: Host-associated > Plants > Roots >...
CTTGAGGGAGCGCTGCCGGTTATTGAGGGCGTCGGCCGTCATCTGCACCACGCGCGCCGGCATGGACTGGTTGATCTCCTCGGCCAGGTGGATGAAGCGCGCATCATAGCCATTGAGTTTCATCTTCCAGGCGAGATACTGGGAATCGATGCCGATGCAATGACCACCCACACCCGGGCCCGGATGGAACGTCATGAAACCGAAGGGCTTGGTGGCGGCCGCGTCGATCACCTCGCGGGTGTTCACGCCCAGGCGGTGGCACATCAAGGCCAACTCGTTGGCCAGCGCGATGTTCACGTTGCGGAATACGTTCTCGTAGAGCTTGGCCATCTCAGCCACGCGCGGGCTGGAGACCTCCAGAACCTTCGGCACGATGGTGCGATAGAGCTGCGCCGCGAGCTGGGAGCATTCCTGGGTCACCCCGCCCACTACCTTGGGGATGTCATGCACCTTGAACTGAGGGTTTGCCGGGTCGATGCGCTCCGGGGAAAAGGCCAGGAAGAAGTCCACCCCTGCCTCCCCGCCTTTGTCCGAGAACATGGGCAGCAGTATCTCTTCGGTGGTGCCGGGATAGGTGGTGGACTCAAGCACCACCAACTGGCCTGGATGCAGGTGTTGCGCCAGTTCCTCCGCCGCGGCCATCACGAAGGATATGTCGGGATCCTTGGTCTTGCGTAGCGGCGTGGGCACGCACACGATCGCCGCGTCTGTTTCCGCCAGCACGGAGTAATCAGCGGTGGCGCTGTAACGCCCGGCAGCGCGCTGCTTCTGCAGCTCTTCATCGGGCACGTCCGGGATGGGTGAGCGCCCCTGGTTCAGGGCGTCCACCTTCTCGTGGCTGTTATCCAGTCCCACCACCTTGAAACCGGCGTGGGCGAAGGCGATGGCCAGCGGCAGGCCCACATAGCCCTGACCGATGACGGTGATCCGCGCCTCGCGTTTCTCGATGCGTTCCTTCAAAGCATTGGCATTCATGGCATTTCCTCTAAAGCCAGATTCAGCAGGGCCCGGGCGAGCTTGCACGGTTCGTGGCGAACCTTCGGACCATCTCCGAGTAGGTCGCACTTGAGCGCACGGCAGCCCAGGGTCTTTGTGAAGACAGGGTCGACGGTGATCGGTCTGGAGCCCTCGGCGGCATAACGCCTGAGATGCTCCATAGAAGGCTTGATGCTATTGATGAGTATCTTGTGGATCGGCAACTCGGGCGCATGCTCACGGATCGCATCGATCACGTCCGCGGCACTGTAGTCGTCGGTCTCACCCGGTTCAGTCATGAGATTCATGACCACGACGACCCGCGCGCCGGAGTCGGCGATGGCCTCGGCCATGCCTTTGGCCAGGAGCACCGGTATGAGGCTGGTGTAGAGGCTGCCGGGCCCCAGTACCACCAGGTGCGAGCCGGCGATGGCATGCAGAGCCTGGGGCAAGGCCCGGATGTCGCGCGGGACCAGTGACACTCGGCGGATGCGGCGGCCGGCGGCGGCGATGCGGGACTCACCCACGCTGTAGCTGCCATCGGTGAATTCCGCACGCAACTGGACGTCGTCAAGAGTGGCCGGCAGCACCCGGCCGCGTATATCGAGAAGCTTGCTGGCCCGCTCCACCGCCCGGCCGAAATCCTTCTCCAATAAGGCCAGGGCCGTGAGCATCAGGTTGCCCAGACTGTGGTCTCCGAGCTCGCCGTCGAAACGGAAGTTGAACAGTTCCTGGAGGGTTGGATCCGCATCCGACAGGGCCAATAGGCAATTACGTATGTCGCCAGGCGCCAGGATCCTGTACCCACGACGCAAGGCACCGGTACTGCCGCCGTCATCCGCCACCGTCACGATCGCAGTGAGCCTGTCCTGATCCGCCTCGTCGCGCATGCCGACCGGAAAGTGCAGCACTCGCAGCCCCTGCAGCAACGCGGCAAGACCGGTGCCGCCTCCGAGCGCGGTGATGCGCAGCGGGGTGGTGCGGGCTCCCAGGCATTCCGCATCGCCGAGCCGCGATCCGGGCGTGTAGCCTAAGGGGGATTCGAGCATCATGACTTTTGGTCCGCTCAGTGCATGCCGCCGAGGCTGTTACTCGAGCCAAGCCCCGGACGCTGTGGCGGAGGTATCTCGGGATCGAACTCATGAGAATGCAAGGCGGCCGCCAGCCCGGGCAACAGCGGCTGACTCGGTGGCGGCGTCTGTAGCCCGCCATCCATGGCAGGTATGGCTGTCGCCACCCGTTCCAGCCGCCGATGCCCGAGCAGCACGACCTTGACCGTCTCGAAGAGGATGCGCATGTCCAGCCAGATCGAATAATGCTTGATGTAGTACAAGTCGTAACGCAGCTTCTCGATCTCTTCGTCGAGGCCATTGGCGTACTTGTAGCGGACCTGAGCCCAGCCGGTGATGCCCGGCCGGATCGAGGAACGCAGCGAGTAATATGGGATCTGTTCGCCGCATTCCGGCGTGTTGCGTGACACCAGGATGAACAGTCGCCTGTTGCTGTCGGGGTGCGGACGCGGACCCACCAGGTTCATGTCGCCGCGCAACACGTTGAAGAACTGCGGCAGTTCGTCGAGGCGGAACTTACGCAGCCAGCGTCCGGTACGAGTGATGCGCAGCTCATTGTCCGCAGCCCACTCCGAATGCCTGTCCGAGGTATCCCGCATGCTGCGGAATTTCAGCAGCCTGAATCGTCCGCCTCCCAGCCCCACCCGCTCCTGCACGAACAGCACAGGACCCGGCGAATCGAGACGTATGCACAAGGCTAGTGATGCCATGAGCGGTAAGAACAAAACGACCGCGACGGATGCGACCACGAGGCTGAAGCCCCGCGCGAACCAGCGGGCCAGACGCGACGGCCTGAAGGTGCTTGAGAACAGCACGCTGTTGGCCGTCAATGACTCGATAGCGAGCTTGCCGGTGAGCCGTTCGTAGGCATCCAGGCCGGTCTCGACCTTGAGATCGCGGATGGCTTGCATCTCCACCAGCAACTCCGCGCCGATGTGTCCGTACTGTTCATCCATGGCGACGATGACGCGATCCAACCGCTCCTTCGAGAGGACCTGCTTGAGTTCCGACAATGCACCGAGTCGCGGGCAATCGAACGGCGGATCCACGTCGCGACTCTCGGTAATCACGCCGCAGAGCTCTCCATGACCCCCCTCGCGAGCATAGAACTCCAGCACCAGCTTGTAAGCGAGCGAACCGGTACCGAGGATGGCGACCCGCTCAGACATTCCCGGAGGTGCCCTGGGCTTGAAGGCTGGGTTCGCGGCGCGGCTGGGTCTCCCGCATAGGCAAGCCGTAACGGTAGTACCCGTAATAACGGCGCGGCATCAGGTCACCACGGTTGAAGACCATGCCCAGCAGTTTCTCGGGGCCTATGAGATCGAGGGCTTCCTCCAGCATCGGCCTTGGAGTGCGATGGGCGGAAACCACCATGAGGAAATAGTCCACGAAGCGGCGGATCACACGGCAATCGGACACCGGCACCACTGGCGGCGCATCCAGGATCACGTACTGATAGGTCTTGCAGCAATCGTTGAGCAATTGTCCGAAACGCGCTGAGCGCAATAGCTCGTACGGCGCGCTGACCCGCGAACCGGTAAATACGATCGATAGGTTGGTACCGCTCAGGGGCCGGGCCACGTCCTGGAGAGTGAGGGTTGAGGACATGATGGCATCGGTCAGTCCATTCAATCCTGGATTGCCGAGACGCAGATGCTCCTTCAGCGCGGCGGATTCACGGCGCAGGTCCACATCCACCAACAGCACCTTGGAGTCACGCGCCTGTGCCAGGGCCGCCGCCAGGTTCAGCGCGGTGAGCGACTTCCCATCGCCCGCGGCCGGGCTGCAGATGGCCACGGTGGTGCCGCGGTTGGTCTTGCGCTTCTCCTCCAGCACGTACCGCAGCTTGCGGTACTGTTCTGCCTCATAGGAGTCGGGTTCCGTCAGGCTGACCAAGTGCTTGTCCACCTGTTTGGTATTGACCTCCGCCAGTTTCGGACGTCCGGTCACGGGGGTGCGGGCCGGCTCCTTGATCTCGAGGCGGGGATCTGTCGCCTTGGGCTTGTCCTTGTCCGCCGCTTCCACGCGGATCATGGGCGGGACACTGCGGCCCAAGGGTTTGGTATTGCCTTCGCCATGTAACATGTCTGTACTCCTCGATGCCGAATTGTTCGGTTCAACCCGCTGTGGTGGTACTGGTGGTCGCCCCCGGCGTGGCGTGTTTGGTCAACATCCACACCAGTTCCGTATTGCCCTGGCCAAGCAGGGATGAGGCTTGCCCCACTATCACGGCCACCACCAGCACCGACACGAACGCGGTGCCGAAACGCAGCCGGCTGCGCCAAACGTCCTGTGCGGTCACGATCAGCGGGATGTTGGCCAGCACCGGCACGCGGCTGAATGCACGGAGTTCGTCGATGCTGTGGAAGGACGGGTCGAGCTGCTCCAGCAGGAACACCAGAGCCGCCGCCAGACCCATCGAGCCGACCAGACAGAGGATCAGCAGACGCAGGCGGTTCGGACCGGAGGCATCGGTGGGAGGCACGGCGTTTTCCAGTATTCGGTACTGGCCGCTTGGAGACTGCGGCAAGGGCACTTGCTCGTAGCGCTTCAGGAGCTGCGAATACACGTCTTGGGTTTCGTTGTAGCCCTGCATCAGCGCTTGCAGTTGCTGCTCACGCACCGGCATGCTCTCGAGTCGTGCCTGATAGCCCGCAATCTCCGTGCGCAGGCGGGCATCCTCATCCTGATAGGACTTGATGGTACCGTCCAGGGAGCTGTCGCTCGCCGGTGCCGAAGCAGCGCCTGCCGCAGCATCGCGGCTGGACTGGGCCTGTTTCAGGGCGGCGATCTGTTGTTTCAGACGCACCACGTCCGGATACTGGTCGGTATAACGGGTACGCAGGGTCACCAGCTCGTCTTCGAGTGCGGGGAGATCAGTGGCGTCTGTGCCCTGTTCTCCGGTCTTGTCCATCGTGGTCTGGCGGCTCGTCTGCACGGTCTGGTTCAGGTCCTCCGCATTCTCGTGCAACTGGTTGTCCAGCTGCTGCAACATCGCAAGACTCGTGGCCTGCTGCTCAGGCAGTTCGCCCATATGCCCGCTGCGGAACGCGTTGATGCGCTGCCCCTGTGCATCCAGCTTGCGCTTGATATCCGTCATCTGACTCTGCAGGGACGCGAGCATGGCCGCCGACTGCTGGGCCCGCATGCGGTTGTTCTGCTCCACATAGGCTTGGGCCAGGGCATTGGTCACTTCCGCCACCTGCTTCGGGTTCCAACCCTGGTAACTCAAGGTGAAAGCGAAGGTCGGGTCCTGACCCCATTGCTGTTGGCCGGCCTTGCGCTGCACCTGGATGTCCTGGCGCATGCGGGTCAGTAACGTCTCCTCCGAGGCTTTCTTGTGCAACGTCGGATAGAGGTCGAAGCGGTTGATGAGCATCAGCAGCCGGTCGCGGCTCAGCACCTCTTCACTGACGGAATCGAGCCGGCTGTCCTGGCTCTGTGCGCCCTGCCCGCCGGTATCTCCAGTGGGCGCTTGGGGGTTGACCAAAACGGTGGCGGTCGCACTGTATATGTCAGGCAACGCCGAAACGAAGCTCGCGGTGGCGGCGAACGCCAACACGAACACCGAGAGGGCGATCCATCTGCGGCGCTTCCACAGGCGTGCCAACGCACTGAACGCCGAGTCCTTGTTTTCCTGGGGCTGTTGTTGCATTGCGATAAGCTCCGTCTCAGGGCACGCTGATGATGTCGCCGGGGTGGACGTAGAACGGCGGTTCTTCGCCGTACACCGCGGTGTCGTAGTCGAACATGATGCGTTTCTTGGCGCCGTCTTCGTCACGTAGGATCACGATCTTGGATGGCGATGCGAACTCGCTTAAGCCGCCGGCCTCAGCCAATACATCCAGCACCGTGGCTTGGTTCTTCAGTTCGTACCGACCGGGCGTCTTCACCTCACCCAGCACCGAGACGGCGAAACTGTGCACCTCCTGTACCACCACCGAGACCTCCGGGTCCGACATGTACTGGCGCAGACGGTCACTGAGGGTCTTCTGCAGTTGCAGGGGCGTGAGGCCTGACGCCTGTACCTCATTGATGAGCGGGAAAGAGATCATCCCGTCCGGACGCACCGTGTCGATACGTTCGAGGCTGGCATCCTTCCAGACCGAGATGTGCAAAACATCGCCGGGGCCGATCACGTACTTCTCGACGCGGCAACTTTCGCCGTGACAAGGTCCGGTGGCGACAGGTTGGTCATGGGCACAGGCAGTGAGGGAACCGAGCAGCAAGGCCAGGAACCCCAGGATCATGATGTCACGGAGGCGGCGTCTCATTTTGTTGGTCCGTGTTGGTGGTGGCGGGATTGATCATTGGCGTGGGCGCGATTTGCGCCGGGCGCGGCGCAGGCCAGCGCGTCTCGAAGGGCGTGCTGCGACGCTGCATGAAGGCGCTGGGCCCGGCGACCGGCCGCGCGAACAACAGGCCGATGTACACCACGTTGTTCAAGATCTTAGAGTCGGCGCCGGTGAGCAAGCCGCGTTGCAGGCTGTATTCGTATGAACCGACCAGCGACATGACGCGCGTGACACGGTAGCTGAAGCTGGCGTCCATGCGGTAAAGCGTGGCGCGGGCAGCTGCGACGGTGGCGCTGGAGAGGCTGGGCGCGAGATAGAATTCGAGGGAATCGCTGTAGTTGTAGTCGAGTTTCGCCGCCAGGCTGCGGGAATCGGCCGGCACGAACTCACCGATGAGCGCCGTCTGGCTGCGGGCGTAGGCGATGTTGAAGGTACCGGAATCCAGGACGTAGTTGAGCCCCGCAGAATAATCCAGTGAATTCACGCCTTCGGTACGGCGCGGACCGGCCGCGACGGAGAAGCTGGAGGTAGGCGTCAGGAAGTGCGTCCACCCGGCGGTGGCGACCGTTGAATCCACCACGTCATTGGGCCCAAAGTTGTAGCGGGTATCGGCGAAATTGAGGTCGCCGCTATCCAACGCGGTGAAACGGTGTTCCAGCCCAAGTGTGCCCGTATCCGAATAGGTCTGCGGCACTGAAGCGAGGGTCTCGACATCGTGTGCGTAACCGATGCGTCCATAGGTCAGCTCGTCGAAGGCATAGCCTAGCGATGGTGCCACCGTGACATACGTCGCATGCGCGCGCCCCAGGCCGAGACTCAATGTGGGGTCGAGCTCCGACGGAGTCTCGGTGCTGGTGTAGTTGCTGTCGAGCGAGAATGTCAGACGCGGTGTGAACAGGTAGTCCAGGTTCAGCGCCGCATTGCGACGCACCGTATTGCCGTTCAGCGCCGGGTGATGGTGATAACGCTCTGCATCGAACGTGTAATAAGCAGCGATGCTGAGGGCTTCCGAACCGTACCCCGCCTCGATCGCCGGACTTACTCGCAGGATCTCGTCTGCCTGACGATCCGTCGAGGAACGGAATACGTTGTCATCGTACACGCCGCCGATTGCGATTGAGGGGCTGAGGTAGGTGGCGGTATCCGCACGCCCTTCGTGCGCGATCGCCAACGACAGCAGCAATATGCCCGTCGCCGGCAAGCGGCGCAGCATCGGCATCCAGGCTTCCTTGCCCATGTCACCCATCCTTCATGTTGATGCGCGGCGAAATACCGTGCTTCAGATCGTTGCCACCAGCGTGCAATCCACTTCTACCGCCAGACTTCGACGCAGGAGCTCCACGGAAAGCACCAGCAAACCTCGTTTGGATTCCTGGCGGACCAGCACGCCTTGGACGTTGGCCAGCGGCCCGCTGACGATGCGCACCGTCTGCCCGATCTTGAGGTAGGGATGCGGCATGCGCGGCAGATCGGTCTGGTTCACCTTGCGGATAGCTTCGATCTCGTCATCCGGCACGGTAGCCAGTTTGTCCCAGCGCTCACCCAGTATCCTGACCAGACCCCGCGCCTTGGATATCTCTAGGTATCCGGACTTGTCCATGGCATGCCGCACGAATAGATAACCCGGAAACAACGGCGCCCGGTATAAGCAGCGGGCGTGTTTGCGCCGTGACCATCTGTCGACGGTGGGTAGCAACACGTCGAATCCGCCCGTCGCCAGTTGTTCGTATACCGCCTGCTCGCAGTTGCTTTTGGTCCAGAGCACATGCCAGTGTTGCGCGATGGCCGTAGCCCCGAGTTCCATCTCCGGGCGCGCCGATACACACTTGATACTGTCGTCAACGTAGTCCGACAAAGCTTCGCCCCTTCGGTTCTCATCATGAGGACCTTCGAGTTATCGCACCATGCTTCTGTCTTGCTGCGACGCTCACCTGCGTCTTCGTGGCCGGATCCTTGCCACTCTCAAGTCAACCGAGTCGACATTTGTTCCGAGCGCCATTACCCCATTTATCGCGTAGTGCGCCAATCGGGGAAACACCTCTTTTGACGACGGAGAATCACTCGACCGACTAGTAGCGCAGTGCATGGTGCGCAGCCGATTTAACAACAGGAGCGATATGGTGCGTTGCGCAGTTCCGGCGGATTCGTTCTATAAGAGATGGGATCGCAAGTGTTTTCAGCCTGTAAATCATGGCCTGTTTGCAACGGCAGCTGCGCCGAGCAATGGTGATGGTGCAGGTGAAATCATGTGTTCCCTCAGGGCTAAGGTCACAAGCACTCGCTTTCGCCGCAATTAGGTATTCGCCCGAAGATATGACTTGGACCCATCGAATCTCACACGCGGTGCAATTCCGCATAGTTCGGGGATAGTGCCACTCATTGAATACGGTGATCACCCTATTCGGTCCTGGAGACGACTGTTCTAAGGTGGTTCAGGCAGCAGTCGCTTTTCCGGAACAGGCTCGGCATGAACCAGAACATCGGATGGATACGGCAAGATGCGCCACCCGCAGCCCTCATGATGCCCGGCGACCTCGCATCCGCGGCACCCTTGCTCCACTCCATACACTCCTACTTCCCTGTGGCGCCGGGACTGGGGGCGGAATGGTCGGATCTTGCGACCCGCCTGACCGCCCCGCCCCACCTCCAAGCCGGCTGGGCAGAAGCCTGGTGGCGTGCCTTTGGCCAGGGCACACCAGAGTTGCGTGTGCTGCGCCGCGATGGGCGGCTCGTCGGTGTGTTGCCGATCGCGCGGCGCCACAAGCTCCTGGAATCACCTGCGAACTATCACACGCCAAGTTTCGGCCTTCAGGCGGAAGATGCGTCGGCGGCGGCCACCCTATCCGCGGAGCTCTTCGCCGACGATCCCTCTCACGTCTCGCTCACTCACCTGGAGCCTGGCAGCGAAAGCCTGGAAACGTTCCGTGCGGCAGCTGAAGACGCCGGTTATAGGGTGGTGGTCCGGCCTTTCATCAAATCGCTCTATCTCGATGTTCACGGAGACTGGGAAAGGTACGAGCGTGATCTTGGCCGCAATCTCCTGCGCGACCTGCGCAGATCCTCGCGTAACCTGGAACGTGAAGGCAAAGTCTCGGTAGAAATCATGCGAGGCGGCAAACGACTCGACGGCTGCCTGCGTGAAGCCTTCGCGGTGGAGGCCTCGGGCTGGAAAGGGGCAGCGGGTACCGCGATCCAGTCCGGCCCGCGTACCCAACGCTTCTACACTGCGATCGGACGCTGGGCCGCCGAACGCGGTACCCTGCGCCTTTACATGCTGCGGGTGGACCGCCGGCCTTTGGCCATGTGCTTCGCTTTGCAGGAACACGCGGTCTGCCACCTCCTCAAAGCGGGATATGATCCCGCTTTCGGCGGTTATTCCCCGGGCACACTGCTCATGCACGCTATGTTCCGCGATTGCTTCGAGAGCGGAGTCCGGCGCATCGAACTCAACGGCGATGCTGAGTCCTACAAGCTGAAGTGGGCGACGGAGTCCCACGAATACAAGCGCCTGGAAGCCTTTGCCCCTGGCGTGGCCGGACAGCTTGCTTGGGCCGCCTTTACCTACAGCCGCCCGGTGACGAGCAGATTACGCGAGCGACTGGGGCTGTTATCCCAGGACCACCGGCAGTGAGTTCCTCCGACCCGGGCCTCCATATCTAAGATGCCCCACGTTGAAATCGGGTGAAGTCATTTGGGTGTGGCGTGCCGCAAATGAACAGGCCGCGGGTTGATGTCACCCGAGGCTACCCGGGCAAGGTCAGGGATTTCGGCGGTAGAGGACGAGCGATCGGTTCCGGCGCGGCACGACGCAGCCGCTTTGCCATATACATGAGCTGGTCGGTCCGCGTGAGCAGGAGAGGCACACTCTCACTGGGCGACGCTTCGCAGATACCACTCGAGACCGACAAGTGCCTGCCGTAGGCGGCCTGCCCCAGTACTGTAGCCTCAATACGCCTCGATACTTCTTCGGCCGTAACCAGACTCGTCTGAGGCAGAAGAACCGCGAACTCGTCACCGCCGAGGCGATAGACGATGTCAGACTTGCGCACCCGCATCCGGGCTGCCACCGCCACCACTCGGATCGCCTCGTCACCGGCGGGGTGGCCGTGCTCGTCATTGATGACCTTGAGATCATCTATGTCGAACAGGATCAGGCTGTAGGGCTTGTCATGATGAATCTGCTCCTTCTTCAGCATGCGCGCATGCTCCTCGAAAGCGCGCCGGTTCAGGAGTCCGGTCAGTGAGTCTTCCCGGCTCTCACGCACCGCCTGGTCGTACTGACGGGCGTTCTGTATCGCAGAAGCCACCACATCCGCGAACATCTGGATGATGTCCTCGTCCTCGTCGGTGAAGGCATCCGCATGCAGCGAGGCCATGTGGAGCACGCCGGCGACGGCCGGCTCGCGGCCGAAGAAGAACGGCGCACTCACCGAGGAGCGGCTGCCGCTGCGCGACGAGACCCGGCGTAGCGTCTGATCCTCTTGTTGCGCACCATCGCTGCGCACCGCTCGCCTGAGCGTGACGGCGTGACTGGGCGAACCTCCCCCCAAAGGCATCTCCAGCAGCGCGAAACCCAATATCCCCACGGCCGACTTGGCTGTGAGTCGCTGGTTTTCAACCATGAAGATGGTGGCGCCGTCCGCCCGAGTGAGGCGCGTGCACTCCTCCGCCACCACATCCATGACGGCCTGCAAGCTGCCGGACACAGTCATGACTTTGCCGATGCTGGTGATCACCTCGAGCAGACGCTCCTGGCTCACCCGTGCACCGGCGCGAGCCTCTGTTGCGGGCACAGGCTGCTGCATCTCAGGTCCGGACATACGCTGTCTCCTTACAAGAGGGCGCCGCCGGCCCCGACCGGCGGCCGATACGCGGCCCTACCCGGCCCATGCGTACCGTAGGAGATGCTTCTTGTATCGGACGGAGCACCACGATCAGCGCATCTGACATGGCCATGACGACAGCTGCGAGCGTGGCGTAAGCGAGCACCATCCCTGGTACGGTCCGCGCTAGAGCGCGCAACCCGGGCGATACATTTGTATAACGATCCATGTTCCCCGCCCGCCGCTTATACGCAGCGTCAATCTATTGGGGAACAGGCTGGACAGGAATGGGGTAAAACCCCGATTTGGAAGATGTAAAAGACCCCAAGGGGAAATGGCCTTGGGAAAGGCTATGTAGGGGAGTCGTGCGGGACAGGGTTAGCGCGGGCCAGCCTACGGCGATGTGATTGGCGTCACATAGAAAGGAAGGGCCGTCCATGCCGATTCTATCCATGGTGACCCAGAAATCCATCAAGCATGTAGGCTTACCCACTTCGCCAGAATGGATGCCGAGGTGAGCGAATGCCAGGGACGGGGCATCGGTTATCGGCCCGAAGATTGAAGGTGGTTTTCAAGACGGCTCGACGCTATCGCGTGTCACCTTAAACCACTCGGACATCCGAGATCTGCAAATATGGCGGAGGGGGTGGGATTCGAACCCACGAACGGTTTCCCGTTGCCGGTTTTCAAGACCGGTGCCTTAAACCACTCGGCCACCCCTCCTGAAAAGATTCACTTACCATCCCTGGTGCCGTGACCTGCTCGGCATCCATACCTCGCGTTCGGCCGTACCGGCCTCACCCACCCGGCTCCGGGTGCGGCGGATTATATAACGGTGGTTCCACCCATATAGGGATGCAAGGCTGACGGCACGTGGATGCGGCCTTGTTCGTCCTGGAAGTTTTCCATGACGGCTATGAGCGCGCGGCCCACCGCGACGCCGGAACCGTTGAGGGTATGCAACAGTTCAGGCTTGCCGGTGTCCGGATTGCGCCAGCGGGCCTGCATGCGGCGCGCCTGGAAGTCGGTGCAGTTGCTGCAGGAAGATATCTCCCGGTACTTATCCTGGCTCGGCAGCCAGACTTCCAGGTCATAGGTCTTGGCTGCGGCGAAGCCGATGTCGCCGCCGCACAATGCCACTACCCGGTATGGCAACTCGAGCTTCTGCAACACCTTTTCGGCGTGACCCGTGAGCTCCTCCAGCGCGGCGAAGGAGTCTGCCGGTCGCACCATCTGCACCAGCTCGACTTTCTCGAACTGGTGCTGGCGGATCATGCCACGGGTATCCTTGCCGGCAGCTCCCGCTTCGGCGCGGAAGCACGGCGTGTGCGCTGCGTAGCGGCGCGGCAAGGTGGCTGCCTCCAGGATCGCATCGCGCGCCTGATTGGTCACGGGCACCTCTGCCGTCGGGATGAGGTAGTAGCGTTGTTCACCGGAGACCGAGAACAGGTCCTCCTCGAACTTCGGCAACTGGCCCGTACCGCGCATGGACTCGGCGTTCACCATGTAGGGGACGTAGACCTCGGAATAGCCGTGCTCCCGGGTATGCAGGTCCAGCATGAACTGGATGAGTGCACGGTGCAGGCGCGCCAGCCCGCCGTTCAGCACCGTAAAACGCGCCCCAGTGATTTTGGCGGCCAGCTCTGCATCCATGAGCCCGCGAGCCTCGCCTAAGTCAACATGGTCCTTGGGCTTGAAGGAGAACCGCTTGGGCTCCCCCCAGCGGCGCACTTCCTTGTTGGAATTCTCGTCCGCACCGTCCGGTACGCTTTCGTGCAGC
>Ga0207664_10002155_pt1 | contig 12939 bp, 9 predicted proteins | sample LARL83metaG_FD_184349 | JGI IMG/M metagenome (GOLD analysis project Ga0207664, IMG submission 184349) | Corn, switchgrass and miscanthus rhizosphere microbial communities from Kellogg Biological Station, Michigan, USA - LAR L8-3 metaG... | ecosystem: Host-associated > Plants > Roots >...
CGCTGCTCGACCGCAAGCGGCTGGAGCTGGCCCGGGCCATGGCCGGGTCACCGGATCTCATCCTGCTGGACGAGATCGGCGCGGGCCTGCTGCCCGCCGAGCTGGACAGCCTGATCACGTTGCTGCGCACGACCCACGACGAAGGCGTCGCGATGATCGTCGTCGAGCACGTGGAGGAGGTCATCAGCCGCCTCGCCGACCGGGTGATCGTACTGGACTGGGGCCGGATCATCACCGAGGGCAGACCGGAGGAAGTGGCCGCCGACCCCCGGGTCCGCGAGCTGTACCTGGGCACGGACCCGGACGGCCCGGAGGGCCCGGGATCCCCGGAAGCGCCGGGGACCCCGGCCCGTCGGCCGCGGCAGGCCGGCGGCGTGCCGCTGCTGCGGCTGGAGTCGGTAAGCGCCTCCTATGGCGGGGCGCGGGCACTGGCCGATGTCAGCCTCGAGGTGCCCGAGGGCGGTCTTGTGGCCGTGCTCGGCGCGAACGGAGCGGGCAAGACCACCCTGGCCGGCGTCGTCAGCGGGCTCAAGGCACCCGACAGCGGACGGCTGCTGCTCGGCGGCCGGGACATCACCCGGCTGCCCGCGCACGCCCGGGTCAAGCTGGGCATCGCGCACTGCCCGGAGGGGCGCCGGATGTTCGCCGGCCTCACCGTCGCGGAGAACCTGGAGATGGGCCGGTACGCGGCCGGTGACCAGGTGGCCGCCCGCCAGCGGGCGATGGTGCAGGAGGTGTTCCCGATCCTGGCCGAGCGGGCCGGCCAGCTAGCTCAGACCCTGTCCGGGGGCCAGCAGCAGATGCTCGCCATCGCCCGTGCTCTGATGTCGGGACCCCGGCTCCTGGTCCTGGATGAGGTCTCGCTCGGCCTGGCTCCGGTGGCGATCGACACCATTTATTCCGCGCTCCGCGGCATCAGCGAGAGCGGCGTCTCGATCCTGCTCGTCGAGCAGAACGTACACCGCAGCCTCGCCGTCGCCAGGACGGCCTGCGTCCTCGACCACGGCCGGGTCTCGTTCTCCGGCCCCCCCGGCGAACTGCTCGGGCAGGGCCGGCTCTGGCAGGTGTACTTCGGCGGCGTCCCCGAGACGCCCGTTCAGGAAAGCCATGACACCCAGGACAAAGGAGACAGCGGTGTACCTTCCGCGCGCTAGACGGGCCGCCCTGGCCACAGCCGCCACTGCACTACTGCTGGCCGGCTGTGCCAGCGGCGCAGGCTCAGGCTCCGGCGGCAGCCCGGCCGGGCCCATCACACTAGGCACCACCCTCCCGCTCACCGGGCCGCTGGCCTCGTTCGGGCCGGTGCTCCAGGCGGGCTACCAGAAGGCTATCGACGACGTGAACGCGGCCGGTGGCCTGCCGGTCGGCGGCGGCAAGCACAAGCTCGTGCTGAAGGTCCTCGACAACGCCAGCAACCCCAACAACGCCACCCAGCAGGCCCGCGAGCTGATCCAGAACGACGGGGCGAGCGCCCTGCTCGGCTCGTTCTCCCCCGACCTGAACAACCCGGTATCCACGGTGGCGCAGCAACTCCACGTCCCGGTCATCATGACGGTCACGCCCATCCAGGCGTGGCGGGCCGGCAATCCTGACGGCTGGACATACGCCTGGGACGTGTTCGACTATGAGCCTTCCACCACGAGCCTGTTCTTCAAGGCCGCCACCGCCCTGGCGCCGTCCAACGACCGCAAGGTCGCGATCTTCGCCGACACCGAGAACGACGGCATCTTGTGGGCCAGGCTCTGGAAGGCCGAGGCCGCGCAGTACGGCTATACCATCGCCTACTCGGCCAGCTTCCCGCCGGGCACGTCGGACTTCAGCCAGTACGTCCAGCAGGCCAAGGCCTCCGGCGCGCAGGTCCTGCTCGCCCAGATGCTGCCGCCTGACGGCATCGCGCTGTGGAAGCAGATCCACGCCTTCGGCTGGAAGCCGACGGTGGCCGCGTGCAACAAGTGCTCCGCCTCGGCCCTGTTCCCCAAGGACCTGGGCGCGCTGGCCGAGGGCACGCTGAACTTCGGCTGGTGGACGCCGGATGACATCTTCCCCGGCACCCAGCGGCTGGTCAGCTACTGGGAGCCGTCCACGGGGAACAACATCTCGCTGGAGATGAAGGTAACCGCGTACGCGATCACCGGCATCATGACCCACGCGATCAGCGCCGCCGGGTCCACCAATAGTTCCGCGATCAACACGGCGCTCGGCAAGACCAGCCTGGACACGGTGATCGGGCACGTCGCCTTCACCGGCCAGGCCTTCCGCACCACCGATTACATGCTGCAGTGGCAGGGGGACAGCCAGGTCCGGATCTACCCGACCACGGTCAAGCACGTCCCGTACGTGATGCCAGGCCTGGACAAGTGAACGGGCGGGGAGACAGCCCGTGAGCCAGTGGGCGGCGACCGTCGTCAACGGGGCCCTGCTCGGCGGGGTCTACGCCATCGCGGGGCTGGGCCTGGCCCTGGTGTTCGGCGTAATGCGCCTGGTCAACCTGGCTCACGCGGCGTTCCTGGCCGGCGGCGCCTACCTCACGCTGACGCTCACCACGCATACCGGGCTTGACCCGCTGCTCGCCCTGGTGGTCGTGCTGCCGGTGATGTTCTGCGCGGGCTACGCGGTCCAGCGCTGGCTGCTGAATGCCCTGCTGCTGGCGGGCTCCCAGGGGGCGCTGGTGGCGACCTTCGGCCTGCTGATCCTGATCCAGAACGTGCTGACGCTGGGATACGGCGCCGAGCCGCAGGCGCTGCCGGCCCCGTACGCCGACGCCGGCCTGACCGTGGCGGGCATCCGGGTCCGGGTGATCTACCTGATCGGCCTGGCCCTGGCCGGGGCGTGCGTCACCGGCATGCACCTGGCGCTGAGGCGGACCCGGCTCGGGATCGCGCTGCGCGCCGCCGCCGCCGACCCGGTGACCGCCGGGACCATGGGCGTCAACGTGGACCACCTGTACGCCCTGGCGTTCGGCATCGGCACCGCGCTGGCCGGGGTCAGCGGCACCGTGGTCGGCGTCGCGTTCTCGGTCACGCCCACCAGCGGCCTGTCCTACCTGCTGCTCGGCTTCACCGTGGTGGTGCTCGGCGGCGCCGGCTCGGTGGCCGGGACGCTGGCCGCAGGCCTGCTGGTCGGCATCGCCGAGGCGGTAGCCGGGCGCGCGATCGGCGGCCAGTACGCCGACATCGTCGTCTACCTGGCGTTCGTCGCCCTGCTCGCGTTCCGCCCGCAGGGCCTGTTCGGAACGGCCCGCGCATGAAAGCGAGAAAGTACCTTCCGGCCGCGGCGTTCGCCGCGGGCATCGCCGGGCTCGCGCTCGCGCCGCAGCTAACCGGCCCCTCCGGGCTGTCCACGCTCCTTTACCTCGTGCTGTACGCGGGGCTGGCCCAGTCGTGGAACCTGGCCAGCGGGTTCGGCGGCCAGGCCTCGCTCGGCCACGCGGCGTTCCTGGGCGCGGGAGCGTACGCCGCGTCCATCGCGATGCTGCACGGCGGGTTCCCGGCCGCCGCGGCCCTGGTCGTGGCGGCGGGGGCGGGCGCCACGCTGGCCGCGCTGGCCGCCGTGGCCCTGCTGCGGCTGCGCGGCGTCTACTTCGCGGTCGGCTCGCTCGCGCTGGCCGCCGCCGTGCTCGGCCTGGCGACGATCTGGAACTACACCGGGGCCAGCCAGGGCATGAGCCTGCCGCTGGATGCCGTGCCCGGTCCGGACGCCATCTTCTACCTGGCCGCGGCCATCACACTGGCGGCGACGGCCGTGGCCTGGTCGCTCACCCGGACCAGGGCGGGCGTCCGCCTGATGGCGGTCCGCGACGACGAGGACGCCGCGGCCGGCCTCGGCGTCAACCCGCGCGCGGTGCGGATCCTGGCCATGGCGGTCAGCGGCGGCTTCGCCGGCCTGCTCGGCGCGGTCATCGCGCTCAACCAGGTGATCGTCACGCCGGACAACGTGTTCGGCATGGACTGGACGGTCGCCATGCTGGTGATGACGATCACCGGTGGGGCCGGCACCGTGGTCGGGCCGATCGCCGGGGCGTTCGTCGTCTACTACCTGATCCAGCAGCAGCTGCTCGACTATCCGACGCTCAGCGCCGTGCTCAGCGGGGTGCTGCTCATCGCCGTCGTGCGGTTCACCCGCGACGGCATATGGGGCGCGTTGTGCGCAGGCGCCCGCAAGCTCGCCCGCAAGCTTCCCGAGGAGGCCTGATGCGCCGGATCGACCTGCACTGCTACCCGGGCACGGCCGAATGGATCGCCTCCCAGCAGCCGTTCCCCGAGGCACTCGCCAGGTACTGGAACAAGCCCTGGGAACCGCGGGACGAGGACGACGTGGTCGCCGGCCTGCAGGCCCACGGCATCGAGGCGATGCTGGTGGCCTTCGACATCGAGTCGGTCACCGGGGCCCGGCCGTGCGGCAACGCCTACGTCTCGGGCCTGCGCGCCCGGCACCCGGACACGTTCATCGGGGCCTGGGGCGCGGTCGACCCGGGCAAGGGCGAGCAGGCGATCACCGACGCCAGGGCGGCGGTCCGCGACCACGGCGTCACCGGGTTCCACTTTCACCCGATCATGGGCAGGTTCTCCGTAGACGACCCCTTGCTGCGACCCCTGTTCGAGGAGATCGCCGGGCTCGGGGTCCCGGTCATGATCGACGTCGGCACCACCGGGATGGGCGCTGGCCTGCCCGGCGGCATGGGCACCGTGCTCAGGCACGCGCACCCGGTGGCCGTGGACGCGCTGGCCGCCGCCTTCCCCGCCCTGACCATCATCGCCGCCCACCCGGGCTGGCCATGGACCGACGAGATGACCGCCGTGGCGCTGCACAAGGGCAACGTCTACTGGGAACTGTCCGGCTGGGCTCCCCGGTACTACCCGGCGCAGCTGCGCACCGACATCCGCGGCCGGCTCCGGGACAAGATCATGTTCGGCACCGACCACCCCAGCATCCCGCTCGAGCGGCTGCTGCGCGAGTGGGACGAGCTCGGCTACGCCGACGACGTCATGCATCAGGTCTTCCACGGCAATGCCGAACGCGTCCTCGGCCTGTGAACCCTGTCTTGTGAGTCCGGCGAAAGGAAACCCCGATGACCAAAGCACGACCGGCCGCCCTGGTCACCGGCGCGTCCCGCGGCATCGGCCGCAGCACCGCGCTGGCCCTGGCCGCCGCCGGGTTCGACGTGGCGATCAACTACGCCTCCAGCCGTGCGGCGGCCGAGACGGTGGCGAAGGAAGCCGGGGCGCTCGGCGCGCGCACGCTGCTGACCCAGGCCGACGTGGCCGACGCCGATGCGGTCGCGGCCATGGCCGCCCGGATCGCGGCCGAATTCGGTCGCCTGGACACGCTGGTCAACAACGCCGGAATCACTATCAAGTCTCCTCCGGCAGACCTGGACGGCCTGGACATGGCCGGCTGGGACCGGGTCTTCGCCGTCAACGTGCACGGCCTGTTCCAGGTCACCCGGGCCTGCGTGCCGCTGCTGCGCGAGTCGCCGCAGGCCGCCATCGTGAACCTGGCCAGCATCGCCGGGCTGCGACCCGGGCCTCAGCCTTTCCCCTATGCGGCCTCCAAGGCCGCGGTGGTGAACCTGACCAAGACCCTGGCCGGACGGCTGGGCCCGGAGGGGATCCGGGTCAACGCGGTCGCGCCCGGCTGGATGACAGGCGAGTGGATGGAAGACCAGCTCGGCGAGAACTACGACCGGCTGATGGAGCGCCGAGCCCGGCTCACCCCGCTGCGGCGCTGCGTCACACCGGACGAGGTGGCCGCGACGATCGCCTCCCTCATCACCTCCAACCCGTTCGTGACCGGCGAGATCATCGTGATCGACGGCGGCTTCACCGCCACGACCTGATCGCGGGAGGCGAAGATGAGCACAGATCCGGTTATCAGGGGCGCCGAAGCCGAGACGGTGGATTCTCCCCCGCACCTGCTCAGGCTTCTAGCCGACGGAAACGATACGGCGGGTGCGTTCAGCATTATCCGGGTCGACCTGCGGCCAGGCCATGACGGCGCGGCACCGCATTCCCACCAGGGCTTCTCCGAATTGCTTTACGTCATGGACGGTGCTGTCGAGATCTTGTCCGGTGACCGCATGTCGGCCGCGCACGCAGGAGATCTCGTCGTCGTCCCGCCCGGCACGGCCCACGCGTTCGGCGCGCTACCATCCGGCCCGGCTAGCCTGCTGGCGGTGATCAGCCCTGGTATCGACCGGTTCCAGTACTTCCGCCATCTCGCCGCCGTGGCCAACGGCGAGATCCCGCACCTGGCCGCCGACGTCCCGGCACGCTACGACAGCCAGTTGGTCGAGAGCGCAGCGTGGCGGCGGGCCCGGGCCCCCTGACGCATGGCTCCGTCAAATCCGCGCACCTGGAACTGGCGCGTTTTCCCTCCTCATTCGCACGGCAGCATCCGGCCCGGCACAGCAGAATTCCGCATGCCTTTTATTACGTGATCATGATGGCAGAGCATTAACGGAATATTTCTGCCGCGCGCCCGATGTTAACGGGGGATTAATGGTCCGGCTTGTAGCGTCCGGATTAATTCAGGCCAGTTTTCTGTGCCTTTCCGGGTAGAGATGAGAGGATCATGGCGAGAACAGCAAGACGCAGGCTCAGCGCGGCCGCGGTGCCATGCCTGGCTGCCGTGCTTGGCCTCGGTTCGGCGGTGGCGGCGGCGGTGCCCGCGGCGGCCGGAGATGCCGTCGCGCAGGTTACCGGGGATGCCCGGGTCGACGCGCTGATCGGCCAGATGACGCTGAATGAGAAGCTGACTCTGCTGGAGGGGTCGCAAGAGGCCGCGGCCACGAACCAGTACCAGGCGGGCTACCTGCCGGGCATCCCGCGGCTGGGCATCCCGTCGCTGCGGCTGGCGGACGGGCCGCCGGGAGTGGCGACCCGGCAGCCCTCGGTAGGGATGACCGGGACCATGGGGGTCGCGGCGACGTTCAGCCGGCCGGACGCGCAGCGGAACGGTGCCGTGATCGGCCGGGACGCGCGCGCGCTCGGCGTGGACGTGGTGCTTCAGCCGTTCGTCAATATCGATCGTGATCCCACCTGGAGCCGGGCGTTCAACACCTTCGGCGAGGACCCATTGCTGTCCGGGCAGACCGGGGCCGACGAGATCAAGGGCATCCAGAGCCAGGGCGCCATGGCGATGGTCAAGCATTTCATCGCCTACGACGGCGGCAACAACGTGGTGCTGGATGAGCAGACACTGCACGAGATCTACCTGCAGCCATTCACCGACGCCATCGACGCCGGCGTGGCATCGGTCATGTGCTCTTACAACACGGTGAACGTAATAGCGGCCACCCCGGCGGCGGGCGGGACGCCCGGGCCGTATTCCTGCGGGAATTCCGCCACGCTGACCGGTATCTTGCGGGGTCAGCTGGGCTTCAAGGGGTTCGTCACCTCCGACTGGGGCGCGAACCACGCGACCGGCTTCATCAACGACGGCCTGGACATGGAGATGCCCGGCACCGGGTTCGGCGGCGGCATCCCGCAGTACTTCTCCGCCACCGCGCTGAAGGCGGCCATCGACGCCGGGACGGTCAGCATGACGACCGTCAACGCGGCCGTCGGGCACATCCTGTACGAGATGGACCGGTTCGGCCTGCTCAGCGGCCATTCCAAGCACGCCGTGACGCCGGAGCCGGTCAGCGCGGACGAGCAGGTGGTCCAGCAGACCGCCCAGGACGCCGCGACGCTGCTGAAGAACGACGGCGGCGCGCTGCCGCTGTCAGCGGGCGACCTGAGCAGCCTGGCGCTCATCGGCCCCGGAGCGGGCCAGACCATCGCGGTCGGCCAGGCCGGGGAGAACGCCAGCGGCATCGTCTCCCGGCAGACCGGCACCTACCAGGTGCTCCGGGGCATGCCGGGCGGGCACGTGAGCTACGCGGTAGGTGACGACATGACCGGTACCCCGGTGCCCGCCTCCGCGCTGTCCCACGACGGCCAGCCCGGCCTGCTGCGGACCGGGGGCGGCACCAGCACGGTCGTCCCGCAGCTGGACAGCACCGTCGCCGACGGCCAGCCGCTGCCGGCCGGGTCATCGTGGACCTGGACCGGCAACTTGACCGTGCCCACGGCCGGCCGCTACTGGATCAACCTCGGCATGCTCGGCGCGGGCGGCTCGATCAGCCTGGACGGCACGCAGATCGCCCGGACCGGGTTCATCAACGGCACCGCGCCGCGATACGGCGTGCTGCGTCCCGGCGACAACAGCGTCCTGCCCACCACCGACGGCCTGGACAACCTGCGCACCCAGCTCAACCTCACCGCCGGCCAGCACGCCCTGACCGTTACGGTCGCGGCGGACGTCTCCGGCGCGCCGGTGCAGGTGCGGCTGAACTGGGTCACCCCGGCCCAGCAGCAGGCCGGCCACGACGCAGCGGTCGCCGCGGCCAAGGCCGCCAAGGCCGCGGTGGTCTTCGCCTGGTCGACCGGGTCGCTGGCCACCCCGCTGCCCGAAGGCCAGGACCAGCTGATCGCCGACGTCGCGGCGGTCAACCCGAACACGATCGTGGTCCTCAACACCTCCGACCCGGTGGCGATGCCGTGGCTGGGCCACGTCAGGGCGGTGCTGGAGATGTGGTATCCCGGAGACACCGGCGGCTACGCGACCGCGAACGTCCTGCTCGGCCGGACCGACCCGGCCGGCCGGCTGCCGTTCACCTGGCCCGTGTCCCTGGGACAGGGCGTGGCCAGCCAGCCGGATGCCCACCCCGAGCGCACCTCCAACGGCATCGACGCCAGCGGGAACTTCTGCCCCAGCCCCGGCGGCCCGTTCGGCGGCGGACCGCAGTGCACCACCACCTACACCGAAGGCATCTACGTCGGCTACCGCTGGTATGACCAGCAGCACCTGACGCCGCTGTACCCGTTCGGGTACGGGCTGTCCTACAGCCGCTTCGGCTACTCCGGCCTGACCTGGTCGCGTGACCGGGACGGCGGCCTGGACGTCAGCTTCCGGGTCACCAACACCGGCGCCGTCACTGGCGACGAGGTCCCGCAGGTCTACCTCGGCGCCCCCGCCAGCCCGCCCGCCGGGGTCGCGTTCGCCGGCCGGGCGCTGGCCGCCTACACCCGCATCACCCTGCGGCCCGGCCAGAGCAGGACCATCTCGCTGCACGTGCCGCTGCGCCAGCTGCAGTACTGGGATACCCGGTCAGGCTCCTGGGCCACGGCCACCGGGAACAGGCCGCTGTACGTCGGCGGCGACGAGCGGTCCGCCGCCCTGGCCGCGGCGGTTACCGTCAGCGGCCGCTGAGCCGGCCATCTCGCCGCCGCCACCAGGCACCGCGGCGCAGGTTACGCGGCAGCCGCCCGGCGACCCGTCCGGGCGGCTGCCGCCTGTCGCGAGCGCAGGGTCCCCGACGGCAGCTACACCGAGGTTCCGGCGGCATTGGCCGGGCTGCGGCCGGGCGCGGCTGCCGCCTCCTCGCGGATGACGACGACCTCTCCGGCGGGCACGTTCACGAGCCGGCGGCCGACCTCGGCGTCCACGTCCGCGGCACCGTGGTTGATGACGGTGATGAACCGCCGCGTGCCGTCGGAACGGCGCACGATCTCCAGGCCGGGCTGGGTCCTGGTGGCGAGCCCGGCGGAGCCGCAGGCCGCCGCGAGCAGCCGCGCGGTCGTGGCGGCATCGGTGCGCGCGGATACGTACCAGGCCTGGCCGGCGCCGAGTTCGTGCCGGGTCACGGCCGGGCCGCCGCCCGCCGGGCCGTCCGCGTACCGCAGGACCGGCTTGGCTCCGGCTAGGCGCACGGCCTCGGTCCAGCTGTCAGCCGTCGCCTCGCCGCCTTCCTCCCAGGCGAGCCGGACTCGCTCGCCCTCGAGCAGGGGACGCCACTCCTCCACGGTGACCCCGAGCACCTCCCGCAGCGCCCCGGGATAGGCACCGGGGTGGACGATGTCGTGGGCGTCGACGATGCCGGAAAAATACGAGACGAGCAGGACGCCGCCGTCGGCGACGTAGCGGGTGAGGTTCGCCGCCGCCGCTGGCGTAGTCAGGTACAGCGAGGGCGCCACCACCAGCGGGTACCGGCCGATCTGGTGCTCGGGGTGGACGAAGTCGACGGTCAGGCCCGCCCGCCAGGCCGCCTCGTACCAGGCGCGTATCCGCTCCAGGTAATCAAGATCGCGGCTGGGCCGCCACTCGAGCTCGAGCGCCCACCACGCTTCCCAGTCCCAGATCAGCGCGATGTCCGGCTCGACCCGGCTGCCGCGCAGGTCCGCCAGGTCGGCGAGCTCTGCGCCGAGCCCGGTCACCTCCCGCCAGATGCGGGTGTCGGTGCCGCCCTGCGGCAGCATCGCCGAGTGGTGCTTCTCCCCGCCAAACCGGCTGGCCCGCCACTGGAAGAACAGCAGCCCGTCCGCGCCGCGGGCCAGATGGGCCAGGGAGTTACGGCGCATCTCGCCGGGGCGCTTCGCGATGTTGCGCGGCTGCCAGCTCACCGCGCTGGTGGAGTGCTCCATCAGCAGCCACGGGCCCCCGCTGGCCAGCGACCTGGTCAGGTCCGCTGACATCGCCAGGTCCAGGTAGGAGTCGGTCCGCTCGGCGATGAGGTAATTGTCGTTGGAGATCACGTCGACCTCAGGCGCCCACCGCCAGTAGTCCACGCCCTTGCAGTTGTTCGCCATGAAGTTAGTGGTCACCGGCACGCCGGGGGAAAGCTCGTGCAGGATGTCCCGCTCCCGCCGGAAGCAGCCGAGCAGCGCGTCCGAGCTGAACCTCGCGAAGTCGAGCCGCTGCGCCGGGTTCACCACCGAGGTCGAGGTCCGCGGCACGTCGATCTCGTCCCAGTCCGCGTACCGCTGCGACCAGAAGGCGTCGCCCCAGCCTTCGTTCAGGGCCGCGAGATCGCCGTACCGGCCGCGCAGCCAGTCCCGGAACGCCGCCGCCGAGACCTCGCAGTAGCACTCGCCGAGCGGCGCGCCGTACTCGTTGTTCACGTGCCAGAGCACGACCGCGGGATGCGTCCCGTACCGCCGGGCGAGCTGCCGGGTGATCCCCGCGGCGGCCTGCGCGTACGCGGGGCTCGACGGGCAGTAGGTCTGCCGGGAGCCGCCGCCGAGCACCTGCCCGTCCCTGGTGACCGGGTGGGCTTCCGGGTGCCGGTGCAGGAACCATGGCGGCGGCGCGGCCGTGGGGGTGGCCAGGTCCACGGCGATGCCGGCCTGGTGCAGCAGGCTGAGCACCCGGTCGAGCCACTCGAACTCGTACTGCCCTGGCCGCGGCTCGAGCATGCCCCAGGAGAAGATGCCGACCGACACCAGGTTGACCCCGGCCGCGCGCATCAGCTCCACGTCCTCGTGCCAGACCGGCTCGGGCCACTGCTCGGGGTTGTAGTCCCCGCCATAGGCCAGTCCGTCGAGCCGCGGCCAGCGTGTGTGCATGATGTCTCCAGATTCTGGGATCGCTCACAGAATAAGTAACAGAGCGATGCCAGTGATTTCTACTTCTTGACAAGCGTTTCTGTCAGGTTAAATCTGGGAGCGTTCACGGAAAACCTGAGCCGATCATCCCCCATTCCAGCAACCCTCCCCGGAGGAGCCATGAAGCTTTCGCTCGGCGGCCGCGCGGCCGTGATGCGCTCCCTGCTCGCCGCGGCGCTCGTCGCGGTGCTCGCCGCCGGCTGCTCCTCGTCGGGCAGCACGTCCTCGCCCACGGCCGGTCAGAAGGTCAAGCTGAGCTTCTGGTCGTGGGTGCCCAACCTGGACAAGGTCGTCGCGATCTGGAACAAGGCCCACCCGGACGTCCAGGTGCAGGTGCAGGTCCAGGCGGGCGGCGACGCCGAGCTCACCAAGCTGCTGACCGCGGCCAAGGCCGGGAACCCGCCGGACGTCGCGCAGGTCGAGTACCAGGTGCTGCCCACACTGGTCTCGAGCAACTACCTCGCGGACATCGCCAAGTACGCGGGCAACCTCAAAGGCGACTTCCCGGCGGGCATCTGGAACCAGGTGACGCTCGGCACCAGCGCGGTGTACGGCATCCCCGAGGACGCCGCCCCGATGGCGTTCTTTTACCGCACCGACCTGTTCACGAAGTACCACCTGACCGTGCCCACGACCTGGGCGCAGTTCGCGGCGGACGCGAAGAAGCTGCACGCCGAGGCGCCCGGCGTGTACCTGGGCACGTTCTCCAGCGCCGACCCCGGTGAGTTCGCCGGGCTGACGCAGCAGGCGGGCGCGCAGTGGTGGACCGCCTCCGGGTCCAGCTGGAAGGTCGGCATCGACAGCGCCGCGAGCCGGCAGGTCGCGTCGTTCTGGCAGTCCCTCGTCGCCTCCGGCGGGGTCAACAACCAGCCGCAGTGGACGGCTGCCTGGAACAAGGGGATGAACGACGGCCACTACATCGCCTGGGTGTCGGACGTCTGGGCCCCCGGCGACCTGGTGTCTGAGTCCGCCAGCAACGCGGGTAAGTGGAAGATGACCGCGCTGCCGCAGTGGACCGCCGGAGCCAGCGCGGCCGGCAACTGGGGCGGCTCCTCAACCGCGGTGATGGCCGCGTCCAAGCACCAGCAGGCCGCCGCCGAGTTCGCCACCTGGCTGAATACCAGCCCGGCCGCCACCGCCGCGCTGGCCTCGCAGGGCGGCATCTACCCGGCGGACATCGCCGCGCAGGCGACGCTGGCCGCGGGCCCGCCGCCGTCCTACTTCTCCAACCAGAGCGACTTCTACTCGATCGCCAAGCAGCTCGCCGCCGGCACCTCGCAGGTCACCTGGGGGCCGGACGTGAACGTGGCCTACAGCGAGTTCACCACGGCGTTCGGCACCGCGACCACGAGCAAGGGGTCGTTCCTCACGCCGCTCACCCAGCTCCAGTCCACCGTGCTGAACGACATGAAGAAGAGCGGCTTCACGGTGCAGGCCGCCGCCTGATGAAGGACCCGCGGAATCGTACGGCGCCGCGGCCGAAGGCCCAGGCCAATTCAGCACCGCGTGCGGCGCC
>Ga0207664_10002156_pt1 | contig 12939 bp, 9 predicted proteins | sample LARL83metaG_FD_184349 | JGI IMG/M metagenome (GOLD analysis project Ga0207664, IMG submission 184349) | Corn, switchgrass and miscanthus rhizosphere microbial communities from Kellogg Biological Station, Michigan, USA - LAR L8-3 metaG... | ecosystem: Host-associated > Plants > Roots >...
GCATCCAGCTCTACTTTCGCAAGGACGATCTCGGCGACGAGATGTTCGAGACGCTCAAGCTCTTCGACATCGGCGACGTGATCGGCGTCGCGGGAACGCTGTTCCGCACGAAGACGGGCGAGGCGACCATCCGCGTGGCCGCGGCGGAGATGCTCGCGAAGTCGCTCCGCCCGCTGCCGTTCGGCAAGGAGGAGATCGTGAACGGGGTGACGGTGCGCCACTCCGGGTTCAGCGATCCGGAGCAGCGCTACCGGCAGCGCGCCGTGGATCTCGCGGTGCATCCCGAGGTGCGTGCGGCCTTCGTCGCGCGCTCGCGGATGATCAGTGCGCTGCGATCCTTTCTCGACGCGCGCGGCTTTCTCGAAGTGGAGACGCCGGTGCTGCAGCCCTTGTACGGCGGCGCGGCCGCGCGTCCGTTCACGACGCATCACAATGCGCTCGACATTCCGCTCTATCTCCGCATCGCCGACGAGCTCTATCTCAAGCGTCTCGTCGTGGGCGGCTTCGATGCCGTGTACGAGATCGGCCACGATTTTCGCAACGAGGGCATCGACCGTACGCACAATCCCGAGTTCACGATGCTGGAGTGGTATCAGGCATACGCGGACTACACGGACATGATGCTGCTGGTGGAGCAGCTGCTGGTGGCGGCGGCCGAGAGCGTGCGCGCGCATCCGGCGTTCGCGGATGCCGTGCCCACGCTCGTGCCGCCGTTTCCTCGCCTGTCGTGGGTCGCTGCGCTCAGCAACGCGCTCGGCGGGGATGCTCTCGCGATGAGCGACGACGAGCTGAGGGCGGCTGCGGTGCGCGCGGACGTGGCCAAGCCCGACACGCTCTCGCGCCCGAAGCTCCTGGACGAGCTGTTCCAGGCGCACGTCGAGCGCGCGCTCCACGAGCCCACGTTCGTGATCGATTATCCGGTCGAGCTGTCGCCGCTCGCGAAGCCGAAGCGCGGTGCGCCGGAGCTCACGGAGCGCTTCGAGCTCTTCGCGGGCGGACGCGAGCTCGCGAACGCCTTCAGCGAGCTCAATGATCCGATCGATCAGCGCCGCCGCTTCGAGGCGCAGGCGAAGCTCCGCGCGGCCGGCGACGAGGAAGCCTCGGGCATCGACGAGGATTATCTGCGCGCGATGGAGCACGGGATGCCGCCCATGGGAGGCGTCGGCGTCGGGATCGATCGTCTGTTCATGTATCTCACGGGTATCACACATATCCGCGATGTGATCCTCTTTCCCACGATGCGTCCCGAATGAGCCGACTCGAGCTCTCGATCGCCTGGCGCTACCTGCGCAGCCGCGGCAGCGCGCGGCTCTTCTCGTTCATCAGCGTGATCGCGATCGGCGGCGTGCTGGTGGGCGTCAGCGCGCTCATCGTGATCAATGGCGTGATGACGGGGATGCAGACTGATCTGCGCGAGAAGATTCTGGTGGGGAGCCCCGACCTGCGGGTGCTCACGTTCGGCGACGACCTCGTGCTCAAGGACTGGCAGCCGACGCTCGCGCGTGTGCAGCGGAACCCTCGCGTCGTCGCCGCCGCGCCATTCGTGCTCACCCAGGGACTCGCGACCGCCAACGGCCACTCGTACGCCGAAGGTGTGTTCGTGGAGGGAATCCCGCCGGCGGGGCCCGGCGTGCCCGACGTCACGAGCATTCGGAAGCACGCCGCCACCGGCGACTTTCGCTTCGAGACGGCGGATGGCCAGCACCGCGGCGCGGTGCTCGGGAAGCGTCTGGCGGAACGGCTGAACGTATTTCCCGGAAGCAAGCTCACGCTCGTGTCACCCGCTGGCGTGAAGTTCAACGCGGCGGTTGGGAGCTACGTACCGCGAGTGTTCCAGTTCGAGGTCACGGGCGTGTTCGAGACGGGCATGTACGAGTACGACGATCGGTACGTCTACATCGATCTCGACCGGGCGCGCGAGTTCGCGGGCTTGGGCGACGCGGTCACGGGCATCGAGGCGCGCACGACGAATCGATGGCTGGCCAGCGACGTCGCGCGCCAGCTCTCGGACTCGCTCGGCTATCCATACCGTGTGCTCGACTGGCAGGAGGTGAACTCGCAGCTCTTCCAGGCGCTCAAGCTCGAGAAGCTCGCGATGCGCGTGATTCTTCTGCTGATCGTGCTCGTGGCGGCGTTCAACATCGTCAGCACGCTCACGATGGTGGTGAAGGACAAGACGCGCGAGATCGGCATTCTCAAGGCGATGGGGCTGCCGTCGCGATCGGTGCGGAAGATCTTCCTGGCGCAGGGGCTGGTGATCGGCATCGTGGGCACGATGGTGGGAGTCGCGATCGGGGTGTCGGCGGGCATCGCGATCGATCGCGGCCAGCTCATCCAGCTCGACCCCACGGTCTACTTCATCGATCATCTCCCGGTCACGATCGAGATCGGCGACGTGCTCTGGATCATCGCGGCGAGCGTCGCCATCGCCGCGCTCGCAACGCTGTATCCGGCGGTCCAGGCGGCGCGGCTCTTTCCGGTCGAGGCGATCCGACACGAATGAATGTCATCGAGGCGCGCGAGCTGTCGAAGACGTATGTCGGCGGCGACGGCGGGAAGGTGGATGTGCTCGATTCCGTGAACCTCGACGTGAGGCGAGGGGAGATGATCGCCGTGGTCGGCGCGAGCGGCGCGGGCAAGAGCACGCTCCTCCATATCCTCGGCGCGCTCGATCGTCCGTCGCATGGCGAGGTCACGCTCGACGGCCAGACGCTGAGCGCACTCGGTGACGAGGAGTTGTCCAGGCTCCGGAACAAAAAGGTCGGCTTCGTCTTTCAGTTTCATCACCTCTTGCGCGAATTCTCCGCGCTGGAGAATGTGATGATGCCGCTGCGAATTTCCGGATGGGATGCGACGCGGGCGCGAGCGAGGGCGCAGGAGATGCTGGCGCGGGTCGGGTTGAGCGCACGGAGCACGCATCGGCCGTCCGAGCTCTCGGGAGGCGAGCAGCAGCGCACGGCAGTCGCGCGCGCGCTGGCGATCGACCCGGTGGTCGTGCTCGCGGACGAGCCCTCCGGTAATCTGGATCACGCAAACGCCGAGCGGCTGCACGAGCAGTTCACCCAGCTCGTGCGAGACCTGAACATCGCGATGGTCGTCGTCACTCACAACAAGGCGCTCGCCGCGCGCGCGGATCGTTCGTTGCTTCTGGAAGATGGCAAATTGCAGGAAGCGGATGTGCGGGAGGTGCTTGCCTGATGTTGTGCCGACGGATGAGCGAAAGGGGCGCGCGCGTTGATTTCCAGTTGTCCCTGCCAGAGGTGCTTGCCTGATGTTGTGCGATAGCTGCAAGGAGCGGGATGCCGTGGTCCAGGTCACACAGGTGACCGACCCGCCGGTGCGTCAGCTCAACCTGTGCGAGAAGTGCGCTGCCGAGCGCGGTATCGAAACGCAAGTCACGATGCCGAAGCAGCCGCTCGCCGACTTCATTCAGGCGGTCCAGCAGAAGCAGTTGCTCGCCGGAAGCGAGAGCTGGCGGTGCACCTTCTGCAATTCCACGCTGCGCGATTTTCGGAACACGAGCCGGCTCGGCTGCGCTTACTGCTATGGGGCGTTCGAGGTGAAGCTGCGCGATCTGCTCCGCGGAGTGCACGGCACGTCGAAGCACCAGGGGAAGCGCTACCATCCGCCGGCACAGGCAGCGGAGGAGGGCGCCTCGGTGGCGACGGAGCTGCGTAACAGGCTTCGGCGCGCGGTCGAGCAGGAGCAGTTCGAGGAAGCGGCGAAGCTGCGGGATCAGCTGAAGGTGATGGAATGACGCTGGATCTGTCGTTGCTGCCCGATGGCGGCGTGAACTGGCTCGACGCCTCTGGCGACCACTCGGGGATCGTGCTGTCCACCCGGGTGCGGCTGGCGCGGAACCTCGAGGGCTTCGCCTTTCCGGGGCGCGCGCGGGACGGGGAGCGGCTCCGGATCCTCGCGCGGGTGCGAGAAGCCGTAGAGAGCTCGCCACACCTGAGGCGGAATCTCCTCGTCAGGGTCGACGAGCTGGGCTCGGACGACCGGCTGCTGCTCCATGAGCGCCACCTCATCAGCAAGGAGCTGGCGGGGCTGGATCAGCAGCATCCGGTACGGAGCGGCGCCGCCGTGTTTCTCGGGGACGGAATAGGCGTCATGGTAAATGAAGAGGATCATCTGCGGCTGCAGACGCTTCGCTCGGGATTCAACCTGGCGGATGCGTTCGCGGACATGCAGCGGATCGACGAAGAGCTCGGGGAGCGCATCCCGTTCGCCTTTCACGAGGAGTTCGGCTTTCTGACGTCCTGCCCGACGAATACGGGCACCGGACTGCGGGCCAGTGCGTTGATCCATCTGCCGGGGCTGGTGTTGACGAAGGAGATCAACAAAACCCTTGCAGGGCTGCAACAGATCGGCTTCACGTATCGCGGGCTGTACGGCGAGGGGAGTGAGGTGGTCGGCAACTTTTTCCAGATCTCGAATCAGACCACGCTGGGTCGGAGCGAGGAGGAGATCGTCGACAAGCTGTTGCAGGTTCTCAGCACGGTGATTGCGCGCGAGGAGGAGGCAAGACGAGTATTGCTTCGCGACGCTGGTTATATTATTGAAGACAAGCTCTGGCGGGCATACGGAACACTCCGCTACGCGCGCAGCCTGACGTTCGACGAAGCAATGAACTTTCTGAGCGGCGTGCGGTTGGCCGTTGGTCTGAAACTGATCACTGGCCTGAGTGTATATACCCTCAACAAGCTCCTGATCTTTTCGCAAGCTGCACACCTGTCCCACGCGGAAGGCCGGCCGCTCTCGGAGAGCGAAGCCAACCTCGCGCGCGCACGATACGTGCGACAGGCTCTGGCAGCGGAAGTAGGTACGTAGAGGTAGGCAGGAGTGCGTCTTCGGGGCGACACTCCGCGGCACAGAGGGATCTATGAACGGCTACAACTTCACTGAGCGCGTGCGGAAGGTCCTCGCGATGGCCCGCGAGGAAGCCGCTCGCCTTCACCACGAGTACGTGGGGACAGAGCACATTCTGCTCGGCCTCATCCGCGAGGGTGAGGGAGTTGCTGCGGCCGTTCTCCAGAATTTGAGCGTAGACCTCGAAGAGATTCAGCAGAAGATCGAGGAGACGGTCAAGAAGGGGAAAGCGGCGCAGACAACAGGCCCAGACCTTCCCTATACCTCGCGCGCGAAGAAGGTACTCGAGCTCGCCATGAGCGAGGCGCGCGAGCTGAACCACAGCTACGTCGGCACCGAGCATCTCCTCCTCGGACTGTTGCGCGAGGAAAAGGGGATCGCTGCCCAGGTGCTCACCGACACCGGTGTGAATCTCGACGCCGCGCGCGCGGAAACACTGCGCCTGCTCGGCACCGAGATGCCGCAGGGCGGCGCCACGGCGCAGCAGGGCAATGCGGCGCCGCCGCAGCCGACGAAGGGCGACAAGAAGTCGAAAACGCCCGCGCTCGACCATTTCTGCCGCGACCTCACGCAGCTCGCAGGTGAGGGACAGCTCGACCCGACCATCGGTCGCGCCAAGGAAATCCAGCGCGTCATGGAAGTGCTCACGCGTCGCAAGAAGAACAATCCGGTGCTCATCGGCGAGCCCGGTGTGGGCAAGACGGCGATCGTCGAGGGGCTGGCACAGCTCATCGCGAACGGCGAATGCCCGGACTCGCTGCGCGACAATCGCGTGCTCGCGCTGGACATGGCGGCCGTGATCGCGGGCACCAAGTACCGCGGTCAGTTCGAGGAGCGCCTCAAGGCGGTCATGAACGAGATCGCGCAGAACAAGAACGTGATTCTCTTCATCGATGAGCTGCACACACTCGTCGGCGCGGGAGCGGCCGAGGGTGCGATCGACGCGAGCAACATGCTCAAGCCGGCGCTCGCGCGCGGCGAGCTGCAGTGCGTCGGTGCGTCCACGCTCAACGAGTACCGCAAATACATCGAGAAGGACGGCGCACTCGAGCGCCGCTTCCAGACCGTCGTGGTCGATCCGCCGTCGGTGGATGAGACGGTCGAGATTCTGAAGGGGCTGCGCAAGAAGTACGAGGATCACCACCACGTCACGATCCCGGACACGACGCTCGTCTCCGCATCGAAGCTGTCGGAGCGCTACATCACCGACCGCTTCCTGCCGGACAAGGCGATCGACGTGATCGACGAGGCAGGCGCGCGCGCACGGCTGGCGGCGCAGGCTCCGCCGCCGGAGGTGGCCGAGCTCAAGGGCAAGCTCGAGGGCGTGAACGGCGAGAAGGAAGCGGCCGTCCGCGACCAGAACTTCGAGCGCGCGGCGTCGCTGCGCGATCGCGAGCGTGAGCTGCAGGGTGACATTCGGAAGAAGCAGGACGAGTGGGAGAAGCACCGCCAGTCGTTCCGGCCCGTCCTCGGCGAGGAGGAGATCTCCTTCATAGTCAGCCGGTGGACCGGCATCCCGGTCATGCGCCTGCAGGAAGCGGAGAGCTCGCGGCTCCTGCGCATGGAAGAGGAGCTGCACGAGTCCGTGGTCGGCCAGGATGAGGCGATCAAGGCGCTCGCGCGCTCGATCCGCCGCAGCCGGGCGGGGCTCAAGGATCCGTCGCGTCCGATCGGCTCGTTCATCTTCTCGGGGCCCACGGGCGTCGGCAAGACCGAGCTGGCGCGCTCGCTCGCGAAGTTCCTCTTTGCGGATCCGTCGGCGCTCATCCGCGTCGACATGAGCGAGTACATGGAAAAATTCTCCGTATCGCGGCTCATCGGCGCGCCCCCCGGGTACGTAGGGTACGAGGATTCCGGAACGCTCACGAAGGCCGTGCGCCGCAAGCCGTACAGCGTCGTGCTCCTCGACGAGATCGAGAAGGCGCATCCGGATGTCTTCAACATCCTGCTGCAGGTGCTGGATGAGGGACACCTCACGGACAACTACGGACGCGTCATCGACTTCAAGAACACCGTCGTCATCATGACGTCGAACGTGGGGGCGCGGGACATCACGAAGGGCAAGGGGCTGGGCTTCACCACGCCGGGCGAGAAGGAAAACTTCGGACGGATTCAGGACAAGGTGAAGGAAGAGATCCAGCGTGTGTTCAACCCCGAGTTCCTGAACAGGCTGGACGACGTGATCGTGTTCCACCCGCTGGGCAAGGAGCACATCGCGCTGATCGTTTCGATTCTGATGAAGGAAGTGCAGCGGCGGCTGGGCGAGGAGGAGATCGTTCTCAAGCTCACCGAGGCAGCAACGGACTTCCTGAGCACGCACGGCTACGACGAGAGCTTCGGCGCGCGTCCGCTCAAGAGGGCCATTCAGAAGTTCATCGAGGACCCGCTGTCCGAGAAGATTCTGATCGGCGACTTTGCGAAGGGCGATGAGATCGAAGTGGATGTCGCGAGCGATGGAGCGAGGCTCGAGTTCCGGGTGCTGACGAAGACCACCTGATTGGGCGTTCGCACGTAGCAACACCGGCCGAATGGCTCGTAGAATGGGCCATTCGGCCGTTTCATGTGTACATTACCCGGAATGTCTCGACTTTTTTTACTGCCGCTCGCGCTCGTTCTCGCGAGTGTGACTGCGCACGCGCAGGGGGGAACCTCTGCGTGCGTGCTTCCTGATTCGGTAGCGATACGCGGCAACAAGCGCGTGACGACCGAAAAGATTCGCGCTGACGCCGGCCTCACGCCCGGCGACTCGCTGAACTATCGCGTCCTCCAGCGGACTCTTCGCAACCTCTTCGCGACGGGCGCGTTCGACGACGTGCAGGCCGGCTGCGACCTCTCCGGCGGCCACGCGGTGCTGACGCTGACCGTGGTCGAGCGCCCGCTGCTCAAGGGCTTCACGATCAAGGGCGCGAACGTGATCTCCGAAGGAACGCTCCGCGGGAAGCTGGAGCTGGCGATCAATCGTGCGCTCGATCCCGCCGCGGTCCAGATGGCCGTGCAGCGCATGGACTCCATGTACCAGGCGAAGGGCTACTATCTCGCCAAGATCACTCCGGTGGTCGACACCACGGGCGGCGACGCGCACGTCACCTTCAACATCGATGAAGGGCGGCACCTCGCGATCTCCGGCGTCGACATCAAGGGGAACAGGGAGCTCAAGGACGACCAGATCGTCGGCGTCATGAAGGTGAAGCCCGAGGCGTTCTGGTTCTGGCGCAAGGGCGAATTCGACGACGAGAAATTTCAGGGTGACCTGAGTGAGCGAATACCGAAGCTCTACGAGCAGCACGGACTCATCGATGCGCAGGTCGTGAAGGACACGCTCCTCGTGGATCACAGCAACGGCAAGGGGATGCTGCAGGTCACGGTGGACGAGGGAAAGCGCTACAAGGTGGGCACGATGGAGATCATCGGGAATCACCATTTCACGACCGATGAGCTCATGCGCTATTTCCCCTTCCAGACGCGCGTGCCCACGATCACGCAGCGCGTGAAGGGCATGTTCGGCCACAAGGATCGCGACGTCGGCTCCTTCGACCAGACCGCGTGGGACGATGCGACCACCGCCGTCCGCAACGCGTACAGCAACGAGGGCTACATCTACGCGCAGATCAGGCCTGTGGTCGAGCGGTCCACGCGCGACTCGACACCGGTGGTGAACCTGCGCTGGGAGATCGACGAGAAGACGCCGGCGACGGTGAACCGCATCGAGATCCTCGGCAACGACTACACGAACGAGAGCTGCATCCGCGAGCAGCTGGTGATCCTTCCGGGCGACGTGTTCAATCAGGATCGCCTCATTCGCAGCTATCAGAACATCCAGAATCTGAACTTCTTCGAGTCGCCGCTGCCTCCGCCGGACACGAAGCCGGCGAACGATCAGGGCGACGTCGACATCATCTTCCGCATGAAGGAGAAGCGCACCGGGAGCGTCAACTTCGGCGCTTCGGTGGGCCAGGGCACGGGCGTGGGTGGGTTCATCGGCCTGACGCAGCCCAATCTGTTCGGGGCCTGCAAGAGCGCCTCGCTGCAGTGGCAGTTCGGACAGTTCATCAACGATTTCCAGCTGAGCTACACGGATCCCTCCGTCAAGCAGTCGCGCATCTCCGGCACGGTCACGGCCTACCATACCCAGTCCCGCTACACGATCGCCGACCTGGGGCAGAGCACGAGCTCCGGCGGATCGCTGCAGTTCGGGTTCCCGGTGCGGGGCTCCCCGTTCACCCGGTTCTTCGTGTCCTACGGGGGCGAAGCCGTCAAATTCAGCGGCGGACTGGCCGCCCGAGACACCACGATCAATCAGGGGTATAACTTTCGGTCGACGCTCGGATTCACGCTGACGCACGACAACCGCATCGACCTGCCGTTTGCGTCCGCGGGATCGGAGCGATCGATCACCGCGCAGTTCAACGGTGGGCCGCTCGGTGGTACGGCGAGCTTCCAGCGCTACACCACGGAGCTCCGCAACTACACGACGCTCGGCACGCTCGGCGGTGATGCGCCGGGATCGCAGCCGATGAAGCTGATTCTTGGGTTGACGGCGAGAGCCGGTATGGTCTTCGGCAACGATGGACCGTTCTTCTTTTCACAGAGCTTTTCGCTGGGCGGCACGCAGTACGGCGAACAGCTGCGAGGCTACCAGGAGTTTTCGATCACCCCAGGGGGGTACGTCGGCACGACGAACAGCAATGCGACGCGGTCGTCGTTCGGCAATGCATTTTTCACCTCGACGGTGGAGCTCGGACTGCGCTTCAATCAGATGCTCTACACGGACGTGTTCTACGACGCGGGCAATATCTGGAACAAGCCCAGCGAGTTCGATCCGACGCGCCTCTTCCGAGGTGTCGGCGTGGGTGTGGCGATCGTGACGCCATTGGGTCCGCTGGGTCTCGACTATGCCTACGGTCTCGATCGCGTCGATCAATTCGGCAACAAGAAGCCCGCGTGGCAGTTACACTTCAAGCTCGGGCAACTCTTCTAATCGGAGCTCTTATGAGTCCCTCAACACGCGTCGCCGCACTGGTCGCGGCGCTCACATTGTCGATGACAGGGATCCTCGGCGCGCAGTCCGCTGCGCCGAAGATCGTGTACGTGAACTCCCAGAAAATCATCGCGCAGGCCCCCGGCCGCGCAGATGCGGAAGCGCAGTTCCAGAAGGAGATGGACCAGTACAAGGCGCAGCTCCAGAAGATGGGCGATACCCTCAAGACGCAGATCGCGGACTATCAGAAGAACGAGGCCACGATGACGCCCACCGCGCGTGCCGCACGCGAGAAGGATCTGGGCGGCAAGCAGCAGGCGTACCAGCAGAAGGCGCAGGAGCTCGAGCAGACGGCGCAGCAGCGTGAGGCGGAGCTGGTACGTCCGATCATGGAGCAGATCAACAAGATCATCGAGCAGATTCGCACGGAGAACGGCTACTCGTTCATCCTCGATGCCGGCAGTCAGGCAGGCGTGGTCGTCGCCGCGGATTCGTCGCTCGACATCACCGATCAGGTGATCAAGAAGCTGCAGGCCGCGGGTCCGGTCGCGTTGAAGGCGGCGCCGCCGCCGCCGGCTGCTGCTCCGAAGCCCACTGGGGCGACCAACCAGAAGCCGACGGGCGTCTCGCGTCCCAAGACGACTCCTTAACCGACCTTGATGATCCAGCGCGAGACTTCAACAGCCTCGGTGGCGTGAGCGAGTCGGCTCTCACCGCCGAGGCTGTTGCGCATCTCGTCAGTGGCACGCTGCGGGGCGAGCCGTCGGCGCGCGTCGTGCGCGTGGCGGCACTCGACCGCGCCACATCGGAAGAGCTGAGCTTCTTCGCCAATCCACGCTACGCTGGCGAATTCGAGGGCTCCTGCGCCGGGATCGTGCTGGTCTCGCCGGAGCTCGCGGATCACGCGCTCGGACCTCGCACCCGCATCGTCGTCGACAAGCCGCAGGAGGCGATGCTGCTGGTGCTGCCGGCGCTCTACCCGCCGCCGCCGCGCGCCACGGGGATCGCTCCGTCGGCGGTGATCGGACGGGGTGTGAAGCTGGGCCGCGATGTCGCGATCGGCGCGCACTCGGTGGTCGGCGAGCACGCCGTGCTCGCGGATGGTGTGGTGATCGGTCCGCTGTGCGATGTGGGCGAGGGCGTGCGCATCGGCGAGGACTCGCATCTCGTGAGCAGCGTGACGCTCTATCCGGGAACGATCCTCGGCGCTCGCGTGCGGCTGCACGCGGGCGTGCGCGCGGGCAGCGATGGCTTCGGCTACGTGCCGTCCAGGACCGGCGTTCAGAAGGTGCCGCACGTGGGCCGCTGCATCATCGAGGACGACGTGGAGATCGGCGCCAACTCGACGATCGATCGCGGCAGCATCGCGGATACGGTGATCGGCGCCGGCACCAAGCTCGACAACCTCGTCATGATCGCCCACAATGTGCGGCTCGGCCGCATGTGTCTCATCGCGGCGCAGTCGGGGATCGCCGGCTCGACGAAGCTCGGCGATGGATGCATGATTGGCGGACAGGTGGGCGTCACGGGTCATCTCGAGCTCGGGAACAACGTGAAGCTGGGAGCGGGATCGGGTGTGATGGACGACATCCCCGACGGCGAGATGTGGAGCGGCGCGCCGGCGCGGCCGCAGCGCGAGTGGCTGAAGGCCACATCGGCGTTCTACAAGCTCGCGGACCGGCTGCGCGAGATCGAGCGGCAACTGCGCGAGCGCCAGGCGCGCGAGCGCGAGCCGTGACAGCGCGCCGGCACTCGATCGGCAGGCCCGTCTCGCTGCAGGGGATCGGTCTGCATCTCGGCCAGGAGTGCACGCTCACTTTTCATCCATCGCCCTCCGGAAGCGGCATCACCTTTCGCCGCACCGATCTTCCCGCCACGCCAACGGTGCACGCACGCGCGGAGCTGGCGGTGCTCACCGAGCGCCACACCCAGCTCGGCGTCGATCCCGCCTCGGTGCACACCGTGGAGCACGTGCTCGCCGCGGTGGCCGGCCTCGAGATCGACGACATTCGCATCGATCTCGACGCGGCCGAGCCGCCGATTCTGGATGGCAGCGCGCGCCCGTTCCACGATGCGCTGCTGAGCGCCGGTGTGGTCGATGTGCCAGGGGAGGTCGAGTTTCTCCGGCTGCGCGCGCCGCTCACCGTGCGCGATGGCAGCTCCACGTACACGGTTCAGCCGGCGGAGTCGCTGTCGCTCGAGGTGACGATCGATTTTCCGCATCCGCTGATCGGCCGCCAGTCGTGTCAGCTGCCCGTCACGCCCTCGTCCTTCGCCGCGGACCTGGCGGGCGCACGTACTTTTGGGTTCCTTCGCGAGGCGGATGCGCTGCGCGCGAAGGGGCTGATTCAGGGCGTCTCCACGGCCAACACCGTCGTGCTCGACGATGAAGGGCCCGTGGACACGGAGCTTCGCTGGGATGATGAGTTCGTGCGACACAAGACAATGGACTTCGTCGGCGATCTCGCGCTCGCAGGGAAGCGGGTGCGCGGACGGATCGTCGCGGATCGACCGAGCCACCGCGGAACGGTGACGCTCGTTCGCGAGATGCTGAAACGTGCCGCAGAGGAGACGCGGATGAACGGAGCTGAGGACATCATCAAGGCGCTGCCCCATCGCTATCCCTTCCTGCTCGTGGATCGCATTCTCGAGCACGAGCCGGGGAAACGCATCGTGGGGCTCAAGAACGTCACGATCAACGAGCCATTCTTCCAGGGACATTTCCCGGGGCATCCGATCATGCCAGGCGTGCTGATCGTCGAATGCATGGCGCAGGTGGGCGGCCTCCTCATGCTCACCGACGTGGGCGACGCGGCGCAGCTCGTCATGTACTTCACGTCGCTCGACAACGTGAAGTGGCGCAAGCCGGTGAAGCCGGGCGATCAGCTGCGACTCGAGATCGACATGGTTCAGCGGCGCGGGCGGATGTGCAAGATCCACGGGATCGCGCGAGTGGACGGCGAGATCGTGTGCGAAGCGGACATGGGCGCGATGGTCCGCGACCGATGAGCGTTCGCATCCATCCGACTGCGCTCGTCTCGGCGGATGCGCAGATCGGGGAGGACGTCGAGATCGGCGCCTTCGCGATC
>Ga0207664_10002158_pt1 | contig 12938 bp, 11 predicted proteins | sample LARL83metaG_FD_184349 | JGI IMG/M metagenome (GOLD analysis project Ga0207664, IMG submission 184349) | Corn, switchgrass and miscanthus rhizosphere microbial communities from Kellogg Biological Station, Michigan, USA - LAR L8-3 metaG... | ecosystem: Host-associated > Plants > Roots >...
GCGCCCCGTTCGACAAGATCGCACTGTCCTGCAGCCAGGTGCAGTCGACACAACCCTGACCGGACCAGCTCCGGTCACGCACACCAGGTGGCCGGGGGCCGGCTCTGCAGGCCGGCCCCCGACCACGTTGGAGAAGAAGACATGGATCTCGCCTCATTCATCACCCACCTCGTGGGCGCCCTCAGCACGGCCTCGTCGCTGTTCATCGTCGCCGCCGGGCTCACTCTCGTGTTCGGGGCACTGCGCCTGATCAACCTCGCGCACGGCAGCTTCTACATGTACGGCGCGTTCCTGGCCACCTCGCTGGTGGCCTGGTCCGCCCACACCGGGCTCTGGATCGCCCTGGTGGCCAGCCCGCTGCTCGCTGCCGGCATGGGAGTGGTCGTGGAGGTCGGCGTGCTCCGCAGGCTGTACGCCCGCGAGCACCTCACCCAGCTGCTGGCCACGTTCGCGCTGCTGCTCATCTTCGCCGACCTTGCCCTCCGGTTCTGGGGGAAGGGCGTCCGCAGTGTCAGCCCACCCCCCATCGTGCAGGGCAACGTCCACCTGGCCGGCGCCCCCGTGCCGCTCTACGACCTGGTGATCATCGGTGCGGCCGTGATCGTCGGCGCCAGCCTGTGGCTGCTGCTCAGCCACACCACCCTGGGCTGGAAGATCCGGGCGGTCGTGGACGACCCCGAGGTGCTCGCCGCCTCCGGGGTGAACGTACGGATGCTCTACACGGGAGTGTTCGCGCTCGGCGCGCTGCTGGCCGGGCTGAGCGGGGTGATCATCGCACCGCAGCAGGCCGTGGAACCCGGCATGGACGCCCAGATCATCGTCGCCGCCTTCATCGTGGCGGTGATCGGCGGACTGGGCTCTATCACCGGCGCCGCCATCGGAGCACTGGTCATCGGGATCGTCGAGACGGTGGGGGCGTCCTGGGCGCCGTCGTGGGCCTCCACCTTCATCTACCTGCTGATGATCCTCGTCCTCGCCGTCCGTCCCTGGGGACTGCTCGGCACCCCGGAGAGGTAGGAGACATGACGATGTACGGGCCCCCTGGAGTCGACGTCGGCGATACCGCCGACGAGTCGGTGAGCACCGGAGACGGCTCCGCCCGGCTGTCCGGCCGTGCCGAGCTGGTCCCGCGGCTGCTGGTGCCGATCGTGCTGGTCGTGGTGATGGCCGCTCTCGCCTTCCTGCTGAGCGACAACGTGCTGCTCACCTTGCAGGAGGTGCTGGCCCTGGCCGTCTTCGCCACCGCGACGAACCTGCTGCTCGGCCAGGCAGGCCTGGTCAGCTTCGGTCAGGCGGTGTTCTACGGACTCGGTGCCTACACCGTGGCGCTCGGGTGGCTGCACTGGCAGCTGCCGTTCTGGGCCACCTTCGTGATGGCACCGGTGCTGGGGGCGCTGGTCGCGGTGCCCATCGGGCTGGTCGCTCTCCGTGCCCGGCGGCTCTACTTCGCGCTCTCCACGCTGGCGTTCTCCGAGCTCGCCTACCAGCTCGCCGAGTCCCGCTACGACTTCACCAAGGGCGCCAACGGCGTGTTCGGGACGTTCGTTCCGACCTCGCTGACCTTTCCGCGCACCGGCTACCTGTTCGTGCTCGCCGTGACGGTCGTGTCGCTGCTGCTGCTGTGGAAGGTGAACCACTCACCCTTCGGCCTGGTGCTGCGCGCCATCCGCGAGAACCGCGACCGGATGCAGGCGCTGGGCGTCAACGTCTACCTCCACCAGCTGATCGCGTTCGTCATCTCCGGCGCGTTCTGCGCGCTCGCCGGCGCGATGTTCGTGGTGTTCAGCCAGTCGTCCTACCCCGAGCTGCTGGACTGGACGACGTCCGGAGAACCGATCTTCATGGCGGTCATCGGCGGGATGGGCACCTTCCTGGGCCCGGCCGTGGGCGCGTTCATCTACCAGTTCGGTCACGACGAGCTGGTGCGCTACGTCTCGGACTGGCAGCTGGTGCTCGGCGCCGTACTGCTGGCGATCGTGATGTTCTGGCCGGAGGGCCTGCTCGGTGGGCTCGGGCGGCTGGGCAAGATCCTGCGCAAGAGGGGCGGCAACCGATGAGCGACGACATCCTGCTCAGCGCCCGGGGGCTTCGCCGGACCTTCGGCACCTTCCGCGCCGTCGACGGGGTCGACCTGGACGTCCGGCGCGGCTCGATCCACTCGGTGATCGGCCCGAACGGCGCTGGCAAGACCACGCTGTTCCGGTTGCTCACCGGGATCCTCCGGCCCACCGCCGGCACGCTGCACTTCGGCGGGGAGCCCATCGCGGGCGAGCCCGTGCACGTCATCGCGCGGCGAGGCCTGGTGCAGGCGTTCCAGGCGACCAACATCTTCCCGCGGCTCAGCGTGCGCGAGTCACTGCGCGCGGCGCTGGTCAGCCGGCACGGCCGCACCCGCGACCTGCTGAGCTGGTCCCAGCCGGCCATGGAGCAGGAGGCCTCGGCGCTCCTCGACACGGTCGGGTTGACCCGGCTGGCCGAGGAGGAGGCGCAGAAGCTCTCGCACGGTGACCAGCGGGCGCTCGAGGTGGCCCTGGCGCTCGCCATGCGACCACGGCTGCTGCTGCTCGACGAGCCGACCGCCGGGATGTCGCCGTTCGAGTCCCGAAAGATGGTGCAGCTGGTGCAGCGGCTCGCCGCGGAGGAGCACCTGACGGTGATCCTCTCCGAGCACGACATGGAGACCGTGTTCGGCATCTCGGACCGGGTCTCGGTGATGCACCAGGGCCGTGTGATCGCGGACGGCCCGGCGCGGGAAGTGCGAGCCAACAGCGACGTGATGGCCATCTACCTTGGGAGTGAAGCATGAGCCTGCAGGTCGAGGACATCCACACCTACTACGGCCAGAGCCACGTCCTGCAGGGCATCTCGCTGCGCGTGGAGGACGGTGAGACCGTTGCGCTGCTCGGCCGCAACGGTGCCGGCAAGACCACCACGATGCGCAGCATCGTCGGCCTGACGCCGGCCCGCACCGGCACCGTGACGTTCGACGGTCACAACATCACCAAGGAGCCGACGTACCGGATCGCCCGGCGCGGGCTCGCGTTCGTGCCAAGTGGCCGGCGGGCCTACGGCTCGCTCACGGTGCGGCAGAACCTGGCGCTGGCGGCGGAGCACCCGCGCCACGACGGCGCCTGGTCCATGGAGCGGGTGCTGGACATGTTTCCCAAGCTCGGCGACATGTCCGCCCGCCAGGCCGGCCACCTCTCCGGTGGCGAGCAGCAGATGCTGAAGCTGGCGCGGGCCTTGCTGGGCGGTCCGCGGGTGCTGCTGCTCGACGAGCCGACCGAGGGCCTGTCACCAGCCGTGGTGTCCGACCTGGGCCGGTGGCTGACCACGCTGCGGGAGGAGCGGGTCACCGTCCTGATCACCGAGCAGAACGCGCTGTTCGCGCTGCGGTACGCCGACCGCGGCTACATCGTCGAGAAGGGCACGGTGCGTCACCACGCCCCCGCCGCGGAGCTGCGCGACAGCCGAGAGATCCAGACCTACCTGGGGGTCGGTGCCGCAGCCGAGGACGACCAGCCGGGAGTCGCTGCGTCGGAGAGCTGAGGGGTCGGGCGTCCGAGGACCGGACGCGTGGCTAGACCTTGTCACCCGGGCGCCGTCGACCTGTCTTCGATCGGCACGTCGCACTTGTGCAGATGCGCCGTTCCTCCATCCGCCGCGTACCGCCTCGCGAAAGTCCTGGCGCGACCTCGACACGCACCGCGGCACCACAGATCCCGCAAGGCTCCACTGAATCGCTCATGGGCTGAGACTAGGGCGGGCTCTCACCATCTCTGCGCGAGGCGCGCGGACACATCGCGGACTGAACGCGGCAAGCCTCTTCTATGCTCCGCGTATGGCAGACCCTGCAGAGAGGCTTCTCCTGCTGGACACCGCGTCCCTCTACTTCCGCGCGTTCTTCGGGATCCCGGACTCCGTCAAGGCCCCGGACGGCACCCCGGTCAACGCGGTGCGAGGGCTGTTGGACTTCATCAGCCGGCTGGTCGCCGACTACCGGCCCACCGAGCTGGCCTGCTGCTGGGACGAGGACTGGCGGCCGCACTGGCGGGTGCAGCTGATCCCGTCGTACAAGGCGCACCGGGTCGAGGCCGAGAGCTCCGCCGCGCCCGACGTCGAGCAGGTGCCGGACGCCCTGGAGACCCAGGTGCCGATCATCCGGGAGGTGCTCGAGGCGTTCGGGATCCCGGTGGTCGGCGCGGCCGGCTACGAGGCCGACGACGTCATCGGCACCCTAGCCACCGGGGCCGGCCTGCCGGTGGACGTGGTGACCGGGGACCGCGACCTGTTCCAGCTGGTCGACGACACGGCCGAGGTCCGGGTGCTCTACACGGCTCGCGGGGTCGGCCGGCACGAGCGCGTCACCGACTCCGTCGTACGGGAGAAGTACGGCGTGACCGGCCGACAGTACGCCGACTTCGCCGCGCTGCGCGGGGACCCGTCGGACGGGCTGCCCGGCGTGGCCGGGATCGGGGAGAAGACCGCCGCCACGCTCCTGGGACGGTTCGAGGACCTGGCCGGACTGCTGGCCGCCGCGAAGGACCCGTCCAGCGACCTGGCCCCGGGGCCGCGCCGCCGGATCCTGGACGCGACGGACTACCTGGAGGTGGCCCCCCGGGTGGTCGCGGTCGCCCGGGACATCGATCTCGGCAACCCGGACCTGACCCTGCCGCGGACGCCGAAGGACCCCGACCGGCTGCGGGCGCTGGCCGAGCGGTGGGGGCTGAGCAGCCCCGCGGCGCGCTTGGTCAACGCGCTCACCGACCGCCCCTAGCCCACTTGTCAGGCGGGTGACCGGCTCGGACCGGTCACCCGCTTGACAACGCGGTCAGGAGACGGGAATCAGCTTCTGGGCCTCGGCGGCCTCACGGGAGGCTTTCGCCGCCTGCTCCGCCCCGGCCAGTGAGTCACCGGCGTGCTCGCGCCACCAGGCCTGGCCGGCCTCGGGCAGCGTGTGGATCGGGTCGTAGTACTCGTAGGTCCGGCTCATCGCCTCGGGGTCGTCTGCCTCGATGGAGGTCCGGTAGTTCTTCGTCCAGTACGAGATGCCCAGCTCGTGGTCGTAGTCGGCGAGCTGGTGCACCCAGCGCTTGCCCACGAACGGCACGTCGCACACGATCCGCGGGGTGGCGAACCCGGGCAGGTAGCCCATGATCTGGTGCTGCAGCCGCTGCGCCTCGGCGACCGAGACCCGCCAGTGCTCGCTGAACGGGATCATGTCGCACATGTAGAAGTAGTAGGGCATGATCCCCGCGCCGTCGAGCAGCGCGAAGCACAGGTCGAGCAGCGACTTCGGGTCGGCGTTGACCCCGTCCAGCAGCACCCCCTGGTTGCGCACGTCCCGGATGCCGGTGTCGAGCATCGCCCGGGCCGCCTTCGCCACCAGCGGGGTCACCGACTCGGCGTGGTTGACGTGGGTGTGGATCGCGATCGAGACCCCGCGGTCGTTGGCGACCCGGGCCACCCGCTCCATGCCGGCCCGCACGTCGTCCTGCAGCCAGTGCTGCGGCAGGCCCATCAGCGCCTTGCTGGCCAGCCGGATGTCGCGGATGTTGTCGATCTCGAGCAGCTTGTGCAGGAAGTCCTCCAACCGCGCCCACGGCAGGTTGGCCACGTCGCCGCCGGAGACCACCACGTCGCGCACCTGCGGGGTGCTGCGCAGGTAGTCGATCATCGCCGCGTGCCGGTCCACCGGCTTGCCGGCGAACTTCAGCTTGTCGATGACCGGGGTGGAGTTGCCCACCAGGTCCATCCGGGTGCAGTGCCCGCAGTACTGCGGGCAGGTGGGCAGCAGCTCGGCGAGCACCTTGGTGGGGTAGCGGTGGGTCAGCCCCTCGGCCACCCACATGTCGTGCTCGTGAAGCGAGTCGCGGGTGGCGTGCGGGTGCGAGGGCCAGTCGGTACGACGGTCGCTGAGCACCGGCAGCATGTAGCGGCGGACCGGGTCGGCGTAGAACGCGTCGGTCAGCGAGCCGGGCCCGGCCGGGGTCACTGCGGCGGCGATGGTGTTCATCATCTGCGGGGGCACCAGCATCGACATGGTGGCGCGCTCGGCCTGGTCGCGCTCCAGGTCGGCGTAGAAGCGCTCGTCGACCAGGTCACCGAGCAGCGCCCGCAGCTGCTTGAGGTTCTTCACGCAGTGCGCCCGCTGCCACTGCACCGACTCCCACTCCTCGGCGGTGACGTCCCGCCAGCCCGGGAACCGGCGCCAGTCCGGCTCGACCAGGGGCGTGCGGCGGTACGGGTAGGGCTGCCCCGACTCCATCGACGGGTCCGCGATGGTGGCCTCGACGCTCATGCATGCTCCTCACGGGGGACGCGGTTGTGTGACCTGGGCCTCGCGTGCCAGAGTACGCAAAGAATCTGCGGCGCGTCCAATATGTCACCGCAAGATTTGCGCCCTCGTCCCCGGATCAGTGGAGGAAACTCCGTGCCCACGCCGTCCCCGTCACCGGAGTCGACCGCTGCCTCGCTCGGCGACCCCACTGGCCTGCACCGGGTGCTCGAACCGTCGGGGGTGCTCCCGCAGGCGGCACAGCGGCTGGACACCCGGGCCGAGCTGTGGCCCGACGAGGTGCGCATCCGGGTGGAGCGGCTCAACCTGGACGCGGCATCCTTCCGGCAGCTCGAGCGCACCCACCACGGCGACGGCGACGCCGTGCGCGCCGCGGTCTTGGACATCGTCCGCACCCGCGGCAAGATGCAGAACCCCGAGACCGGCTCCGGCGGGATGCTGGTGGGCCGGGTCGAGGAGGTGGGGGAGGCCTCCCCGCTGGGCCTCCAGGTCGGCGACCGGGTGGCCACCCTGGTGTCGCTGACGCTGACCCCGCTGGTGATCGAGGACGGCCTGGAGCGGTGGGACGGGCGCAGCGAGCAGGTGCCCGCGGACGGCTACGCCATCCTGTTCGGCCGGTCGATCGCCGCCCGGATCCCGGACGACCTGTCGACCGAGCTGTCGCTGTCGGTGATGGACGTGTGCGGCGCCCCGGCGCTCACCGAGCGGGTGGTCAGCGACTACGCCGCGCGGCGGGAGGCCGGTCCGGTGGTCGCCGTGATCGGCGGCGCCGGCAAGTCCGGGTCGCTGTCGCTGGCCGCGGCACGGCAGGCGGGCGCGGCACGCACCATCGGCGTGGTGCCCACCCGGCAGGAGGCCGACCTCCTCAGTGCGGCCGGCCTCGCGGACCAGGTCTGTCTTGCCGACGCCCGGGACCCGGTCGCGCTCGGCAAGGCCGTCACCGATGCCGGCGGGCCCGCGGACGTGACCGTGGTCTGCGTCGACGTGCCGGGCTGCGAAGGTGGGGCGATCCTCGCCACCGCCGAGCGCGGCACGGTGATCTTCTTCTCGATGGCCACCTCGTTCAGCGCGGCCGCGCTCGGCGCCGAGGGGCTCGCCGCCGACGTGACGATGCTGATCGGGAACGGCTACACGCCCGGCCACGCCGACTACGCGATGAGCCTGCTGCGCGCCCACGACGGTGTTCGGGGGCTGTTCGAGAGGCGGCTGTGACCGCGGCGTCCCGGGTTCCCGCCGCACCGGCGACAATGGCGCCATGACCCCCACCCCGGATCCGCGCCGCACGGTTCTGCGCGGCGGCTACGTGCACAGCCCGGCCGGCCCGCACGCGACAGCGCTGTGCGTCGAGGACGGCGTCGTGGTCTGGGTGGGCGACGACGACGCGTCGGCGCACTTCGTCGACAACGCCGACCGGGTCGTCGAGCTCGACGGGCGCCTGGTCACCCCGGCCTTCGTGGACGCGCACGTCCACCTGGCGCAGACCGGGCTGGCGATGGGCGGGGTCGACCTGACCGGGGCGCCCACGCGGGAGGCGGCGCTGGCGGCCGTCGGGGCCGCCGCCCGACGCCCCGACTTCCCGATCGTCCTCGGCTTCGGCTGGGACGAGACCACCTGGCCCGACCGGCGCGCGTTCACCCGGGAGGAGCTGGACCGGGCCACCGGCTCGCGGCCGACCTACCTGGCCCGGGTCGACGAGCACTGCGCGGCGGTGAACACCGCCTTCCTGGACGCCGCCGACGGGATCGCCACCGCCGACGGGTTCGACCCGTGCGGGCTGGTGACCCGGGAGGCGCACCACCGGGCCCGGGACATCACCTTCCGGATCGTGCCCCGCTCGCACCGCGAGGACGCCATCCAGGCCGCCCTCCGGCAGGCCGCGGTCCAGGGCGTCGGCATGGTCCACGAGCTCGGGGCGCCGCACCTGTCGCTGCCGACCGACCTGGACACCTGCCGCGAGCTCACCGCCCGCACGGTGCTCCCCGAGGTCATCGGCTACTGGGGAGAGCTCGACGGAGTGGAGACGGCCCGCGAGCTCGGCTGCGCGGGCGCGGCCGGTGACCTGTGCGTGGACGGCTCGATCGGCTCCAGGACATCGGCGGTGCACGCGCCGTACGTCGACGCCGACACGGTCGGGCACCTCTACCTCGACGCGGCGCAGGTGGCCCGACACGTGATCGCCTGCACCCGCGCCGGCCTGCAGGCGGGCTTCCACGTGATCGGCGACCGCGGCGTCGCCGAGGTGGTGGCCGGCTTCTGCCAGGCGGCCGAGCAGGTCGGCAAGGCGGCCGTGGTCGCCGGGCGGCACCGGCTGGAGCACCTGGAGATGGTGTCCGCGGACCAGATCCGGCTGCTGGCGGAGCTCGGCGTGGTTGCCAGCGTGCAACCGATGTTCGACCACCTCTGGGGCGGCGCGGACTCGCTCTACGCCCAGCGCCTCGGCGCGGACCGGGCGCTGCCGATGAACCCCTACGCCTCGTTCGGCCGGCACGGCCTCACGCTGGCCTTCGGCTCCGACACCCCGGTCACCCGGTTCGACCCATGGGGCGCGGTCCGCGCCGCGGCCTGGCACCGCAATCCGCAGGAGCGGATGACGGTGCGGGCCGCGTTCTCCGCGCACACGCGCGGCGGCTGGCGGGCCGCCGGTCGCGACGAGGGCGGGGTGCTCGCACCCGGGGCACCGGCGTGCCTGGCGGTGTGGGATGTGCCCGGGGAGCTCGTCGTACAGACTCCGGACGAGCGTGTCGCCGCCTGGTCGACCGACCCGCGGGCCGGGGTCCCGCACCTCCCCGACCTGCATCCCGACCTCGCCCTGCCCAGCTGCGTGCTGACCATGGTGCACGGCGCGGTCGCCTTCGAAGAGACAGGAGCACTGACATGACAACCAGCGGCACCGCACGCCGCCGGGCCGGCAGAGGCAAGCTCGACCTCGACCCGGTGGTGGTCCGCAAGGCCCGCAGCCTGGCCCGCCAGGCCGGCCGCCCCATCGTCGATCTGGCCCGCAAGCACACCACGGTCTCCGTCGAGCGCGCCACGCTGCGGCTGGCCGGCCTGCAGGGCGCCGACGCGGACGGGATCCCCTGGGTGAACCGGCTGCTGGACTCGGTGGTCGCCGACGTGGGCCTCGCGCACGGCGTCGCCGTTCCGGTGTGGGACGCGCTGGTCCGCGGCGAGGCCGACGACCTGGCCACCCTTGCGCAGAAGGCCTCCGCGGGCTCGATCCGGTTCCGTATCCCCGAGGGCCGGGAGCTGACCCGGGCCGAGGCGGCGGCCAGGAAGCAGGTGGGCGCCGGGATCCGGCAGATCGACGCCCGGGCCCGGGAGCGGCAGCGGCTGGTCAAGCGGTACGGCGACCCCGACCACAAGCCGTGGATCTACCTGATCGTGGCCACCGGCGACATCTACGAGGACATCCCGCAGGCGCAGGCGGCCGCCCGGGAGGGCGCGGACATCATCGCGGTGATCCGGTCCACCGGGCAGTCGCTGCTGGACTACGTGCCCGAGGGCGCGACCAGGGAGGGCTTCGCGGGCACCTACGCCACCCAGGAGAACTTCCGGCTGATGCGGGCCGCGCTGGACGAGACCAGCAAGGAGCTCGGCCGCTACGTGCGCCTGACCAACTACGCCTCCGGGCTGTGCATGCCGGAGATCGCCGCGCTGGCCGGCCTGGAGCGGCTGGACATGATGCTCAACGACTCGATGTACGGCATCCTGTTCCGCGACATCAACCCGGTCCGCACCTTCGTCGACCAGCGGTTCAGCCGGCAGGTGCACGCCCGCGCCGGCATCATCATCAACACCGGCGAGGACAACTACCTGACCACCGCGGACGCCGTGGAGGCAGCGCACACGGTGACGGTCTCGCAGCTGCTCAACGAGTACTTCGCGAAGGAGGCGGGCCTGGAGGACTGGCAGCTCGGGCTCGGGCACGCGTTCGAGATCAACCCCGACCTGCCCGACAGCTTCCGGCTCGAGCTCGCGCACGCCCTGCTGGCCCGCGAGCTGTTCCCGAAGGCGCCGCTGAAGTGGATGCCGCCCACCCGGCACATGAGCGGGGACATCTTCCGCGGCTACCTGCTCGACGCGTTCTTCAACCTGGTCGGGACGCTCACCGGGCAGGACATCCTGCTCGTCGGCATGATGACCGAGGCGGTCGTCACCCCCTGGCTGTCGGACCGGGACCTGGCGCTGCAGAACGTCCGCTACGTGATGAACGCCGCCGGCAACCTCGGTGAGGACTTCCGTCCGGCACCGGACGGCTTCATCGCCGAGCGGGCCCGCCAGGTGCTCGCCGAGAGCATCGAGCTGCTGGAGCGGATCCTGGCCCACGAGGGCAAGCAGGGTCTGCTCGAGGCGATCGGCGACGGCACGTTCGGGCTGATGAAGCGACCTGCCGACGGCGGCAAGGGCCTGGTCGGCGTGGCGAAGAAGGCGCCGGGCTACTTCAACCCGGCCAGCGAGATCCTGGAGGCGAAGTAGTGGCGACCGACACCGCCGAGGGCAAGATCCTGCGACCGTACGGCGACACCACCGGCGACGGCATGGTGCAGGTGTCGTTCACCCTCCCGATGCCGCACTCGAAGGTGGCCGAGGGCGCCGCAGCGCAGCTGGCCAACAAGATGGGCATCGACCCGGCGCTGGTGGTGCACGCCAAGGCGATGGGCCCGGACTTCACGTTCTTCGTGGTCTACGGCCGGGTCAACCACCTGGTGGACACCTCCCAGGTCACCGTGGTCGAGCGCGACTACCCGCTGCTGTCGCCGAAGGAGGTCAACCTGGCGATCCGCAAGGGGCTGCGACGCCGCCTGGTGGTCGTGGGTGGCTGCATCGGCACCGACGCGCACACCGTGGGCATCGACGCGATCCTCAACATCAAGGGGTTCGCGGGGGAGAAGGGCCTGGAGTACTACCGGGAGGTCAAGGTGGTCAACCTCGGCGCCCAGGTGTCCGTGCCGGAGCTGGTGGCCCGGGCCCGCCAGGAGAAGGCCGACGCCGTGCTCGTCTCCCAGGTGGTCACCCAGCGCGACGCGCACATCCTGAACACCAAGGAGATGTCGGCGGCGTTCCGCGAGTCCTACCCGGCCGACCGGCGGCCGCTGCTGATCGTGGGCGGTCCGCGCTTCGACGAGAGCGCAGCGGACGACCTCGGCGTGGACCGCGTGTTCAGCCGGGGTACGACGCCCGCGGACGTCGCCTCCTTCCTGGTGCACCGGCTGGTGCACCGGACGCCGACCAAGGCGAAGGCGTCATGAGCACCCCCGCCGAGGACCCGCGCGTGGGGCTCACCGTGACCCATCGCCGCTACGTGCCCTACTCCCACGCCCACTACGCCGGCAACCTGGTCGACGGGGCGTACTCGCTGGGCCTGTTCGGAGACGTGGCCACCGAGGTGTGCATCCGCACCGACGGCGACGAGGGCCTGTTCGCGTCGTACTCCGAGGTGCAGTTCCAGGCGCCGGTGCGGGCCGGGGACGTGCTGGAGGTGACCGCCGAGGTGGTCCGCGTCGGCCGCCGGTCGCGGACCCTGCGGTTCACCGCCGCGGTGGTAGGGCGGGGCACGCCGGAGGTTTCGGAGTCCGCGGCCCGGATGCTCGCCGAGCCGATCGTGGCGACCACGGCCACCGGGACCGTGGTGGTGCCGCAGCCGGCCGGCCGGGAGGTCTGAGGCGACCGGCGTGTCGTGCCGACGACACGCCGCGAGGACGGCGGTTATTTTGCCTCTCGCCGGTTTCCGACTGCCCGGCTGACCTGCGGATTCGCACGAAAGTGCTGGTCAGGACGTGGTTGACAGGAAGCGTCCGTTCTGTCCAATCTTCACCTTGTCGCTCCAAGCAGGCCGCTCCGGCAGCCTGATGCTGGAGGCGGCGGCGCGACCGGGTCGGGTACCACGAACCAGGGACGCGCTGCCCCCGAGCGTCGGCGAGCTGTCGCAGCGGGGTGGGACACGGAGAGAGCCCGGCGCCCAGTAGACAACGGGCCCGACGTCGGCAGCCAGCGACGGCGGGTTCGGTCCGAAGGGCCCGGGCTCTCGCCCGTTCCCGGGCCGGTTAAGTTGGATGTCGTGCCCCTGCCGGTCCTGCTCGTTCTCGCCGCTGCCGCCGGCGTCGTCACCGGCCTCGGCTTCCCTCCGTTGGGGTTCGCGGTGCTGCTCCCGGTCGGAGTCGCCGCGCTGACCCTGCTGTGCCGCCGGACCCGGCTGCGCCGCGGCTTCGGCCTCGGCTGGGTGTACGGCGCGGCGTTCATGCTCACCCTGATGCCCTGGCTGCGGGTGATCGGCACGGACGCGTGGCTGATGCTGGCGCTGTTCGAGGGCCTGTACTACGGGCTGGTGGGACTCGCCACCGGCGCGGTGTCCCGGCTGCCGGGCTGGCCGGTGTGGACGGCCTGCTGCTGGGTGGGCGCCGAGCTGCTGCGCAGCCTGTTCCCGTTCGGCGGCTTCCCGTGGGGCCGGCTGGCCTTCGGCACCGCCGACACCCCGTTGGCGCCGCTGTACGCCTACGTGGGCACCGGGGGAGTCACGTTCGCCGTGGCGCTGCTCGGCGCGGTGCTGGCCTGGGGCGTGTGGCGAGTACGACGGGCGCCGGTCCGCGCGGTCGCCGGGGTGGTGGCCGCCGGGATCCTGGTCAGCCTCGCCTCGGTGTTC
>Ga0207664_10002159_pt1 | contig 12936 bp, 13 predicted proteins | sample LARL83metaG_FD_184349 | JGI IMG/M metagenome (GOLD analysis project Ga0207664, IMG submission 184349) | Corn, switchgrass and miscanthus rhizosphere microbial communities from Kellogg Biological Station, Michigan, USA - LAR L8-3 metaG... | ecosystem: Host-associated > Plants > Roots >...
GGGGCAGCGCCCCGCGCGCCGTCGTCTCCACCCGCCGAGACGTCCGCGCCGAGCGCCAGGCCCAGACCGCGCAGGAGGTCAAGCGCGGCGGGCGCGTGCTCGGGCGCGAGGGCGAGCGGCCCGAGGGCCCGTTCGGCGGGCTGCCGATCTCCGAGCTGGCCATCCTGCTCGGGCTCATCGCCGCGGTGGTCGGCTTCCTGCAGCACGGCGGGCCGGCGCTCATCGTCGGGCTGATCGTGTGCGCCCTGGGCGTCATCGAGATCACGGCGCGCGAGCACTTCAGCGGCTACCGGTCGCACGCGTCGCTGCTGGCGGCGATCCCCTCGGTGGCCATCGAGGTCGGCATCGTGCTGGCCTTCAAGCCCAGCCAGCGCGCCCTGCTGGTGCTGGTGGTGGTGCCGATCTTCGCCGCGCTGTTCTGGTGGCTGCGCAAGCGCTTTCTCATCGCGCGCCAGGCGCGGGTGGCGCGCATCCACACGCGCACGCCGTAGCCGGCGGCACTACCGGGACTCGACCGGCTCGGTGGGCGCGGAGGCCTCGTCGGACCCGCCCTCGGTCTCGCCCGTCTCGGTGGGCGCGCCCGGGAGATGCAGCGTGAAGATCGCGCCTCCGTCGACGGCGTTGGTCACCGACGCGCTGCCGCCGTGCTGCTCGGCCACCTGGCGCACGATGGCCAGGCCCAGCCCGCTGCCCTGGCGGCCCCGGGAATTGGTCCCGCGGAAGAAGCGGTCGAACACGTAGGGGAGGTCCTCGGGGTTGACGCCGCTGCCGTGGTCGCGCACCTCCACCCCGCTGGGTCCGACCTGGAGCTCGACCACGCCGCCGGGCGGGGAGTGGCGCGCCGCGTTGTCGAGCAGGTTGTTGATGGCGCGGCCCAGGCGCTCGGGCACGCCGTCGATGAAGGTGGGGACGAGCGTCGCCTCAAACCGGATCCCGGGGGCGTTGCGCCGGGCTCGCGCCAATGACTCGGCGGCCACGCCGTCCAGCCTGACGTCGTCGGTCTCGGGGCCGGGCTGGTCGCCGCGGGCCAGCTCGATGAGGTCGCCGACCAGCGCGGTCAGCTCCTCTGACTGCTCCACGACGTCGGCGAGCAGGCGCCGGCGGTCCTCGGGGTCGAGCTGGACCTCCTCGAGCAGGACCTCGACGTTGGTGCGCAGGCTGGTCACCGGCGTGCGCAGCTCATGGGAGGCGTCGGCGACGAGCTGGCGCTGGGCGCGGACCGAGTCGTCCAGCGCGCGCCGCGATGCCTCCAGGCGGTCCATCATGTGATTGAAGTTGGTGGCGAGCTGGCCGACCTCGTCGTCGGCGTGGACATGCAGGCGCTTGGAGAGGTCATCGGTCTCACCGATCTCCTGGGCGACCGCGGCGACCTCGGCCAGCGGGGCCAGCACGCGGCGCGACGCCATGCGGCCCAGCAGACCGGCCAGGGCGATGCCGGCGAGCAGGACCAAGGTCAGCACCAGCCGCAGTTCGGAGAGGATGTTGTCGACGCCGTTGAGCGGGCGCGCGAGCTGGACCGCGAAGTTCTGCTCGTACCGGTTGCCCTCCGCGCTGGTGTACACCAGGGGGGCGGGGAACGTCACGACCCGCAGATGCGTGTTGCCCACCTGTGCGTCGGAGAGATACTGGCTCCCGTGGCCGGCGGCGAGCGCGCGTGACCGAGCGGTGCTGGGCAGGTTGGGGCTGACGGCTCCCAGGGGGGTGAAGATCTGACCGCCGGCGGTGACTGCCTGGACGTACGGGGCCGGGCCACCGGAACTCGCCGGAATGCTCGGGAACTGCTGGGCCAGCGCGTGATAGTCGCCGTGCTGGACCACCATCGCCTGAGCAATCAGCTCGCTGTCGATCTGATTGCGCAGCTGATGGCGCACCTCCGCGTAGCACACGACCACGGCAATCGTCACCGCGATCGCGACGGAGGCCGCCGCGATCCACGAGAGGCGCTTGCGCAGTGTCATCGACCGGCTCAATCGCGCAACACGTACCCGATGCCGCGCACGGTGTGCAGCAGCCTGGGCTCGCCGCCGGCCTCCGTCTTGCGCCTCAGATATCCCATGTAGACACCCAGCGCGTTGGAGGTGGGGCCAAAGTCATAGCCCCAGACGTTCTCGAAGATGGTGGTCCGCGTCAGCACCTGACGGGGGTGGCGCATGAACAGCTCCAGCAGCAGGAACTCGGTGCGCGAGAGCTCGATCAGGCGATCGCCGCGATGCACCTCGTGGGCCACCGGGTCGAGCACCAGATCGGCGTAGCGCAGCGGCTCGCCGTCGGCGGTGCCGTCCCCCGAGCGGCGCAGCAGCGCTCGCAGCCGGGCCTGGAGCTCGCGCAGGGCGAAGGGCTTGACCAGATAGTCGTCGGCGCCGACGTCGAGCCCCTCGACGCGGTCGTCGATCGCGTCGCGGGCGGTGAGCATCAGCACCGGGGTCCGGTCGCCGGCCTTGCGCAGCCGCCGGCAGACCTCCAGGCCGTCGAGCTTGGGCATGAGGATGTCCAGGATCACGGCGTCGGTGGTGCCGTCGGCCAGGACGTCGAGGGCCTCCTCGCCGTCCTCGGCGAGGGTCACGTCGTGATTCTCGAGCCGCAGAGCACGCTCGAGCGCCCGCCGTACGGCAGGCTCATCGTCCACTACGAGTACGCGCGCCATGGCTCAATGATCGCGCGAACGCGTAAAAGATGGTGAAGAAGCCATCATCCGACCGTAGCCATGTCCCCAGACAAGCTCCACTCCTATCGCACCAAGCGCGACTTCAAGCGAACCTCAGAGCCCGCCGGTGAGGCGGCCGAACAGGACGGTAGCGCGCGATTCGTGGTCCAGGAGCACCACGCCACGCGCCTGCACTGGGACCTGCGGCTCGAGCACGACGGGGTCCTGGCCTCGTGGGCGATCCCCAACGGGATCCCCGCCGATCCCTCCGACAACCGCCTCGCCGTCCACACCGAGGACCATCCGCTGGAGTACCTGGACTTCCACGGCGAGATCCCGGCCGGCGAGTACGGGGCGGGCACGATGACGATCTGGGACCACGGCACCTTCGAGACCCACCTGTGGGACGAGAAGAAGGTCGAGGTCACCTTCCACGGCGAGCGGCTGTCCGGGCGCTACGGGCTGTTTCCGATCGGCCAGCGCGGGCGCGAGGGCTCCGAGAAGGACTGGATGATCCACCGGATGGACCCGCCGGCCGATCCCGAGCGGGAGCCGATGCCCGAGCGGGTCCTGCCGATGCTGGCCGGCAGCGGAGAGCTTCCCGCGCACGAGGAGAAGTGGTCGTTCGAGGTCAAGTGGGACGGGGTGCGCGCGATCGCCTACGTCAAGCCGGGGCGGCTGCGCCTGGAGAGCCGCAACCTCAACGAGATCACCGAGACCTACCCCGAGGTCCGCGGCATTCTGCGCGACCTGGGAATGCGCGAGGCGGTGTTCGACGGGGAGATCGTGGCCTTCGGCGAGGACGGGCGCCCCAGCTTCGAGCGCCTGCAGCGGCGCATCAACGTGGCCTCGGCCAGCGCGGTGCGCCGGCTGTCGGCCAGCACCCCGGTCGTCTACGCCATCTTCGACCTGCTCTACCTCGACGGCCACTCGCTGATGGGGCTGCCCTACGAGGACCGGCGAGCGCGCCTGGAGGAGCTGGAGCTGGGCGGCCCGGCGTGGCGGGTGCCGGCGGCCTATCCCGGCTCCGCCGCCCGCGGCACGGCCCTGTTGCAGGCCACCGAGGCTCAGGGCCTGGAGGGGATCGTGGCCAAGCGGCTGGATTCCCGCTATGAGCCGGGCCGGCGCACCGGAGCGTGGGTGAAGATCAAGCACGTCACCCGGCAGGAGCTGGTGATCTGCGGCTGGCTGCCCGGCGAGGGCCGGCGCGCTGAGCGCATCGGCGCGCTGCTCATGGGCTACTGGACCGACGACGGCCGCCTGCGCTACGCCGGGCGCGTGGGCACCGGCTTCACCGAGCGCACGCTCAACGAGCTGGCGCGCAAGCTGGCGCCGCTGCGCCGCGACGACACGCCGTTCGATGAGGCGCCCAAGCTTCCGCGCAACGCGGTGTACGTGGAGCCCGACCTGGTGGCCGAGATCGAGTTTCGCGAGTGGACGACGGAAGGAGTGATGCGGGCGCCGTCGTTCAAGGGGCTGCGCCCCGACAAGGACGCCGTCGAGGTGGTGCGCGAGGACGGCCGGGCCGCGGATGAGGCGGCGGGCCCGGCGGACGGCTCCGGCGCCGGCGGGGTGGACGAGGCCTCGCCCGAGGCCATGTTCGACGCGGTCGAGCGGCTCTCGGAGGGGGCGGTGGCGGTTCTGGCCGACGGCCGCGAGATCAAGATCTCCAACTGGGACAAGGTGCTGTTCCCGGAAACCGGGTTCACCAAGGGCGACCTGGTGGCCTACTACGCGCGCATCGCCCCGGCAGTGGTGCCGCACCTGCGCGACCGGCCCCTCACCCTCAAGCGCTACCCCAACGGGGTCGAGGCGCCCTACTTCTATGAGAAGCAATCGCCCTCGCACCGGCCCGAGTGGGTGCAGAGCGCCCGCGTTGGCGACATCAACTACACCCTGTGCCAGGACCGGCCCACCCTCGTGTGGCTGGCCAATCTCGCCGACATCGAGCTGCACACGTCGCTGTCGCTGGCCGCCAAGCCCGAGACGCCAACGATGCTGGTGTTCGACCTGGACCCCGGAGCGCCCGCGACCGTGGTGGAGTGCTGCGAGGTCGCGCTCGTCCTGCGCGGCCTGTTCAAGGCGCTGGGCCTGGAGAGCGTGGCCAAGACGTCGGGCTCGAAGGGGATGCAGCTCTACGTGCCGCTCAACGACCCGAAGGTCACCTACCGGCACACCAAGCCGTTTGCCCGCCAGATCGCCGAGCTGCTGGAGCAGCGCCTGCCCGAGCTCGTGGTCTCGCGCATGACCAAGCGCCTGCGCGGCGGCAAGGTGCTGGTGGACTGGAGCCAGAACGACGATCACAAGACGACGGTCACCGTGTACTCGGTGAGGGCGCGCGAGCGGCCCACGGTGTCGGCGCCGGTGAGCTGGGAGGAGGTCCAGGCCTGCCGGGACGCGCGCGACGCCGAGCTTTTGACGTTCACCACCGATCAGGTGCTTCAGCGAGTGGCCGCCGACGGCGACCCGTTCGCCATGCTGCTGTCGACCAGACAACAGCTTCCTCAGCACTAGTCGCGCTCCTCGCAACCACCAGTGGTCGTCGCGGAACGACCACTAGGATTCGGCTCGATGGATCAGATTCAGCTGCGCAACCGACTGCTCGTTGCCACCGGGATGTGGAAGGAGGCGACCGGCGAGCCCCTGCCCCGGATGGCTCCCGGCGACCCGGCCGACCAGCTCCAGAGCTTCGAGCTGCGTCTGGTGGACCGGCTGTGGGAGAGTGCGACGCCCGAGAACGCCCGGGAGATCGCGGACCGCACCTGGGACCTCGTCCATGATCGCGGCGACGACGACCCGGTCAAGAAGCGGGTCGTGGAATGTCACGAGGCGCTGGCGCGGATGACCCGCCTCAATGACTGACCCGCCCTCCTCCGAGCCGTTCGACGGCACCCGCCACCACCGCCACTACACGCTGGAGCAGGCCATGGCCGTGCGGGGCTGGGTGGCCGAGCGCGTGGCCTGGGTGCGCGACGCCCAGGCCCGGCTGATGGGGCTGGGTGCGGAGGCGATCCAGGCCGTCGACGCGCTCGAGGCCGACAGCGGGGGTGCCTACCCGGGCCGGGAGGTGGCCCGGGCGCTGGTGGAGATCAGCCGCGCGGTCGGCGAGCTCGAAGCGGTGGAGATCGTCCTGCGCGACGTCGACCGCGGGCTCATCGACTTCCCCGCCATGCGCGACGGCGTCGAGGTCTATCTGTGCTGGCTGGTCGACGACGAGGAGTCGATCGGCTTCTGGCACGAGCCGGAGGCCGGGTTCGCCGGCCGCCGCCCCCTGTAGACCGGGCGGGCCTGGCTGCCGGTCCGCTGTAGACCGCGCGCGGGTCGTCCGTGCTAGTCCCCGGAGGACTGCACGACCGGAGGCGCCTCCTCGGGCAATGACTGCGTGTTCTGGGGCAGTCCGGCGGCCTCGTAGGCCGCGTCCTGGTCCAGGGTCTCGTGCTCGAGCAGCGCGGACACGAGCGCGTCGAGGTTGGCGCGGTGAGCGCTGAGCGTGACGGTGGCCTCCTCGTGGGCGGTCTCCACGATCCGGCGCACCTCCTCGTCGACCAGCTGCTGGGTCTGCTCTGAGGTCTCCGACACGCCGGGCAGCAGCGGCCCCTGGCCGTCGGCGGGCAACACCGCGATCGGCCCGACGGCGCGGCTCATGCCCCAGCGCCCCACCATCCCGCGGGCGATCCGGGTGAGCTGCTGGATGTCTGACTCGGCGCCGGTGGTCAGGTCGCCGAACACGACCTCCTCGGCCACCCGGCCGCCGAGCGCGACCTTGATCTGCGCGAGCAGGTGGCGCTCGTCGAAGTTGAACCGGTCGGCGTCGGGCGCCGAGAACGTCACGCCCAGCGCCATCCCGCGCGGGATGATCGAGACCTTGCGCACCGGGTCGGCACCCGGGGTGAGCATGCCCATGATCGCGTGGCCGGCCTCGTGATAGGCGGTGCGGCGGCGATCGTCCTCGGACAGCATCACCTTGCGCGCGGCGCCGAGCACGATCCGCTCCAGCGCATCGGTGATGTCCTGGCGCGCGACCTTGGAGTGGTTGCGCTTGGCGGCCAGCAGCGCCGCCTCGTTGGCGACATTGGCCAGGTCGGCGCCCACCATCCCGGGGGTGGCCGAGGCGATGGCCCCCAGGTCGACGTCGGTGTCGAGCGGGACCGAGCGCGTGTGGACGTCGAGGATCGCCTCGCGGCCCGCGCGGTCGGGCGGCACCACGACGACACGGCGATCGAAGCGGCCGGGGCGCAGCAGGGCCTGGTCCAGGATCTCGGGCCGGTTGGTCGCGCCCAGCACGATCACGCTCTCCCGGGGGCTGAACCCGTCCATCTCGGTCAGGATCTGGTTGAGCGTCTGCTCGCGCTCGTCGTGGCCGCCCGACAGGTTGGGGCCGCCCGAGGCCCGCGAGCGTCCGATCGCGTCGAGCTCGTCGATGAAGATGATGGCCGGCGCCGCCTCCTTGGCCTGGTGGAAGAGATCACGCACGCGCGAGGCGCCCACCCCGACGATCATCTCGACGAACTCCGAGGCCGACATCTGGAAGAACGGCACCCCGGCCTCACCGGCGACGGCGCGGGCCAGCAGCGTCTTGCCGGTGCCGGGTGGCCCGGACAGCAGGACACCGCGCGGGATGCGCGCGCCCAGCGCGAGGTACTTGTCGGGCGTCTTGAGGAAGTCGACGATCTCGGTCAGCTCCTCCTTGGCCTCGTCGATGCCGGCGACGTCCTCGAAGGTGATGTGCTGGTCGGAGGCCTCGACGCGACGCGCGCGGGAGCGCCCGAAGGACATGAGCCCCCCGGCGCCGCCGCCCGCGCCGGCGGAACGGCGGGCGATGAACACGAACAGCGCGACCAGCAGCAGCGTGGGCCCGAAGCCGAAGATGAGGCTCTCGGCGATCGAGGGGCCCTTGTTGGTCGGCTGGGCGTTGATCGTGACCCCCTCGGAGCGCAGGGAGTTGAACAGCGACGAGTTGTCGGCGAAGGACGGGATCTGGGTGGAGAAGTTCGTCGACTCGGCCGAGCCCTTGGGGTAGGCGATCGCCTTCTTGAGCGTGCCGGAGATCGCGTCGCCGGTGGAGGAGATCGCGCTGACGTTCTTGGCCTGGACCTCGTCGAGGAACGTGGGGCTGTACGGGATCCGGATCGGCGCGTTGGGCTGCAGAGTCTGCTGGGAGACCCATACGTTGATGGCCAGCAGGAAGACGACCACCGCGCCCGCGATCCACCACCGCGACCGCGAGGGCGACGGCGGGCGGCCGCCCGGGCCGGGGGCCGCGCCACGGCCGTCGGGCGCGGGCGTGACCCGCCAGCCCTGCTGTCCCGGCGCGGGCGGCTGAGCGCGGCCTCGCTGCTGGGTGGGTCGCTGATCGGCCATACGTGGATTGTGGCAAGGCGCGCCGGCGTGCTCGCCAGGGGCGGTGCAGCGATGTGCCCGCCCGCGCCCGCGCGAGCTCGGTGCCCCGTCGGTCCCGCGCCCTCGCGCGTGTGCGCGCGTGCGCGCGATCAGTACGTGTCGTAGGTGTCGAGCATGGAGCGGAACATGTCGGCGCCCTGGACGGCGGCGCCGAGGTGACTCGCCTGCTCGGAGAGCCACCGGTCCGAGGTCACCACGCGCACGAGCGCGGGGTTGGGCTCCTGGCGACCCGGCGCACGATCTCGTCGTCGGCGGCGTCACGGCGCGGCTTGGGCGCGTGCGCGACCTCGATCACGGTGGAGCGGATCGGCGGGGAGGGCTTGCGCTCGAAGACGACCACCACTTCCTCACCCTCGGACGCCGCCCAGCGCTCCAGCAGATCGACCAGGCGCAGCATCGCGGCGTCGCGGTCGCGCCACCAGCCGTCCGGCCGCGTGCCGATCACGTTCATGCCGTCCACGTACCAGCGCATCGGGTGCCGGTGCGCCGATCAGGTGTCGTCGGCGGGGGGCCGGCGCCGGTCGCGCTTGCGCTCGCCCTGGCGGCGCTTGGACTCCAGCCGCTCTGCCACCGAGCTGCGCGTGGGCCGCGTCGCGTGCCGCGGACGCCGCGGGGCAAGGGCCGCGGCCAGGCGCCCAGCCAGCCGCTCGAGGGCGAGCTCGCGGTTGCGCGTCTGGCTGCGCTCGTCCTGGGCGACGGCCACCACGCGCGGCCCCAGACGGGCGATGACCCGCCGCTTCTGCGCGTCCGAGAGGGCCTCGGAGGCGGCGACGTCGAACGACGCCTCGATCCGCGACGCCGTCGTGTTGGCGTGCTGCCCGCCGGGGCCCGAGGAGCGCGACGCGCGCACGGTGATCTCCCGCAGCGGGATGGCGGTGCCGGGGCGCACCGGGAGTGGATCGTCCATCGCACGCAGATGATGACCTGTGTCGGATTCGTAAAGCGTCGTGCCGGACTGGCGTTTTTGCCCGTCTCCGTGCTACCTTGCCCGCCGACAAGGCCGAATCGGTCAAAAGTCGATCGGCGAATACGCAGGTGCAGGCCCTGGGGGAAGCAACACCTCCGCGGTAGCAGCACTTCAAGCTACGGAGGGAACTCCCATGCCAAGCGGTACGGTCAAGTGGTTCAGCGACGAGAAGGGTTTCGGCTTCATCACGCCCGATGAGGGCAGCCGGGATCTGTTCGTCCACCACACCAGTATCCAGGCCGATGGCTATCGGTCTCTGGCGGAGGGCGCCAAGGTGTCCTACGAGGAAGAGGCGGGGCCCAAGGGTCCCAAGGCCATCAACGTCCAGAAGATCTAGCGGCGGCCGGCGGCGGGTCACCCGCCGCGCGTCGTCGTTGAATTTCACGTCGCCACCAGGCGGTCCATGGCCGACTGGGTGACGATTTCCTCGCTGGCGACCGCCGGCGGCACGCTCGTGCTGGCGGTCGCCACGTTCAGCTCGGTCAAGTCCGCCAACCGCTCGGCGCGGGTGGCCGAACGCTCGCTCATGGTCGGGCTCCGGCCGGTGCTCATCCCGTCCCGCGAGGACGATCCGCTGGAGCGGGTCCGCTTCGGGGACGGGCAGATCGTGCAGGTCCCCGGTCATGGCGGGACCGCCGAGGTGCACAACGACGTCGTCTTCCTGGCGCTTGCGCTGCGCAACGGCGGCAGCGGGCTCGGGGTCATCCACGGCTGGCGCGCCCGGGTGCGCCACGACCCCGATATGCCGGGCGCCGGCCGCTCCATCGAGATGCCCGATCTGGACGAGTTCCGCGCGCAGCAGCTCGACATCTACATCCCGGCCGGCGACACCGGCTTCTGGCAGGGCGCGATGCGCGATCCCGCGATGCCCGGCTACGACGAGGTGCGCGGCTCACTCGAGCGCGGCGGCGGGGTCCAGCTCGACCTGCTCTACGGCGACCATGAGGGCGGACAGCGCACGATCGCGCGCTTCGCCATCACCCGATGGCCGATCGATGACGAGCGGCCGGAGATGGACAACCCGATGCGGGCGACCGTCATCCGGTACTGGACCGTCGACGGGCACGACCCCCGCTAGTCGTCCTCGTCCTCGCCGTCGTCGTCCTCGTCGTCCTCGTCGTCCTCGGGGTCGTCCCAGTCGGGTGTGCCCGCCCCGGTTTCGGCGCGCGTGCGCTCCCAGTGGTCGCGGGCGTCCGCGATGCGCTCGCCGAGCTTGTCGTTCTCGCCGGCGAGCGTGTCGGCACGGTCCTCCAGCTCGTCGGCGAGCTTGCCGTACTGCTCTCGTTCGGTCATGGCGGAAAGCTCACCCCTCACGTCCGGCGCAAACCAAACCTTGGCGGGACTGTGCGCGCACCGCACAGACGAAAAGTAAGCCGCGACCGCCCCTGTGGCTAGAATCGACAGTCTGAGAGGAAGGGACTGACGCAGGTGACGCGCACACGACCGCTGGGGGCACGATGACCAAGGAGGTCGAGGAACTCGAACGGGTCATCATCAGGTTCGCCGGGGACTCCGGCGACGGGATGCAGCTGACGGGCGGCCGCTTCACCGACGCCACGGCGGTGGTGGGCAACGACCTGGCCACGCTGCCGAGCTTCCCCGCCGAGATCCGCGCTCCTGCCGGCACCATCGCCGGGGTCTCGGCGTTCCAGATCCACTTCGCCTCGCGCGACATCCTCACCCCGGGCGATCACCCCAACGTGCTGGTCGCCATGAACCCGGCGGCGCTCAAGGCCAACCACGCCGAGCTGCCTCGGGGGGCGACGATCATCGTCAACGAGGACGCGTTCTCCAAGCGCAACCTGGAGAAGGCCGGCTATGCCGCCAACCCGCTGGAGGACGGCTCGCTGAGCGAGTACCGCGTGCACCGCATCCCGATGAGCACGCTGACTACGGCCGCCGTCGAGGGGATGGAGGGCGTCTCCACGCGCGACGCAGGGCGGGCCAAGAACCTGTTCGCGCTCGGCGTCGTCTCGTGGCTGTACGGGCGTCCCACCGACGTCACCAAGCGGTGGGTGGAGAAGAAGTTCGCCCGCAACCCGGCCGTCGCCCAGGCCAACCTGGCCGCGTTCAACGCGGGCTGGTCGTTCGGGGAGACCACCGAGCTGCTCGACGTGCAGTACCGGGTTCCGCCGGCCACCGACGTCCCGCCCGGCACCTACCGCAACGTCAACGGGACCACGGCGCTGTCGCTGGGGCTGATCGCCGCCAGCGTGCGCGCCAAGCTCCCGCTGGTGCTCGCGAGCTACCCGATCACGCCGGCGTCCGAGCTCCTGCACGAGCTCTCGCGCCACGCCAACATCGGGATCTCGACGATCCAGGCCGAGGATGAGATCGCCGCCGCGGGCATGGCCCTGGGCGCGTCGTTCGGCGGCCGGCTCGGCGTGACCGCGACCAGCGGTCCGGGGATGGACCTCAAGGCCGAGACGATCGGCCTGGCGGTGATGCTCGAGCTGCCGATGGTGATCATCGACGTCCAACGCGCCGGTCCGTCGACGGGGATGCCGACCAAGACCGAGCAATCGGACCTGCTCATGGCGCTCTACGGCCGCCACGGCGAGTCGCCGCTGCCGGTGATCGCGCCGAGCACGGCGGGCGGGTGCTTTGACGCGGCCTTCGAGGCCGCGCGCATCGCCATCAAGTACCGGACCCCGGTGATCCTGCTGTCCGATACGTTCCTGGCCTCCTCCTCGGAGCCGTGGCTGGTGCCCGACGTCGAGTCGCTGCCGGAGATCGATCCGCAGTTCGCCACGGCGCCCGGGCACAACGGCTCAGAACCGGCCCCGTTTGAGCCCTACCGCCGCGACGAGCACATGGCGCGCCCGTGGGCGATCCCCGGCACCCCGGGCCTGGCGCATCGCATCGGCGGCCTGGAGAAGGCCGACATCACCGGCAACATCTCCTACGACGGCGCCAACCACGAGCGCATGACCGAGCTGCGCGCCGCCAAGGTGGAGGCGATCGGTGCGGAGGTCCCCCCGCTCGTCGTGGACATCGACCCGGACCCCACCCACCCCACCAACCTGCTGGTGCTGGGCTGGGGCTCGACCGAGGGCGCGATCCGCGCCGGGGCCCGCCGTGCCCGCGAGGCCGGTCACAAGGTCGCCGTGGCCCAGCTGCGGCACCTCAATCCGCTGCCCGCCAACACCGGCGACGTGCTGCGCTCCTTCGAGCGCGTGCTGGTGCCCGAGCTCAACAGCGGCCAGCTGGCGATGCTGCTGCGCAGCCGCTTCCTGGTCGACGTCGAGTCCTACACCAAGGTCCAGGGCCAGCCCCTGTTCGCCTCCGAGATGGAAGAGGAGATCGCCAACCGCCAATGAGCGCCACGCTGAGCAAGGCCGACTTCCAATCAGACCAGGAGACCCGCTGGTGCCCGGGCTGCGGGGACTACGCCGTCCTGTCGGCGGTCCAGCAGTTCATGCCCGAGCTGGGGATCCCGCCCGAGCGGATCGTCTTCATCACGGGCATCGGCTGTGCCGGTCGCTTCGCGTACTACATGGACACGTACGGCATGCACGGCATCCACGGCCGCGCGCCCGCGCTGGCCACCGGGCTGGCGACCTCGCGCGACGACCTGTCGATCTGGGTCGTCTCGGGCGACGGTGACGCGCTCTCGATCGGCGGCAACCATCTCATCCACGCCCTGCGCCGCAACGTCCCGGTCAAGATCCTGCTCTTCAACAACCAGATCTACGGACTCACCAAGGGCCAGGCGTCGCCGACCTCGGAGCTGGGCAAGATCACCAAATCCACGCCCTTCGGCGTCGCCGACCATCCGTTCAACCCGGTGGCGATCGCCCTGGGCGCCGAGGCCACCTTCGTGGCGCGCACGATCGACCGTGATCGACACCACCTCACCGACGTGCTGCGGGCGGCCGCCACCCACGAGGGCGCCTCACTCGTCGAGATCTACCAGAACTGCCCG
>Ga0207664_10002160_pt1 | contig 12932 bp, 10 predicted proteins | sample LARL83metaG_FD_184349 | JGI IMG/M metagenome (GOLD analysis project Ga0207664, IMG submission 184349) | Corn, switchgrass and miscanthus rhizosphere microbial communities from Kellogg Biological Station, Michigan, USA - LAR L8-3 metaG... | ecosystem: Host-associated > Plants > Roots >...
CGGGCGTTCTGACCGAGACCGTGCCGGACGGGCGGCTCCGCCGGGCCGGTGCCAGCCACATCCTCGGCAGCGTGGCTGACCTGCCCGATCTGCTGTCCGCGACCGGCCCCGCGGAAGGCCCGGCGGGCCGGTAACCTTAAATCACCGCGTTCCGGGGCTATAGCTCAGCTGGAAGAGCACCTGCTTTGCAAGCAGGGGGTCAGGGGTTCGAGTCCCCTTAGCTCCACCCTAGTTTTCCCAGGTCAGCGCCTTGGTCCGTGATCAAGGTCGCGTGAACCCCGTTGCTTTTGTCCGATTCTGGGAGCCAGGCGGGAGCCGATCACCGCGTCGCCGTAGCTCGTGCGCCCGGCGAGCGGTGAGCGCGCGTGGGACGGCCTGCCCGAGACCACCACCGCCACTGCGCCCGCCTTGCCCGCTCCCGGCACCCCGGAGGCGGACATGCTCGCCCATCTCATCCGCTACGGCGGCGAGTCAGTGCGCGCCGCTGCCGACGTAGGCGTAGTGCCGGGTTCGCCCAGCCCATGACGCCCATCATCGTGGTCTCGTTGAGGCGAGGAGGAGCAGAAGCGTCGCGGCCGTGTACCCTGTCTCTGTCGAGGCCTGCGGGTCTCGACCGCGCACCGCTTCGACGATTTCGAAGCTTGGGCGCCGGGACACTTTGAGTTCTGGCGTCGCGCGAGGGCTGGCACCGTCTTCGGACGGCTCCTTCGGCACCACGTGCCGGACGACCAGCCGTCGCCCCGGGCCTAGAGCAAGTCGAGCCGGCCCGGAGTGGACTGGAGACATGAGCCAGCCCCGCGACGGATTGGATGCCCCACCCACCAGGGTGGTGGCGGCGGGGTCGAGACGTCCGTCTCGGCCCGCGGCGTCGTCCGCGAGCGTGGGACCGCAAGAAGGCGGCCACGTGAACAACAAGCAGTCCGCGAAGGACATCGGCAGCGAGAAGAACCCGCAGAAGACCGAGCCCGACCGTACCTTCCCGGGGATAAAGCACCGGCCCGCACCGCTCGCGGAAGTGCCCGCGGCGAAGAGCCTCGTCCCTATCCGGGCGGCTCTGCAGAAGAACCCCGACGTCAACCTGCCCGACGTGGCCGCCGGTGTGATCACCGCCGGCCTCGCTGACCCGGCACGGTTCAGGATGCTCACCGAGCCTCACGCGGGCTCGAATGGGCAGGCCACCTCGCTGCTGAACCGCAAGCGCGTCAGCGAGGGGGTCGTCTTCGTCACCCCGCAGCACGACCGGTTCATCGACATGGGCGTGCTGCCCGACGTGGCCGGCGCGCGCTGGATGCACACGCTGCACAACCAGCTCGACGTCGTCACGACCAACCTCCCGACGGCCCGGCTGGGCACCGCGGTCGGCCCCTCGGGGCAGTGGGCGATGCTACAGCTCGACGTCGAGGACCACCAGGAGCTGGCCGCACGGGTCAAGGAGGCGTTCTCCAAGACGATCCCGGACCAGACCGCGGCCGGCAATGACTACACCGACAGTATCCTGCAGTCCGGGGTCAAGGAGCCGCTGCTCCTCGTCGTAATGAAGGTGACCTTCGCCGACGGGTCCGAGGACGAATACTACCTGGTCAGCGTCGATGGCAACTCCCGCCTGGTCTCGATGTGGAAGGGCCGCACCGGCGGGAACGTCGCAGAGGCGGCCGCCGTCTGCGTCAAGGCCGTCATTGGTACCGCCAGCGGCAGGACATGGAAGCGCGCGACCCAGAGGCAGATCCGCGACCGGCTTAGCGCGCAGGTCGAGCTTGTCAACAAAGGCCTGAACGAGACCCAGCTGACCGAGAACACGATCCGCGCCGGCCACACCCTCACCGCCCCGACCGTCGTGCTCGTCGGCGGACGCACCACCGAGGACACCGGGCCCATCACCGACATCGTCGCGGCCCGCGAGGACCTCCTCGCCACGATCCACACCGACGCCACGCCCTGGTCCGAGGCCGCTCAGGCGGAGCAGGGTATGTCCCGCCTGCTGCGTCGCGCGGTCGCACTCGACCTGATCACCCCGGAGGAGCACCGCGTCATCGAGGGCCAGTGCACCACCGCCCAGATGCACGAGCTGGTCGGCCTGCCGCCGCACCGGCTCTGGGCCGCCGCCCTCACGGTGCAGGCCGTGCTGAACCCCTGGTACAAGGCCGACGGCACGGGCGTCCTGTTCCGTGAGGAGTTCAACTGCACGAACCCCACCCGGCTGACCGTGGGGAAGCAGATCGCCTCGACTGCCCTGTCCGGCTACCGGTCCTCCCCGAATCTGACCCTGGCCGTCAACGCCTTCAGCGACGGGGGGCCGATCGCCGAGGTCGTCTGGTACTACGTCTGGTACCTGGAGAAGGGTTCGGACCCCGTCAAGGTCCTCGACTCGATCCTGAAGACCGCGCTCACCGGCAGCGGCTCAAACAAGCTCGGCGCCCGGATACAGCTATGCGTGCTCGGCGGAATCGCGGGCATGATCGACGGGCTGATCACCCGGGACCGGGGCTCCAAGATCACCGACGACGGCAAGCGGACCCCTGGGAAGGTGCCCTTCCGATCGCGCCCCTACCGGCTGATTGACGCCCTGGCCACCACGCAAGGCGGCCTGAAGACGCTCCACTCGATGGCCATCGCGCACGTCACCGGCAAACCCGCCAAGCAGTTCCACTCCGTCAACGACCCCGACGGGAACTTTCACGACGGCGACCCGATGCTGGACGGTATCGGCGCCCACGCCAACCTCGAACTCGAGTGGGACGTGGTAACCATCTCCGATCCGGCCCGGGCCGCCGAGGCCGTCGCCGCGGCCGGCCGCGGCGACGCAGGCAACGGGCCGAAGGACGAGACGGTCCGGCTCCGGGAGCAGATGCAGGCCGGGGCCAAGGATGTCCTGAAGGCGGTCGAGAAGCTCGGCGTGCTGGCCAGCGCCGGCGGCGCCGATGTCTTCGGCTCCCACGACGCCGTCAATGACATCAAGAACCAGCTGCAGAAGGCCCGCGACCTGCTCAGCGTGCACGGGCCCAAGCAGCCGGTGATCTTCGAGGATTACGACGACCTCGACGAGGACGGCGCATGAAGCCGCACGCCGAGATGGAGCGGCTCATCGTTAACGCGGCCTTTGCGGTGTACCCGGCTCTCTCTCCCCCGCTGGTCGACGCCGACGGCCTCGTCGACGACGGTCTCCTCCGTCTCACCACCATGCCGATGGCCCGGGTGCTGCGCACGGCGCGCGGGCCGGCTTCCGCGGTGTACATCACCTGGGACACCCACGGCAGCTGCCGCTACGTCGGCAGCGTCCGCCGCCCGGGCTCCCGGGCGGGGGTCCGCGAGCGCCTCGGAGAGCACCTGCGGATCGTCGAGCGTCGTGGCCGGTGGTATGCGGTCACGGTGCTGCCGGTGCGGGCCGACCTAGGACTCGAGGTGGTCCGCGAGTGCGAGGGGATCGTAGCGCGCCGTCTATGCCCGGCCGAAGGGTCGGCTCACCCGGTGCCGTCAACTGAACGGTCTCTCAGCGACCTGATTGCGTCGCAGTGCGCTGCCGTGACGGACGGTTAGCCGAGTAGCAGTCCTAGCTGACGATGGGATCCGGCCCGCTGGCCGGACCTCATCGTTTGTCGGGACGAGCTGAACTAGCCGGGGCACCTCAGGGCCTGTCCCCGCGGCAGGGGCCTGTGACTTTCACAGCGCCCCCGCTGATGCCCATCGTGGCGGCGATCGGGGCTTCTGACAGATCTCCGTAGTAACGCAGCACCAGCGCCTCACGCTGGCGCGCCGGTAGCGTCCGGAGCACGGTCACCACGGCCGAGCGCTCCGCCTGCGTGATCGCGCCCTACTCGGCGCCCGGCAGGTCCGGCGAGCTCTGATGCGAGCTTGTCCACGCGGTGCCGCAGCACCGCGCGGGAGCGGTTCACCACTGACTGGCGGAGGTAGGAAAGCGCCCTATCGCTGTCCTGAGCCGGCGCCAGCTGCCATACATCGCCACGAATGAGTCCTGCACAACTTCTTCTGCCGTGGGAACGTCGCGCAGCAGCAGCGCCGCGAGCCGGACCAGGGAGCGGTAGTGCGTGCTGTAAAGCGCGGTCACCGCGCGGTCGGCGTCCCCGCTGGCCCAGGCTCCGGCGATCTCGCTGCGGGTGCCTGCGGTCCGCGGGTAGTCCTGTCAGCGGTCACCGCCTCGCCTGCTCTCCCGCGCGATCGGCCGCGAGCACGGCGGCCCGGGGCTTCTCCCGCCGGGCTGGCTGCTGGACCTGGCCGCCGGCCTAGGCGCTCCTGATGCTTCCGGTTCCGCACCTGCGGAACCCACCAGCCTCACCGTGCCGCCGGGGTGCAGGTCAGCGCCGGGCCCGGAACCGCGGACCTCCCCGCTACGGCAGACCGCAAGTCTCGGGGCAGCCGGTAAGGAGGCTGACCACCAAAGAGGCGGTCGCGTCGCTTGGGGCTGAGCTCGAGCTACATCCGCCGGATAATCCGCAGTAACGCACGAGCCCCGGTCCGGGCGACGGGGCGGCGCCCTGGCAGGCGCTGAGCGCTGCCGTGGGATTGCTGACCGCGCGGGCTACCGGATGGCCATCTGATGGCCTGGCCGATGATGTGCCGCCGGGTCAGGTCATCTCTGCGCTGACGGCCGTGAGCGGCGCGCTGCTGGACGCAGTGGCGCCGGGTGACGCGGGCCTCGATCTGCTCCAGGGTCTCGGCCGCGTTGCGGCTGGCGGGACTTGCCGCCGCGGCGGTGCCCTGTGACGGCGAGGACCTGGGCGGCGGCCGCAGATGTCCCGCCCCGGGGCTGGACGCCTCCAGCCAGCGCGGGGCCGGGCTCTGGTGAGGACCTGGTCCAGGCCGGGTTCGTCCTCCCGGAGAATGAGGCGCTCGATGAATCGCAGATAATATCCCGTTATACGCGATAGCACATATAACGGGGCAAGGCTCCCCGCCGCTTAAGCGAAGCCACGATTTAGCCGCGGGCCGACAGAGCCGGTTCGATCTGCGCTGCACTGCCGGATTACCCTGGTCTGGCAGCATTAGTTCCGATGAACCGTTTTGCGATGAATCTTTCACGGCGGACACTGATGTCGACGTTCGGGTCCACACCAGAAAGTCAAAGTCTCCGCGCCCTAACGTCCTGGTGGCGCGGCGATGACCACGGACTCGCTGCAGGCGTGTAACACCGTGGCCATCATGCTGACGGGCGAAAAGCCGTCAGCGTAGACGAGGGTCCTTTCTGAGGCTGGCGCGGTGTCCCGATTGTCCAGTAATCGACGGACGTGCCGGTAAGTGCTCCGCTTAGTGTAATTCCATGGCTTTGTTATCAGCTCGTTATGAATCTCGGTCATATGCGTCTCGGTCATGTGTTAAGCATTCCTGGGCGTTGTATAGCCGTAGCTGTCGCAAGTGGGGGCTATCTCGACTGGGGTCACTGCGTCGAGGTAGCGGAGGGGTGGATGACAGTGCGCGTGGAATTCCGTCGTGCTGCGCGTAGCAGCCTTCTGTCGGTTGTGCTCGCGAGCATGCTGCTGGTGATCCAGGTCGCCGGGCCAGTGATGAGGCCAGCCGCGGCGTTCGCAGCTGACCCCTCGCCGGGCACCCAATTGGGCTCGGTTCAGCTGAGCGTTCCATGCTCTTCCGGGATAGGCGTCGGGGTTGCGTTCGATGGGACGAACCTCTGGTATTCCTGCTATGACCAGAGCCCAGACTTGTTCCGGGCCAGTCCAACTACTGGGCAGGTCTCGGCTAGCTACTCCATTGCGGGAGGGCTTGGCGCGCTGGCTTACGACGCGCCTGACAACGTCATGTACGCCGGGTACGGCGGTCCCAACACCGGCGAGGTGTACAGCATTCAGCTCGATAGCAACAAGAGTGTGGTCTCCAGCAAGGCGATCTTCAATACCTGCGCATTCTCCTGCTCCACCGAAATCGACGACGGCCTTACCTTCGACGCCGGCACTAACACCCTGTACTTCAGCCCGGACACCTCGACCACCATCTGGCATCTGTCCACGTCCGGGACTGTCCTTGGGTTCTTCGGGTGGGCGGGATCTGGCTGTTACAACAGCGGCCTGGCTATCGGTGACCAGTTGCTCTTCGAAGGCGCGGACGGCTGCACGAAGATCTATGTGGTGGACAAGGACACTCCCACCACGCTGGACTTCAGCTTCTCTACCGGCGGCACCCGCGACGAGGGTCTCGCCTGCGACGAGTCGACCTTCGGGCAAGATGCAATCTGGTCTAAGGACGCCTACACCCCGGAAGCATTTGCGTTCGCTATCCCCTCGGGTTCCTGCGGCACCGGCGGTGAACCGGTCGGCGGGGCGGGCCCCAAGGCGCAGGTGCTGTTTCTCCACGGCGTGAGGGAGAGCTGGACCGATGCCACGCCGTCCCACGACACGCTCTTCACGACCTTGCTGGACCGGCTCCGCGCTACGTTCGGCACGCAGTACGTCACCTCGTTCGACTACTACCAGGACAAGGGCGACAACCAGAACGGCAGCTGCAACACGCCATCGCAGGGAGACCGGCAGAACCAGGCACCGCCGACCCCTCCGTCATGGGTGCCGTACGACGACACGCAGAACGGCCCGACCTGTGACAGTCAGGGCGACCTTGGGCAGAATGCGGTCCGCCTCGATGCCGAGATCCAGCGGCTATACAGCAGCAACGGGAACCGGCCGGTCATCCTCATCGGGTACAGCATGGGCGGGGAGACGATCCGGTCATTTCTGTCCTACTCGACCCACGCCGACGACAAGGTGGCGACCTCCATGGTCGACTCGGTCGTGCTGATGCACGGTGTCGAGCAGGGCTCGTGGCTGGCCGACACCGCAGTCATACACCGGGTACCGTACATCGGCTCGAAGATCAGTGACCTGATCGGTCTGGCTCTCCCGAACCCAAACCGGCCGGCAACCCAGCAGTTCGCACCCGCTAGCAAGTACATGCACTGGGTCGACTCGAATTCTGACCGGCTGCCGAACATCCCGATGTACAACACCTGGGGGGATGAGCGGCTGACGGTGCAGCACTGCGTCCTGCCGTTCAGCTGGTCGTGCGTGAGCTCGGACATCCAGAAATGGGGCGACATGGTTCTGATGCCCGGCACCGATAACCCCACGCAGACGCCGGTCAGTGGCGGGGAGAAGTTCTTGCCGGGCGGACTGTCCGCGACGCGGTGGGAGTGGGCCGAAACTCACCGAGTCTTCTGGGATCCGCTCAACGACCCAACGCCGATAAGCGCCATCGGGGAACTGCTGACTGCCCCCGAGATGCATACGAACTACCCGTCCCAAGAAGACAAGCTGATGGTTGCTGACTGCCAGACCGGCAATCCCATCGCGGAGTCAGACGAGCTGTTCCGGGTCATCTCCGCCCGGATGAACGGTCAGACATATGCGTGCGGTGGGGCAGCAGGCGGTGGCGGTGGGGCAGGCGGTGGTGGCGGTGGTGGCGGTGGCGGCGGCTTTTGACCAGAACCAGGCACCCGGCCGTCCCGGGCAGCAACGGCTCGATCTGGTCATGGTCAGCAACGTCATCTAGGACCAGTGCCGGCCATGGCACCTGCGTGGGTTGGGATCGGTGTCGGCATAGGTGCGGGCGCCCTCAGGAAGGGATGCGGTCATGAGCGGTCTGGTCGGCAAGCGAGCGATACTTGTCACTGCGGTCGTCGGAGCTGCAACAGCCGGCGCGGCGCTGCTGACGAGCTTGTCGTCCTCTCCCGCTCACGCCGCCGCGCCGCCGCAGTCGAGTCTGGTCAGCGGGTTCATGGACCATACGAGCAACGATTACCTGCGGGTGCAGCTGGACTCGTCCGCAGCGGACTACGGGCAGTTCGTCGTCGCGCTCCCCGGTGTCGGACTGGCCTGGTCCGCGCAGCCGGCGTCCGTCACCGTGGAATCTGGTCATTCCGATCAGTTGCGCTACGACGGGCCTGGCTACCTGGATCCGAATGCGATCCTGGACACCGAATTCGGGATTGCCTACCAAGAGCAAGGGCCGGCGACCGATCAGCCGATCAGGCTCATCGGGCAGGTTGATCCGGCCCACGGCACAGGATCAATCGAGGTGTGGGTCGCCGGGAAGCACTACCACTTCGCATCGCTGGCCGTCCCGCACGACGCCGACAGCACGGCCGCAGCGGTACTTACCGCGATCGGGGCCGGGGACTGGGCCACGCTGTACTCGCTGGCCGACTCCTCGCTGCGGAATTCGATGAGCGCGCAGCAGTTCGCGCAGCAGATCAGCGATGCGTTCGGCGGCGGGCAAGTCAGCGATGCACGGCAGACCGGGCCGATCTCCTACACAACGAACTCGGCCGGGACAAGCTTCGCGAATGTGCCAGCAACATTCACGGTGACACACGCCGGGCAAACTCAGACGGCCTCCGCGACCCTCGTGCTAATCCGTGACGGCGGATCCTGGCGGTGGTTTACCACCAAGCCAGCCTGACCGGGGAAACACCACCATAAACGAGGCGCGGCTGCCGACCTGGGCTTGGGTGCGGATCAATGTGCCCAAGTGGGTGCCGCCAGCAGCGACGGCGCGACGGTGTGGCTATGGGATCCGGCCACCGGCGAGCACCGGGATGCCCTGACAGGCCACACCGGCGCGGTCCATAGGTGGCGTTCAGCTTGGTCTTACGCGTGGAAGAAGCGCTGTGACCGACCCGGTGATGGGCCGCACGCGGCTGGCGTGGCTGCATACCGGGCCGGTAGCGGCGACACCGGCCGCTGCGCGCCATCACCGCCACGGAGCAGGTCAAGTGCCCTCGATGTCTCTCGCGCTCGCCGCGTCGCCCTGCTTGGCTCTCGATGCCCAGATCGTCCCGCATGGCGTCGCGCCTAGTCCTCGCTCCTCTTGCTGGCCAGCCCAAACCATTCCATGTCCTGGCGGGTCAGCGACACGGCCGAGCGTGGCTTGGCACCGTTGGCGCGGCTCAGTTGCCAGAACTCCTCAATGCCCGCGTTGCCCGGGGCGAGAGTGACTTGCACGATGTCACCTAGCTTGAGGGGCAGGAAATGATCGGCGGTCTCTGGCGTGAGGTTTACGTGCACCGGGTCCAGGCCCTCGGCCTCAAGGGCGAACCCACCGCCCGTAAGCGCGTCGATGCGGCAGTCAGTGACCCGGTAGCGGTGCGTCCTCGCGTCGTGGTCGGCCCTGGCCCTCAGCCGTTCGGCCTCGCGCGCGGCGATGGCCGGGTCTACCGTCCCACCGCGCAGTTTCCAGTCGCCATACCGGTAGTGCAGGTGCACGCCCTGGCCTTCGGTCACGGCCGGGTCTGTGCACGGAATGGTCACCGTCTGGCCGATCATCTGAATGGAGACTTCATCACTGTCGCGGCCGAGGATTCGCACCTGCGCCTGCTCAGGCGTGCGCGCTGTGACTACCCCGTTGACGCTCACTGTTCCCCGCCACTGCTGCCGCTGTGCCCGCGCCTTCGCTGCGGCGCGTTTCTGCGACTGAGTGCGCCCTACCCGCTGGCTGAACCTGAACGGACCGAACCCGAACCGGAAGTAAGTCGGCATGATCCCCTCCTGGCTGTTCTGACGGCTGCACTACGGCCGGGGATTGCAGCGCGGATTCTCTGCCACGGCACTAGCGCTCGCTATCGCCTCCTGGCCGGGCCGCGACTGCCTGTCATCGGTCAGCGCTAGGGCGGCGCCCCGTCAGCCGCAGTCAGCGTGGCAAGCTAGCTGGACAGTGGCGGCGGGAACGGGCTCACAGCCGTACCGTCACCCCGCCGGAGAATTCTGAGTCGTGCAGCTCCAGTTTCACGATCTGGTCTGCCTCCGGCAGGTTGTAAGGCACCAGCACGGTCAGCGACACCCCGGGGTTGATCTGGGTGTCGTCATGCGCTGCGTTCAGGAAGATGTCGTTGTCATCGGCGGTGAGCTGGTGGCCGCGGCCATCGATCGCGAACTGGTTGGAGGCGAAGTAGGTCTGCGCCTCGCCCTTGTCGTCGGTGACCCGCAGCTTCACCAGGCACTCCTTGCTGCCCGGCGGCAGTGATCCGGTCAGGCCGGGGTCGCTGTAGACCCGGGCTGCCGCTGCCGGGCCGCAGTTCATGCCCAGGAACCGGAACGCGAAGTCGCCGTCCCGGGCCACGTCGTCCGGGCCTGCGGCGCCCTGGCTGGCCGGCGCGGGCTGCGCCTGCGTTCCGCCGCCGCTTCCGCTCCCGCTGCCGGCCGCGGGCTCGCCATTGCCGCCGCCCGTCAGCTGCCCGATGATGATCACCACGACGAAGGCGGCGGCGAGGTAGAGCAGGACCCAGCGCCCGCGGCGTTTCCTCCTCGGCGGCGGCCCGGGCGGGGGCGGCGGATACCCGTACTGGTACGCCGATGGCCCGGGCTGCGGCGGCCCGTACTGAGGGGCCTGGCCGTAAGGCGTCCCAGGTGGCTGGTATGGCGGTCCGGGATACGGCTGGTACTGCTGCTGCCCCGGCGGGAACTGTGGGCCGGGTGGGGATGGGTACTGCGGTCCTGGCTGCGGCGTAATCGGACGCGGGTCGGTGTCCCCTAATGGCCGCTGCGGTCCGTCTGGCTGCCCTGGCTGCTGGTGCATTGGATGACCCCCCATTGCGCAATTGCTGTGCAAGTCAGACGCGCAATGGCATATCCGGGTTGCCACGGCCAGTAGCGCCGCAGCAAGGCAGGATCCGTACCCGGTAGGGCGGCGCCCCGCCAGCCGCAGCCGGCGGGGCAAGCTAGCTGGACGGCGGCGACGGTGGGAACGGGGTATGTGCCGCTCGGCAGCCCCGATGGCTGCGGTCCTGGCGGTGATGACAGAACCACGGCAAGCATCAGGGGGAGCCTGTCCACTTCGGCCCGCAGAGCGGCACAAGAGCCTCAGGGCCTGCGGGCTGTGGATCATGTCGCGCATGGTTCCGTCCTTCCAAGGGGGATGGATGCCAAGGCCCCGCCGAGGCGCGGAGAACGCCGCGGCGGGCGCTTGGCGGGGTGAAGTGATCAGGACCCGGATGGGGACACGGTGGGGACAGACGGCGTGAGACAAGCCGCGACCAGGTGCGCTCAGGCCCAACTCCCACACCCTTGCTGACGTGCAAAAACGCAACTGCCAGCGACCAGCCCCGATTAGCCGCTACGGGCGTGGGAGGTCTTGAAAACCGCTAGGGCGGTGGGATGGTTTAGGGTCCGCTCGCAGCTGACGGTGGCCGGTCTTTAAGCACACCGCTGTCGACCGATGGTGTTTTCGATCTGCTCGGGCTCGGGAAGTGACCGTTCACACGGGCGGGTGGCAGCCAGCTTTGGGAGCCACCGGATTCAGGTCCAGGAGCCCACCTTGCCCGAGGCTCCCAGCGAAGCAGCCAGGAGCCTGTCCAGGACCGGGACGGTCGAGCGCGGGCAGAGTTGGGCTCGCGCGCGCAGGGAGGTCTCCCAGCGGTCCTGCAGGGCGGCGGTGAGGTCGGCTCGCATGGCCGGGCTGACGTGGCCGTAGACGCCGTGCATGCCTGGTATCTCGTGGCCCATCCGTTCGGTCTTCAGCACCTGGGGGATGCCGTCCTCATCCATCCAGGTTTGCAGGCTGTGCCGCAGGCCGTGGGGGGTCAGGCCGCGAAGCACAGGCAGCCAGGACGCCAGGGCCCCATCCTCGGCGGGCTGCTGCCACGAGCCGGGGCACCGGCCGCTGGCCCGGCCGGCGTGAGCGATCAGCGTGCCGTCCTGGCGGCGGAGCCACGCGCGCCTGCATACCGGGCAGCGCCCGGTGCGCTGGTCGCTGACCAGTCGCACGAGCCCGCGTCCGGCCGGCGGCGTGAATGCATCTCCAGGAGTGGCAGCCGGCCACGGCGGCACGGGCCGGCCCGGGAACAGTTCGCAGTCGGTCACCAGGACCGGGGCCGCCGGCCGCGGGCTGCTCCCTTTGCGGGCCGGATACCAGCCGTCAGCGGCTGGCCGGAAGAACCGCTCGCTGTAATTGGAGCGCCGGAAATGACCGCGCCCCGGGCCCAGGAACACGTAGTCGGCGCCGGGGCACCAGGGTTCTTCCCGGCTGCGGCAGTTGCACCTGAAACTGCCCGTGCTAGCCAGCTGCCCGGAGAGAAGCTCCGAAAGGAAGGGCGGCAGGTCGGCTGGCCGCACTGACCCGTCCTTGGGTGGTCCCTTGTAGAATTTGCCGTTCAGCTCGTACAGCTTCCAGTCAATGTCAATCTTGTCCCGGTGCACGCACTCGGGCGGCAGGCCGACGATCTCGCTCCACCTCGCGCCGGTGTATGCCACCGTGAGGATCATCACGAAATCTGTGTCCTGCCCCGACAGGGCGGCGCAGCGCTCGGCGACCAGCAGCGCCTGAAGCGGGGTCGCCCAGGCCTTCTCTGCCTGTTCCCGCCGGGCGATCCGCCGAAGGCCCTTGCGGCCCTTGCCGCGCTGACGCTCTGCCGGGTTGACCTGGATGTAGCGGGGGATGGCATCGCCGAGAACGTTTATCAGCATGGACCGCGCGGCGCTTGCAGTGCGGCGGGAATAGCCTGCCTTCCGCACTCCGATTTCCCATGTCGCGATTTCTTCCCGGGCCTGCGCGAGCGAAGCTAGCGTCCGGTGACCGAACGCCGGAAGAATGTGTACCTCAATGAGATACCGGTAGTTGCTCAGTGTCGTCAGTTCCAGGTCCAGGGCCGGATACCACTGGTTAACCCATTCAGTCAGCGTGATCTGCCCCGCACGCGGGTCAACGTACGTGTTATTGCGGATGGCCGCTTCCTGGTCGCGGCCATGGTCCTCAGCCGCCTTGCGGGTCGTGAACCCGGGCTCAGATTCCAGGGTGCCATCGGGGCTGCGCCACCGGGCACGCCACAAGTTGCCGCGCTTTTCGGCGTAAGCCATTCCAACCCCCTTCTACGGTCGTGCCCGGGCTCTGTTCAGGCCGCCCGCGGCGGGCCGCGACGCGGCCGCGGGCGCAGCGGCGCTGACCTCCCGCTCCCCTCCCCCGGCGGCACCTGTCGCCGGGGCATG
>Ga0207664_10002161_pt1 | contig 12930 bp, 14 predicted proteins | sample LARL83metaG_FD_184349 | JGI IMG/M metagenome (GOLD analysis project Ga0207664, IMG submission 184349) | Corn, switchgrass and miscanthus rhizosphere microbial communities from Kellogg Biological Station, Michigan, USA - LAR L8-3 metaG... | ecosystem: Host-associated > Plants > Roots >...
CCCGTCCTCGCTGCCCCACGTCCGGGAGAAGGCGACCAGGGCCAGGTTGGCGGCGTTGAGCATCAGCTCCAGGCAGAGCAGGATCACCAGCGGATTGGGCCGCGTGATGACGCCGACCACGCCGATGCAGAAGATGAGCGCCGAGACGGTGAGGTACCAGCCGATGGCCATCTACCAGCCCCCCTCGCCCTTCTCACCGGAGCCGGAGCTGCCCACGCCCGCCGGGGGCGAGGTCTGGGAGCCGATGGGCTCGGTCTGCTCGTGCGCGTCAGTCGTGGTGCCCGCGCCGGCGCGGAACCCCGCCGCCTCGGCCATCGTGCCGGTGAACACCGAGCGCGGGACGTGCAGCTGGGCCTCGAAGGTGAGATCGGGCTCCAGGCCGCGACGGCGGCGGGCCAGCACCACCGCGCCGATCGCTGCCACCAGGAGCAGCAGCGAGGCGATCTCGAAGGGGAGCAGGTACGTCGTCAAGAACAGCGTGCCGATGTGCCTGGGCGTGCCGAAGCCGTTGATGTAGGGGGCGCCCTTGCCGGAGACCCCCTTCAGCCCCGTGCCCAGCATGGCGATGCACAGCTCGATGGCCACCGCCAGCCCGAACAGCGGGGCCAGGAACTTCAGCGAGCTTCCCGGGCGGTGCAGCGGGGTGTCGGCGCCGCCGACATAGGCGACGACGAACACGTAGAGCACCATCACCGCACCCGCGTAGACGATCACCTGGGCGGCGGCCACGAACTCGGCCCGCAGCAGCAGGAACAGCGCGGCCAGCGCGATGAGGTGGCTGACCAGCGCGAGCACGCTGTAGAACGGATTGCGGATGACGACGACGCCGATCGCGCCGGCCAGGGCGCCGATGGCGGCGATGAAGAACAGGACTGCGCTCATTCGCCCTCCCTTCTCAGCGGAGTCCGCTCGATGGCATCGGCCAGCAGCATCTCCTTGGTGAAGATGAGGTCCGAGCGCGTGTAGTCGGACATCTCGTAGTCGTGACCCATGGTGATGGCGTCAAACGGGCACGCCACCTCGCAGTAGCCGCAGAAGATGCAGCGGCTCAGGTTGATCTCATACACCGCGGCGTAGCGCTCGCCTGCGGACACGCGGTTCTCCGGGGTGTTCTCGGCGGCGACGACGCGGATGCAGTCGGCGGGGCAGGCGGCGGCGCACAGCGAGCAGCCCACGCACTTCTCCAGCCCGGGGTTGGTGGGGTCGGTCTCGTCGAAGCGATGCAGCTTGTGGCGGCCGCGGAAGCGCGGATAGACCGGGGTCTTCTCCTCCGGGTACTGGATCGTCACCGGGCCCTCGACGATCCGCGCGAACGTCGTCTTGAGACCGCGCAGGGTCTCGCCGAAGATCCGGTAGGCGCCGCGCACCGGGCCGGCGCCCGGACCGCGGACCACCTCCACGACGTCGGCCCCGGGGTTGTAGGGGGTCATGCGAGCCTCCCGTTGTCAGAGCGCGGAGCGGTCATGACACCACGATGATGGCCGTGACCAGCAGGTTGAGGGTCGCCAGCGGCAGCAGGATCTTCCAGCCGAAGGACATCAGCTGGTCGTAGCGCAGACGCGGCAGCGTGGCGCGGACCCAGATGAAGAAGGTGATGACCAGCATCATCTTCACGATGACCACGATCGGGTCGACCCACCCGGGGGGATGGATCCCGAACGGCATCAGCCAGCCGCCGAAGAACAGCGTCGTGGCCAGCCCCGAGACGACGATGACGTTGGCGTACTCGGCGAACTGGTAGGCGACGAAGGCCAGGCCGCCGTACTCGGTGAAGTAGCTGCCGACCAGCTCGGCGTCGGCGATGACCACGTCGAACGGGGCGCGGTTGGTCTCCGCGAACGACGCAGTCATGAAGATGAGAAAGCCCGCCAGCTGGGGGATGAAGTACCACATGCCCTCCTGGGCGTGGATGATGCCGCTCAGCGAGAGCGTGCCGGCGGTGATGATCACGCCGACCAGGGCCAGCCCCTGTGACACCTCGTAGGAGATGAGCTGGGCCGCGCCGCGCATGGCGCCCAGGAACGAGTACTTGGAGCCCGAGGCCCAGCCGCCGAGCATGATTCCGTAGAAGGAGATCCCGCCGAAGGCGAACACGTAGAGCGGTCCGATCGAGACGTCGATGCCATAGAGGCCGATCGGCCGCCCGAAGATGTTCTGGACCCCGCCGAAGGGCAGGATCGCCATCGAGGCCACCGCGGTGATGATGGCCACCATCGGGGCGATCCGGTACAGGGAGCTCACCGCGGTCGCGGGGCGGAACGGCTCCTTGACGGCGAGCTTGACCGCTTCGGCCAGCGGCTGGACGAGGCCGAAGGGACCGACGCGGTTGGGCCCGTAGCGGCCCTGGAAGCGGCCCAGCAGCTTGCGCTCGTAGATGATGATCATCGGCAGCAGGGCGAAGATCACGCCGAAGATGACGAGCGCCTTGATGATCTGGATCCACCAGGGCTCGACCAGGTTGACGTCCGCGATCACCAGGCTCATGGCTTGATCACCTCGATCAGCGGCTCGGTAAGGACGTTGGCCGAGCCGGTGGCCAGGCCGTTGGCCAAAAAGGCGCTGCCGGCGGGCACGGCCGAGCGCACGAAGGCCGTGGCATTCAGCCGCGTCCCGTTCTGAGCGACGACGACGTCCTCGCCGTGCAGGATGCCGAGGCGCTCGGCGTCCTCGGGGGAGAGCTCGACCTGCTGGGCGGGGATGAGGAACTTCAGCGACGGGGAGATCTCGCACTCGGGTGCCGCCCAGATCGGGCGGTAGGTCCCCAGCCGCAGGTGGCCGTTGGAGGAGGCTGTCCTCGTCCCAGGCTCCGATGACACGTCCATGTCGGGGGACGCGACCGCCGCCCACCCGTCGTCGCCAAGCGCCATCGACTGAGCCTGCGGGCGCTCGGGCCAGCGCACGCCGCGGCCGCCGATCCCCTCCAGCGTCAGCCCCGCATAGACCGGGACCGCCGCCACCAGCTGCGCGAAGGCGTCGCCGGCGCGCGTGACGCCCGTGTCCAGGCCGCAGGCCTCGGCGATCTGGGTGAGGACCCACCAGCCCGCGCGGACCTCGCCCGGATAGGCGATGGCGATCCGCTGGCGCTGGAGGCGGCCGTCGGGATGCACGACCGTGCCCTCCTTCTCGGCGTGGGACTCGGCGGGGAAGATGACGGTGGCGTGCTCGGCCAGCCCCTCGGTCAACACCGACGCGTGAGCGACCACCAGCGCGGCGGAGCGCAGCGCCCGCTCCCACAACGCGCGGTCGGGGGCGTCGCGCACCGGGTCGGTGCCGAACAGGTGCAGCGCGGTGATCTCGCCGGCGGCGGCCGCGGCGGCGATCTCGGCGCTGGAGCGTCCCGGCTGGTCGATGGCGGCATAGCCGGGCCCCGCGTCGGGGACGGCGCCGGCCTCGCGCAAGCCGCGCCCGTTGGCGCCGGCGGGCAGGGCGAGCAGCCCGGCGCCCTCGCGCCCGGCCACCCCCAGGCGGCGCGCGATGCGTGCCAGGGCGGCGGCCGCGGCGGCACCGATGCGCTCGCTGAAGATGATCACTACGTCCTCGCCGCCGTCGCGCAGCAGCGTCGCCAGGGCGCCGATGTCCTCGGCGACGTCCGACGCCCCGTCCAGCGCGCGCTCCAGCGCGGCCGCGAACTGCGCGTCGGCGCCGGGGGCGTAGCGCACCGACGTGGTGGCGTTGGCCTCGAGGGCCGTGGGCCGCGCGGTGGCGATGGCCAGCTTGACGCCGTTGCGGCGCACGCCCTTACGCACGCGCAGGTCCAGGATTGGGGAGTCGTCGCGCGGGTCGCACCCGAACAACAGCACGGTGTGGGCGAACTCGATGTCCGGGACGGTGGCTCCGAGCTCCGGGGCGGCCAGGGTGCGGGCCACGCCGGCGGGAATGGGACCCGATGCGGACCCGCCCGCCCGGGCGGGGCCGCATCCCCGCGAGTCGATGTCGGAGGTCCCCAGCCCCTCGCGGCTGATGCGCTGGAGCAGGAAGCCCTCCTCGTTGGAGGCCTGACCGCCCACCAGGGTGCCGACGCGGCCCTTATGGCGCGCCAGTCGATGTCGGAGGTCCCCAGCCCCTCGCGGCTGATGCGCTGGAGCAGGAAGCCCTCCTCGTTGGAGGCCTGACCGCCCACCAGGGTGCCGACGCGGCCCTTATGGCGCGCCAGTCCCGCCGCGGCCTGGAGCGCCCGCTCCCAGGAGACCTCGCGCAGCTCCCCGCCGTCGCGGACCAGCGGGCGGGTGATGCGGTCGTCGACGTGGATCGCCTGGTAGGCGAAGCGGCCCTTGTCGCACAGCCAGCCGTCGTCGACGCCGGGGTGGCCCTCGGCGTCGCGGGCCAGCACGCGCACGACGCGCTCGTCGCGGACGGTGAAGGTGATGTTGCACTGCGAGGAGCACAGCGTGCAGATGCCGGCGCCGCCCTCAATGTCCCACGGGCGCGCGCGGAAGCGGTAGGGCTGAGAGGTCAGCGCGCCCACCGGGCACAGCTCGATGATGTTGCCGCTGAACGGAGCCACGTAGGGGTGGCCGTCGTGCGTGCCGACGAACGTGTGGGCACCGCGCTCGGTGAAGATGAGCTGGTAGTCCTCGGCGATCTCCTGGCTAAAGCGCACGCAGCGGTAGCAGAGGATGCAGCGCTCGCGGTCGATCGCGATCAGCGGCGACAGCGCCAGCGGCTTCTCGAAGTGACGCTTGGGCTCGATCATGCGGCTGCGGCCCAGGCCCCAGCCGAAGGTGATGTCCTGCAGCGGGCACTCGCCCCCCTTGTCGCATACGGGGCAGTCGAGCGGGTGGTTGACGAGCAGGAACTCGACGATGGCGTTCTGGGCGTGACGGACGCGCTCGGTCTGCGTGTGGACGACCATGCCGTCCTTGACCGGGGTCGAGCAGCTCGTCTGCAGCTTGGGGATCCCCTCGACCTCGACCAGGCACATGCGGCAGGCGCCGACGGGCTGGCCCAGCTTGGGCTCGTAACAGAAGTAGGGGATCTCGACGTCGCCCTGCTTGGCGGCATCGACGAGCATCGCGCCCTCGACGGCCTGCACCTCGCGGCCGTCGATCGTCAGCTGGATGATCTTGCGCTCTGGACGGGGCATGGGGGCGTGGGGTCGGTCAGTGGACGGGGATCGGGCCGGCGTGCTCGTCGGCCACCCCAAGCGCGACGACGTCTCCAAGCGCCGCGCCTTCCGCGCGCTCGCGCGCGGCCTCGATCTCGGCTTCCAGCTCGGCCCGGAACTTCTTGACCATCGAGCCGACCGGCATCGCCATGGCGTCGCCGAGCACGCACAGGCAGTTGCCGATGATCTGCTCCTGGACGGAGGCCATGATGTCGAGGTCCATCGGCGTTGCCTCGCCGGAGTAGATGCGCTGGACCATCTTGTGGGTCCAGTTGGTCCCCTCCCGGCACGGGACGCACTTTCCGCACGACTCGTGGGAGTAGAACTTGGTCACCTTGAGCATCGTGTCCAGGATGCGGCGACGCTCGTCGGCGATGATGATCGCGCCCGAGCCGAGCATCGTGCCCGCCTTGGCCATCGAGTCGAAGTCGTAGGGGATGTCGAGGTCGTCGCCGGTGAGCACGGGGGAGCTCGAGCCGCCCGGGAACCAGAACTTGACGTTGTGGCCCTCCGGCGGGCCGCCGGCGAGGCCGTAGATGATCTCCCGGGAGGGGATCCCCAGCTCGATCTCGTAGTTGCCCGGGCGCTTGACGTCACCCGAGATGGAGATGAGCTTGGTGCCGGTCGAGGTCTCGGTGCCGATCTTGGCGTACTCGCCGCCGCCCATCCGCAGGATGTAGGGGACGGTGGCCAGCGTCTCGACGTTGTTGATCAGGGTCGGGCCGGCGTAGAGGCCCTCGATCGCCGGGAAGGGCGGCTTCAGGCGCGGGTTGCCGCGCTTGCCCTCCAGCGAGTCCAGCAGCCCCGTCTCCTCGCCGCAGATGTAGGCGCCCGCGCCCCGGTGCAGCACCAGCGAGAGCGTGAAGTCGGAGTCCAGGATCCGCTCACCGAGAAAGCCGGCGTTGGCGGCCTCGGCGATCGCCGCCTCCAGGATGTCGGCCTGGAGCTGGTACTCGCCGCGGATGTAGATGAACGACTTGTTGATGCCGCCGGCATAGGCGGCGATGGCGATCCCCTCGATCAGCGCATGCGGGATCTTCTGCATGAGCTCACGGTCCTTGAAGGTCCCCGGCTCGGACTCGTCGGCGTTGCAGACCAGGTACTTGACCATGTCGCCATGGGGCAGGAACGAGATCTTGCGCCCCATCTGGAACCCGGCGCCGCCGCGGCCGCGGATGCCCGAGTCCATGATCTGGGCCAGGACGTCCTCCGGGGTCATGGTCAGCGCCTTGCGCAGCATCTCGTAGCCGCCGCGGCGCTCGTACACCTCCAGCGTGTTGAGCGCGGGCTCGTCGATGCGGTCGAATAGGATCGGCTTCATGTGTCGCTCTGGTCTTGGGGAGGGATCTCCAGCGGCGCGGTGGGTCCCGGGCGATCGGTGGCGTGGGGGCGGGAGGTGGGATCCGGTTTCTCGGTGAGGCCGGCGGTGTCGGCGCGGTGGGGATGATCGGGCTCGGCGAACTCGCTGGCGGGCTCGCTCGCGCCGGCGGAGTCCATGTTGGCGTTGGGGTCCACCGAGCGCCGGTAGCGCAGCTGCTTGTCCTCGAGCACCGGGCGGCCGGCGGCGAGGTCCTCGACGATCCGCTCGGCGTCGGCGAGCTCCAGCGGGCCGACGTACTCGCCGTTGACCGACGCCATCGGACCGATGTCGCAGGCGCCCAGGCACTCGAACGAGCGCACGTCGATGTCCTGGCCCTCGGCGGCCGCCGCCATCGCGTCGTAGAACTCGTCAGCGCCGAGGATCGAGCATGAGATGTTCGTGCACACGAATACGTCATGGGTGTGCTTGGGGTGCAGCTCGAACATGTCGTAGAAGCTCGCCACCGAGGTCAGGTACGCGGGCGTGAGGCGCATGACGCAGGCGACCTGCTGGATCGCCTCCGGAGAGCACCACCCGTGGACGGCCTGCGCGGCATGCAGCGACGGGATGGCGGCGGACCGGCGGTCCGGGTACTTGGCCATCGACGCCTCGATCTCGCGGCGCAGCTCGTCGGGGACGGGCGTCGTCGCCGGATCGGGGATGACCGCGGGATCCTTGCTGAGGTCGACGGCGTCGTCCCAGCCGGGCACGCGAGAGCCATGGCCGAAGCGCGGCACGCGCGCCGCCAGCCCGCCGTTGGCGCCGTAGCGCTCGCCGCGGCGCTCCTGGAGATTGCCCGTATGGTCAGGCGCGGACCGATCGCGGAAGCTCATCGGTCGATCCCGCCGAGAATCGGGTCGAGCATCGCCAGGGTGGCGATGAGGTCGGCCAGATAGGAGTCCTGCACCATCGGCGACAGCGCCTGGAGGTTGACGAAGCTCGAGTCGCGCATATGCACCCGCGCCGGCTTGGACGAGCCGTCGGCGCGCACGAAGCAGCCCAGCTCGCCGCGGGGTCCCTCGATCGCGTAGTAGGCCTCGCCCGGCGGCACCCGGAAGCCCTCGGTCACCAGCTTGAAGTGGTGGATGAGCGCCTCCATCGAGGTGGCCAGCTCATGGCGCGGGGGCAGCGCGACCTTGCGGTCGGTGGTGATGTAGGGCCCCTCGGGCAGGCCCTCCAGCGCCTGGCTGATGATCTTCACCGACTCGTAGATCTCGGCGTGGCGCACGCGGTAGCGGTCGTAGTTGTCGCCGACGGTCCCCACCGGGATCTTGAAGTCGAAGTGGTCATAGCTGCAGTAGGGCGCGGCCTTGCGCAGGTCCCACGGGTTGCCGGCCGCGCGCAGCAGCGGGCCGGTGACGCCGAGGGAGAGCAGCGTCTCGGCGTCCAGCGGGCATACGCCGTGCAGGCGCTCGAACACGATCTGGTTCTTCTCCAAGAGATCCGCGTACTGGTCGGCGCGGTTGGGCATGTCGGCGAGGAAGGTCCGCAGCTTGGCGGCAAAGCCGCGCGGGATGTCCTCCATGACGCCGCCGACCTGGAAATAGCGGGTGTGCATCCGCTGACCCGAGGTCATCTCGAACAGGTCCAGGATCGTCTCGCGCTCGCGGAAGCAGTACCAGAACATGGAGATCGCCCCGAGGTCCAGCGCGCTCGTCCCCAGCCACACCAGGTGCGACATGATCCGGTTGAGCTCGAGATGGATGACGCGCAGGTACTGCGCGCGCGGTGGCACCTCGACATCCAGCAGGGTCTCGACGGCGCCGCAGAAGGCCAGCGAGTTGAAGTAGTAGGCCAGGTAGTCCATCCGCTCCACCACCGGGATGACCTTCCAGTAGGCCTTGTCCTCGGCCGTCTTCTCGATCCCGGTGTGCACGTAGCCGATGATCGGCTTGATGTCGCGGACCACCTCGCCCTCCAGCGTGGCCAGCAGGCGCAGCACGCCGTGGGTGGCGGGGTGGTGGGGGCCGATGTTGAGCGTCAGCAGCTCGTGGGTCTCGCCCTCCCCGGCCGGCTCGGCCGAGTAGGTGATCGACTCTTCGCGCTTGCGGTAATCGGCGGTGTCGAGGGACATCAGATCCACTTCCCGTAGGAGTTCTCTTCGTTGTAGGTGAAGAGCACCGGCTCGCCGCCGACGGGGAAGTCGCGGCGCTGGGGGAACCCCTCGAAATCCTCGGGCATGAGGATGCGCCGCATGTCGGGGTGGCCCTCGAAGACCACGCCGAACATGTCGTAGACCTCGCGCTCGGGGAAGTTGGCGCCGGGGAACAGGCCCGTCGCGGTGGCGATCCGCGGGTTGTCGGTGTGGACGCGGGCCTTGACCGTGATCCGGTCCACCTCGGTCATGTCCAGCAGCTCGTAGAGCACGCCCAGTCGGGGCTCGTCGGGGTAGTAGTCCACCCCGTGCAGGCTGGCCAGGAAGGTGTAGCCCTCGGTCTTGAGGTAGGTGAGGGTGTCGATGACGTGCGCGGGGTTGACCAGGAGCACGGCGCGGTCGCCCCGCCCAAAGTCGGTGCCGAGGATCGACTCTGCGTTGCGGTCGCGGAGCGCGTTGGCCGTCTGCTCGAGCCCAGTGGCGTCAGGCACCGGCGGTGTCCCCTCCCGGGAACACATTGATCGCGGCGTCGCTGGCGCTGGAGGTGGTGCCGTTGGGGAGCACTTCCTCGGTGCCGACCGCGTGGTAGCGCTCGCGCCACCCGTCGCGCTCGGTGCCGTGGATCTTCTCGCGCAGGCGCAGGATGCCGTGGAGCAGCGCCTCGGGCCGCGGGGGGCAGCCGGGCACGTGCACGTCGATCGGCAGGAACTTGTCGGCCGGGACCAGCGCGTAGTTGTTGAAAACGCCCATCGAGGAGCAGCACGCGCCCATCGAGATCGCCCAGCGGGGCTCGAGCATCTGGTCATAGATGCGACGGATGACCGGCGCCATCTTCACCGAGACGCGGCCCGAGAGGATGAGCAGGTCGGCCTGCCGGGGTGAGGCCCAGAAGGCCTCCCAGCCGAAGCGGGCGACGTCCACGCGGGCGCCGACGATCGACATCATCTCGATGGCGCAGCACGCCAGCCCGAAGGTCAGCGGCCAGATCGAGTTGCCCTGTGACCACGCCACCGCCTTCTCGACGGTGGTGGTGAGGACGTTCTCCTTGACGTAGCGCTCCAGCGCCTCGCCCTCCAGGTCGCCGCGCAGCATGTCGCGGGCCATGAGCTGGCGCGCGCGGAAGTCCGACGGCGCGCCGGGGCCGCTGAGCGGCTCACGCTTTATTTCCATTCCAGGGCTCCTCGGCGCCACACGTACACGAACGCCACCATGAGGAGCACGACGAACACGATCGTCTCACCCAGGGCGAAGGCGCCGAACGCGCGCAGCTGGACCGCGATCGGATACAGGAAGATGACCTCGATGTCGAAGAGGATGAACAGCATCGCGATCAGGTAGAAGCTGATCCCGAAGCGGAACCCTCGCTGGATCTCCGACGGCAGGCCGCACTCGTACGGAGTGGTCTTGCTCTGCTGGCGGTGCGTCCCGCGTACACCGGTGAAGAGGTTGAGGACTCCGAACAGCCCGCCTACGGCGGCGCCGAGCAGCAGAAACACGATCGCCGGTAGATAGCTTCGAAGCACAGAACCTCTTATATCACCGACGAAGGGAAGCTTGTAACACAGTGTTACTTAGTGCGAAATGCGGCTATCTACTCCGTGCGTTTCTCGCCGTCCCTGGTGATACCCGCAACGTACGCCACAACCCAGATACCCACCTGAGGGTCCGGTGAAGCTCGTTCATCTGGTTGTGGGGGTGTTGTCCATCGCCCTGATGGGAGGCGCCGGCGTATGGGGGGCATGGTGCTGGTACCGCGTTCGCCAGAGCCGCGCGTTCTGGCTCATGCTGCGCGCGGGGCAAGCCGTGGTGGTCATCGAGGCGGCGCTCGGCGGGGTGCTCGTGCTCACGGGCCGCAAGGAGTCAAGCCTTCACCTCATCTACGGGCTGCTGCCGCTGGGCATCTCCTTCGTGGCCGAGCAGCTGCGCATCGCCTCGGCCCAGATGGTGCTGGACAGCCGCGGCTTTGAGTCCACCGCCGCCGTGGGCGAGCTGCCCGAGTCAGAGCAGCGGGTGGTGGTGATGTCGATTCTCCAGCGCGAGCTGGGAGTGATGGTGCTGGCCGCGCTCGTGATCCTCGTGCTGCTGATCCGGGCGGCCGGGACCGGCGGCTGAGCTGTGGCGCGGGCGGCCGGGACCGGCGGCTGAGCTGTGGCGCGGGCGGCCGGGACCGGCGGCTGAGCTGTGGCGCGGGCGGTCCGGGCCGCGGGTGGACCCCCCGGCGTCGGCACCTCTGGTTGCCGCCGTAGGAGGACGATCGCGCTGTTGTTCAGTACTGCGGTGGCGAGCGTCGCACAAGCCGGCGCCGGGGGTGGCCATACGTTCGTCGCCGCGCGTCAGTGTCCTGCAAGGGCGCGAGCGCTGGTTCTCGCTCGTGCCCGAAGTGTCAGTGCACGATCAGCGTGCCGTATGCGCCCAGCGCCTGGTCGGACAGGATCGACGAGGCCATGAGGTAGTGGCCGGGCCCCAGGGCCGCATCCAGCTCCTCGGTCTGGCCCGGCGCGATGGGCGCGGTTGTGGCTTCGGGCCGGCCGTCGAGGCTGATCACCAGGTTGTGGGTCAGCCGCCCGTAGTTGTGCACGAAGATGGTGAGCAGGCCGGTCTGCGCGCGCACGTCCTGCGGTGTGACGCGGTACTCGTTGAGCGCAACCTGCAGCGTGCGCCCGCTTCCCACCCGCGTTGTCCGGCCACACGCGGCGCAGGCGAGCGATGCCAGCACAAGGGCGAGCAGCAGGAGGGGAGGGCACCTCGTACGCACGGCGTCCCGATTATGATCCCTGCCCGATGAGCCGGTTGGCGAAGATCCTGGCGCTCGGCACGGTTGCGGTTGCGGTGATGGCCGTCACCGCCGCCTGCGGGACCCAGCACATCGGGGTGCCCAAGTCCGAGGCACAGCTGCGCAGCGGCGCCGAGCTGTTCCAGCAGCGCTGCTCGGGCTGCCACTCGCTCTCCTACGCCGCCGCCAACGGCTCGGCGCCCAACATCCGGACGGCCCAGGCCACCAGCGGCCCGAACTTCAACCAGCGCTGCGAGCGGCCGATCGACCGCGTGCTCTACGCGATCGCCAACGGCGGCTTCTCGGGCGCCTACATGCCGCAGAACGTCGTCGTCGGAGATGACGCCATCGACGTGGCCAAGTTCGTGGCCACCTACGCGGGCCGCCAGGCGCCGCGGCAGACGGGGGTGACCCCGTGCGAGCAGAAGGCCATCGGGACTCTCCCGGTCAACAGCCAGTGACCCCGTAGCCGGAGCGCTGCCGTTCTCGACATCAGGCTGATCCGCCGCGACCCCGACGCCGTGCGCACGGCTCTGTCGCGGCGCGGGGAGGGCGCGGCGGCCGCCATCGACCGCGTGCTGGAGCTCGACGAGCAGTGGCGCGCCGTCACCACCCAGCTCGAGCAGCTGCGCTCCGAGCAGAACGCGGCCAGCAAGGCCTTGAAGGGCGCGCCCAGCCCCGAGCAGCGCGAGCAGCTCGCCGAGCTGTCGGCCCGCGGGCGGGGGCTCTCCGACGAGGAGACCCGGCTGCGCGCCGAGCGTGACACGGCGCTCACCTCGCTGCCCAACCTGCCGTCAGCCGATGCGCCCAATGAGGACACCGTGCTGCGCGAGGTCGGCGAGGGCAAGCCCGAGGGCCGCGACCACCTGGAGCTGGCGGGCCCCCGCATCGACATGGAGCGCGGCGCGCGCCTGTCGGGCTCGCGCTTTGCCTATCTGCGCGGGGACCTGGTCCTGCTCGAGCTCGCGCTCATCCGCTACGCCATGGAGAAGCTCGGTGGCGAGGGGTTCGAGCCGGTGATCCCGCCGGTGTTGGTGCGCGAGCCCGCGCTGTACGGCACGGGCTTCCTGCCCGACACCGAGCAGCAGATCTACACGCTGCCCGACGACGACCTGTACCTCGTGGGGACCTCCGAGGTGGCCCTGGCCTCCATGCACCGCGACGAGATCCTCGCCGCCGACGAGCTGCCCCTGCGCTACGCGGGGTTCTCCAGCTGCTTCCGGCGCGAGGCCGGCGCGGCGGGCAAGGACACCCGCGGGATCTTCCGCGTGCACCAGTTCGACAAGGTGGAGATGTTCTGCTTCGTGGAGCCCGACGCCGCCCTTGACGAGCACCAGCGGCTGCTCGCCATCGAGGAGTCGATCATGCACGACCTCCAGATCCCCTACCGGGTGGTGGCGATCGCCGTCGATGACCTCGGCGCCTCGGCCGCCTCCAAGTACGACATCGAGGCCTGGCTGCCGGGCCAGGGCCGCTACCGCGAGCTCACCTCGACCTCCAACACCACCGACTACCAGGCGCGCCGCCTCGACATCCGCTACCGCCCGGCCGACGGCAGGCCGGCCCACGTGGCCACCCTGAACGGCACCGCCTGCGCG
>Ga0207664_10002162_pt1 | contig 12928 bp, 11 predicted proteins | sample LARL83metaG_FD_184349 | JGI IMG/M metagenome (GOLD analysis project Ga0207664, IMG submission 184349) | Corn, switchgrass and miscanthus rhizosphere microbial communities from Kellogg Biological Station, Michigan, USA - LAR L8-3 metaG... | ecosystem: Host-associated > Plants > Roots >...
TCGTCGCGGTCGGCGCCCGTCGACACCATCGCGATGGGTACGCCGGTCAGGACCTCGATGCGCTCGAGATACGCGCGCGCCGCATCCGGCAGCGCGGCGGACGATTTCGCGCCGACGGTACTCTCGTTCCATCCCGGCAGCGTCTCGTAGACCGGCTTGCAACGCTCGACGTCGTCGGCGCCGGTGGGCATCAGATCGGTGGTCTCGTCGCCGATCGTGTAGCGCGTGCAGATGCGGATTTCCGGCAGACCGTCGAGGACGTCGAGCTTGGTGATGCACTGGCCATTTACGCCGTTCAACTGGAACGAGCGACGCAGCGCCGGAATGTCGAGCCAGCCGCAGCGCCGAGGGCGCCCCGTGACGGAGCCGAATTCGTTTCCGCGCTTCGCGAGCGCCGCGCCAACGTCGTCGATCAACTCGGTGGGGAAGGGACCGGTACCCACGCGCGTCGTATACGCCTTCACGATGCCAAGCACGTAGTCGATCATCCCCGGGCCGATGCCGGCGCCGGGCGCCGCGGCGCCGGCAACGCAGTTCGAGCTCGTCACGTACGGATACGTGCCGTGGTCGACGTCGAGCAGCGCGCCCTGCGCGCCTTCGAACAGCAGCGATTCGCCGCGCGCGCGCGCCTGCTGGATCAACGCGGCGACATCCGCGATCATCGGCACGATCTCACCGCCCATCGCGAGCACCTCGTCGCGCATCGGCGCGAACGGCAGCGGCTCGCGCTTGTAATAGTGCACGAGCATGAAATTGTGCAGGTCGAGCACGCGCTCGAGTTTCGCCGCGAAGCGTGCGGGATCGCGCAGATCCTGCACGCGGAGCGCCCGCCGGCCAACCTTGTCCTCGTACGCGGGACCGATCCCGCGCCCCGTCGTGCCGATCTTCACGTCGCCGAGCGCGTCCTCGCGCGCCTGGTCGAGCGCGACGTGGATGGGCAGCACCAGCGGGCAGGCGGGCGAGATTCGCAGCCGCGAGCGGACGCGGACGCCGGCCGCTTCGAGCTCGCCGATCTCCTGCAGCAGCGCCGACGGGGACAGCACGACGCCGTTGCCGATGAGGATCGGCACGTCCTCGTGCAGCACGCCCGACGGGATCAGCCGCAGCACCGTCTTGCGCCCGCCGATGACGAGCGTGTGTCCCGCGTTGTGGCCGCCCTGAAAGCGCACGACGCCGCGCGCGCTTTCGGTCAACCAGTCGACGATCTTGCCTTTGCCCTCGTCGCCCCACTGGGCGCCGATGACGACGACGTTCTTGCCCATGGCGTCTCTCGTCTAGCGGGACAGCAGGTCCGCGAGTTGGCGAAGATACAGCGTGAAGCCGGTGGCCGGACGCGCGCGTCCGAACGCCTTGCCGATCCCGTCGTAGCGGCCGCCGTTGGCGATCGCGTTGGGTGCTCCGGCGGTGAACACCGAGAAGATGGGGCCGTTGTGATAATGATAGCCGCGCAGGTCGGCGAGATCGATGTGCAGTGCTTCGACGAGCGGTGCCGCGGCCGCCGACAGCGCGTCGAGCGAGGCGAGCGCGTTGGCGATCGAAGGAATATCGGGCAACCGCGCGCGCGCCGCACGCAGCACCTCCGTGGCGGGCCCGTACAGCGTGGGCAGCGCTTCCAGCGCGCTGCGCCACGCGGCGGGCAGGCGCTTCGTCAACGCACGCACCCCGGGCTGATCCTTCGTGCGCAGCGCATCGAAGAGCGCGGTGTCGTCGCCATTGGCGCCGATTCCCGCGGCGCGCTCGAGCGCGCGATAAACGCCCATGTGGCCGAGATCGAGGTGCAGGCCGCGAACGCCGGCCGTCGTGAGCGAGGACACGAGGAGCTCGATCACTTCGCGATCGCCTTCTGTGCCGGGAACGCCGAACAGCTCCGCGCCGACCTGCATGATTTCACGCGTGGCACCCGGACCTTCGGCGACCGCGCGCAGCACGCTGCCCGCGTAGCAAAGCCGCGTCGCGCCGGGCTCGTTCAGCAGGTGCGCATCGATGCGCGCGATCTGCGGCGTGATGTCGGCGCGCACGCCGACGAGGCGGCCCGACATCGGATCGACCACCTTGAAGGTCAGCAGATCGAGGTCACGCCCGCTTCCGGTCAACAGCGACTCGAGATGCTCGATCAGCGGCGGGCGCACGAGCCGATAGCCGTGATCGGCGAAATGGTCGAGCAGCGTGCGGCGCAGCGCCTCGAGCGCCGCCGCTTCCGCGGGCAGGACGTCGTCGATCGATTCGGGCAGCAGCCAGTTGCGCATGGTGCGGATCATCCGCCTTGCGTGAGATAGAGCCCGAGCAAGCCGACGCAAACCGAAATCATGCCGATGAAGCGCAATTGTCCGTCGGTCAGCTCCGTGAGGCGGCGGAAGCCATCGCGCCAGATGCGCGGCGCGGCGAACGGCAGCAGACCCTCGAGAATCAGCAGCAGCGCGAGCGCGGTCCACAGCGAATCCGGCACGCGTAGCTCCCTGTCTTCTACTTCGCCGGCGCGCGCGCCGGCGTACGGCCGGCGCCGGGGTCCTTGAAGTACTGGAAGAATTCGGAGCTCGGGTCGAGCACCATCAGGTCGCTCTTGTTGTGGAATGCCGTCTTGTATGCCTCGAGGCTGCGGTAGAACGCGTAGAACTCGGGATTCTGGCTGTACGCCTGCGCGTACGTCACCGAGGATTTCGCGTCGCCGTCGCCCTTGATCTTCTGCGCCTGCCGATACGCGTCGGCGAGGATCACCTGGCGCTGCCGGTCGGCGTCCGCGCGGATCTTCTCGGATTCGGCGCCGCCGAGCGATCGCAGCTCGTTGGCGACCCGCCTGCGCTCGGACTCCATCCGCTGGTAGACGGGCCCGGTGACGTCCGGCGGCAGCTCCACACGGCGCAACCGGACGTCGATCACTTCGACGCCGATCGACTTCGCGTCGGCATTCGCCTTCTGCTGCGTGACGGAGGTGATCTTGTCGCGCGCCGACGAGATCGCCTCGTGCACGTCGTGCTTGTTGAATTCCTCGGCGAGATTCGCGCGCACCGTCTGCGAGAGGCGCCGACGCGCCGCTTCCTCGTCGCCCTGCACGGAAATGTAGTATTGCCGCACGTCGGTGATCCGCCACAGGACGACGAAGTCGACGAGCAGCGGCTTCTTCTCGGACGTCGTCACGCGGTCGGGTTCGGGATTGTCGAGCGTGAGGTTGATCTTGTCGAAGAACTTGACGTTCTGGACGAGCGGAATCTTGAAATAGAGGCCGGCGGTGGTCTTCGTCTCGACGACCTCGCCCAACTGGAACTTGATCGCGAACTTGCGCTGGTCGACCGTGTAGACCGACTGCGACGCGACGAACAGCAGCGCGACGATCGCAGCGAGGATCGGCATCGAGAATTTCATCTACCGGCCCTCGCGGTTGCGCAGCGCGTCGCGCGAGCGCGACGGGTCGAGCGTGAGCGACGTGTCCGCCGAGCTCGACGCGCGCGGCTGCGTCCCCGTCACGTCGGGTGTCGCAGGACCCGGCACGACAGGCGCTGCAGCCGACTGCTGGATCAGCTTGTCGAGCGGCAGATACAGCAGGCTGCCGCTCTTCTGCTCGACCAGCACCTTGCTCGTATTGCCGAGCACCGACTGCATCATGTCGAGATACAGCCGCTCGCGCGTGACGCCCGGCGCTTTCTGGTATTCGACGAGGATCTGGTTGAAGCGCTGCGCATCGCCCTGCGCGCGCTGCTCGACTTCCGACGTGTAGCCGTTCGCCTCCTCGATGAGCCGCGCCGCCATGCCCTGCGCGCCCGGAATGACGTTGTTCGCGTACGCCTGGCCTTCGTTCTTCAGACGCTCGCGATCCTGGCCGGCCTTGACGGCGTCGTCGAACGCCGCCTGCACCTTGTCGGGCGGCTGCACGTTCTGCAGCGTCACCTTCTGCACGAACACGCCGGTCCCGTAGCGATCGAGGTTCAACTGCATCAGCTGCTCGGTCTGCTTCGCGATCTGCTCGCGCCCCTCGTAGAGCGCGAAGTCCATCTTGGCCTTGCCGACGACCTCGCGGATCGCCGATTCGGCGACATAGGCGACGATCTGATCGGGGCGCCGGTTGTTGAAGACGTAATCCTCGGCGCTCTTCAGGTTGTATTGCACGGCGAACTGGATGTCGATGATGTTCTCGTCATCGGTCAGCATCACCGCTTCCTTGTCGATCTTGTTCTTCGGCGTGTTGCGGTAGCCGACCTCGATCGTCTTCACTTGCGAGAAATCGACGAGCTCCACGGCCTCGACGGGGAAGGGCAGGTGCCAGCGAGGACCCGGCTGCGTGGTCTCGGTATATTTGCCGAAGCGCGTGACGACGCCGCGGCGTCCCTCGTCGACGATGTAGAAGCCGCTCGCGAGCCAGATGACGACGACGAGCGCGATCAGCATGCCGGCGCCGCCGAGCGGCAGATGCATGCCGGGGCGCCCGCCGTCGCCGCCGTCCGACGGCTCGCGCTTGCGCCCGAACAGCTCGTTCATCCGGCGGTTGACGTTGCGCCAGATTTCGTCGAGATCGGGCGGCCCGCTGTTGTTGCCTCGCTTGCCCCACTGCGGGTCGTTCAGCGACATACGGATTCCACCAGGGTTCTCACGATCGGCACGGAAGTTCGGCGCAGGAAGCGCCCAGGAAACCCGGAGGTTCCGTCAGCCGGGACGTGCCGGCGTCTCAATGGTTTCGGATAATGGGGCAGGCGCCGGGAAGCGTTCGGCCAGCGCAGCGCGCAACTCGGCGAGGCCGGCGCCGGTGACCGCACTCACGCGGACCGACGAGATGGTATCACAGCCGTCGCGCTCGATACCGGTTGCGATCCCGGCAACGTCGCACTTGTTGAGCACGCGGATTTGCGGCACGTCGCCGGCCCCGATTTCGGCGAGGAGCTTGTCGACGGACTCGATCTGCTCGTCGCGGTTGTCCGCGCCCGCGTCGATGACATGCAGCAGCAGATCGGCGTCGGCGGCTTCGGCGAGCGTCGCCCGAAACGCCGCGACGAGATCGTGCGGCAGATCGCGGATGAAGCCGACGGTGTCCGACAGGACGATGCTCGCAGCACCCGCGACATGCAGCCGGCGCAGCGTCGTGTCGAGCGTCGCGAAGAGCTGGTCGGCCGCATAGACCTTGGCGGCGGTCAGGCGATTGAAGAGCGTCGACTTGCCGGTGTTCGTGTAGCCGACGATGGCGACGGTCCGAATCGCGGCGCGGCGACGGGCGCGGTTCTGCGTCGCGCGGCTGCGCGCAACACGTCGAAGGCGCTCGCGCAGCAGCTTGACGCGTTGCGTGATAAGGCGCCGGTCGGTCTCGAGCTGCGTCTCGCCGGGGCCGCGCATGCCGATGCCACCCTTCTGCCGCTCGAGGTGGGTCCAGCCGCCGACGAGGCGTGTGGCCATGTGGTTGAGTTGCGCGAGCTCGACCTGCAGCTTGCCTTCGGCGCTGCGCGCGCGCTGCGCGAAGATGTCGAGGATCAGGCTCACGCGATCGACGACGCGACACTCGAGCGCCTGCTCCAGGTTGCGTTGCTGCACGCCGGAAAGCGCATGATCGAAGATGACGAGATCGGCGTCGGACGCGCGACACTGCATCGCGATTTCGTCGACCTTGCCGCGGCCCGCGAAGTAAGCGGGATCCGGGCGTGCGCGGCGGCCGCCGAGGTTGGCGACGACCGTGGCGCCGGCCGATGCCGCGAGCGCCGAAATTTCCGCGAGTCGCTCGGAATGGCCGCCGCGCCCGAAATCGAGCGCGACGACGAGCGCCTTGTCGCCGGGTGTAGGACGCCCGAACATCGTGCTAGTCCCGAAGGTCCGTCCCAAGGGACTTACGCGTCCCCTCGGGGGGCAGCGAGCGCAGCAAGCGTGGGGGCCGTTTCATCTTACGGCGAGCGAAAGCGGCGCCCGCACGCGGCGCGCCGGCGCCATGCGCGGTCCCGGACGCATCCGGGACCCGGCGCAGGCGACATCAGGCTTCGGCTTCGTGGTGATTCTGGTGCGGCATTGCGACCGGGCGCGACGGCACGACCGTCGAGATCGCGTGCTTGTAGACCATCTGAGTGACGGTGTTCTTCAGCAACACGACGTACTGATCGAACGATTCGATCTGCCCCTGCAGCTTGATGCCGTTCACGAGATAGATGGAAACCTGCACATGCTCCTTGCGCAGGGTGTTGAGAAACGGGTCTTGTAGCATTTGCCCTTTATTGCTCATCGGTGAGCTCCGCGCTTGTTATTCCGCATCTTTGGCTCTCGACCCGCGGCCGGATGAGGGGCGGGCCTCGCGAGGTCGGGGGTGGGTCGCCTCGCTAGCGGCGTGCGGTGGAATCCGCGTAGGGATTGACGCCTGTCTTGAATTGTATCCTAAGGGGCGTGCCCCGCAGTTGGAACGCGTCGCTGAAAAAATGTTCCAGGTAGCGGCGATAGGCGTCGGGCACGTGCGACAGCGCCGAGCCGTGGATGATGACGAGCGGCGGATTGACGCCGCCCTGATGGGCATAGCGCAGCTTCGGCCGCACGTAGCCGGCACGCGGCGGCTGCTGTCGCGCCACGGCGAGCTGCAGCGCGCGCGTGAGTCGCGGCGTCGGCAGCCGTGCGGTGGCCGCCGCATACGCGTGATCCACCGAGCGCAGCAGCGCGTCGACACCCTGGCCTTCGCGCGCCGAAATGTAGTGCTGCTCGGCGAACGCGAGGAAGGCGAGCTTGCGATCGAGCTCGCGCCTGACTTCCGCGCGCTGTTCGGTATCGGCGGCGTCCCACTTGTTGATGCCGACGGCGAGCGCGCGGCCGGCCTCGAGGATGTGCCCGGCAAGATGCGCATCCTGCTCGGTGATGCCGTCGGCCGCGTCGAGCAGCAGGATCACGACGTTGCAATCCTCGATCGCCTGCAGCGTCTTGATGACCGAGAATTTCTCCACCGTTTCGTTCACCTTGCCGCGGCGGCGCACGCCGGCCGTGTCGATCAGCGTATAACGCCGCGCACCGCGCTCGAAATCGAGGTGAATCGCATCGCGCGTCGTGCCGGGCTCGTCGAACGCGATGACGCGCTCTTCGCCAAGCAGCGTGTTGACGAGCGTGGACTTGCCGACGTTCGGGCGCCCCACCACCGCGACCTTGATCCGCCGCTCGCCTTCATCGGGCGGTTCGTCGACGTCGGCGTGGAGAGGGCAATGCTCGAGCGCGATGTCGATCAGGTCGCGCACGTTTTCTCCGTGCGCGGCGGAGATCGGCAGCGGCTCGCTCAAGCCCAGCTCGTGGAATTCGACGACGCTGCGCTCGGGCGGCTGCCCTTCCGCCTTGTTGACGGCGAGGACGATGGGGCGGCCCGATTTGCGCAGCAGCGATGCGATCGCCTGGTCCTGCGGCGTAATGCCTTCGCGCGCATCGACGATGAAGACGATGACGTCCGATTCGGCGATCGCGGCGCGCGCCTGCTTGGCCATTTCGAAGAGGATGCCCGACGTCGCGACCGGCTCGAAGCCGCCGGTATCGACAACGAGGAATTCACGGTCGCCCGCGCGTGCGCGGCCGTAATGACGGTCGCGCGTGAGGCCCGGAAAATCATGGACGAGCGCGTTGCGCGTTTTCGTGAGCCGATTGAAGAGCGTCGACTTGCCGACGTTCGGACGACCGACGAGCGCGATCGTGGGGAGCAATCAGCGCGCGGACACGGCAAACAGCGTGCCCTTCTCCGATTGCCACAGCATGCCGCCGGCGAGCGGCGCCGGCTGCGTCGTGGCGAAGCTGCCGTCCGTCGCGATTCGGCCCACATACTTGCCGTCCGCGCGCGCCAGCAGATGCAGATAGCCTTCGACGTCGACGACGCCCAATTCGTCGCCGATCAGTTGCGGCCCGCCGATGCGCCGCTTCGACAACACGTCCTGCTTCCAGATCGACGCGCCGTTGCTGCGATCGAAAGCCTGCACGACGCCCTTGTCGTCGACCGCATAGAGACGATTCGCATCGGCGGTGACTCCGGCGAGGCTCGAGATGTCACGCGTCCAGATGACCGAGCCGCGCACGACGTCGAAGCAGGCGACGCGGCCCTGATAGGCGGCCGCGCAGGCTTCCTTGTCGTCGACGTACGGCAGGCTCGTCACATCGGCGATCCGCTCGAGCTCCGTCGCGCCCTTCGGCGTCGCCACGGTGCCGTCCCAGGCGATCGCGCCGGTCTGCGCATCGATCGCGAGCAACCGGCCGCCGGCGGTGCCGACGAACAACCCGCCGCGCGATACGACGCCGCCGGCGGCGTTGCGCACGGTCAGCGGCGGATTCGCGTGCGGATCGACCCAGACCGTCTTGCCGTCGTTCGTGGACAGGCCGTAGATGCGGCCGTCGCCGGAGAAAACGATGACGATGCTTTCCGTGACGCGCGGCGGTGCAATGACTTCGCTCGATACCCGCGCGGACCAGCGCGGCTTCCCTTGCGCATCGAACGCGAGCACGTCGCCCTTGTCGGTGCCGACGACGACGAGCGATGCGCCCGCGCCCGGCCCTGCCGACAACACGTGACCCGCCGCGACTTTCCACTCCACGCGTCCCGTTGCCGGATCGACGCGCACGAGCGTGCCGTCGGTCGCTGCGGCGTAGATCGCGGACGGCGTGATCGCCGGCGCGAATCCGGGTCCCGCCTTGCCCACGCTCTGTTGCCAGTCGATGCGGGGGTTGACGGTTGCAACGAGCTCGGGCAACGGTCCCGGCTTGTGGCTTCCGCCGGTGAGCCACGCGAACGAGGGCACGGGTACCGACGTCATCCATGACGTGAGCGGCGATTGCGACAGGCTCGCGCATCCCGCGCCAGTCGCTGCGGCGAGTAGCGCGCATGCGACGCTGCGCAGCGTTCGCGTCATTTCGCCGCTCCATGATCTGCCGGCGCCGCCGGCGTTGCTTCACTCGCCACCGCCGCGGGTGCCGTACCCGGCGCGGCGCCGCCTGCCGGCTTGCCCGATCCCGCGGACGAGACGGCCGGCCGCGTCGGTTCGCCGAGTGCGTCGTGCTTCACCTGCACGAAATTGCGATAAGGCGACTTCGCATCGAGCTTCGCGAGCGCGCTTTCGTACGCGCTTCGCGCATCGGCCACGCGTCCGGCGGCAGCGAGCGCGTCGCCGCGCAGGTCGGCGAACATCCCGTCGAACGATGCCGGATGCTTCGCATCGAGCGTTGCCAGCGCTGCGTCGTACTGCTTGTCGTCGATCTGCACCTGCGCGAGCCGATAACGCCCGATCGCCTTCACTTCCTCCTCCGGCGCATGCTCGACGACCCACGCGTACTGCGCCTTGGCGCCGTTGCGATCGCCGGCATCGTAGAGCATCTTCGCGTACAGCAGCGCGGCGCGCGGCGCATAGGCGGTTGACGCGTAGCGATCGGTGATCTGTGCGATCGCGTCCTTCGCTTTCGCCGTGTCCCTGGTGCGTGCCGCTTCGCTGACTGCGCCATAGAGCACCGATGCGTTTTCCGCACGCTTCCCGGCGTACCAGCGCCAGCCCTGAACGCCGGCGATCACGAGGCAGCCGAGCACGAGTGCCACGGTGACCGTACCGCCGTATCGCGTCCACCAGGCCTTCAGATCGTCGATCTGGTCCTGTTCTTCGAGGTCATACAACGCCATATTCGTCCTTCGATGTATTGAGCGCGGCGAAGCGCGCCGCGATGTCGCGCACCGGCACGGCAACCTGGTCGCCGCCTTCGCGCAAATGCTTGATCGTCACCGTGCCGGCTGCCGCCTCGTCGTCGCCGATGATCACGGCGAGGCGTGCGCCGCTCGCGTCGGCGCGCTTCATCTGCGACTTGAAGCTGCCGCCGCCGGCGTTCTGCACGACCGCTGCGCCATGATCGCGCAGCGTTTCCGCGACATGGCGCGCGACGGCCGCCGCGCGCTCGCCCGCGTGCACGATATAGGCGTCGGGAGCGGAAGGCTTGATGCTTCGCTGCGCCGTGAGCAGCAGGATCATCCGCTCGACGCCGATCGCGAAACCGCAGGCCGGCGTCGGCTTGCCGCCCAGTTCCGCGAACAATCCGTCGTAGCGCCCACCGCCTGCCACCGTGCCCTGCGCGCCGAGCGCATCGGTGGTCCACTCGAAAACGGTGCGATTGTAGTAGTCGAGTCCGCGCACGAGCCGAGGATTGACCGTGTACGGGATGCGCGCTTCGTCGAGCAGCGACCGCAGGCCGTCGAAATGTGCGCGCGATGCGTCGCCCAGGCGATCGACGAGGCGCGGCGCCGCGATGATCACGTCCTGCAGCGCCGGATGCTTGCTGTCGAGAAGGCGCAGCGGGTTCGCGTGCAGCCGGCGCTTCGCGTCGGCATCGAGCGCGTCGGCATGCCGCTCGAAGTGCTCGATCAGTGCCTCGCGATGCGCGCGGCGCTCGTCGGCATCGCCGATCGAATTGATCGCGAGCGCGATACCGTCGAGGTGGAGCGCGCGCCAGAGCCGCGCCAGCATGACGATCTGCTCGGCGTCGACATCCGGGCCCGGGAAGCCGAGCGCCTCGACGTCGAGTTGATGGAACTGCCGATAGCGACCCTTCTGCGGGCGCTCGTGCCGGAACATCGGACCGCTGGTCCATGCGCGCAGCGGCCGCTCGTGGAGGATGCTGTGCTCGATCGCCGCGCGCACGATGCCGGCCGTCGCTTCCGGCCGCAGCGTCAGGCTCTCGCCGTTCAGCTTGTCGTCGAACGTGTACATCTCGTGCTCGACGACGTCGGTGTGCGCGCCGATGCCGCGCACGAATAGCGGTGTCGGCTCGACGACGGGCACGCGCAGGTTGCGATAGCCGTAGCGCTCGAAAACATTGCGCGACGTGTCCTCGAAGCGCTGCCACAGCGCCGCCTCGTCCGGAAGCACGTCGTTCATGCCGCGCACGGCCTGCAGTGCCGCTGCCATCGTCTTCCCCGGTGGTTTCAGCGCGAATCAGCGACGAGCCGCACCGCTGATTCGCTCTGAAGCCACTGCCTTGACGGCGATCGTCCTGTGCTGCGGTACGAGTGCCGGCGCTTTCGCTTCGCCGCCATACGTCGCACGCACGTAATCGACCACGATGCGCTCGAATTCCTCGGCGATCCGCTCGCCCTTCAGCGTCACGGTCTTCTGTCCGTCGACGTACACGGGCGCGACGGGCGTCTCGCCGGTGCCGGGCAGCGAAATGCCGAGGTTGGCGAGCTTCGACTCGCCGGGTCCGTTGACGACGCAGCCCATGACCGCCACGTGCATCGCCTCGACGCCGGGGTACTGCTCGCGCCACGCCGGCATCGACGTGCGCAGGAACGTCTGGATGCGGTCGGCGAGCTCCTGGAAATAGCTGCTCGTCGTGCGCCCGCATCCGGGACACGCGGTGACCATCGGCGTGAACGAGCGCAGTCCCATCGTCTGCAGCAGCTCCTGCGCGACGATCACTTCACGCGTGCGCTCGCCATTGGGTTCGGGCGTGAGCGACACGCGCAGCGTATCGCCGATGCCCTGCTGCAGCAGCACCGCCATCGCCGCGGTGGACGCGACGATGCCCTTGCTGCCCATCCCCGCCTCGGTGAGACCGAGGTGCAGCGCGTAATCGCAGCGCCGCGCGAGTTCCGAGTAGACGGCGATCAGGTCCTGCACGTTCGAGACCTTGCACGACAGGATGATCCGGTCTACCGGCAGGCCCAGCGACTCGGCATCGGCGGCGCTGTCGAGCGCCGACGTGATGAGCGCTTCACGCATGACGGCGCCGGCATCGGCAGGCTCGGCTGCGCGCGCGTTCTCGTCCATCATCCGCGCGAGCAGCGCCTGGTCGAGGCTGCCCCAGTTGACGCCGATGCGCACCGGCTTGCCGTAGTCGATTGCAAGCTCGATCAGTGTCGCGAACTGCGAATCGCGCTTGGCGCCCTTGCCGACGTTGCCGGGATTGATCCGGTATTTGGCGAGCGCGCGCGCGCATGCGGGATGCTCCGTCAGAAGCTTGTGCCCGTTGTAATGGAAATCGCCGATCAGCGGCACCGCGCAGCCCGCGTCGTCGAGCCGGCGCCGGATTTCCGGCAGCGCAGCCGCCGCTTCCGACGTGTTGATCGTCACGCGCACGAGCTCGGAGCCGGCATGGGCGAGTGCTGCGACCTGCGCGACCGTTGCGGCGACATCGGCGGTATCGGTGTTCGTCATCGACTGGACGACGATCGGCGCGCCGGCGCCGACGCGCACGCCGCCGACATCGACGCCGCGGCTCGCGCGCCGCGCGATCACGGCTTGCTCGATCCCGCTCATCTTGAGTTCATCTCAGCGCCACGCGCGCGACGCCGCCTCGGACGTACGGCGAAAGGTCGAGCGGCTGGCCGCGGAAGGTGACGTCGACATCGGGCGCATTGCCGAGCGCGAGCTCGATCGGCGGCACGGCGGAAACCGTCTGCGTCATGCCCGAGCCGCCCGTCATCTGCACGACGACGCGCCCATTCGCGTCCTTGACTTCGACCCACGACGTGCCCCGGAACTTCAGGACGAGCGATGCTTCGGGTGCCGGTGCGCCAACGGTCGCCGCGCCGGCACCGGGTGCGCCGGCGGTGGCCGGCGCAGGCTGCGCCATGGCGCTGTCCTTCGGTGCGCTCGCCGCGGGCGGCGCGATCGTGGCGCCCGCCATCGGATTGGGCAGGACCGTCGTGGCGGTGCCCGACGTTGAAGGCGTTGTCCTGGCCGCCGGGGGCGGCGTCGCCGGCGAATCGGCCGACCGATGCGACACGGCTGACGACATCATGTCGGGAAGCAAGCGCAGCTTCGAGCGCGAAAACTCGTAGTACGCGATGGCGGCGACGACGCCGACGAGCAGAAGCGGAATCAGCCACCGCAGCATCGAGGGCTTCGAAACGCGCTCGATCGGGATTTCCCCCATCGGACGGCGCGACGCCGCGAGCGCCGGTCGCTCGAGCGCAGGCGTGGTGTCGGGCCCGGGAAGCAGCGCCAGCACCGCGTCGGGATCGAGCCGCACGAACCGC
>Ga0207664_10002164_pt1 | contig 12923 bp, 9 predicted proteins | sample LARL83metaG_FD_184349 | JGI IMG/M metagenome (GOLD analysis project Ga0207664, IMG submission 184349) | Corn, switchgrass and miscanthus rhizosphere microbial communities from Kellogg Biological Station, Michigan, USA - LAR L8-3 metaG... | ecosystem: Host-associated > Plants > Roots >...
CCTGGCGGCGGTGTTCCGCGCCGGCGCCGACCCGTTCGTGGCGCCGAGCGGCGGCCGGATGGACGAGATCGTCCGGGCGGTCCGCGACTGCCCCTCGGGCGCGCTGAGCATGGCATTCGACGGCGCCGAAGCCCGTGACCTGACCGACTGGCACGCCGGCCGGCCGCCGGCGGTCGAGGTCTCGCTGGACGGACCGTACCGGGTGACCGGAGGTATCCCCCTAGCGGATGCCGCCGGAGCCGACATCCCCCGGGCCGAGGGGTCCTCGGCTGAGCACTACGCCCTCTGCCGGTGCGGGCACTCGCAGAACAAGCCGTTCTGCAGCGGCATGCACTGGTACGTCCAGTTCCGTGACCCTGCCCGCCCGGCCGATCCCTCGCTGTTCGAATGGGCAGGCGGACTGCCCGCGCTCACCCGGATGACCCGGATCCTCTACGAGAAGCTCCTGCCCGCCGACGACGCGCTCGCGCCTGCGTTCGCCGACCTGCCCGCGGGCGCTCCCGAGCATGAGGCCGCGTGGCTGGCCGGGGCGCTCGGCGGACCTCGGCCGGGCGGTGCGACAGCACTGGCTGGCCGGAACCTGTCCCCCGCGGATCGCGCGCGCTGGCTCACGCTGGCTATCCGGGCCGCTGACGAGGCCCGCCTGCCGGGCGACCCGGCGTTCCGGGCGGCGCTGACCAGCTTCCTTGAATGGGTATCGCGGTCGCCGGCCGGCTCCCTCGCGGACGTTCCGCGCTGGGGCTGGGGCCCGGGCGGGCAGCCGGACACGGCCGAGCAGCCGGCCGGCGACTCACCGCCCAGCATCACGCTGCCCGCGCCGGACGAGACGGTGGGATTCGAGGCGCACATCAGGCCGCTGTTCCGTGAGCGCGACCGGACGTCCATGCAGTTCGCGTTCGACCTCTGGTCCAGCGCCGACGTACAGCAGCATGCCACCGAGATCCTGGAGCGGCTGCGCAGCGGCACCATGCCATGCGACGGAGCCTGGCCGCAGGCGTGGACCGAGGTGTTCGAGCGATGGGCAGAGTCTGGTTTTCAGCCGTAGGACCAGTGCCAGCCGCTCCCCCGCGCGATCGCACCGCACACCGCGCCGGCATAGTGGGATCATCGAGGACATGGGTTCCGCTGCCGGATCTGCCGCCGCCGCCGGCGGCGGCGCCGCGCATCCCGGCGCGGAGGGCATCGTTTCCCGCCCCCGGTTGTTCGGCAGGCTGGGAGCAGCGCGGGTCACCGTGGTGTCCGCGTCGCCGGGCAGCGGCAAGACGATGCTGCTGCGGTCCTGGATCGGCCAGGCGGCCGCGGCCGAGTGCGTAGCGTGGGTGCCGGCCGGGCGCGGCGAGCGTGACCCGCAGCGGTTCTGGCTGTCGGCGCTGGCCGCGCTGCGGCAGACGCCGGCGGGATCGGCCCTGGTGCAGCCGCTGACGGCGGCGCCCGACCTGGACGGGTGGGCGATCACCGAGCGGCTGCTGGCCGACCTGGCGCCGCTGCAGGACCGGGTGTGGCTGGTGGTCGACGACGTGCAGGAGCTGGGCCCGGAGGCACAGGGGCAGCTGGAGCTGCTGATCATGCGCGCGCCGCCGCAGCTGCGGTTCGTGCTGGCCACCCGGCGCAGCGTACGGCTAGGACTGCACCGGCTGCGCCTGGAGGGCGAGCTCGCCGAGATCCGCGAGCCAGACCTGCGGTTCACGGTGGCCGAAGCCGAGCAGCTGTTTAAGGCCGCCGGGGTCCAGCTGCCCGGCCTGGCGCCGCTGGTGGAGCGGACCGAGGGCTGGGCGGCGGGGCTGCGGCTGGCTGCGCTGTCGCTGGCCGGGCATCCGGATCCCGAGCGGTTCGCCAAGGAGTTCTCCGGTACCGAACGGACGGTGGCTGAATACCTGCTGGCCGAGGTGCTGGACCGGCAGAGCGGGGAGGCGCGGCGGCTGCTGCTGCGCACCAGCGTGCTGGACCGGGTTAACGGCGAGCTGGCCGACCTGCTGACCGGGGACAGCGGCGGGGAGCGGGTGCTGCAAGACCTGGAGCAGGCCAACGCGTTCGTGGTCTCGCTTGACAGCACGCGGACCTGGTTCCGTTACCATCACCTGTTCGCCGACCTGCTGCAGCTGGAGTTGCGGCGGACCGCGCCGGATGAGGTGACCGTGCTGCACCAGGCAGCCGCCGGGTGGTTCGCCGGGCACCGGTACCCGGTGGAGGCAATCCGCCACGCCCAGCTGGCGCAGGACTGGCCCCTGGCCACTGCGCTGATGGCCGGCCACTCCTACAGCCTGCAGCTGGACGGGCAGGCCGCCACCGCCCACGAGTTGCTCGCCGGGTTCCCCGCCGCGGCCGCCGCCGCGGACGCCGAGCTGGCGACGCTGACCGCGGCGGACGAGCTGGCGTTCGGATCGCTGGAAGCGGCCGAGCATTATGTGGGCCTGGCGGAGCGCGGAATGGCGTCGGTGCCCGATGCCCGGCGCGCTCAGGCACAGATGCTGCTGGGGGCGACCCGGCTGATAGTCGCCCGTCAGCGCTGGGACCTGCGGGCGGCGAACGAAGAGGTGCAACGGCTGCAGGCCATGGCCGAGGCCCCGGGCGCGGGGCTGCCCCGCTTGGCCGAGGAGCTGCGCGCGCTCGCCCTGATCAGCCTCGGCAGCACCGAGTTCTGGGCCGCCGGGGAGGACCCGGAGCGTCATCTGGAGATGGGCGTGGCGCTGGCGCGCCGGATCGGACGGCCGTTCCTTGAGTTCACCGGCCTGGCCTACCTGGCGGCGGTCGACGTCTTCCGGTCGCTCGCGTCGGCCGCCGAGCGCGGGAGGCAGGCGGTCGAGCTGGCGATGAGGCACGGCTGGGGCGATGAGCCGGCCGCGGGCCTCGCCTACGTGATACTCGGAGCGGTGTCGGCCTGGCGGGTACGGCCGGATGAGGCGGAGTCCTGGGTGCTGCGCGCCGAGCGCGTACTTGGAGCGGAAACCGAGCCCGCGGCGGTGCTGGGGCTGCACTACACCCGCGGGAACCTCGAGCTGGCGCGCGGCCGTGACGCCGGCGCGCTGGCGGCCCTCCAGGCCGGCGAGCGGCTGGGCAGGCGCCTCACTAAACCACACAGGCTGCTCACGCCGATGCGGGCCAGGCTGCTGCACACCCTGGTGCGCCTCGGCGACGCCGACCGCGCCGAGCAGGTCCTCGCCGGCCTCGACGACGTCGACCGCGACCGCGCCGAGATGCGCATCGCCACCGCGGTGCTGCGGCTCGCACAAGACAACCCGGGCGCGGCGGCCGCCGCGGTCGCGCCGGTCCTGGACGGGTCCGCTCGCGTCCTGCAGTTGTCCTGGCTGGCCCACGCGTTCCTGCTGGAGGCGATCGCCCGGGACAGCCTCGGCGATCAGGGCGCCGCCGGGCAGGCCCTGGAGCGGGCGCTGAACCTGGCTGAGCCGGACGGCGCCCTGTTGTCGTTCCTGCTGCACCCGGTGCCCGGCCTGCTCGAACGCCACGCGAGGAACCGGACCGCGCACGCCGCCCTGATCGCCGAGATCCTCCGCCTGCCGGCGGGCGGCGCGGCCGCGCCGCCCGCCGGCCCGCAACCGCCGCTGGAACCGCTGAGCAGCAGCGAGAAGCGAGTGCTGCGGTACCTGCCCACCAACCTGACCATGGCCGAGATCGCCGGCGAACTCCATGTCTCGCACAACACCATCAGGACCCACATGCGCCACCTGTACGCCAAGCTCGGCAGCCACCGGCGGGCCGAGGCCGTCGCCCGGGCCCGCGCCCTGGGCCTGCTCGCCCCCTCCGCCCTGGAGCGCTACCGGACCTGAAGGCGCCCGCGCCGGGCCTAATCACATCATTCATGCGACGCCCGCTCACACCGCCGGACGGCAGCCTGGTCTCACCAGCTACCCGACTCACGGAGGTCCGGGCATGGAGCCCACTCGCCTGTTCCCGATCATCGCGCTGCTCTCCCTGGTCACTGTCGAATACGGCGGCTGGGCGCTGCTGGGGTTTCTCACCGGGCGGGGCACGCTCGGCGCCTTCCGCGAGCAGTTCTTCCGGGCCGGCCACGCGCACGCCGGGGTGCTGCTGGTGTTGTCGCTGGCCTACTTCATCTACCTGGGGCGGGCCGGTTACTCGGTCGGCGTGCAGTGGCTAGCCGGCTCGCTGCTGCTGGCCGGCGTGCTGGCCCAGTCCGGCGGCTTCTTCGTGCACCTGGGCATGGGCCAGCAGGGCCACCGCTCCCCCGGCACGATGCTGACCCAGGCCGGGGCCCTGCTGATCGCCGCGGCCCTGGTCATCGTGGCCGTCGGCCTGATCATTCACGGCTGAACGGCCGGTCGGCGCCCTTTGCCCGGGATGCTGCCGGATCAGGAACCTCATCCGCTGAGGCATGCTCCGCGCGGGCCCGGGCGGGCAGGAAGATCAGCGCGGCCACAGCGCCCGCGGCCGTGGCGGTCGCGGCCCGGCCGGCGATGAGTTCAGCGCTGCTGCGGGACAGGGCCGCGCCGACCGAGAAGAGCGCGAACAGGACCAGTCCCGCCTGCAGGCAGCGCCGGCGCCCGAGCCGGTCGCCAAGGTTCCCGCCGACCAGCAGCAGCCCGGCGAAGACGAGCGAGTAGCCGTCGACCACCCACTGCAGGGCCGACGTCGAGGCTGACCGGTCGCGGCTGATCGTCGGGAGCGCGACGTTGACGATCGTGTTGTCCACCGCCACCAGCAGGACGCTGAGGCATAGCACCACCAGGATCCACCACCGGCGGCCGGCATAGTTTTCCATAGGATCAGGCTGGCGTCCGGCGGGGTGAGGCGGCATCGCATCGTTGATGTGATTGAGCCCGGCCGAGCCGCCGGTAACGGCTCCTGGCGCGGATCCTCCTTTGGCCTGTTACAGGCCGGTCGAGCCGTCGATGACCTCGCGGATCAGGTCGGCGTGCCCGTTGTGCCGTGCGTATTCCTCCACGAGGTGCTGCCACATCCAGCGCACCGAGATGGTCCTCTCCCCGAGTGTGAAGGTCTCGTCCAAGCTCGCCCCTCCAAGCGCGGCATCGACGGCCCGGCACTCGGCTCGGTAGCGCTCGAAGTCCACCTCGGCGCTGGCCGGATCGGCCTCCACGAAGTCCGCGTCCGGGGCATCGGTCCGGTAGTACAAGTCGGGCACCTGTTCACCCCGGTAGGTCTGCCGGACCCATCCGCGCTCGGTGTCGCTCATGTGGCGAACTAGCCCGAGCAGTGAAAGGTTCGACGGTGGCACGGCCCGCGTAGCCAGTTGAGCGGCGTCCAGGCCTGCGCATTTCGTCAGCAAGGTAGCCCTGTGCCAGTCCAGCCAGTCGCGGAGCATTTCGTGCTCGGGTTCGTTGCGGCGCTCCGGATAGTGCTCCGAGCGCTCGACGTCAGGTGCGATCCAGGCCACAGCGGCAGCCTAAGCCCGGCTTGACCGGGTCGCCAGCGGATTACTTTCGGCCACGTTCGCCTGCCAGCTCAAGAAGCACCGCATCTTGCTCGGTTTCGGTGCCTTATGGGATATCCGGGAGGGTAATGTGCGAGGCATGACGGTGCGTGACTGGAATGCCTGGCACGAGACCTACGAAGACCCGCACAGTCCCCTGGTGCGCCGGCTCGGCATGATCCAGGGACAGATCCGGGCCATGCTGGACGAGGCTCCGCCTGGGCCGTTGCGTGCGGTCAGCCTGTGCGCGGGCCAGGGACGCGACCTGATCGGCGTGCTCGCCAGCCATCCCCGGGGCGTCGACGTGACGGCGCGGCTGGTGGAGCTCGACCCGCGGAACACCGAGTTCGCCCGCCGCCTCGCCGCTGACGCCGGCCTGGACGGTGTCGAGGTGATCACCGCGGATGCGGCGCTGACCAGCCATTACGCACCGCTTGTGCCGGCGCATCTGGTAGTCGCCTGCGGGTTGTTCGGCAACCTGACGGACGCGGACGTGAAGCGCGTGATCGGTTTTTGCCCGCAGTTGTGCGCGCCCGGCGGCACCGTCGTGTGGACCAGGGGCAGGTGGGCACCGGACCTGCTGCCGCAGGTATGCGAATGGTTCGAGGAACTGGGCTTCGAACGGGTCTGGGTGTCACCTGCGGACTTCCCGCCCGGGTGCGGCGCGCACCGGTTCGCGGGTACTCCCGTTCCCCTTGAGGAAGATGTCAGCATGTTCACCTTCCGCGCTCACCACCCGGTGACCGGGCCGCCCCGGGCCTGAGGTTCCGCTCGGCTTGAATGTCCAGGCGCTGTGCGAGGAGCCGCTCGTAGAAGGGCCGATGGTGGGCGGCGTACCGGGCGAGCTGCTCGGAGTTCTCCACGGTGTGCAGGTATGTACCTGTACGCCGCTCCATCCCTATCGCGTTGATGGTCATTGAAGGGAACAGGGCGTAGTAGGACGCGGCGACTTCCTCAGGACGGCGGATCAGGAACGCATGCCTGGCCTCCGCGAGGAACCGCCGGTCAGCCAGCACATCGTCGTACTGGTTATCCATCGTGTCCTTGAGGAACACGTCCCGGTCGGGCGCCTCGCCGCGTAGCCAGGCGAGCAGGTGAGCGGCCGAATCGAACACCTGCCCCCGGCATCGGTCTCGCCGTAGTTCTTCAGGTTGCCGAACGGCTCGTGCAGAACGGTCAGGTCGCCGCGCTCGGCCATCGAGCGGAAGAAGGCCGTCGACCGCGCCCGCGGTGCGCTCCGCAACGCGAACACGGTCACGGGACGGCCAGGCCGGCCTGGTAGGCGAAGACCACCAGCTGAGCGCGGTCACGGGCACCGAGCTTGGTCATCGCGTGGTTGGCGTGCGTCTTGACGGTCAGCGGGCTGAGCGTGAGGTGCTCGGCGATCTCGGCGTTCGACATCCCGGTCGCCACCAGGGCGACGATCTCGCGTTCCCGCTCGGTCAGCGCGTCGGCCAGCCCGGAGGTTACCTCGGGAGCGCGGTCTTGCAGGGTGAGGAACCGGGCGATCAGGCCGCGGGTCGCGGCCGGGGACAGCAGGGCGTCCCCGCGGGCCACCGTCCGGATCGCCTCGATGAGCACCTCGGGCCGCGATCCCTTGCCGAGGAACCCGCTGGCGCCCGAGCGCAGCGCCTCGAAGACGTACTCATCGACCTCGAACGTGGTCAAGATCAGGACCTTGACGCCGGCCAGGCTCTCGTCGGCGGTGATCTGCCTGGTCGCGGCCAGGCCGTCGAGCTCCGGCATCCGGATGTCCATCAGCACCAGGTCGGCGCGCTCCTGCTTGGCCAGCCTGATCGCCTGCCTGCCGGTCGCGGCCTCGCCGACCACGGTCAGGTCGGGGGCGCTGTCTACCATCAGCCGCAGCCCGGCCCGGACCAGGTCCTGGTCATCGGCGAGCAGCACCCGGGTCGGGGGCGCATCGGGCGGGAAGGCGCTGGTCATGCCGCGGTGCCGATCGGAAGCGGCAGCTCCGCCAGGACCTGGAAACCGCCGTCGTGCGGGCCGGCGGATACCCATCCGCCCACCACCGCGGCCCGTTCCCGCATTCCGATCAGGCCGTGGCCTACCTCGCCGCTGCCCGCGCCAGCGGCTGAGCCGCCGGCGTTCAGGCCGGCGTCGCCGCGGGCCGGCGGCCCGTCGTCATCGTCTCGGGCTGGCGGGCCGTCGTCTTTGACAGCCAAGGCCAGCACGTCCGGCCGGTACGTGAGCCGGACCGACGCCGATGCCCCGGCCGCGTGCTTGGTGGTGTTGGTCAGGGACTCCTGGATCAGCCGGTAGGCGGTGAGGTCGACTGCCTCGGGCAACGGCCGGGCCTGCCCGATGACCTCGCAGGTCACCTTCAGGCCGGTGGCGGCGAAGGAGCCGATCAGCTCCTCCAGCCCGGCGAGCCCGGCCGCCGGCTCGACGGGCTCGGTTTCGCCCGGCTGGCGCAGCAGGCCCACGGTCAGCCTGAGCTCCTCGAGCGCGGCCCCGCTGGCCCGCTGGATGTGCCCGAGCGATTCCCGCGCCTTGGCCAGCATCGCGGCGTCCAGGCTTGTGCTGTCCGGGCCAGGGCCGAGCAGGTAGCTCATCGCGCCGGCCTGCACGCTGATGAGCGCGACCTGGTGGCCCACCGCGTCGTGCAGCTCCCGGGCGATCCGCAGCCGCTCGTCGTGTACCCGCTCCCAGATGCGCTGCCGGGCGTCTTGCTCGCGGAGCTCCGCCGCGTGCCTGGCCCGTTCCGCTAGGAGGGCCTGCTGGATCCGCCTGGCCCGGACGGCCTGCCCGATGGCGGCCACCACCGCCATCGCCGGCACCACCTCCAGGTCGGCCAGGCCGTTCGCCGCGTGCAGGCTGAACACCAGGTGGCCAAGTCCGAGCGCGGCGGCGACGGCGGCCAAGCCGGCGACCACCCGCGGCAAGTCGCGGGGCAGTGAGAACACCAGCACCGCCGCGAGCACCACCGAGCAGGTCAGGACCAGGTGGGTCCCGGTGGCCATCGACGCCACCGCCCCCGCGGTCCCGGCCGCGACCAGCAGCCACGACGGCCAGCGGATGACGGCGATCGCGGCGAAGGCGGCGTACGTCACCGCGGCGATGGCGAAGTCGGCCGACGTCAGCCGGGTCGGCGGATGGCTCCTCGCGGCGCTCGCCAGCGCGACGCCGAATACCGCGGCGGTACCCGTGAGCACCGCCAGCACGCGGTGCCTGGCCGTGACGCGGCGGCACCAGTCCCACCACTTGCCGGTGAAGCCGGCGGGGGAACCTGCCGGGAGGCTGTAAGAGTCCACGGGGCGACTGTAAGCAGCGCCCGGGCCGGCCGACAACGGCCGGCGGGCGAAACTACTGCGAACGCGGTAGGCCCGTCATTCCCGGCGATCCGGGCGCGGTAATCCGGGCCGCCCGCTACCGCGATCGCGGCGGCGCAAGTCGCTGCGCCTGGCCGAAGACCGCCGGCCCTCCGCTCCCGAACGATGGAGATCGCCAATTCCGTCTAATTCGGGAGATTTTCATGTCTGGTATCGCGCGGTGGTGTTTCCGGCACCGGTACGCCGTCATCACGGCCTGGGTGCTGGCGCTGATTGCCCTGACCGTGCTCGCCCGGGTGGTAGGGAGCGACTACAACAACTCCTTCTCGCTGCCGGGGACGGGCTCGACGACCGCCCAGCAGCTGCTGGCCAGCACCGCCCCGGAGCAGCCGGGTGACTCCGACACGATCGTCTGGCACGCCGGCACCGGGACGGTCCGCGACGCGGCGGTCATGACGCGGATGAGCGCGGCGCTGACCAAGATCGGAGGAGTCCCCGAGGTCGCGTCGGTGGTCAGCCCGTATGGTCCGGGCGGGACCGCGCAGGTCAGCCGGGACGGCCGCACCGCCTACGCCGTCGTCAACTTCACCAAGCAGCCCGGCAACCTGGACGGAGCGGACGTCGCCCGGGTGATCGCCGCGGCGCAGGCCGCCCGCGAACCGGGACTCGACGTCCAGCTCGGCGGCCAGGCCATCGAGAAGTTCCCGCCGCTGTCCGTCGGCACGAAGGTCGGCGTGCTCGCGGCCGCGATCGTGCTGTTCATCGTGTTCGGCTCGCTGCTCGCCGCGCTGCTGCCGATCATCACCGCGCTCGCCGGGGCGGGCGCCGGGCTGCTGGCGATCGCCCCGCTGACCCACACCATGAACGTGGTGGAGATCGCGCCGCTCATCGCCGTGCTCATCGGGCTCGGCGTCGGCATCGACTACGCGCTGTTCATCGTCACCCGGTACCGGCGCGGCCTGGAAGCGGGCCTGGCACCGGAAGACGCGACGGTCACGGCGCTCAACACCTCCGGGCGCACCGTCTTGTTCGCGGGCGGCACGGTATGCATCGCCCTGCTCGGCATCCTGGTGCTCAACTTCCAGTTCCTCAACGGGCTGGCGATCGCCTCCGCGCTTACCGTGGTCGCCACCGTGCTCGCGGCGGTGACCATGCTGCCGGCGCTGCTCGGGCTGTTCGGCCGGCGCGTCCTCAGCCGGCGGCAGCGCCGCAGGCTGCCGGGTCTTGCCAGTACCGCCGCGCCGCAGGCGGCCAGCGGGGCAGGGCCGGCAACGCCGCGGCCGGGCGCGTGGGCGCGGTGGGCGGACACCGTCCAGCGGCGCCCCGCCGTGCTGGCCGCGATCGCCGTCGCGGTCATGGTGGTCCTCGCCATCCCGCTGACCCGGCTGCACCCCGGCACCTCCGACCAGGGTCACGACCCGGCCTCGAGTACGACCAGGCAGGCCTACGACCTGCTGGCCCAGGGCTTCGGGCCAGGTTTCAACGCCCCCGTTGTGCTGGCCGCGCAGGCGAGCTCGGCCGCGGACACCGCCGCGCTCCACGCCCTGGAAACCCGCCTGCCGCACCTGCCTGACGTCGCCGGCGTGCAGGTGGCCGCGGCCACCGGCGGCACGACCGTCATCCAGCTCACACCCCGCACGTCACCGGAGGACCCCGCTACCCGCGGGCTGATCGCCGCCCTGCGGTCCGCCACGATCCCGGCGGCCGAACGAGGCACGACGCTGCGCGTCTACGTCGGCGGGCAGAGCGCCGTCAACGTGGACTTCGCGGCGGCGGTCACGGCCAAGCTCCCCTGGTTCCTGCTTGCGATCATCGGGCTGAGCTTCCTGCTGCTGCTGCTCGCGTTCCGCAGCCTGCTGATCCCCGCGACCGCCGCGGTGATGAACCTGCTCGCCGCGGCCGCGACGTTCGGCGTGACGACCGCGGTCTTCCAGTGGGGCTGGGGGCTCGGCGCGCTCGGCCTGGGCACGCCTGGCCCGGTCGAGGCGTTCCTGCCGGTGTTCATCCTGCCGATCCTGTTCGGCCTGTCCACCGACTACCAGGTGTTCCTGGTCAGCCGGATGAACGAGGAATGGGCGCGCAGCGGGGACAGCCACGGCGCCGTCCGCGCCGGGCAGGCCGGCACGGCCCGGGTCATCACCGCCGCGGCCGCGATCATGATCTGCGTGTTCCTCGCGTTCTCCCTCGCGGGCCGGCGCGACATCGCCGAGTTCGGCGTCAGTCTCACGATCGCGGTCGCCCTCGACGCGTTCGTCCTGCGGACCGTCCTCGTCCCCGCCGTCATGCACCTGTCCGGCGCCGCCAGCTGGGCGCTTCCCCGCTGGCTCGACCGCCGGCTCCCCCACCTCGCCATCGAGCCACGAGAGCCGGCCCAGTCGGCCGCCGCCGGAGCGGCTCCGTCGACGCAGCCGAGCGCCTAGCTGCCCAGAGGTGAGCATTGCGGCCTGGGAAGAACCCAGGCCGCGACGCGTCTGCCGGTCTCCCTGACCCGGCGGACGGCGCGCCACGCTCGGTGATTGACATATCACCGAGCGTGGCAATAGCGTCGCTGCAAGTTACATCGGATGCTGGGGGCTTGCATGCGGGCAATTGCGGGAGCGCTGGGAGGCGTGGCCGTTGCGATCGCCTCGCTGCTGGCAACTGGGCTGCCAGCAGCAGCAGCGCCCACTTTCAACCCGGTCGACGGGAACCTTGGGTTCGACGTCATGATCAGGGGCAACGCCACGCTGGTGGCCAACGAGTCGGAAGGCGCGGTCGCGATCGGCGGCGACCTGACGATCGGAGGCCCCCGCTACGGGGTGAACATCCATGACTTCCCTGTCACCGTCCCCGGGCTGACCAGCGCGAGCAACCCCATCGGGCTGCTGGTCGCCGGGAAGGTGAACTGGGGCGCTAGCGCGGCCAACGGGATGACTGAGGTGCTGAACGGCAAGATAAAGATCGGCAACCTCACGGGCTCGAGCGTGTACGGCCCGGACACCAGCCCGGCCAGCGGGGACGGGCTCACCCACGTCACCGCGGCAGGCGCGGGATCCGGCGCGACGCCCCAGGTCAAGAGCGATGACCATACGCAGGCCGGCGCGACGGTCGGACTCTTGGCCGGTGAGACCATGCCCAACTTCAACAGCACGTTCGCGACGTTCCTGGCCCGGTCGATCGGGGTCGGGCAGTGCGCGAGCAACGTGACGCTGCTGGATTCCAGCACCGGCCTGCCAACGCCGGTGATCCCGCCCGGTGGCCGGGTCAGTATCAGCCTGACCCCGGGTGTGCAGAACGTCCTGAACCTCACGGCGGCGGAGTTCGCGTCCATCACCGAGCTCACCTTCAAGAACAGCCCGTCGGCGACCACGCCGTTGGTCGTCAACGTCAGCGGCGGCAGCGTGACCTGGCCGAACATGAACACTCCCCCGTTGGGCCTCGCGGAAGCCCCGTACGTCCTGTGGAACTTCCCGGACGCCAGCCTGCTCACCAGGACCCAGGGCGACTCGGCGCAGGGCACCATCTACGCGCCGCGGGCGGATTTCATCAATACCGACCCCTTGAATGTCCAGGGCGACATCATCGCCGCGACCCTCGACCGGGACGGCGGCGAGTACCACCATGCTCCCTTCAACGCCCAGCTCACGGCCTGCGGAGCCGTCCCGACGGCCTCACTGGACATGACCAAGAGGGTTACGCCGACCATGGTGGCCAAGGCCGGCGCCAAGGTCACCTACAGCTTCACGGTCACCAACACCGGTACAGGCACCGTGAACGGCATCACCATCGCCGAGGACTTCTTCTCCGGCTACGGTTCCATCTCGCCGGCGACCTGCCCGGTCACCACGCTCGCGGCCGGCGCGAGCACGACATGCACCGCCACATACACCCTCGACCAGACGGACATCGATAGCGGCCACGTGGCCAACACCGCCCACGCGGCGGGAACCGGCCCTGGCGGGCCGGTATCCTCACCGACCGCCTCAGCCACGGTGACGGTCGGCAAGGTCAAGTCACTCAGCATGATCAAGTCGGCGTCGCCGGCCACGGTGAGCGCGGCCGGGCATACGGTCACCTACCGCTTCCTGGTGACCAACACCGGCAACGAGACGGTCAGCAAAGTCTTCATCGACGAGGTGGCGTTCTCTGGCACCGGCGCCGCCCCGGTGATCTCCTGCCCGGTCACCCGGCTGCTCCCCCGTGCTTCCACCACCTGCACCGCCACCTACACCATCACCAAGGCCGAC
>Ga0207664_10002165_pt1 | contig 12922 bp, 9 predicted proteins | sample LARL83metaG_FD_184349 | JGI IMG/M metagenome (GOLD analysis project Ga0207664, IMG submission 184349) | Corn, switchgrass and miscanthus rhizosphere microbial communities from Kellogg Biological Station, Michigan, USA - LAR L8-3 metaG... | ecosystem: Host-associated > Plants > Roots >...
AGATCAAGAAGGTCCGAGTCGAGCAGATCCTCCTGGACCAAGTCGTCTCGCTGATCAACCTCGGGATGCGCCGCACCGGGTTGTCGCCGGGCACCGAGGACGAGCGCGACCTGAGCCAGGTGCGGCTCTCCGTGGAGGCCGTGCGCGCGCTCCTGCCGCTTATCGAGCAGATCGCCCCTCAGCAGGCCGCGCCAATCCGCGACGCGCTGTCCCAGCTGCAGATGGCGTTCGTGCGCCTCGGCGGATCGGGTCAGTCCGACCCGGCGTCCGCGGGCGGCGAGGGACCCGAAGCGCCTGGCTCCACAGGGCCTGGCGGCACCGGGGCCGCGGGGTCCAGCGATCCTGGCTCGGGTCCTGCCGGGGAACAGGCGCCGCCGCCCCCACCTGAGAGCGAGGCTCCAAAACCCGGTGAACCGGGTCCGGCCCAGCGCAGCGGGCGGCTCTGGGTCCCCGGCCAGTAGCCGTTTTCCCCGCGCCCGACGCCCTTTGGGGCCGACGTTCCGCCTGTTCGCACGCTAGACTCGCGCCGGGCTTATGCCGGGTCTCCGCACGATCAAACGCGGCAGGCCCTTTTTGACGTTGTGCTCGCGACCCGTCGCGCTTCCCGAATTTAGAGCTTCCCCCGGAGGACCTTCTTGTCTAGCTTTCTGACGCACCATGGCGTCGTGATCGCGCTCGTGTGCGCGGCGGCCGCTATTGGCTACGGCTTTGTCACCTCGCGGTCGCTGCTGGCGCTCTCACCCGGCAACGAGCGCATGCGCGCGATCTCGGCGGCGGTCCAGGAGGGCGCCTCCGCGTACCTGACGCGGCAGTACACGATCATCGCCGCCGTCGGCGTGGTCGTATTCATCCTCCTGATCCCGCTGCAGAACGTCCGCGTGGCGATCGGCTTCCTCATCGGAGCCGCGTTGTCGGCCTCCGCGGGCTTCGTCGGCATGAACGTCTCGGTCCGTGCCAACGCCCGCGTGGCCGAGGCTGCCCGCGGTGGGGTCTCTCCGGCGCTGACCGTCGCCTTCCGCGGCGGCGCGGTGACCGGCATGCTGGTCGTCGGTCTCGCCCTGGTCGGCGTGGCCGGCTACTACGGGGTCCTCACCTGGATCGCGGGGGACAGCACGCGTGAGGCGGTGGACGCGCTCATCGGACTGAGCTTCGGCGGCTCGCTGATCTCGGTCTTCGCCCGTCTGGGCGGCGGCATCTTCACCAAGGGCGCCGACGTCGGCGCCGACATCGTGGGCAAGATCGAGGCCGGCATCCCCGAGGACGACCCGCGCAACCCGGCGGTGATCGCCGACAACGTCGGTGACAACGTCGGCGACTGCGCCGGCATGGCCGCCGACCTGTTCGAGACCTACGCCGTCACCGCCGTGGCGGTGATGCTGCTCGGCGTGCTGACCTTCTCGGAGTCCTCCGCCGTCGCGGTCTATCCGCTGGTGCTCGGCGGCATCTCGATCATCGCCTCGATCATCGGCACCTTCGCCGTGAAGACGCGTACGGGGAACGTCGAGCGCGCGCTGTATCAGGGCCTGATCGTCTCCGGCGGCCTGGCCGCGCTGGCCTTCATCCCGGTCACCTACTGGTTGATGCACGGCCTGACCACCGCCGTCGGCAACGCGCCGGAGTGGTGGCATTTCTATCTGTGCGCGCTGATCGGCCTGGTCATCACCGCGTGCCTGTTCGTGATCACCGACTACTACACCTCCACCCGGTTCTCGCCCGTCAAGAGCACGGCCCGCGCCTCGCAGACCGGCCATGCCACCAACATCATCCAGGGCCTCGCCCAGGGCTACCAGGCCACTGCGCTGCCGGCAATCGTGATCGCACTGGGCATCTTCGGCGCCTGGAAGCTGGGCCACGGGATCTACGGCATCGGCGTGGCGGTGATGGCGCAGCTGTCGCTCACCGGACTCATCGTCGCGCTTGACGCCTTCGGCCCGATCACCGACAACGCCGGCGGCATCGCCGAGATGGCCGAGCTGCCCGAGGAGGTCCGCAACGTCACCGATCCGCTCGACGCGGTCGGTAACACCACCAAGGCCGTGACCAAGGGCTACGCCATCGGCTCCGCCGCGCTGGCCGCCCTGGTGCTGTTCGATGCCTTCAAGCAGGAGCTGATCGACAACCGCGCCCCGGCGAACTTCGACCTGTCCAACCCGCCGGTCCTCATCGGCCTGCTGGTGGGCGGCCTGATGGTCTACCTGTTCGCGGCGCTCTCGATGGAGGCCGTCGGCCGCGCCGGCGGCGCCGTGGTGGAGGAGGTGCGCCGTCAGTTCCGCGAGAAGCCGGGAATCATGGACGGGACCGAGCAGCCCGAATACGGCCAGTGCGTGAGCATCGTCACCGCGGCCGCTCAGCGGGAGATGATCCTGCCCGCGCTCATCCCGATCGTCATCACCCTCATCGTCGGCCTCATCTCGGTGCAGGCGCTCGGCGGCCTGCTCATCGGCGTGATCGTGGTCGGCCTGTTCATGGCCGTCTCGATGACCGCCGGCGGCGGCGCCTGGGACAACGCCAAGAAGCTCATCGAGGACGGCGCCTTCGGCGGCAAGGGCTCCGAGGCCCACGCCGCGGCGGTGACGGGCGACACGGTCGGCGACCCCTACAAGGACACGGCCGGCCCGGCCATCAACCCGATGATCAAGGTCGCCAACATCGTGGCGCTGCTGATCATCCCGCTGATCACCTGATCTCGTGAGACATCGCGGCGCGGGATTGGCGCCCGCCCACCCGCGCCGCGTAGCCTCCACTCCCTGACAGTGTCCGTGTCCGTCGACATCGGGCTGGTCCTGGCGCTCTGCACCGCGTTCGGGTCGGTGGCGGGGTTCCTCTACAAGTTCCGCGGCGCCCGCGAGGCGCCGTCGGTGCAGCTGACGCATCCCTGGCGCAGCACCGTGGAGCTGTTTCGCTCTCCGCTGTACTCCCTCGGCATCCTCATCGCCCTGGGCTCGTGGGGATTTCACGTCGGCGCGCTGGCGCTCGCCCCGATCTCCCTGGTCCAGTCGGTCATCGCGGGCGGGCTGGTGCTGCTCACCGTGGTGGCCGACAAGCTGTTCGGGATCGCGGTCACCCGGCGCGAGTGGGTGGGGGTGGCCCTGACCGCGGCCGGCCTCGCCTTCCTGGCCGCAACGCTCGATGGGGATGCGAGCAGCGCGCACTCGCGCTATGACCCGGCGACGCTGGCGGTGTTTCTCGCCGCGACCGGCGCCGTCGGGCTCCTGCTGGCGCTTCGGCCGCGCCGGCCCGCCATGCTGGCCGTGTCGGCGGGCCTGCTGTGGGCCACCTCGGACACGTCGATCAAGGCGCTGAGCTCGCACCTGGACGCGCTGGGCGTCGGCGTGCTGGTGCATCCACTGGCCCTCATCATCCTCGTCGCCTCGCTGGTGGGGCTGCTCATCTCGGCGCGCAGCCTCCAGCTCGGCGATGCGGTGCCGATGATCGCCCTCACCAGCGCCGCCGCCAACCTCACCACGATCGCCGCCGGTCCGATCGTGTTCGGCGAGCCGATGCCGGCCTCGCGGCTGGGCGTCGTGGTGCGCGTGGCCGCCTTCGCCCTGGTCATCCTGGCGGCCGCGCTCACACCGCCGCCCCGGGCCGACGACGTTACGGTCGTGTGAACGGCGGCGCTTGGGCCAAGCCCATCCACGGGTATTGGTCTCGATGTGACGCCATTTATCGCCGAGAGGACCTAGAGTGCCGCCCATGTTCATTCTGATCGTCGGTGCCGGCCGCGTTGGGTCGGCGGTAGCCAAGCGCGCGCTGGACGCCGGTCACGACGTCTCCGTGCTTGACAGCGACCCGCTGTCACATGAGCGGCTGGACAAGGATCAGTCGATCAGCTGGGAGGACGCCGGCGGGCGATTCACCGTCGGCGCTGCCCTGGAGGTGGACGGCCTCGTCGAGGCCGGGATCGAGCACGCTGACGTGTTCATGGCGGCGACCCGCGGCGATAACACCAACCTGGTGATCGCCCAGCTGGCTCAGCGCCGCTTCAACGTGCCCCGAGTGGTGGTGCGTGTGGCGGATCCGGCCCGCGCCGCCTGGTACGGAGAGCAGGGACTGCTCACGATCTGTCCCACGCAGCACGCCATTGACCAAGCCGAACACGTCGTTCTCGAGGCCTGACAAAGGGAGCCATTGGCCACATGTACGTGATCATTGCGGGAGCGGGCAAGGTGGGGTGGAACCTCGCCCGAGAGCTGATCGCCAAGGACAGGGAAGTCACCCTGATCGAAGGTGACCACCGCCGGTTTCGGGTGGTGGAGGAGGAGCTCGAGCACGCCGTCCAGTACGGCGACGCGACCGAGCTGTGGGTGCTCGAGCGCGCGGGCATCCAGCGTGCCGATCTGGTCATCGCCGTCACCGGCGACGATGAGGACAACATCCTGATCTGCCAGGTCGCCAAGGAGAAGTACGGCGTCGACCGCATCGTGGCCCGGGTCAACAATCCGCGCAACCTGGTCCACTTCAAGACGCTGGGCGTCCAGCCGGCGGTCTCGGCGACCGACCTCATCCTGCGCCTGATCGAGCACGAGGTCCCGGAGTACGGCCTCGTCCAGCTCCTGGCGCTGGAGGAGGAGCACCTGGAGATCATCGAGCTGGAGGTGGGGGAGGGCTCCACGGCCGCGGGCTGCCGCGTCCAGGAGGTCCCCCTGCCCGAGGGGTCGCTCATCATCTCGGTGCTGCGCAACGGAACCGGGTTCGTGCCCAAGGCCGAATCGGTCATCCGGGCCGGTGATCAGGTGCTGCTCATCCTGGACCCGGGTCTGGAAGGCGAGATCACGCCGCGCTTCGCACCCGAGGGCACCGAGCTCTCGGCCCGCAATTAGTGTCCGCTCCCTCGCCATCCATGGCCGACCGCCTCTAGATGGCCGACCGGAACGTCGACTTCCTGCTGATCGGCGGCGGCCTGGCCGCGGGCAACTGCGCCCGCTGGCTGCGCCGCTCCGGAGCCGACGGCTCGATCCTGCTCGTCGGCCGCGAGCCCGACCTGCCCTATGACCGGCCGCCCCTGTCCAAGAGCTACCTCCAGGGCAAGGACTCACGCGAGGACGCGCTGTTTCAGACCGCCGACTGGTACGCCGAGCAGCAGATCGAGGTGCTCACCCGCACCTCGGCGATGAAGCTCGACCTCTCACAGCGCACGGTCAAGCTCTCCAACAAGGAGGAGGTGGGCTTCGGCAAGGCGCTGGTGGCCACCGGGGCCAACGTCCGGCGCCTGAACGTCGACGGAGCCGAGCTGGAGGGCATCCACTACCTGCGCACCTTCGGCAACAGCGACGCGATCCGCCAGGACGCCGCCGGCAAGCGCGTGGTCCTGATCGGCGGCTCCTACATCGCCTCCGAGGTCGCCGCCACCCTCACCGAGCTGGGCGGCCAGTGCACCATGGTCATGCTCGAGGAGCGCGCGCTGATCCGCTCCTTCGGCCGCGAGGCGGCGGGCTACTTCCATGAGCTGCTGGCCGGTCACGGCATCACCCTGCACGGCGAGGACGAGCTGGAGCGCTTCGAGGGCGCCGACGGCCGCGTCACCACCGTCGTGACCAAGAACGGCCGCGAGATCCCCGCCGACGCGGTGGTCATCGGCGCCGGCGTCAACCCCGACGTCATGCTGGCCCGCAGCGCCGGCCTGGAGCTGGGCGACACCGGCGGCGTGCGCGTCAATTCGCGCCTCGAGTCCGGCACCCCGGGCATCTACGCCGCCGGCGACATGGCCGAGTACGAGAGCGTCGTCCACGGCGGCCGGCGCATCCGCGTCGAGCACTGGGACGTCGCCTTCAACCAGGGCAAGACCGCGGCGCTGAACATGCTCGGCAAGGACGTCGCCCATGACGTCGTTCCCTACTTCTTCTCAGACCTCGCCGACTGGGCGGCCATCGAGTACGTCGGGCCCGCCTACGACTGGGATCGCGAGGTCATCCGCGGCTCCGTCGACGACGGCGCCTTCTCGGTCTTCTACCTGCGCGACGGCCGGGTGCAGGGCGCCCTGTCCGTCGGGCGCGCCGAGGACCTCCAGCACGCCCGCCGCTTCATCGCCGAGCACACCGAGATCGGCGACGCCGGCGCGCTCGGCGACCTCTCCACGGATCTCGAGACCGTCTAGCGCGGCCCGGGCCCCCTCGTCGCGCCGGGCATCGGCGAACGTCAACTACGGCTGGGGAAGAGCAGGGCTGACGCGTTGGTGGCCGATCGCAGGGGGTCGTGGAGGATATTTGAGCTATTTCCTCCAAGATCCGCCTCGACCCCTCTCTGCAGCAGGCGGCCTGGGAGATAAGCGTTACCACGTAACGCCGATCTCCCACTACCCCGTGTCGCGGGCGGCCGCCACCGCCCAGCCTGCCCTCGAAAGCCGCCGTTGACGTCCGCTTGCCTCACCGGGAACGCCCAGGCCCGAGCGGAGGCGAGAGACTGGGGAACAGGGACTCGAACCCCAACTTCGACGTCCAGAGCGTCGCGTGCTGCCATTACACCATTCCCCAGTGGAATGGATGGTGCTACGGCGGCGAGTATAGGACGATTCCTGGCAGCGGGCGCATGAGCGGCTGCGTGCCGCGATAGCTACGCGGCGTCCAGCGCGGCGTGGCGGATCTCGGAGGGCGTGGCGCCGAACTCGCGCTTGAACACCCGGGAGAAGTGCGCGGCGTCGCAGAAGCCCCAGCGGAAGGCGATCTCGGTCACCGAGCCGCCGTTGGGCTGCTGGAGGTCCTCCAGGCAGCGGGACAGGCGCTCGCGGCGCACCAGCCCGGCCACGGAGGCGTCGACGTCCTCGAACAGCGCGTGCAGCGTGCGCACCGACATCGCGTAGGCCCGGGCGATCGAGGCCGGCCCGAGCTGGGGGTCCTGGAGGTGGGTGCGCACGTAGCGGGCGATCTCGGCGCGCATGGCGGCCCGGGTGGCGGCGCGGTCGCTGGGCAGCGCGGGCTCCACGGCGGCGCGTAGCAGCTCCAGCGCCGCGTTGGCCGCGGCAGCGCCGGCCGCCCCGTCCAGGGCCGGCATCTCGACCGCCAGGGCGTTCATGAAGCGCACCAGCAGGCGCGCCGAGGCGCTGCCCTCCAGCGAGGGGAGGGCGTCGAGCGCGCCCAGCCGCGGGCAGACGGCCAGGACCCGGTCGCGGGGGAAGAGGAGGGTGCGCTTGTAGAAGGCCTCGGCGATCTCGATCTCCGTGGGCTGCAGTCCGTCCCACAGGACCACGTCGCCGGGCTTGAGCGCGAGCTGGCGGTCGCCCTCGCGCACCAGCTCGACGCCCTTGAACACGAACTGGAAGCCGAGGATGTTCTCATGTCCCGCATCGGCCGCGGAGCCGATCACGGCGCGGTCGCGATGGCCCAGGAAGGGGGAGGCGGCGCAGTCGACGAGCATCAGATCGCCGACCGAGCGCCGGGTCACCGCCGCCTGGAAGCGTGCCGGGGTGCGCCAGGTGGGCTTGATCTCGAAGGCGAGGTGAGTCGTGGCCAGGATCTCTGACCAGGAGCGCAGCCGGGCGACGGCATCGGTCCCGCGCGGGCTCCAGCGTTCCAGCGGCATCTCGTGCGGTGGCGCTTGCACTAATGCCATCTCGTCACGTCTCTTCTCACGTCCTGACAGATGACCGGCAGTCTCTCTCGTCCGCTCATGTTAAAGGAGCGTGAGCGGTTCGCTGCGCCGCCAGCTCGACAAAGGCGTCGAGCGCGGCAGGATCGGCCAGGGCGTCGCGGCTGGCGACCTTCTCGGCGGTCTCGCCGCGCAGGATGCGCTTGACCGGGGCCTCGAGCTTCTTCCCCGTCAGCGTCCGCGGGATGCCGCTCACGACGACGATGTCGTCGGGTACGTGCCGTGGCGAGAGCTCGCCGCGCAGGGCCGACCGCACGCGTCCCAGGACCGAGTCGTCGACCGTCGCGCCCGCGGAGGGCACCACGAACAGCAGCAGCTCGCCCATCCCGCCCTCATCGTCCTCCAGGTGAACCACCAGGGCGTCGGCCAGCTCGGGGAAATCCTCCACCACCGAGTAGAACTCGCCGGTGCCCAGCCGGACCCCGCCGCGGTTGAGCGTCGCGTCGGAGCGTCCGGTGAGCACGCAGCTGCCCCGCGGCGTGAACTTGATCCAGTCCCCCTGGCGCCACACCCCCGGGTAGCGGTCGAAGTAGGAGGAGCGGTAACGCTCGCCGTCCTCGTCGCCCCACAGCGCCACCGGCATCGATGGCATCGGCGAGGTGATGACCAGCTCGCCCAGCTCGCCCACCACCTGGTTGCCGTCCTCGTCAAAGGCCTTGGCGTCGACGGCCAGCGAGGCGTGGGAGATCTCGCCCTCGTACACGGGCACGCCCGGGCACCCGGACACGATGCCCGTGCACACGTCGGTGCCGCCCGAGCCGTTGACCAGGCAGATATCGGGCCCGAGCTGCTCATACACCCAGCGGTACCCCTCGGCGGGCAAGGGGGAGCCGGCGGTGCACAGCACCTCGATCGAGCCCAGATCGAAATCGTCGCGCAGGTTGAGGCCGGCCTTGCGGCAGGCCATGAGGTACGGCGGCGAGACCCCCATCACCGTCGGCCGGTAGCGCTCGGCCAGCCGCCACTGCTCGGCCAGGTCCGGCCACGCCGGGTCGCCGTCGAGCATCACGATGGAGGTGCGCAGCAACAGGGCGCTCACCAGCGCGTTCCACATCATCCACGCCGTGGTCGAGAACCACTGCAGGCGCTTGCCCGGCCCGAGATCCCAGCCCAGGCCCTGGTTCTTGTGGTGCTCCACCAGCTGCCCGCCGTGCCCGTGGACGATCGCCTTGGGCAGCCCCGTGGTCCCGGAGGAGAACAGCACGTACAACGGGTGGTCAAAGGCGACCGGCTCGAACTCCAGCGGGCCCGGGACGCCCAGCAGGTCAGACCAGGCCACCGCGTCGGGCACCTCGGCCTCCCCGTAGGGCACGCCCACCACGCGCTCGACGCTGGTCAGGCGCTCGCGGATCGCCTGGACCTCGGCCAGGCGGCTCACGTAGCGGTCGCGGAAGCCGTAGCCGCCGACGGCCAGCATCACCTTGGGCTCGATCTGGGCGAAGCGGTCGATGACGCTGCGCGCCCCGAACTCCGGCGCGCAGGCGGCCCAGATGGCCCCCAGCGACGCGGTGGCGATGAAGGCCACCAGTGTCTCGGGGATGTTGGGCATGTAGGCGACGACGCGGTCGCCGGGCCCGACACCGAGCCGCTGCAGGCCCGCGCGGGCTCGCGCCACCTGCTCGCGCAGCTCGCCGAAGGTGACCTCGAACTCCGGCCGGGTCTGGGAATGGGCCACCACGGCGACCTGGTTGAGGTCCTCCTCGCGCCCGACCAGGTGCTCGGCGTAGTTCAGCCGCGAACCGGGAAACCAGACCGCGCCCGGCATCTCATGGGAGGCCAGAACGGTCTCATAGGGCGTATCGGCGCGGATCTCGAAGAAGTCCCAGATCGATCCCCAGAAACCTTCGAGGTCCTGCACCGACCATCGCCACAGGTCGTCGTAGCCCGCGAACTGCTGGTCGCAGCGGCGCTCCGCGAACTCCATGAAGCGGCCGATCTGCGTGCTCTGGCGCAGGTCGGCGGGCGGCTCCCACAGGATGTCCCCGATCATGTCTCCTCCGTACCGTCAGACTGGGCTCCGATTCTCGCATCCCCATCGCCGCGCTCCGCTGGACCGGGCCAGCGAGGGGCGGGGAGTGCGCTCTCCTGCAAGTCGATGGCCGCCGAGACCAGGATCGCCTCGTGGCCCCGGGGGGCGACGAGCGACATCCCCGCCTCCCAGGTCACCGGCAGCGCCGCCACCGGCATCCCCGTCAGGTCCCAGATGGCGGTGAGCGCGATCATCGGATCACCGGGGCCGCCCGCGTGGCCGCGGTCATAGCCCGGCCCCCGGCCGTAGGGGACGATGGGGAGCGTGGGCTCGAGCACCAGGTCGATCCCGCCCTCGGCAAACCAGCGCTCCCACGCCGCCGCGCCCGCGGCGCGCCGCTGTTGGGCGGCCAGGTAGGCGGCGGCGCCGGTGAAGTTCTGCGCGGCCTCGACGAACTCGGCGATGGCCGGGCGATACAGCTGCGCCCGGCCGGCGTGTTGGGCGTGGTAGGCCCAGACGTCGGTGAGCAGCAGGCAGCTGAGGTCGTCCCAGTCGTGCCGCCACGGCGCGGGGGCGGACACCACGCGGGCCCCAAGCTGCTCGCACGCGCGGCGCGCAGTGTCGAGCGCGGCCGCCACCGCGGCGTCGAGCGGGGTCTGCTCGGTTTGGTCGGTCAGGGCGATGGTCAGCCCCTCCAGCGGCCGCGAGCCGTCCGACGGCCCCAGCGGCAGCTCGGGCAGCGCCATCGGTGGGGGCACCGTGGGATCGACGGGCGACCCGCCCACGGCCATGGCCGACAGCAGCGCCGCGCAGTCGGCGATCGTGCGCCCCATCGGCCCGGGGTGGTCCAGGGTGGGGGCCAGGGGGATGATTCCGTCCAGCGAGAGCAGGCCGTGGGTGGGCTTGATCGTGCTCGTCCCGCAGCACGCCGACGGGATCCGCAGCGAGCCACAGGTGTCAGAGCCCAGCGCCGCCGGGATCATTCCCGCGGCCAGGGCCGCCGCGCTGCCGCCGCTCGAGCCGCCCGCGACCCGGTCAAGCGCCCACGGGTTGCCCACCTGGTCGGTGGTGCCGCCGGCGGCGAACTCGTGGGTGTGGGTGTGGCCGAGGGGCACCATGCCCTGGCCGCGCAGCCGGGCCCACATCTCGGCGTCCGCGCCGGCCACGTTGCCCTCGAGCACGCGGCTGGAGGCGGTCAGCGGCCGGCCTTCCATTCCGTAGAGATCCTTGAGCCCGAGAGGGATTCCGCACAGCGCGGGGGCGTCGCCGCGCGCCAGGCGCTCGTCGGCGGCGCGGGCGGATTCGCGGGCGAGGTCCGGGTACAGGCGCACCCACGCGTTGACGGCGTCCGGGGCGCCATCGAACGTCGGGGCGCCGCCGTTGCGCTGCTCGATTCGCGCCAGGCAGGCCTCGGTCAGCTCCGCCGAGGACAGCGCGCGTCCGTGCAGCAGCGATGAGGCCTCCAGGACACCCAGATCGGCCGGGTCGGTCACCGATCGGATGCCGTCGGATCGGATGCCGTCGGTGGTGGTCATGCCGTCTCGCCTCCGTCGATGGGGAACACGGCGCCGGTGATGAACGGCGCCTCGTCTGAGAGCAGGAACGCTACGAGGGCGGCGATCTCGTCGGCCGCTCCGATCCGGCCCACCGGAAGGACAGCGCCCACCCCGTCGCGGAACTCGGCATCGAAGCGATCGAACAGCGGCGTATCCACGGGACCGGGGGCGACCGCGTTGACCCGGATCCCCGCCTCCGCGTTCTCGACCGCCGCGGCACGCGTGAGCCCGATGATCGCCGCCTTGGTCGAGCCGTAGGCGCCCAGCTGGGGAACGCCATGCAGCGCCGTGCCCGAGGAGGTGTTGACGATCGTCGCCCTGCGCCCCGAGCGGCGCGCGGTACGGAGCATCTGGCGCAGGTTGAAGAAGATCCCGTAGTAGTTGACCCTCACCAGCCGCTCGAAGGCGTCGGTCTCGAAATCGGCCAGCGGGGCCAGCGGTCCCTCGATCCCGGCATTGTTGTGCAGCGAGTCCACCCGGCCGAAGTGCTCGGCGGCGGCGGCGAAGTAGGCCTGGACGTCCGCCTCCGCCGAGACGTCGCCGGCCAGCGGGAGCACGTCGGAGCCGAGCTCCTCGGCCACGGCCGACGCGGCCTCGCCGTCGATGTCCACGAGCGCGACGCAGGCGCCCTCCGCCACCAGCCGCGTGGCGGTGGCGCGTCCGATGCCCGACGCGCCGCCGGTGACGATCACGACCCGGTCCTTCAGTCCCTTCAGCGACACAGACCCTCTCCTTGTCTCTCGCGCAAAAAGTGGTTCGCCGGGCCTCTCCCAGAACGACGACGTACGCACTGTGACCGATTGTTCTCAAAGCGTACGTGATAGCGTTGGCTCCCGGCAGAGAATCGAGCCAGGCATGATCGAAGACGCGCAACGCACCGCCATGCCCGCAGCAGACGATCGAGATGAGCCGCGGGCCGCCACCAGGACGGTCCGCGATGCCGTCTTTGACGTCATGCGGCGCTTCGGGATGACCACCATCTTCGGCAACCCGGGCTCCACGGAGATCCCGTTCCTCACCGGCCTGCCGCCCGACATCCACTTCGTCCTGGGCCTGCATGAGGGGTCGGTGGTGGGCATCGCCACCGGCTACGCGCTCGCCCGGCGCGAACCCGCGCTGGTCAACCTCCACACCGCCCCGGGACTGGGCAACGCGATCAACGCCATCGCCAACGCCCGTGACATGCATGCGCCGCTGGTGGTCGTGGTCGGCCAGCAGGACCGTCGCCAGCTGGCCTATGAGCCGTTTCTGACCGGCCGCGCCCTCGAGAAGCTCGCCGGCGAGTATCCCGTGTGGTCGAGCCTCCCGGTGCGCGCGCAGGACGTGCCCGGCGCCATCGCCCGCGCCTACAACGAGGCCGTCGCTGCCCAGGGGCCCGCCCTCGTCGTCGTTCCCATGGGGGACTGGACCGAGCCCGCCGATGAGCACGCCGCCGGCTGGCCCGAGCGCACGCTGCGCAGCGCGGTGGCGACGCCCGGCGAGATCGGTGAGCTGGCCGACATGATCAACCGTGCCGAGTCGCCCGCCCTCGTCGTGGGACGCAGCGATGACTGCGAGTCCTGGGAGGCCGTGGTCGGCCTGGCCGAGCGCCTGCGATGCCCGGTGTGGCAGGAGTCGTTCGCCCGTGCGGCGGGCTTTCCCCAGGACCATCCCCAGTTCGTGGGACATCTGCCGTGGCGCCGGCGCCAGATGCGCGAGACCCTCGCGCCCCACGACCTCGTGCTCGCCATCGGCACCAACGCCTTCCGCCTCTACATCCTCGACGATCCGGGCCCGATGGTCTTAGAGGGCACCCAGGTCGCGGTCCTCACCG